>Ga0194113_10001915_pt1 | contig 28558 bp, 27 predicted proteins | sample TA2MahC200mmetaG_FD_146193 | JGI IMG/M metagenome (GOLD analysis project Ga0194113, IMG submission 146193) | Freshwater microbial communities from Lake Tanganyika, Tanzania - TA2015017 Mahale Deep Cast 200m | ecosystem: Environmental > Aquatic > Freshwater > Lake | place: Tanzania: Lake... | reverse complement strand
ACTACCGCCCCTCCGTCATACCCGCGAAAGCGGGTATCCAGTTGGGTTTCTGAAGCCCATAGACATTCTGGATTCCCGTCTTCACGGGAATGACAGAAAAAAGTCGCTGTAGTATTAAAATATCGTGTATAATAGAATACAAAAGATGAAGATTTTATTGATTTCCATCATTCTCATTCTTCTCCAGCTTCCGTTCGGTCCCACTCCTCAGGAGAAGCCAGAAGAGGAGCCTTCACCGGTCAAGGGATGGAGGGTCGTAAAATATTTTGGTGTTCCTCCTACACAATATTCAAAGGCCGGAAAGGGGATCATCAAGGCTGAGAGTGTTGGCAGTCGATCTTCCCTCTTAAAAAAGATTGGAGAAAAAGAGAAGAATTTTCCCATCCTCTCCTGGAGATGGAAGGTCTCGAATGTGGTCCGCTCTGCCATTGAGACAAAGAAAGACCGGTTTGATTCAGCAGCCCGGGTGATGGTCTTCTTCGGAAGCGGAGGCGGTTTCAGACTCTTCGGGAGTGCAGAGCCCACAGGTTTAAAAATCGAATACATCTGGGCAACCCGTCTGCCCAAAGGTCATATTTTTGATCATCCCGGTGAAAAGAACTGTAAGATTTTTGTCTTGGAGAGCGGGGAAGGGAAAGTTGGACAGTGGGTCTATGAAGCAAGGAACATCCAAAAAGATTTTAAAACAGCCTTTGGAATTGAATTTCCTGGGGTATTGGTTATCGGAATTCAGACCGACACCGATCACAGCAACGAGATGGTCACCGCCTATTATTCTGAGCCGATGTTGAGGAAGAAGTAATAGGTCAGAAGAAGATTTTATAACCTATGGCGATAAAAATGAGAGACAAAAGGGAAATAAGAATCAGGCGTAGAAATTTAATGTGGGTTTTTCGACTGACATAAGCACCAAGTAAGGCACCCACTATGGAACCCGAAACAACAAGAAAAGTAATGGTCATATCAATATGTCCAACCCCATATTTTGCTCCAAAGGTTCCCAGCGATGAAATCAAAATGATCATGAGAGAGGTCCCAATGGTTACACGGAGGGGGATCCTTAGAACATAGATCATCAGCGGAATGAGGATGAATCCTCCTCCTACACCCAGTAATCCCACCAACAAGCCGCATCCCAGACCGATTAGGATACCCTCAATTTTATTAAAAGTGCCTTTTCTGTATGTTTCATCATTGGACTTCAATGGGATGAAGAGGAAAAATATAGCCGAGACAACTAAAAAAAGAAAAATGAGGTTGAGAAAACGTGTTGACATTGGAACGGAGAGAAATGAACCCAAAAACCCTCCTGCAATTCCAGCAATCCCCAAGATTAAACCTGCTTTGAAATCAACCATACCAGCGCGAAAGTGGGACAATGTTCCTGTTGCAGCAGCGATCATAACATGGACCAAACTTGTTCCCGTGGCCAGTTTTAGAGAAATCCCGGCGACAAAGGTGAGAAGAGGGAGCATGATTACCCCTCCACCCAGGCCGAGAAGCCCTGAAAGGAACCCACCGATGAGTCCGATCAATGGGACAACAGGTAGGACGATATCTTCCATATTCACTTAGAGAAGTCGGTAATAATCAGTCAGAATCTGGAGGACTTCGGGCCGACTGAATTCCTCGGGTATCGCATCCCCCTCGGCGAGTTTCTTCCTCAATAGTGTCCCACTCAATAATAGATGGTCCTCCTCAGGGTGCGGACAGGTCTTATAGGAGGCCATTCCTTTGCATTTGTAACAGTAAAAGGTCCAGTCAATCTTCAGGGGTCTTATCAAGAGAGCATTCGAGGGGATTTGATCGAAGATCTCCTGAGCCTCAAAGGGGCCATAGTAATTTCCAACCCCAGCGTGATCCCGACCAACAATCAGGTGACTTGCGCCATAATTCTGACGGAATATGGCATGGAGTAATGCCTCCCGTGGACCGGCATAACGCATCTCTAAAGGGTAACCCTTTTGGATAACACGATCTTTTGGGAAATAATTTTCTACTAATACATCAACACATTTGATTCTTATTTCAGCTGGAATATCGCCCTCCTTCAGTTTTCCAATCAGTTGATGGATGAAAAGTCCATCAGAGACTTCTAAGGCAATCTTGGCAAGATATTCATGGGATCGATGCATTGGGTTTCTGAGCTGTAATGCTGCGATGGTTCTCCAACCTTTTTCCTCAAAGAGTTTTCTTGTTTCCTCCGGGGTGGCATAGAGACCTTTGAATCTTTCCGGGTATTCGCCCTCACTAAATACCTTTACTGGACCTGCAAGATTTACCTCTCCTTGTTCCATTACCTTGGCCACTCCAGGATGTTTAACATCATCGGTCTTGAAGACCTCCTTGCATTCGTAAACCTTGTCAATGGTATATTTTTCCTCAATAACCACACTTCCCATTAGTTTGTCATTTTCACCATCAGACAGTACTATTTCCTGTCCTTCCTTCAGATCTTTTGCAATCTCTTTTTGAACTGAAAGCGTGATGGGAATAGGCCAGAAGATCCCATTGGTAATCTTCATATCATCACAAACACTTTTCCAGTCCGCCTTTCCCATGAAGCCCTCGAGAGGGCTGAAGGCTCCAATCCCCATCATGATCAGATCATCTCTCTCTCTGGTTGTCATCCTAATCTGGGAAAGGGATCTACTCTTCTCTAAAGCGTCCTTTAAGGCTTCGCCTTTTAGCAGCAATGATTTGAGCTTTCCCCCATGAGGCGGCAATAGCTTTGTCATATGTCAAATCCTTTCCTAACTTGATATGTTTTAGAGATGTCTAAATCTCCTTTTTTTCTACTGCTTTCGTCGCTTCAATGCCAAATCCTTCGAAAAGATACATAATGGAGAGTCCATACCAAACCGTGTAGAAAATATAAAACACTAACAAGAACAGAACGATGCCAATATTTTCAGAAATACTTTTCGGCTTTATCCCTGCAAAGTTATAAGAAGGCTCGAGGATTCTGGTCGTCATAAACTTTGTGAAATCGGCCTCAGAAGGCCTATTCAATTGGGCGTATCGCCTGATAAGGTCATCGAACGCTGTCCACCAGTAATAGATGACCTCCTTTCCACTCAGTCCATACTTCTTCCGAAGCACTTCCTCTTTACCCTTAAAGAGAAGATCAGCATCCGTCGAGGCGGCAAGGCTTAACATCTCAAGGTTGCCTCTAATTCTTACTCTTCCGTCGCCAATAATGCTTGCTGAAATTCCATTGGCATTCACAATCTTTGCGACCAACTTATCTGCGCCCGGCCATCTTGGATCGATACTTAAGTCTACATTTACTCCTCTGAATTTTTCGGCCTTTTTTAATACCAAGGGTATGTAATAAGCTGAGTTCTTGGCGAGTTGATTGAATAGGTCATCAGCCCATTCAAGTCCTGGCCTATGGTTTACCACCGGAAAGATCCAAAAGGAGAGGGGGATAAAAAAAATGATGAACCCTATCAAGCCGATTGAAAATTTCTTCTTATTTCTCACTATCATTATCAACAAAACCGTGCAGGTTAGATTTGATAACTGCGGATTGCGCTAAGGTTCTTAAAGAAGACGAACAGAATCCATACACCAAAGATTCCTAATAGCAAAAAAAATACAACTGTACCCGCCATCTCAATTGGCACAGTGATTTCTCTTGGTAGCGAGACATAACCCGTTTCAGCGAGTTTTCTGAGGAGTGCACAAACACGATTTGAAAACCCAGCTAAAATGGTCAGGGCGTAAAAAGCTCTGATCGCCGAACCCGTTACCATCTTGGTAACGATGGCACCAATCTGAACGCCCACTAGCGAGCCTAAAAGCATGCCCATTGCCACCGTATAAAAAACGAACCCATAGATGGCATACTGAAAGATCGAAGAGTAAAAGGTCGTAAAGATAATCTGCAAGATGTCCGTACCCACAGTCGTGAAGGTGGAAACACCTAAACCATAAACGAACATCGGAAAAGTGAGAAAACCGCCACCAACACCCATAATGGCCGCCACCAGTCCGACGATGAACCCGCAGAGAATGACAGGATAGACAGAGATGCTCCGGCCACCCATGGCGATATCTTCGTCAAACCGCACACGGGGCTTCCAAGGAATCCCTTGCAACTCTTTGGCAAAACCAGTAGTAGCCTCCTTAGTCGACGTAACCGAAACCTCTCTCTTACGCAATCGTAACCAGTCAGCCAAGGAGTAAAAGCTAAGGATACCCAGTACAATAACATACACACTGCTGATCAAGGCATCACTGAGGGCAGGATTAATCTGGTAGGCGGTGCGATTGATCATTCCGCCCAAGGTGACACCAAAAAATGAACCCACAACAAACCAGACGGCGAGTAGAAAGTTAACATTTCCTAATTTCTTGTGAATGGTTGTACCCATGATCGCCTTGGCGAAGAGGTGGAATTGGTCTGTCCCTACCGCCATAATCCCTTTGACACCGAAGCTCATCAGTGCAGGGGTTAAGATATATCCACCGCCAGCTCCAATAACACCAGTGATCAGACCAGCTAATAGACCTATAAGAATTGATCCATAGAACATCGTGGGTGTTATATAAGCTGGTATATAGGCCTTTGACCCACCCAGGATTGGGATTTTGGATGGGATGTCTTCTGCGAAGGATAAATTTAGACCGACACTTAGTAAGACAGGAAGTAAGGCCACCAACAAGACCTTCTTCTTGTGTAGAAAGATAATACTACTGATTTCTAATTCCCATTTGGCTTGGGCTTGCATGCCGACGTGCATAAAGTAACCAGCAGACAATAAAGCCCGAGCAACTTTCCTTAACATTAATCACATCCTCTCTGAGTAATTTTCTAAAGGATGGGGAGATTTTGATAAGGGACCTTAAACAGTAGAAACCACTAACCAATTCAGCCGGGAAAATGGTCACATATACCCTAACTTCCGCATCCTCTCCATGGCCTTTTCTTTATCCTGTCTTCTTCCAGCCCGCTCCTCCGTGTTCTCCAAGTCCTGCTTCCAAGCGGGAACCCCTTCCATAGAGATCTGACTCGTTGTCTTAGCCCCTAAAGACCGATAACCCCGTTCATAAAGCATACAATAAGGAATATGAAAAGCCGCATAGGTATCCCATAGATCCTTTTCCGTGAAATGGAGGATCGGACGAATCCGGGTATGCTCTGGAACTAAATAACCTCCTTCCTTATACTCAAAATACCCATCATCAAATCGAGCCGGATGCTCATCCCAACGGAGCCCCTGAAAGATCCCCTTGATCTTGTTTCGCTCAAGAAATTCATTAAATACAACTGTCTTCATCAAATGGTTGCCTACATAAGATTCTGCCTCAAATGGAAATTCCTCCCCATCAAACCCTATGCGTTTGAGTTCTGCACGGTTTCGCTCATTTAAATCCCTCACCTTGACTGGCGTACTCAAGGTATAATTGGCTGCCTTAAGGACATCATCATTTCGACAAACTTCAAGAGGAACGTTCCATTCCTTTTTGATTCTCTCAACAAATTCTTCGATCTCCTGGAATTCATCCCCTTCACCAATGATCATCGTCTTAGGAATAGAAACACCCTTCTCTTGGCAGACCTGTTGAATAATCCAAAGGGTTAACCCACTATCCTTCCCACCTGTCCATGTGACACCTAATTCTTCATGTTTAAATTTATCAAATGCTTGGCTCACAATCCCCTTAGATATCTCAACCAATTTTGCACATTGCCTATTTCTCTTCTCACTGATTTCTTTGTCGATGGTCATCCTTATTCCTCCTTCATTATCTAATAATCGCAGAGCACCTGCCTACCCCAGGCATAGAGCATAGCGTAGCCATCTAAATTCAAAAGAGAATTTGTCATTCCTTCTATGTTGAAAGCAGAAATCTACTTTTTTTCATAGTTTTTCTTGATTCCCGATTGCGCGGGAATGACCTAATAGAAGATGGAAATCTGTCTTCTTTACCTCTGATATCGCCTTACCCTCGATCTCACTTTTTCCTTCATTCTCTCCGCTTCGGGTGAAGTCTCGGCAATATTTTTCAACTCCAATGGATCGGCCTTGAGATCATACAGTTCCCAAGAATCACCCCTTTCATGATAGATAATCTTCAGATCTTTTTCCCTATAGTAATGGACCTCCTTCTCTTCACCCTTCTCCTGGCTTCCATGTTTATCAACTGCTTCACCGAAAACACCTTTAACAGGATAATTATCAAGAGGGAGCAAGGAATGTCCCTGAAAGGTTTCTACAGGTTTAAGGCCGAAAAGGTAGAGAATGGTTGGTGATATATCGATCGTACTCACCAAAGTGTTGCACACTTCGGCCTTTTCCCTTCCAGGCTCATAGATGATTAAGGGCACATGAACGAGCTCCGAATACATCTTCCCATCGTGAGAAAGACCACCATGCTCCCCAAATTCATCTCCATGATCGGTCGTCAGAATGACCCAGGAATTCTTTAAAACATTCCATCTCTCCAGAATCTCAAAAAATTCCCTCACCGCATCATCCACCTCTCGGACGTGAGCACAGTAAAGCTTTCTTAAAATTTCTACTTTCCCTCTATCCGAAACATCCCGCTTCAACAGGACATCTTTAAAAAGTTTGAACATTTCGTCCTTACTCAGATGGATGGATGAATCGATCAAATCGATATATTCCTGTTCAGGGATGTAAGGCTCATGAATATCCATATAATGTAACCAGAGGAAAAATGGTTTATACTCCCTTTCCGATCCGATATGCGAAGATAACCATTTCCCAACCTTATTGTTTATTTCCTTGGCCTTGATATATGGGACCATGTCATCTACTTCATCTTCCATGGAGTCATAAAAGAGATCCCATCCCCTGTTCCAATCAAAATAGGCACTGACGTAAGGGTTGGAATGGAATCCCGCTGTCACAATCCCTGCCTTCTTCAAAACTTCAGAGATGAGGACCCTTCTTTTGGAGAGCATTTTCTCTCTACCGTATTCGAGGTAATACGAGGAGGTGAGGATTCCAGGAAAAGCGGCCCGTGTATAAGGCCCCGAAGAATGCGCCTTGTTAAACCGGATGCACCGGTTCTGTATTGAGTCAATAAAAGGGGTAAAGTTTCCTCCCTCATAGCATCTCAAAACATCCCTTCGTAAGGTATCGATGGTTAATAGAATGACATTCTTCATGAATTTTTCCCTGAAAAATCTCATTCTCTACAATAACCTATTCTCACTTAGCGCCTCTTCTCTCAACGCCAGGGATAATCAGTTGATAGTTTAATAACCCAACATTTTAAGGCGTTCGCGTAAAGTTTTCTCTTTGTCTGGTTCATAATCCTCAGCCACTATAGGTTTACCTTTTTCCCAGAGAAACCACTCAAATCTATCCGGATCTAAGGTCTTTCCTTTCAAACCTTCATAATCAGGACTATAACGATATGCTCGATAAACTAAATTAGTCAGCCCAAAAATTTCAGACCGATAAGTTGTATAAAATGGATTAAAGAATTCCCAAACTATTTCTTTTTCTGAAGTGACTTCGAAAATTCGCCCCTTAGTTGATTCACAAATGAGGGTGTTTCCATTAGGCAAACGCTGAGCTCCAGCCATAATTGAAGCATAAAACGACATGGGGGTTTTATCCCTGTACTCCCACTCAATCTTCCCTGTCTTGGGGTTGATCTCCAATACCCTCGAGTAAGAAAAATCTACACCTGAGCTCACCCGATGTAGACCATTATCAAATACGAGTATGTTCCCATTATCCAGCATTGTAGCATCATGTTGATGTCCAAGTTCACCTGGGCCCCAGCGCCACCTAAACTCCCCTGTACCCTTGTCAATAATAGCAATGGTATTTATATAGCGTAGGCTAGTCAAAATACTACCGTCAGGTAGAACAACCAAAGAGTTAACATAACTCCAGGTGATGCGCGAGCATAAGGGGCACAAAATATCTTTGTCTAAATCCATGTGTTCAGATGCTCTCCATTCCCATTCCACTTTGCCCTCAGGGGTCAATTCCTGAAGGCAATCATCCCATATAATACCTTCCCGCTCACTTCCTGACTTTCCACCTTTCACCTTGGTTGAAATATTATCGGGTATCGGTCTCCAGCGGCAGATCATGGTATTCCCGTTTTCCATTCGGTACCAGTCATGAGAGTTGATATACAAATCTTCATACTTACACACCACATTACTATCCCAGTCCAACTCCATTAATTTTCCACCAGAGCCAGGCATATCTACCATTGGTCCATCGGGCACTCGAATACCGACAAGTAAATTGCCAGTAGGCAGAAGCTTGCCATAGAGGCCGAGGAGGTTAGGTAAATCCCAATGATGTACAAACTGGCCTTGCATATCGATTAGCCATATATCTTTTGTTCCAGTGGTACCGAAAAGCGTATAACCACTGTATATTTTAGATGGATTATGTATTGTTACCAACTGAGGGGGCCTTGCCTTAATCGTCATGTTACACATTCCTCCCTTCTCTTGTGAAAAATATAGGACAAAGTTAATCAATTGTTTCTCATATCAAAAGTCCTTGAAAATCTCTTCCAGATTTCCCAACTTAAAACTATTACGAGAGCAGATAGCCCTATAATGTCGGAGGCCCAACCAGGTACATATAGTAAGAAAGACCCTATGATGAGTAAAATCCTACTTAACCAATGAAGTTTCCTAAATAAATATCCTTCAATCCCAACCCCAAGAAACAGAGTCGCTATGGTAACTTTAGCAATCCCTTTGATTACTCCTAATATTGGTCCCATTAATAAGAGGCTATGATCGAGCACAAAAAGGAAAGGAACAATATATGCGACAATGGCCAGACCTAATGCCCGACGCGCTGTCTCAATGAGAGGTGCACCCCCCAATGCTGAAGCAGCATAAATGGCCATACATACAGGTGGTGTAAGAAAAGACAAAACTCCATAATAAAAAATGAATAGATGTACAGCCATAGGATGATATCCAAATTCTATCAAACCGGGTGCCACCACCACCGCCAGTATGGCGTAACATGCAACAACAGGCAATCCCATTCCCAAAATTGAACTTGCCACTGCAGCCAATACAAGTAGTAAGAACCGATCATACCCGCCTAAAGCAGCGAACATTTTTGCAAGAGTGAAACCCAGACCTGTTTGTCCGATTGTTCCTATGATGAGCCCTGCCCCAGCACAAACTACTCCGATTTCTAATATCCCATTCCCTGTGTTCTCTAATATGCTTAAGATTTTTCGGGGTCCGAGACGGGTTTCCTTCTTTAAGAAACTAATCAAAAACAAAGCGGCTGTTGCATAAAAGGCCGAGACCTCAGGCTGTAATCTTAGTATGAACAAACAATACACAATGATTGATAATGGAAATAAGAGAAGCATCCAACCTTCTTTAAGGGAGGCTTTAAAGCTTGGCAATTCTGAAGAACTTACGGGGAGAAGCCCTTTCTTTGCTGCTTCTAAATCAACTTGGATAAATACAGCCAAGTAATAGAGGAGAGCGGGAACAGCCGCAGCAATGGCCACTTTAACATATGGGATGCCTAAAAGCTCAGCCATAAGAAAGGCTGCTACCCCCATAACAGGTGGCATGATCTGTCCACCAGTTGATGCAACTGCCTCTACTGCCGAAGCAAACGAAGGATCATAGCCAGTTTTTTTCATCAAAGGAATTGTGAATGTTCCAGTAGTAACAACATTGGCGACTGCACTTCCCGACATCGTTCCAAAAAGAGAACTAGCTATCACAGCGCATTTAGCCGAGCCGCCTCTATATCTCCCGATAAGGGCTAAGGATAAGTTAATAACAGTTTTCCCACCTCCGGAAGAGAACATGGTTTGTCCGAAAAAAATAAAGGCTAAAACAACAACAGATGCGACAGTTAAAGCAATGCCCGTAAGATTGCCTGGGCTCATATAAAGAGACCAAAGCAATCGTTGCCACCCAATTCCTTCACTGTATAATGGGTGGGGAAATAAAAAGGAAAACCTCGCAAAAAAAATAAAAAGTAGGATTAATAGTACTAACATCCACCCAGTTATACGTCTGATAGCCTCTAGAATAAGTAGTACCGCAATACCACCTAATGCAGCTTTGTAAGAGCTAAGTTGACCAATTATAAACATAACCCGAGGGGAAAAAATCGTAATATATAGACCAACGAAAAAACCAGCACAGGATAAGACAATGTTATACCAAGGTAGTTTGTCCCTTGTTCCTTTTTTGTTTGCGGGGTAAATGAGAAAAGACAGGCTAAGAACAAGTGCCAAGAATATCCCTACATACTGTTCCGTTATGAGGAGAATTCCAAAAAATCTGTAGATTTCAAAAGTATAAAATATGCAGAGAACGGGGAGAGCTACACATAGAATACGTTTTATACTCCTCAGCAGTCCACTTAGATTCCTTGTTCGAGGTTCTTCCTTTACCTCGTCCATATTTGACCCTTCCTAATTAACATCATTCATCTTAACTCTTCTCTGTCCCTGTCCAGCGAGGCCAATTCCTGGACTCCACCTTTTCCATATTTTTTCACCTTCATCCCACCAGGAAGTTTAGGGAAATCTGTCATAACGGATAGTTCATCTGGAAGTTTATATTTTGCGACTTTTCCCTCCAGGAATCCACGAATCTCCGCCAAAGAAATCCTTTCTTCCCTTTCTTTAAGTATAATACATGCACATAGGCTCTCGCCTAACACCGGGTTGGGAGTCCCTACCAAACAGACTTGCGACACCTTGGGATGTTGCAAAATTAAAGACTCAATCTCCGTAGGATAGATCTTCAATCCTCCTCGATTGATCAGATCTTTGATCCTTCCATATATTTTAATGAAGCCATTAGGGTCAATGGAGATCAGATCCCCTGTATGCAACCATCCCTCTTCTTCAAGTTGTTTCTTCGTCTCATTCGGATTTTCCCAGTAACCCTTTAATACATGGGGCCCTCGGACCATCATTTCGCCGATCTCATCTGGACCAACTTCCCTTCCTGTTTCTGGCTCCATAGCATTGACTTGAGTTCCGGGAATGGCCTTTCCAACATACTTCTTGCGGATATCCAATGGCGAACCAAAAGGGCACATCGTCCCCGCACCCGGGCCTGTCTCTGAATTCCCCCAGAAAGAGGTCAGATAGATCTTTCTTTCTTCTCCCCATTGAATGATCTCTTCTGGGCATATTTGGCCTGCGAGATACCCTGCCCTTAAACTGGAAAGGTCGTATCGGTCAACATTTGGATGATTCATTTCAAGAATGTAATGGGCGGGTGCTCCGTGCTGTAGGGTCACCTTTTCAGACTCGATCGTTTTAAATGCTTCTTCTGCATTAAACGCCTCAATCAAAGCAACGGAGGCCTGGATCAAAATGGGCTGGATCAGGGTCGATCCGCATCCGTACGAATGGGTCAACGGAAGGACCCCTAAGAAAATATCATCCGCTGTTGCCCTCACACCCTCTACATAAGAATATCCCCCTCGGACCACTTGATCATGGGTGATCATTGCACCTTTCGGAACGCCTGTTGTGCCAGAGGTATAGATGAGCATTGAAAGGTCTTGGTGGATATCGATCGATGGTTTTCCAATTTTCTTTTTTTTCGGCCTTGAAACAATATCTTCATATACAAAAACCCCTTCGCCTTGCCCTCCTCCGACTAAAATGAAATAGGAGAGATGTGGAAGATAGCCTCTCAAGCCTTGTACAAAGGCAAGATAATCAAAGTTATTTCTTTCCTTATGGATAAAGATCGCCTTTGCTTGAGAGTTACTCAAGATAAACATTAACTCCTGTGTTTTGAAGGATGGGTTTGACCATACCACGATCGCACCCACCTTTTGTAAGGCGTAAAAAGCCACATAGAGCTCGATACAATTGCTCATATAGATCGAAACCCGATCACCTTTTCTAATCCCGATTTCCTGGAGACTTGCTGCAAGCCTATCGGCTTGCTCATTCAACCTCTTGTAGGTCATATGATCTTTTTTAAAGAGGCCGGCCACTTTCTCTGGAGCAATTTCTGAACTTCTTTCTAAAATTTTTCCAACGCTCAAATTCTCCACATCTCTATAAGTGGTCGTCACACCCAGTTTACCCATGATATCCCCCCCTTCTTAATTTGTTCAATCTTTTATCTATTGACTATAAACTTTGGATCATTTCGTATGGCTATCCCCTCATGTTAAGTGAATCTTGTAACCACTTGGGCCCTTGGGCGTGTAAGACTAAATAAGAATTCAAAAAGACATATGAGACAAAAATGGGCTTTGTTCGAAAAGTGCGTGATACGCTCTTTTCGAGAGTTATCCATGGGGGAATAGAGAGCGGAGAGATTTTAGCCCAGCGCCCTCAGGTGGGGCGGGGCGGCCCGAAGGGCAAAATCTCGGAGCTCTCGTAGCACCCTGTGGATAACTCCCTTAAACATCCTAAAAGCTTGTATAATTGATAAGTTACGAAACATGCAACCCAACCACAAATGTTTCAGAGATGCTTTGGCTATAGCAATCTGGTACCAATACTCAGTCCTATTTGCTCTCGACAAAGCCGAGACTAAAATGGGTTGTCCAGGAGCCCCCATGATGATTGGTGGAAGCTATCACGTAATTTTTGAACAACGTCTAACATTTATCGTGCCAATAACCCCTGTTGAAATTTTTCCATTTCATCAGTCCAGAGGCCTTTCTCTTTATAGAAACGGATTGCCCCCTGATGATATGGGATGCTTAGGCCTTTCGTAGTCGCAAAGTTTTTGGAATCCCAATCTTTAAACGAAGGATGGATTGGAAAAAGTTCCTGATATTTCTCCCATAATATTTTGGCAATGATATATACTGCATCGTCAGAAAGTGTTTCACGAGCTACTAAAAGATTAGAAAAACCTATGCATGGCGTTTTTTCCACAAAACCTGGTATGGGAGGCCCAAAATATACGATTAATGTGATTGGTTCGAGGGCTTGCATTCTCTTAACTGCTTCAGCATCAGTTTCTATAGGAATAAAAAGAGCGCCTCTTGCAGCTCGTAATTCTTCTATCACACCGCTACCCACACTTCCAAGAGTCGCCTCAGCCCTTCGTTCTATCACAGTGCGAACTCCACTAGGATATGTGGTTACTGGCACGTGTACAATATCATTTGGAGTCAATCCAGCAGAGGCGAGCATGACTTCAATATGGAGATTATTAGTCACATGGACTTTATATGGGTAAGTAACCTTTCTCTTTTTAAGATCTAATATTCTCTTTATATCTGTGTCACCTGCCACAAGCATACCCAACCCAATGGGTCCTCCTGCTAAGATGGTACGCATAAAACGATATCCTTTCCCTTTTGTGGCCTCTTTAAATTCATATAAACCCTCGTATCCCATTCTCCCTGTCGATGCATTTACTATTATAAGATCTACCTCCTTATTCCCCATAAGAGCCATCCACTCACTTGGGCCACCAAGTGACTTTACTTTTACATCCATCTGGGTATGTTGACTGATAACTTTAGCTACTCCACCCCCAAGGATATAGAACAAACTTCCTGGGGGATTAGTGCCCAACCATAAGACCTTAGGTAAAGGTGCACTTGCTGCAACCGGACTATTAAATCCACCAATTAAAGATAATGTTATTGGAATTGTTAATAACACAATGGCCATTTTACTATTGAATTCTTTTCTCATATTCATTTTCCCCCTTCCTTTATAATTTTATATTTAGTGGAATGAACTGGCGTAATCATAAAAATGAATTTAACCTTTTTTAATATCCTTCTTTAAAAACTTCTTATCCCTACTCAATCCTTTTCAGTAGCCTCTTATTTCTTTTACTTCAGAGGGTTTTTTACTTTCTTTTTTGAGGAAATAGGAGATCTGATTTTCTGAAGCTGTCTCTATGAGATATTCATAAGCGGATCGAATCATATTTTTTCGGATCTTTTCTGCAAACTCTTCGTCTCTTTTCTCAAGTACGTCTATAAATTCCCTATGGACTTTTAAAGAGTGTTTAACCCTTTCTGGATTGTTGTAATACAGCAATCTAAACATGCGAGTCAAATCAAGCATGCTCTGAATAATTTTTATTAACCTTGGGTTTTTTGCTGTTCCATAGATCAAACCATAAAAATTTAGCATTGTTTCTGAGTACTGGGTAAAATCTTTCTCAAGATAGTTTGTTTCAAAATCATCGAGAATGGCTCTGAGTTTTTTGATAGTTGAATCGGTGATATTTTTTATAGCCAAACGAATGCATAATCCCTCTAAGGCCTCTCTTATTACCATTATTTCTAAAATATCTTCTTTTGATAATTTAACTTTATAAGAACCACGATTCGGCACAATTTCAACAATCCCATCATGAGCCAGTTTGGAGAGTGCTTCTCTGACTGGAGTTTTACTTACCCCAAGGGTTTCGGCCAGGTCATCTTCATTGATTTTTTCTCCTGGTAAAACTTCATTGACAACAAATTTCCTTATTTCTTCATAAACATTTTGCCTTAAATTTCGGTTAGTTAGAATTTTTTTAACCATAATTATAATTATAATTATCATAAACGAAAATCTTGTCAAGTAAAATTTTTAGGTCTTTCAGGTTCTTGAGCCAATTTTTTATAAAATCTTTAAAGAAATTAAGAGATTATGATCAGAGATTTCAAAATGCCTTTGTGAAAAAACAGGTAGAAATTTTGGCGATCGGAATCCAGACCGACACCGATCACAGCAACGAGATGGTCACCGCCTACTATTCTGAGCCCATATTGAAGAAAAAATGAAACGGCCTTTTTTTGAAATTCCCTTGTCTTCTGTGTTTCCGAGTAATACCTTTTGGGCTACGGAGCCTCCATCTTAAGAGATATTCCTATTCTTGACGGCATTAAATTTTCGTAGTAGAATTTTTATAAATTTTAAGGGATATTAAAGGCCCAAAAATGAAAGAAGCATTGAGGTATTTAAATAATGCAAAGGAGATACTCAAGTCTGCCCCTGTAGAGGACAATATTTATACAGATATTAAACCTGTTAGAGAGGCCCTTGGGACGGCTTATCTCGCAGTTTTAGAAGCAATAAACGAATATCTCGTTACTAAAGTCGGTTTAACAAAAAAAGAACTCCCTAAATCAATAGATGCATATAGAAATGCATTACAAAAGTATACAACTATTCGTAATGGAAAACTTATGAGGGAGTTTGAAAGGCTTTATGATACCTTACACATAGCTGGTTATTACAGAGGTCTTTTAGGCCATGTGGATATCATTAAAGATGCGCTTAAGGCCGCAAAGGCTTTTATAGAGAAGATTAGATAGTTTCTCTTTTTTGATCGACAGATTAGGGTCAAGTTTTGCCTTTTACTATTTCATAAACATCAAGATTAAAGACCCTCTCACTCCCTCTACTTTGGGACAGCCTCTGTGTCCCTAATTTCCTAATTTCTCTTTAAAATGAGGTGAAAGGTCAATGAATATGGATAAGGTTGCCTGTGTCGGAGCAGGTCTCATAGGCCAAGGTTGGGCGACTCTATTCTCTTCAAAAGGCTTCGAAGTGATTCTTCAAGATGTTACTGAAGCTATCCTCGAGAAGTCAGTTAGAGCTGTAAAGTCAAACCTAATGTTTCTGGAGGCAAAAAACCTTCTGAGAAAAGGTGAAGCAATCGCTGCCCTAAAGAGGATAAAGACGAGCAAAAACCTTGGTGAAGCTGTATGTAATGCGGACTATGTCCAAGAATCCGTTCCCGATCATTATGATATTAAAAAACAAGTTTTTAAAGAAATGGATGCCGCGGCTCCTCATCATGCCATTTTGGCCAGTAGCTCTTCGGGGTTACTGATGACCGAAATTCAAAAAGTGACGATGAAGCCCGAGCGGTGTGTGTCAGTCCACCCTGCTCTCCCCGTTTACCTGATTCCTCTTGTTGAGATCGTTGGAGGTAAAAAAACCTCTCGCAAAACGGTTACAGCAACCTATGATTTAATGAAAAATTTAGGGAAAATTCCTGTTTTGCTTAAACGGGAAGTCCCAGGTTATATTGTGAACAGATTGCAGGCAGCGTTATTGCGTGAAGCCATTGATCTCGTTGATAAGGGTATAGCAAGCCCAGAAGACGTGGATAAAGCATTTTGTATGGGGATAGGCCTTCGCGATCCTATAATCGGTCCATTCTTACGTATACATTTAGCAGGAAGTGGCGTTAAACGATTTATCGAGAACTATTCTCAATCGTATCGTTATAGGTGGGAGACGATGGAAACTTGGACCTCCATCCCACCATCCGCAGCGAAGAAAATCATAAAGGGCGTCAAGGAGATGGAAGTTGTCCGTACAAAATCTTTAGAGGAGATTAAAAACTGGAGAGACGAAATGTTGGTTAAACTCCTTAAAGTAATAAATAGGGACACTTCCCATATTTAATTAATCCCGAATTCAAAATTGAAATATTGGATGTATCCCTAATTTTCCTAATTTTAAGCCCGAATTCAAAGGAAATACGGGGAGTGTACCTAATTTAACTACACTAATTTTAGGCAGAAGGCAGATGGATAACCTTTTCCAACGAGCTAAAATCTTACTTGTATTCGAACTTTTAAATAGCTATAATATTATTGAAGTAGTTATTTTAGGAGGGACCGATGAAGATAATGACTGCAAAGGATCTGAAAAATCATACCGGTAAAGCCATGCGGACAGTCTCAAGGGGAGAGAAAGTTGTTGTCACTTTAAGGGGGAGACCTTTTGCATTAATATCTCCTGTGACTTCTGAATCGCTGGAGGAGGTTTCCGTGCGTCCGACTGAAGAAGCATGGAAGGATATAGAGGACACCCTGAGAAAGACCAAACCGAAATTTAGAAATGTGAATGAGGCGATGAATTGGACAAGAAAAAGGTGACCATTTTCATTGATACCAATATATTTATCATTGATCTCCGGTATCACCGAGATCGCCATTTTAAGATCAATCGCATTTTCCTGGATTTTGTAACAAAGCAAGGAAAGGGGATAACAAGCATCATCAATCTTCTTGAGGTATGTGGCATCTTGTCCTTTAATTCAAACCATCAACAGATTTTGGAGCTATTTTATTATTTTCCAAAGAGATACAACGTGGATATCATCCCGTCCGATGAGATGGATTCTTTTCTTCCAGCGACTTCCGTGAAAGCGGTTATGGAGATGATTTATGAAAAAGCAAGCTTTGGAGATGCCCTTGTAGCAACTATCGTGAATGGTACTCTGGGAGAAGGTGCAGTATTTGTAAGCTGGGATGCATTCCATTTTAAGCATTTGCTTTCTGTCAGGGCATTGACACCCGCGGAATTTTTGCAATCAAGGGGTCGGAATGATTGATCCTCCTTGCATTGTTGCTTTAAGATTTATCTGATATACTGAAAATATGAAAGTTAATCGGGAAAAAAATCGAAAAAACCATTTTTGAAAAAGGAATCCGGTTTATTGTCCTTTTTGGATCTCAGGCATTAGGGAATGGACATGAAAATAGTGATTTCGATGTTGCGGTTCTGGCCACAAAAGAAAAAAATATCTCCGTCCTTGAAAATTACAGCGAAATATTAGATTTTCTTTCAAGGGTATTGGGTATCCCTGATTACAGAATAGATCTTACCAATATTAATAGGGCTAATCCTTTTTTAAAATACGAAGTGTTTTCTTCTGGGAAATTGCTTTATGGAGATGAGGATGAATGTGCCGATTACAGGGCAGGGGCATTTAAAGATTACATCGATTCATAACCTCTCTTCTATCTTAAAAAATATCTGATTAAGAAGCGTCATAATCTATTGGGAGAACTTTTAGTCCATCAGAAATGATTAAAAAAAATTTTGTTTTAAATTATATTCTCATATTTATGGAGCAATACAAAAGTAGGAAGCAATGAAGAGGTAGTATTGGGGGAGGGGCTGATAATCCTTTAACCCGACGGGAGGGAGGATATTAATGATAAGCCCTAACCAGCTAATTAAGTTGAGCCCTCATCGCTTTGTATCATTTTCAGGCTGTGAGGGCTTTTTTATTATCCATCAAGTTAGGAGATCGGTAATACTCAAAACTCCGAACTAATCTGTGAGGGTAAGGAGATGAAAGATCAATACAAAACAAAAAATCAACTCATTGAAGAATTGGAGGCGTTGCGCAAAGAGGTAATTAAAACCCGGAAATGAAGGTGCTCTACATGTCAGGATACACGGACGGCGCCATTGTCCATCATGGGGTGCTGGAAAAAGGAATGAATTACCTTCAGAAACCTTTTACCGTGGAGGCACTGCTGAGGAAAGTGAGGAAAGTACTGGATACCTAAATTGAGCGATTTTCCGTTATTAATTACATCAAATTAAATTGTGGTGAGAGGATAAGAGAGATCGTTAAGGGCTTATCCTCCTATTCTAAAATTGTGAGGAAAGAGGAATGGACCTCGCTTGATATCCATGAGGTTCTTGAGAATTCATTGAAAATTGTTTGCATGGTTACAAAGGCAGGTTTAGTGGAGAGGGAATAGGGACCACGTTTACGGTCAAATTTCCAGTGAGGAGGGAAGAATATGGTCAAGAAGATATTGATAGTTGATGATGAAGAGGGGATTCGGAAGTTTTTGAGAATTAATCTCACCAACTGGGGTTATGAGGTGGAAGAAGCGGTGGATGGGGTGGAGGCATTGGAACAATTGAAAAACAATTAATTTGACCTTCTCATTTGCGATATCGTCATGCCGAATAAGGATGGTTGGGAGGTCTTGAATGAGGTGAAGGCGAACCCGAAGACGAAGGACATGCCAGTGATTGTTTTGACGGCGAAGGGTGAAGATAAGGATATGTTCAAAGGGTACGACTTCGGTGCCAATTATTATATGACAAAGCCTTTTACCAAGAACCAACTCCAATATGGCATAAACCTGATGTTTGAAGGAACCGAGTAAACATAGTTATGAGTTTGGAGTATTTAGTTCGGAGAAACTAATACAGATGCATTAAATAAAGATCTACTCATGAAACTCTCATATGATACTCTTTCAGAGCTCCTCTGTCTCCCTTTATATGAGACAATAGAGGAGATTCATTTTGCTATCTCAGATCCCACGGATCAAAAAATTGTGAAAAAAGTCAAAAGCCTTAAGCCCGAGAAAACCGTTCAGCTTCATCTTGCATTGCACGAAAATATTAAGGGAATCCTCAGCTTATTTAAAGGAAGCCATTGACTACCAATCCAGCTTATTCATGGACAAAATCAGGGAAACCATAAGGGCTCTCTTAAAGAAACAGAACTTTAATGAAAGATTGGATCGGTTGGTAGATAAGATCATGGCCATTACAGACTGGGTAATTGAAAAGAGATTGGAGGTGGTTAAAAAAGTCCAGGAGTGGGTCACCCAATTTCGCTTGACATGATACACGTAACCAGGATATCATTATATATATTTTTTTCCTTCCCTTGAGGTGATGGAGAGGATTCTTTCGGAACGTTTAGATTGGAAACGGGCAGGATTTAAGGTCTATTTCTTCTCCCAACATCAATGGATATCTATCTAACGAGTATCACAAGATGCTAACACTCAATTTTGTTCAACTTCTCGCTACAGTGATTGAAAAAAAAGCATCGGATTTACACCTGACTGTTGGCAACCCACCTATGTTTCGTATTAATGGCTCAATCCAACGGATAGATGAAAAAGTTGAGTCCCTTACGAAAGAAGATCTCCACAAAGTCATTTATGGAATTTTGACGGAAGAGCAGCGCAAACGGCTTGAGCGTGATAAAGAACTCGATTTTTCTCTTGAACTTAAAAACGCAGGCCGTTTTCGTGCAAATATTTTTTATACAAGGCGTGGAGAAGGGGCGGCCTTCCGATATATCCCCCCCCGAATAAAATCCGTGGCCGAGTTAGGTCTTCCTGAAGAGACCCTGAAACAGATTTGTGATCGGAGAAAAGGATTGGTGTTGGTGACGGGTCCAACCGGCTGTGGAAAATCGACCACCCTTGCCGCAATGATTGACTACATTAATTCTACCAGGAACGATCACATCATAACAATTGAAGACCCTATTGAATTCGTTCATGAGCATAAAAAAAGTATTGTGAATCAGAGGGAATTCGGTTCTAACACCCGATCATTTGCCAATGCCTTAAGAAGTGCCTTGCGTGAGGACCCTGATGTGATTTTGGTTGGAGAGATGCGTGACCTTGAGACTATCTCTCTGGCATTGACGGCCGCTGAAACCGGCCATCTTGTATTTGGAACACTCCATACGATAAATGCACCGAAGACTGTTGATCGTATGATCGACGTCTTTTCTCCAGAACAGCAACAACAGGTTCGGGTTATGTTTGCCGAGTCGATTGTCGCCGTCATATCCCAAGTCCTCCTGAAAAAGAAAGATGGTAGTGGGCGTATAGCCGTACCCGAAATAATGATTGCAACAACGGCAATAAAAAATCTGATCCGGGAAGGCAAAACACACCAGATTTCATCCATCATTCAAACTTCTCAAAGATTAGGGATGCAAAATATGGATCAGGTGCTCAAAAACCTTATGATGAGCGGAAAAGTTGAAATAAACGAAGCCAAGATGTATGCCTCCAATCCAGACCTATTTGATGACCGAATTAGCACAATCAAGTAATATTTAAATAATTTAGCATTTCTCAAAATTTTTTTAGTAAAGAAATCAAATCAGTTGCATTTTAAGATTATTTGTTCAATAATGTTCAAAAAAATACTTTTTCATAATACTTAAGGCGCCTGGTTGGGGGCGCCAAATGATTTAGATGGATTAGGAATTTCGACTAATCCATTATTTTTTATCCATTCATTAAAAATTTTTTATAATAGAAATTAGGAAATTAGGGACACTTCCCTCATTTTTAAAAAAATTTAGATTAAGAGGATGACGGATCAGCCAAACTGCGCTCCAAGACAAGGCAGTCGATTCCTGGTCCGGCATAATCCTTCATCACCGGAATCCCATTCTCCCATGTAGCACCCTTCTCCTGGATTGAAAAACCCAAACGAAGGTGGAATGATATAGAACCATGGTTATAGGGGACGGTAACCGCCATGACCTTGAGGCAACCTCTCTCAATCGCTTCTTCGAAGAATCGGTTATAAAGATTTTGGCCGATCCCCTGAAAGCGAAATCCCGAATCGGTAGCGATCATATGCACATACGCTACCTCAGGCCTATCCTGGGATATAAATCCGAGAATAAAACCGACCAGCTCACCGTCCCTCTCTGCAACGAAGCTTGTCCCGGCGAAATGCTCCACGTAGATGGGGTGAAGAAGGTGAGAGACTGAATCTCCAAACCACGAATCAGCAACCTGGCAGATCTTCATGTAATCAGACCGGCTGAGGTGGCGAATGTTCAGTTTCATCTTTTCTCTTTTTAAATGATGAATGATCCCGGTAAGAATGAAGCCTGCCGGACCATGAATTTCAAGGTCGGCTAACTTGTCATCTTCCGTTCGGGAGAGGTTGATGATGATCACTCTTGCGCCCATCTCTTTTGCCCGTGCAGGGAAGGAGGCCACAGGCGAGACACTAAGGGATGATCCAATAACTAAAAGCAAATCAGCCCTGGCGATCCATGAGATAGCCTGCTCGAGCTTCGCATGCGGAATCTGTTGGCCAAATAGAATTGAGTCGGGCTTCAGGAGCCCATGGCAATAAGGGCAGTGCGGTGCTTCCACACCGATGGATGTCCATGGACCAGCCTCCCAGCGGGCAAACTTAGCATGGCAATCCAGACATGATACTACATGCTCTGTGCCGTGGATCTCAAGAATTTTATCGGATGAATTTCCCGCTTTGTGATGGAGTCCATCAACATTCTGAGTGATGATTCCAAGAAGAAGACCCTGCCTCTCTAATTCCACCAAGGCCATATGTCCTGCATTTGGCTGGGCAGAGCGAACTATTTCGTAAAACCTTGAGCTGGCCTGCCAATACCTCTGACGCGCTCCCTCGTCTGTAAGGAAACGGTCGAATTGAAAATCCGCTGGATCGAACTTTGCCCAATAGCTATCCGGACTTCTATAGTCAGGGATCCCTGATTCAGTGCTGATCCCTGCACCTGCAAGTGCGATGATCCTTGAAGAGGAACGGATGATCTCGGAGGCGGCCTCAATCTTCTTCCAAATTTCCTGAAGCTCCTTTGCCTCCGGGTAAAAAATGATTCGTCTATCCTCAGGCCTTGATACCCGGAGCAGAGGCACTGGAGAGATTTTTAATCTTTCAAGCAGAATTGACCGGGTTACGGGTAAAAGAAGGAACCACATGGTTATGTTGAAAGGGGCGGTAAGGGGATAGAGTCCGAGAGGGGAAAGCCAAAAACTGAGCACCCACCAGAAAATAGAAGCGAGAGCAATTGCTATCAATACACAAAAAATGCTCCTGAGAGTCCATCGAAAAAAGAGACCGCCACATGCCACAGAAAGAGGTGTGGTTGTGAAGGCATAAAGGCCAATCCAGTATAAACCGTTGGGACCTCCAAGTAAAAGCGATATCCCTAACCCCAACCCCAATCCAAAAAGGAACATCCAGGCCGAAATCCTTGAGTAAAGCAAAATACTGATCCAGATTAAGGCCATACCCACCACAATAATATTTAGATATTGGAGAGGTGCCTCCCATTCCAGGCCGGGAGATGTAGAAAAAGATGGGTAAAGAGAAGGGGTGGCTGTCGGATGAAAAGAAAGGCCCTTGAAAAGGTAGAGCATCAGAAGTGAGACCCAGGAAATAATGAGAAATGGAAAGCTTAAGGCTGGAAGACCGTATTTTCCTCCCCATTGCGAGATTTTGATCATAAGCAGGGTAGAAAGACCCGAAAGGATAGGTATGAAAAGAATGAGGAGCGGATTTTCAGGCCAGATATAGCCCCACAACCAGCCAATCATGGAACCATTGAATCCGTAAAGACCCAGGCGAATCAGATGTGGCCTCTGGCCTAAAAGCCAGGCTACGGCTGTGGAGCAGATTAGGCCCGCAAAGGAAGAGATCCCTGCCTGCCATGAAAGAGTGAAGATGGCAGCCATCATTATTAGACCGGAAAGGGGAGAAGGGCTGAAAAAGATCTGACCGTAACCCTTTAGTAGGGAGTCAATTGCGAAGGTTAGACGACTTCTTCCTGAATTTCGGTTCCACTTCTCAAGCAGCTCTTTTAAAATTCCTGTAGTTGGTTTTGAAAAGTATGTAGTTGCTTCCTCCACAGAGGCTTACCCCGTTAGAAGGCCCCGCTGCTCGGTTTCGAGTCGCAACGACTTGAAGCGGGGATGACTATAAAATTCCTTTTAGAACGAACCCAGTTAGAAATTCCAGTGGGGCATTAAACCCCGCAGAAATTATTCTAAAATGTAACCTTGCTGCAGAGCAGCAGGAAATTATTTCTAACGGGGCGAACACGGGGTTTAAAGCCCCGTGTGAGCCTACACGTTGGAAGGTCGAAGACCTTCTAACGGGGCTTACCTCCGCAGATACTCTGGGACCCTGTGGAGCCGGAGGATATCGTTTCCTGTTTCAGCCTGGACGAGAATTTCGGTTTCCCCATCGTGGACGAGGACAACAGCGGGTCGTGGGAATATGAACTGAAGGGAGTGGACAAAATTATAAGCACCCACATTCTTTATGACTATTACTGAACCTTTCTGGATAGGTGGCATTCGCACTCCAATGCGAAGAGTGTCAACCTGCATACAAAGGGGGCCGTAGATGTTAACCTCTTCTGAGGTCACTTCGAGGTTCTCTGAGGCCGCGAGATCGTGCTTGAAATAATAAGCTGTGGGCAGGAGATTAACACCTGCATCCAAAATAACACCCTTGGCTCCGTTGCTCAGTCTCTTCGTTGAGACGACAGTGGTTAAAAGCACCATGCCCTCATCGACAAGAGCACGTCCCGGCTCTAAAATCAGAAGTGGTTTGCGCTTGAAACGACCCAGCTGGTTGATCAGGGGGGTACAGAGCCCGTCTGCATATTGCTCGAATGTGGGACAGGTCAGCTCCCCTGGAAGCATCTGGTTGAGGAGGGTGTTGGAAGACGCAAATCCTCCCCCAAGGTCCAGGTACTCGATCTCAGAATCTAAGAATTTTTCGATCTGCAGCGAAAGCCCGACAAGCCCTGACATGGCACGATCATAAATTCCAGGGTCCATCAGGTAGGTACCGGCATGAATGTGCAATCCAACTACCTTGAGAGCTCCTGAGGTGTGGATGCGCTGACATGCCTCCCAGGCCTGGCCTGATTCGAGGTTGAATCCAAATTTGTCCCATGGAGGATAATTTAGGTTCATGTTTACCCGCAATCCAACCTTTAGCGGAGGTTGGAAACGGGTGGCTATCTCTTCAAGCTGATAGATCTCGGTCATGGAATCTATATTGATTAAAGCACCCTCCCTAACTGCCCGGAGCAATTGTTCGGTGGGTTTATAGGGCCCGTTATAGACGATCTGATTTCCAGGGATTTCAAGCGATCGTGCGATATCATACTCAAATCCGGAAGTCACTTCAGCCCAACCGCCCTCATCCCTGAGGATGGCACAGATGCCCATCACATAATTTGTCTTATAAGAATAAGCCACAATTGTGTCGGGATAGTAAGAACGAAATGCCCTGATGAACTCCTGATATTTTCGCCTTATTGTCTGTTCGGAGACAACGTAGAGTGGAGAACCGTACTTCTCAATGAGCTGTCTGACGCTGATACCATCAATCTCCTCAAAGGCACCGGAGACATAGCTTCGGCCTGCATACTTGTTGACCGCTTTGAGGAGGTGACGGATGATCGTTGGTTTCTCATAAACTTCTTTTTTTCTTTTTTTCATGGCAGTCCCATTCCCCCCTGTTCAGAAGTCCGGCAATTGAGCCGAGGTCGGTCACCAGATCATCTGCAACGCGTACGAAAAGAAGGCCTGATTGATATTCCTCGAAAGGCTTTATTCTTTCTCCGAGTGCGAGCCGAAGATAAGCCAGGGGCATATTTTGGCCTGCCCGGGTTGCAAGGTAGATCCAGGCTGGAAACCGGTTATTGATCTCAATGAGGTAATACTCTCCCGATGAGACCTCCTTTATGAATTCCATTTCCAGAGGACCTACCCATTTGAAGTGTTTGAGCAGGGTTTGGACGATTTCTATAAGCTCTGGCTCTTTGACAGAGATCCCAGCCCATGTTGTGCCCGTATCATCTTGAATTATTTTTTTCATTGCCACGGCCCCAAAAGTCTCATTCCGCCTGTCAGCGAGACAGGCCACAGCATACTCCTCGCCTTGAATGGCACTCTGAAGGATGACAGGTGTCCCCCATGTTTTGGCAAGAAGATCGAAATAGACCCCGGCCTCTGTCAAAGACGAGGCCTTACGGGCTTCACCCAAAGGACCTTTAACCACCAAGGGGAAACGCATGGTCCGAGAGTGATAGAAAAGGTCATTTCTTGAATGGATAATCACCGATTGGGGCAGATTGAATTTCTTAAAAGGCCCTAAACCGACCAGCTTCTCTTTTGAAATGGCTTTGAGGCTATCTTCCCTGGGAAGAAGAACCCTGATTCCCAAACCCTCCAGATCTGCTGAAAGACGTGAGATTACCGCAACCTCGACATCGATGCAAGGAATCAAACAGTTTATGCTTATTTTTGAAACAAGGTCTTTGAGTTTTTTTAAAAATTGTTCAGGATGAGTCTGAGGGAAAGGGGTCAAAATAACCTTATCAGCCAAAGGTAGGGAATGGATTCCATCTGAAAACTTGTCATAGGCTATGGCAATGATGTTAATATTGATCGAGGAGACAGTCCTCAGGCTGTGAATCACTCCGATCCCAGGGGAAGGGCTATCCGATGAACTGAGGCCGGTTACAGCGACATTGATTTGATCAATTCGCCGTGCTTTCAACGGTATGCGATCTCTCCGTGAATTGTGATTTTTTTAAGAATATCGAAGCTTGCTATATATTCATGGGCCGATCGGTAAAATATCATCCCTGTCTTGTATGGTGACAAAGGTTCGACTCTCTGACCCATGGCCAATTGAAAAGTAGCCAGTGGCAAGTTCTGCCCGGCTCGGGCAGCAAGGTAGATCCATGATGGAAATCTGGAGTTCACCTCAATCAGATAAAACTTCTGCGAGAAGGCCCCTTTGATAAACTCCAATTCGATAGGCCCGACCCATTCCAGTTTTGACATTACTTTCTTTCCGAGGTTTAGAAAGTCAGGATCATAGACAGTTACTCCTGCCCAGGCCTTGCCCTTTCTTGTGATGCCAATTTTCTTCATTGTCACCGCCCCTATCAATTCCCTATCTCCATTGTTAAGTGCGGCAATATTATATTCTTCTCCAACAATGTACTTCTGTGCCAAAAGAGGAAATCCCCAGGACCTTACCAGTCGATCAAAGAAGACCTCGGCTTCCTCCATTGTGTTGACGATGTGGCAATCAAGAAATGGACCTTTAAGGACAAGCGGTAACCCTAAATCGTTCACTACGGTCTGGAGCTGCCCTTTGCTGTTTATCGCAATTGTCTTGGGGATATTGAAATTGTGTCTCTGAGCAAATTCAGGCAGGACTAACTTCGCACGAATTTTGATTTGCCTCTCATCCGGAATGTGCAACCGAATGCCCATAGCACTGAGTTTATCTCTGGCCCGGGCATAAATGACCATTTCCGAATCCAGTGTGGGAATTATTACGTCTATATGGGTTTTTCGGACGATCTCACTCAACCTTTCAAGAAGTGGATTCTCGCCTTCAATCGGAGGAGGGATGAGATAAACTTCATCGAGGAGGCTCTCGGCAAAGATCCCGGTGGATAGGACATCAAAAGTCAATCCAATAAACTTCCCTTTAAACTGACCGGATTCCCTGAGACATTTGACAATGGCCAGCCCGGGGGATGGATTGTCCATGGAGATTAGGCCGGTCACGGCCAGATTTCCCTTAATCATGAAATGTCCCGACACCGAGGTCCTTTATTTGCTCGACAAAAGAAAGAACATCTGTCAATGCTTCTTCCGAACCCACCTCGTAATTTTCAGTGATAGCCCTTACTACTTCGGCAATCGATTTATTTTCATAAAACTGTTTTACAATAAAGGAGCCAACCCTGTTGATTATGTAAAGGTTGCCGCTGTTGGAATCGAAAAGGAAACCATTCTCCCCGGAAGAAAGCTCGGGAGAGATGAACTTGGAGATGGCCACTTTTCTCTCAGCCCTGGCAAGGTGCTGATGTTTCTGGCAATAATTTGTCTTTCCCAAAGCCCACTCTTCACAGCTCTTTCCTTCGCCCCAAAAGGCGATGCAGCGTTTTCTTTTCATAGAAAACCCCTTTCGATATTTACCCCGTTAGAAAGCCCCACTGCTTGCCCCGTGCGAAGCTCAGGTTCTATCGGGGCTTGCAGCAGGGATGGAGATGAAATCCCTTTTGGAGCAAACACGGGGTTTAAAGCCCCGTGTGAGAGCCATCCCGTTGGAAGGTCAGAGACCTTCTAACGGGGTTTATTTTTGTCCAAGGCCCTTGATTCCTTCAATTGCCGATGGATCATATGGATTGAGTCTTAGCGAGGTCCTAAAAGCCTTACTTGCACCTTCAACGTCTTTCAATTGATAAAGGGACCATCCCAATCCGCTTTGATAGGATGCAACATTCGGAGAAGCCGTGACGATCTTCTCAAATTCCTCCTTGGCTCTTTGGTAGTTCTCCTTGAAATAGTATGACCATGCCAGATAAGCCCTCACATTGCTCCAGGAGGGTTTCCTGACCAGTACTTTCTCGAAATAGGGTATGGCCTGATCATATTGTTTCTGGTAATAGGACAGGTAGCCCAGTCCACTGAGTGCATCTTCGCTTTCAGAAATCTGGTTAAGAACTTCTTCGAACTTCTGCTTTGCCTCCTTATAAAGTCCCTTCTGGTAATAGCTCCAGCCCAGCTTGAGATAAAGGTCTGCCCCTTCCTTGATTCCCTTAAAGGTTTTTTCAAATTCCTCATCTCCTACGTATCCGGGGTAAATCGCAATGGCCTTAACGAAGTTATCCTTCGCCTCGGCCTTCTTCCCTTTTTTCCATTGACTCCATGCCAGACCCTTATAAGGGTCAGCCAGATAAGGGTTAATCTTCAAGGCAACTTCGAAGGCCTTGATTGCATTGTCGTAATCACCTTTTCTTAAATAAGCCCAGCCAAGATTGCTCTGGGAGTCAATGTTCCCTGGATAGGACTTAAGGGATGCCTGAAGTTCAGAAATGGCCTGATCGAAATCCTTGTTTTGGAAATGGATGTATCCCATACCCTGATGGGCGCTGAAATCGTCTGGCACTTTTGCCAGAACCTTTTTGAATTCTTCCGAAGCGGCCTTGTAATCTCTTTTCCAGTAAAGGCTCCAGCCGATACCAAGGGGCAGGCGCGAGACCTCTCTCTCGGGGAGGAGTTGGGGCTTTGCATCCATGGCCGCTTTGAATTCGCGAATGGCCTGGTCATAATCGCCCGCATAGTAATAGCCCCACGCCTTGTTGGCAATGGCATACCTCACCTGAGCAATGGCATTCAGCCCATTATAAGAATCGGGATAGTTGGGATCAGCCTTCTGGGCCTCTTTGAACTCCTTTTCCGCTTCATCATAGCTA
>Ga0194113_10001909_pt1 | contig 28649 bp, 26 predicted proteins | sample TA2MahC200mmetaG_FD_146193 | JGI IMG/M metagenome (GOLD analysis project Ga0194113, IMG submission 146193) | Freshwater microbial communities from Lake Tanganyika, Tanzania - TA2015017 Mahale Deep Cast 200m | ecosystem: Environmental > Aquatic > Freshwater > Lake | place: Tanzania: Lake... | reverse complement strand
AATGGACGATACCATCGGGGGATCAAGAACTACCCCGAAGTGAGGTACTCCGGGAAGCGCGATGAAGATTGGTATACAGCCCTTGTAAAAGGTTTAAATCTGGAGGAGCTCCTTATCCTCCCCTAACAGGCCTCCGTTAGGACATATCTCCTGTCCTTACACACGCCCGGTCCGCCGGGGCCCGCACCAATCTTTTTATCCAAGCTAGGGCTTCAGGTTATCGTATCCGGAAAGGGGGGTTCATCGGATGGACTTCAAGCCCAGCGAGGTTCAGGCGCTGACCAGGGGGATGGTCCGGGAGTTTTCCGAGAAGGAGGTGAGGCCCCGCGCCGAGAAAACGGACCAGGAGGCCCTGTTCCCGTCGGACACGCTGGAGAAGATGGCCCAGCTCCAGATATTGGGCCTGCTCGCCCCATCCGAGTCGGGCGGCGCGGGCGTGGACACGGTCACCTACGCCATCGTCATCGAGGAGCTCGCCCGGGCCTGCGCCTCCACCGCCTTCGTCGTCGAGGCCCACAACTCCCAGTGCATTTTCCCAATCGCCGCCTTCGGTAGCGACGACCAGAGGGGCCGGTTCCTCCCGGCGCTCTCGTCTGGGGGGACGCTCGGCACCCTGGCCGTTCTCGAGAGCGGGGCCGGGCTCGACCTGGGCGACCTAAAGACCATCGCCGCCCCCGACAGCGACGGCTTCCGTTTGTCGGGCAGGAAGGTGTTCGTCCCCTCGGCCGGCCGGGCCGGTCTCTTCATCGTGGCCGCCCGGACCGACAAGGGCCCCTCGCTGTTCATCGTCGAGAGGGGCGAGGGCGTCGCGCCGGGCGCGCCCGACGACCTTTTGGGCGTCCGGGGCGCGGGCTTGGCCAGCGTGGCCTTCAACTTGCACGTCCCGGCGGAGAACCTTTTGGGCGCGGAGGGCGGGGCCGGGAAAATGCTCGAATCGGTCTTCGCGCTGGGCTCCATAGCGCTCGGGGCAGGGGCCGTGGGCGTCTCCCAGGCGGCCATAGAGGCCTCCGTGGAGTACTCCAAGCTCAGGGTGCAGTTCGGCTCGCCGATAGCGAGGTTCCAGGCCATCCAGGTGATGATAGCGGACATGGCGATGCAGACGGAGTCCTCGAGGCTCCTCGTCTACCGGGCTGCCTTCGCCCGCGACCAGGACGAGGACCTGCGCGTGATGGCCTCTCTCGCCAAGGCCCTGGCCGCCGAATCCTCCGTGCGCGTGGGCAACAGGGCGGTCCAGGTCCACGGGGGCGTGGGCTACACGAAGGAGATGCCGGTGGAGCGGTACTACCGGGACGCGATGGCCCTGGCGGTGATGCCCCACACGCCCGACGCCGGGCGGCTGGCGGCGGCGGCCGAGCTTCTCAAATAGTTGAAATAACAGTGACGACACACCGGGAGCGGGAGAAAGGATGGCCAACCTCGTCGACCAGATGAGCGCCGCGGAGAGCGCCAAGGACGTCTACAGGCTCGAGCAGAGGATGCTCCGTGAGATGAAGGAGAACATCACCGACCAGTGCGTGCAGTGCGTGAAGTGCACCGCCGGCTGCCCGGCGATGAAGCTTCTGGAGCTCCACCCGCACGAGATAATGGCCCTGTTCAACCTGGGGTTCACCGAGGAGCTGCTCAGGTCGGAGGTCATCTGGACCTGCCTGACCTGCTTCAAGTGCAAGGAGCGCTGCCCCCAGAAGGTGGCCCCGGTGGACGTCATACTGCTCCTGCGCTCGATAGCGGTGGCCCGGGGCACCCCGCCGCCCGCCGGGTTCGCCTCGGTCCTCCAGGCGCTGATGGACCGCGGCATAATACAGGAGCCGGTCGAGGTGATGCTCAAGTCCGTCAAGACCGGCAAGAAGAGATTCTCCGACCGGTCGGGCTGCAGCCTGCCGGCGGCCTCCCGCCCGAAGGACCTCGAGAAGTTCAAGGAGGCCTTCACGAACGCCCTGGTGCAGGCGATGTCGGAGGAGGGGACGTAGGATGAAGGCGCAGGGCGCAGGGCGCAGGGCGCAAGGGGGGACCGCATGAAGTACGCGCTGTACCTGGGGTGCGCCATAACCACGGAGGCCTACTCCTACGAGATGTCCGCCCGGGAGACGCTCTCGAGGCTGGGGGTCGAGTTCGTCGATTTCGAGGGGGCGTCCTGCTGCGGCGTGACCATCCGCAGCATCAACCCCTTCGCCTTCCTGTACCTTTCCGCCCGCAACATCGCCCTGGGCGAGGCGACCGGCCTGGACATCATGACCTTCTGCACCGGCTGCCGGATGACGCTGCTCGAGGCCAAGCACGTCCTGGACCACAACGAGAAGATGAAAGAGCGGGTCAACGCGGTGCTGGCGAGCGAGGGGCTGGAGTACAGGGGCACCTCGCAGGTCAAGCACATCCTGGAGCTCCTGCACGACATCATCGGCCTTGAAAAGATAAGATCCTCGCTGGTGCGCACCTTCCCCGGCCTGAAGGTGGTGCCGCACTACGGCTGCCACGCGATAAGGCCCAGCGGCATCGGGCCGCAGGACGACCCCGAGGACCCCCAAAAGCTCGACGACCTGATACGCCTGCTGGGCGCCGAGGCCCCCTACTACCCCCAGAAGCTGGACTGCTGCGGGGCGCCCCTGCTGCTCAAGAACGACAACGCCGCCTTCACCCTCTCGGGCCAGAAGGTCAAATCCATCCAGGACTACGGCTTCAACGCCATCGTCACCATCTGCCCCTCCTGCCAGAAGATGCTCGACACCCAGGACATCTGCGGCCGGACCATCGGCGCGACCCTCAACGTCCCCACGCTGTACTACACCCAGCTTTTGGGCCTGGCGATGGGCACCGACCCCGACCGGCTGGGGCTCGGGATGAACATCAGCCCGGTCAAGCGCATAATCGAGTGGGGAAAGACGACGGCGCCGGCCTAGCGCGGCCGTTGCGGCCGGCGCTGCTTTTGCGTCGCCGGGACGGATCGGGGAACCGCCGGCTCCCGCCATTTCGCAGAGACGGCGGCGACCGCCGCTTGCGCCGTTCTACTGCTTCCCCTGGGGCGCTAGCTTCCTTATCGTCGGCGGCGCGGTCGGCTCCATCCTCATCAGTTCCTCCACCCGACCGGCCAGGGGGGCCGCGCCCAGGGCGCCGCCCGGGGCGGATTTGGAGCCCATCGCCACCATCTGCTCCGCCTGCATCGTCTCCTTCTGCATCTCCTTCTCGAGGGTCTGGATCTCGTCTTTGAGCTCCTGGGCGCTGGGTATCGGGCCCAAGACGTCTTCCGCCCTCCCGATTATCCTCTCCAGGTCCTGGGCGGAGGTCACCTGCCTTTCCGGTACCTTGCTCCCGGCGCCGATGAACTGCGAGGCGCCCTCGATGAGGCGGCTGATCTCGAAGGGGAAGATTATCTTGGTCGCCTGGCCGTTGGACATGAGCGCCAGGGTGTCCAAAGACTTCACGGTGAGCGCCTTCTGGTCCATCACGGCCGCGCCCACCGAGAGCAGGCGCAGGGACTGGGCCTCGCCCTGCATTTCGAGGATCTTGGCCTGCCGCTGCCCCTCGGCCTCGAGTATCTTCGACTGCCGGACGCCCTCGGCCTGCAATATGCGGGAGCGCTTGGCGCCCTCCGCCTTCAGGATGGCGGAGCGCTTCTCGCCGTCCGCCCGCAAAATGGCGGCGCGCCGCTCGCGCTCGGCCGAGGTCTGCTCCTCCATCGCCGCCTTGACCGGCCCGACGGGGTCGACCTCGCGTATCTCCACCGCCTCGACCTTGACGCCCCACGGGTCGGTGGCCTCGTCCAGTATGTCCCGCAGGCGCACGTTGATGGAGTGCCGGTTATATAGGATCTCGTCGAGCTCCATGTCGCCTATGGTGGAGCGGAGCGTGGTCTGGGCGAGCGCTATGGTCGCCACCCGGTAGTTGTTGATCTGGAAGAACGCCTTCTGCGGGTCGATGACCTTGATGTAGATGATGGCGTCGACGTTGGTGGGGGAGTTGTCCTTGGTGATGACCTCCTGCCGGGGGACGTCGAACACCTGGGTCCGGAGGTCTATCTTGACGACGGTGGTGACGAGCGGTACCACGAACCGCAGCCCCGGGTTGAGCTTCCCGATGAACGAGCCCAATCGGATCTCCAATCCCTGCTCCCAGGGGTTGATTATCCTCACCGCGCTCAGCACTATGGCAACCACCATTATCAGCACGATTATTGTCACGATGATGGCTATCTCGAACTCGTATGCCATTTTATTGCCTCCTACCTTTCCTCGCCCATCCTATGGGCCGCCTCCCGGCGGGCGATGCTGTCCACCCTCTCTACCTGCACGTGCACGCCCTCGCTGGCGACCACCTCCACCCTCGTCCCGGGCGGTATGCTCTCCTCGGCGGTGGCGCTCCACTGCTCGTTGCCTATCCTGACCTTCCCCCGGATGGAGTCGGGCTGGATGAGCACCGTCACGACGCCCTGGCGGCCGATGAGGGAGTCGCCCACGGTGGTGGTCGGCGGGTGGCCCTTGCTCAGCTTCTTGTAGCCCCAGACGGTCGCCACGGTGACCGGGGCGGCGATGGCGACCGCGATGACCGGGGCGTACCAGAACTCGGAGAAGAGCCAGGGGCCCAGGGCCATCGATATCAGGCCCAGCACCACGGCCACGGTCCCCGGTATGGCCATGAAGGTCTGGCCCGGGGTGGCCACCTCGATGCCGAGCAGTATGAGCCCGATTATCATTATCACGAGCCCCATCATCCACTCGTCCATTCTCTCCTCCCGGCCTCGTATGGGGGTTGGGGGGTATTAACATTTACCCCAGACGGTGGAAAGGCCTCCACGCCGCCGGCCGGGAGCGACGAGCGGCCCCGCAAGGTTTATTCGGGCCGGAGGCGTTGGCACCGCGGGAGACGGAAGCATGTTCCCCGGCGGAAGAGGCATGAACCCGCGCCAGCTCCAGGCCCAGATGAAGCGCATGGGCATCAACATGGAGGAGCTCCAAGACGTCGAGGAGGTCATAATCCGGCAGAAGGCCCGGGACATCGTCATACGGAACCCGTCCGTCACCTGCATAGTCGCCCAGGGCCAGAGGACCTACCAGGTCGCCGGCGACGTCTCGGAGGTCGACAAGAAGCCCGCGATCCCCAAAGAGGACATCATGATGGTTGCCGGACAGGCCAATGTCTCCGAGCAGGAGGCCCTCCGGGCCCTGGAGGAGTGCAACGGGGAGCCGGCCGAGGCGATAGTCCGGCTCCTCGAGAGGAAGGGCTGAGCGGCGATTGGGGATGGCCCCGTGAACGTCCTGCTCGCCCAGCGCAACATATTCTCCTCGTTGGGGGGCGCCGAGCGCTCCCTGCTCACCCTGGGGAGGTTCCTCTCGGGCCGGGGCCACCGGGTCCGGGTGCTCCACGACGACTCGGAGGGCGCGGCGCTCCGCGACGGCCCGGAGGCCTCCGGGCTGGAGCCGGTCGCCTGCACGCTCCGCCCCTTCGCCAAAAAGCCCCTGAAGTGGCCCGACCGCTGGAGCTGGGCGCGCCAGTGGCGCTCCGCCTGCCTGCGGGAGATGCGGGAGCGCCGCCCGGACCTCGTGCTCACCCAGCTCGACATGGCCCCCCCGACGGTCGCGGCGGCGCGCCGGCTCTCCGTGCCCTCGGTGCTCTTCGTGCGCAGCTTCGAGCACATCTGCCCCCGGGAGTTCCAGGAGGGGCTCGAATCCTGCAAGGGGAACTGCTGGCGCTGCCTGCCGCTCTTCGAGAGGTACCAGTACCCCTGGATGCTCCTGGTGCTGCGCTCCCACGCCATCGCCCTCAAGCGGGCCTCCCTCGTGGTCGCCAACAGCCGGTTCACCCGGGGCCTGCTCCTCGAGAAGGCCGGTGTCCAAAGCGAGGTGGTCTACCCTTTCATCGAGCTCGGGCGGCCCCCCGGGAGCGCCGGCCCGCCCCCGGGCCGGGAGCTCCTCATGGTGACGCCCCGCCTCGCCAAGGGGGTGCGCACGGTGCTGGAGCTCGCCCGCCGGATGCCCGATGAGCGCTTCCTGCTCGTCGGGGAGCTCGACGCCCGGGTCGGCCAAGACGAGCTGCCCAAAAACGTCTCGTACATCGGCCCGGTGGCGGACATGGGGCCGGTCTACTCGCGCGCGCGGGTGCTCCTGGCGCCCTCCACCTGGCCCGAGCCCTTCGGCCGCGTGGTCATAGAGGCGGGCGCGCTGGGGATCCCGTCGGTCGTGAGCCGGGTCGGGGGGCTCCCCGAGGCGCTCGGGAAGGGCGGGCTGGCGGTCCGAAAGTACCGCGACGCCGGCGCCTTCGAGGAGGCGCTGCGGAAGGTGCTCTCCGGCTGGGAGGGCTACTCGCGCCTTGCGGTCGAGAACGCCCGGCGGTTCGCCGGGCGGGACCCGGCCCGAAGGCTCGGAGCCCTCCTCGGGCGCCGGCTGGGCCTGGAGGCGTAGGATGTCGCTTGCGACGCGCACCACCCGGAACCTCGGGATGATGTTTTTCCTGCAGACCGTGTCCTACACCGTCACCGCGCTGACTGTCGTCGCCCTGGCCTGGTTCCTGTCCCCGCGCGACTACGGCATCATCGGCATCTCCGCTTTCATAGTCACCGTTGTGGCGCTCTTCGGGGACCTGGGGATAACGCAGGCGCTCATCCACCGCAAGGGGGAGGTCGAGGCGGCGGCCAACACCACGTTCGTCCTGCAGATGCTCATCACCACCGGCGAGTACCTCGTCATCGTGGCCCTCTCGCCCTTCACGGCCGCGTTCTTCGCCCAGGACCCCTCAGAGGCGCGGGAGATAATCCTCGTGGTGTGCGTGTCGGCCCTCTCGCTCTTCGTGGGCGCGCTGGGCTCGGTCCACTCCACGCTCTTCTCCAAGCGGCTGGAGTTCGGGCCCCTCCTCAGGGCGGGGCTCGCCCTCAGCCTGACGACGAGCGGCCTTTCGCTGCTCCTGGCCTGGCAGGGCTTCGGCTACTGGAGCTTCGTGGGCGGGACGATGGCCGGCTCCGCGCTCCAGACGGTCCTCTTTTGGAAGATGTCGCCCTTCCGGCCGAGCCTCCGCTACGACCCGAAGATGGCCCGGGAGCTTTTGGGCTACGGCAGGTTCGTGATACTGGGCGGGGTCCTCATCTGGGCCTACACCATGGTGGACAAGGCGATGATCGGAAAGCTCCTCGGCGTGGTGCCGCTGGGGCTCTACTACTTCGCATTCAATTTGGCGAACACGCCGGCCCTGAACGTCACCCACGTGGTCATATCGGTGCTGTTCCCGACGTTCTCGAACATCCGCGAGGACCGGCCCCGCCTGGTGGCGGGGTACCTCAAGGCGCTCCGCTTCGTCGGGCTGATAGCGGCCTTCTTCGCGGTGGGCTTCCTGGTCGTCGGCCGGGACTTCGTCACGGAGTTTCTGCACCCCAAGTGGCAGGGAGCGATAGTGCCCCTGCAGATCCTCGCGATCTACGGCCTGGCGCGCTCTCTCGCGGGGCTTTCGGGCATGATATTCAACTCGGTGGGACGCCCGGAGGTGTTCGCCAGGATAATGGCCGTGTGCGTGGCGGTCACTCTGCCCCTCATCCCGGTCGGGATGCACTATCTGGGCCTCAACGGCGCGGCAGCGGTGGTCACCGGGGGGATGCTCCTCGTGATGCTGCTCCACTTCCAGCAGGGGCTGGGCATACTGGACCTTCCCGCGACGAGGGCCCTGGGCGCCCTCGGCCCCGCGGCGCTCGCCGCGGCGCTGGCGGTCCCGGCGACCTGGGCGCTGCGGTTCGTCCTGGAGGGGGCGCCCCTGGTCGTCGCCCAGGTGCTGGTCGTGGTGGCGGCGTTCGGGGCCGTGACCCTGAGGGCGCTGGGGCCCGGCGGGCCCCGGGAGGTCCTCAGGCAGCTCGCCCCGAGGTAGGGCGGCGCGCCGGCGCGTCCCGTCCGGGACGGCAGAGGGCGCCGATGTAGGAGTAGTGGCCCTTCTCCCCGGCCATCTCCAGGAACCGGTTCTGCACGTCCCGGGCGAGCTCCAGTGTCCGGCGGACGGCGGACCGGAGGGCGGTCTTGGACCCTAGCCCGCCGATGCGGTACTTGGCGACCCGGACGGTCCGGAGGCCCGCCCGCCGGGCAATGTCGCGTATGCGCGGCTCGTCGAAGCTCTGGACATGCCCGCTGATGGGGAACTCCCTGAGGCAGTGGGGGCACACCACCTCCTGCACGGTCTGGTCGAACGGGGTGGTGAAGAGGACGTGGCGCCGGGCCACCCGCCCCATCTCCCGGAGGGCGGAGACCGGGTCCTCGAGGTGCTCCACGACCTCCACGGCCGAGACGGTGTCGAACGCGCCGTCCCGGAAGGGAAGGGCGAGGGCGCTTCCCCGGACGAAGGGCACTCCCGGGGCGACGCGCCGCGCCTCGACGAGCCTCCGGCGGGCGAGGTCCAGGCCGGTGACCTCGACGCCCCGGCGGGAGAGCACCCGGGAGAGGTGCCCGTCCCCGCAGCCTATCTCGAGCACCGTCCCGGGGCGCTCCGGGAGCAGAGACAGGGCGAACCGGGTGCGGTGGACCTCGTCGGGGTCTTGCTCGGGAAGGAAGCGCTTGGACTCCGCCTCGCGCTCGTAGTACGCGGACCAGTCGGCCACGCTGTCCAAATCGCGCCGCCCGGCCTAAAAGGTTTTGCCCCCGGGACGTCGGGACTGACCGGGAAGGCGGAAAAGGTATTAAAAGGTCAGGCCCATCCCGTTGGGCGGGGGGTACGGTTGATCAAGGAATGCAGGACGCACGGCTATTTCCGGGCGGAGAACTGCCCGGTCTGCAACGATGCCGGCAAGTTCCTGATGAACGACGAGGAGGTGGACCAGCTGGGCCGCATAATGGCCGGCGTGCTCCGCCACTTCCCGGAGAGGTTCTCGCTGTCGATGGATTCCCGCGGGTGGGTGGACGTGCGCTCGATAGTGGACGCCGTCCGCGCCCGCCGCAACCAGTTCCACTGGCTCCGGTCGCACCACATCCGGGCGCTCGCCGCCACCGACCCCAAGGGGCGCTACCAGGTGGACATGGACCGGGTGCGCGCCACCTACGGCCACTCTCTGGACGTCGACCTCGACCTGCCCACGGACGACATCCCGGCCGAGCTCTACTACCCGGCGACCGAGGAGGAGGTGGGCATAATGCTCGAGACCGGGCTCCATCCGTCGGACCGCAAGTATGTCCACCTGAGCCGGGCGCCCGAGAACGCCGCCGACGCCGGCTCCCGCCGGACCGAGAAGCCCGTCATCCTCAAGGTCGACGCCCGGGGCGCCATCGCCGCGGGGACCGTCATAAAGCGCGCCGGGAACACGGTGTTCATCGCAAAGGAGATCCCGGCGGAGTTCTTGGCACGGTTTGAGTGAAAAGGCGCAGGGCGCGGGGCGCAAGGGGCGAAGGCGCAGGGCGCAGGGCGCAAGGCGCAAGGGGGGATTCCGGATTCGTTTTGGGTCATGCCTCGAGCGATTCCGAGCGCATGCCCTTGCACCTCCCCTTGCGCCTTCTCCCTTGCCCCTTGTCCCTCAAGCCTCGCGCCTTGCGCCCCGCGCCTTGCGCCTTCAGATAAGCGCTCCCACCCTCGGCCCGATGAACTGCCAGGCGATCAGGAAGATGATCAGGAGCCCCGTCAGGCGGTAGATTGTGGTGGCCCTCCTCGCGACGGTGTCGGCCGTCCAGGCCGGTCTCAGGCGGCGAAGGAGGCTCTCCAGGCCGTCCTTGAAGACCATCCCGCCGTCCAGCTTGGGGATGGGGAGGGAGTTGGTGGCGCCGACCATGAGGTTGAGCCAGAAGAGCCAGTAGAAGGTGTTGGCGAGCATCCAGAACGCCGGCGCCGGCAGGGCGGCGAGCGGGCCCTGGATGGTGTAGAGCTCCGTGACAGGGGACTCGAGCGGCACCAGCCGGAAGAACGGCAGGCTGATGTAGTAGGCCACCCCCCAGACGAAATCCTGAAACGAGTCGTAGTTCATCGGGCGGGCCAGGGTCCTGCTGAGCACGTCCGCCGACATCGTGCCCACGCCCAGGAAGCCCTTGCCGCGGTAGTCGGGGCTGTTGCTCGCGTTGTCGTATTTCTGGTAGTACTCGTACTTGTCGGCCAGCACCGCGGTCGTGGTGCGGCGGTTGCCCTTGTACAGGTAGCTGATGGTCACGTTGTCGCCGGCCGAGGTGCGGTCCATGAGGGAGGTGAAGTCGTCCTTGTTGCGCACTTTCGGGTCCAGGCCGGTGCCGTTGGGCAATGCTATCTCTGTGATGAGCGCCCAGGGCTGGAGGCCGGATTCGCCCGCGGGGTAGTCATTCACCACGCTCGTCACTACGACGCCGTCCTCGACCGGCTCCACGGAGCCCATGAAGCCCCAGGAGAATATAGCCGCGCAGGCGAAAGCCATGATTATGTTGGATGCCGGGCCGGTGGAGTACATCCTCGCCCGGTCGCGCCTTTTGAGCGCCAGGAGCTCCTTCTCCTCCGGCTCGACGAACGCGCCTATCGGGACGACGAAGAGCAGCACGCCCATCGACTTCACGGCGACGCCCGCCACCCGCGTGAGGATGCCGTGGGCGAACTCGTGGATGAAGATGGCGATTATGAGCGCCACGATGCCGTAGCCCAGCGGGATGAGCGGGTTTATGCCCGGCAGTCCCAGAATCATCTCCGGCCCGGGGGCCGCAGACGCCGGGATGCGCAGCGCGTAGGGCACCTCCCATATCAGGACTATCGTGAGCAGCCCCATGAAGAAGAGCACCAGCCCCAGGGAGAGGTTGCCGAACCACCGGAAGAACCGGCGGTGGCGCGCCAGGCGGTCGAGCGCCGCCACGCCCCGCCGGGTCTTGATCATGAGCAGCGGCCCGGCGGCGGCAATGTGGAACCTGTCCAGCATGCCGGTCTTCCAGAGCAGCGCCACCACGAGGATGTAGATGGCGATGACCAGCAGTGCCGTTATTAATCCCAGCTCCATCGGGAGCGGGAAAAGGCGGGGGGCATATTAATATTGAGGTGGGGGGAAGAAGGGCAGCAAGGCAGCAAGGCAGTAAGGCAGCGAGGGAGGGCAGCAAGGCAGCAAGGCAGCAAGGGAGGGCAGCAAGGCAGCAAGGCAGCAGGGCAGCAGGGCAGCAGGGGAAACGGACCGACCCGTCGTCCCCTTGCTGCCTTTCTGCCCTGCTGCCTTTCTGCCTTCCCCTGCTGCCTTGCTGCCTTCCTGCCTTCCTGCCTTGCCCCCCGCTGCCCATTGCCCCCCCGCTGCCTTGCTGCCCGCTGCCCGCTGCCTTGCCCAATCGCGCCAACCCATGGTAGGTACCAAAAAAAGTACATAAGGCAGCAGGGGGATGGAGCGGTCGCGTGGGAACATGAGGCAGTACGTCGAGGAGATACGGAAGCTCCCGGACGGGAGCCCGGTCAAGGGCCGGTTCGCCGTCAGGAGCAAGGAGCAGGTCCAGGACTACAAGAGCAAGGAGGGCAAGTACTTCTTCCTGGACATCGCGGACCGGACGGGGAGCATCCGGCTCAAGTTCTGGGGCGGAACCGACTCCCGGCCGGCGGTCGAGCTCTACAACTCCCTCCAGCCGGGGGACGTCGTCATGCTGACCGGGACGGTGGCGCAGGACCGCTTCGACAACGCGCAGGTCATCACGGTCAACGAGGGCACCCAGCTTCTCAAGCGCGTCGAGGGCGTCCCGGCCGAGGAGCTGCCCGAGTACCTCCCGGCCACCCGGCGCGACCGGCGGGCGATGATGGACGGGCTCCTGGGGCACGTCCGGGCGATGGGGAACGCCCACCTCCGGGCGCTGCTCGACTCGTTTTTTTCGGACGCGGCGTTCCGGGACCGGTACATGAGCTCGCCCTCGGCGATAGTGCACCACCACAACGTCGTCGGCGGGAACCTGGAGCACTCGCTGAATGTCGTCGGGCTGTGCCTGAGGCTTTGCGACTCCTACCCGGAGCTCGACCGGGACCTCCTCGTGACGGGGGCGATACTGCACGACGTGGGCAAGCTGGACGAGTACTCGTCGCGGGCGGCGATAACGATGACGGACGAGGGGCGGTTCCTGGGGCACGTCGCGATAGGCACCCGGCTCGTGACGGAGCGGGCCCGGTCCGTTCCGGGCTTCCCGCCGGAGCTCCTGATGAAGCTCGGGCATATGATCCAGAGCCACCACGGCTCGTTCGACCCCGGAAACGCCCTCAAGGGGATGAAGATCCCCGAGGCGGCGGCCCTGCACCTTGCCGACGAGGCGGACGCGATGACCAAGGAGTTCCTCCAGGCGGTGGAGGGCGCCCGGCAGGGCCAGGACCCCTGGGTGTACGACCGGCGCATCGGCAACGAGATATACACGAGGTGAGGAAGGTGGACGACCCCTGCCGCGTCCGGCTGGAGCTTTCGTTCGGGACCGCAGAGCAGGCGCGCCGGGCGGCGCGGGCGCTGGAGCCCGACAACGAGGGCTTCGTTCGGACGACCCTCCGGGGCCGCAGGCTGCTGGCGGAGGCGGAGGCCCGGAGCATCCCGGCAATCCTCCACACCCTGGACGACTACCTGGCGTGCCTGGCGGTGGTCTCGCGCGTCGACCCGGACAAGGGCCCGGGCGGGGAATGAGATGGCGGGCAAACGCCGGCGGAAGGGCACGAGAACGAGCGCCTTCGGCTCTCCCGGAAGGATCTGCCACGATTCCTCGGCGTTCTACGGCTCGCGGATGTACGCCGGAATGAAGGCGGCCGCGCCGGGGGCGCAGGCCGAGAGCGCCGTGCCGGCGGAGGTGCTGGACCGGATATTGTGCAAGTCCAGCGAGCGCATGGACGAGCTGCCCGGCCAGAGCGTCCACCTCATGGTCACCTCCCCGCCCTACAACGCCGGGAAGGAGTACGACGAGGACCTGTCGCTGGACCAGTACAGGGACCTTCTGCGCTCCGTTTTCCGAGAGACCCACCGCGTGCTCGTTTCCGGCGGGAGGGCCTGCGTCAACGTGGCCAACCTGGGCCGGCGGCCGTACATCCCCCTCCACAGGTACATAATCGAGGACATGGAGACGCTGGGCTTCCTCATGCGCGGCGAGATCCTCTGGAACAAGGGCTCCAGCGCCTCCCCGTCGACCGCCTGGGGGAGCTGGAGGTCGGCCGCCAACCCGGTGCTGCGCGACGTGCACGAGTACATACTCGTGTTCTCGAAGCAGTCCTTCTCCCGCGAGCGCCGGGGGCACCAAGAGAGCACCATACGAAAGGAGGACTTCCTGGAGTGGACCAAGAGCGTTTGGTCCTTCCCGGCGGTGCCGGCCCGCTCGGTCGGGCACCCGGCCCCGTTCCCGGAGGAGCTGCCCAGGAGGCTCATCGAGCTGTACACCTACAAGGGCGACGTCGTGCTGGACCCGTTCTGCGGCAGCGGGACCACCTGCCTTGCGGCGCGCAACGCCGGGAGGCATTTCGTCGGCTACGACATATCGCCGGAGTATTGCCGGCTTGCCGACGGGAGGCTGGGACGGGGGCCCTAGCAGTCCTCGACCACGAACTCCTTCCAGGTCTCGCCCGCTGCGGCCTTCCGCTCCTGGAGGTCCCCGAGGAACCGCTGCATCATCTCCGCGACCTCCTTCTTGCAGGGCCCGCACATGCGGGTGCCGTGGCGGCAGTCCTCCTTTATCTCGGAGAGGCGCCAGTCGTCGTCCACGAGGTGGGCCATCAGCATGTCGAAGACGCTGCAGCCGTCGGGGTTGCCGCCGGTCTTTCTCTGCTCCTCGACCGAGACCGCCCCTCCGGTCTTGGCGCGCAGGATCTTTTGGGCCGCGACCCCGGGCGGGTCCGAAAGGAAGATGGCCGAGTCGGGTTTGGACGAGGACATCTTGTCGCCGGTGAGCAGGGTGATGAAGCGGTGGTAGGTGGAGGAGGGCGTGAAGAAGGCCAGGCCGTTGCGAGACCTCTCCTCCCTTATCATGGCGGCGTCCAGGGCCAAGACGTCGGCGGCCTCGGCGTCCTCTATGTAGAGCGCCTTGTACTTCACTATCTTTTTGAACTTCCTGAAGCCCAGGCCGGAGGCGACGCCCTCCGCCATCCCGAGCAGGCCCTCGACGTCCTCGTCGGACTTGATGAAGACGCCGACCCTCCTGTCCCTGGCCGCCATGGCGTTGGTCAGGCGGTGGCCGAATGCGATGTCCCGCGTCAGGCGGAGGTGAGGGTCCTGGTCGATGCCGACCGGTACCACCGTGGGCCTCGGGCCCCCGTACTCCTCGAGCTGGACGTGCAGGATGTCGCCGACCTGGACCAGGGGGGCGAACATGTGCGCCATGTTCGTCTGGTCGTCCATGCCGTAGATGGCCTTCATGGTCGAGAAGTTGACCTTGCGGCCCGCCCGGTAGGCCAGGTCCTTGACCGCCTTGCGGGTGGACTGGAAGTAGACCTGGCAGCGCTTCTTGGGCAGGCCCAGGGCGATGTAGGACTTGATATATTCCTCTATCGCCACCTCCCGGGCCTTCTCCAGTGAAAGTCCCCGGGTGGCGTAGGCCTCGATGTCGGCCACGGCGACGAACAGGTCGCCACCGACCGAGTGGAGGTACATCGCCTGGTCCAGAACCATCTTGTGGCCCAGGTGCATCGGGCCCGACGGCATGAGCCCCGTGAGGACCGCAAAGCTCCTTCTGGCGTCGATGGCGCCCTGGATGAGGTCGAAGCCGCGGGCGCCGAACACTATGCCGCGGCGGAAGAGCCGCTGGGGATTGGGGAGCTTTGAGGAGTCGAACCGGTCTATTCCGAACTCCTTGAGCAGGCGGTCGTAGTCCGCCACCCGGGCCGTGGCCCACGGGTCTATGCGCATGCGCTTCCGTAGAGGCTCCGGATTGATTAAACTTGTTGGCATGCCGCGCGGGCGGGAGGCCGGACGGCGGCCCCAAAGGTCCGGCGCCCAGTGACCTGAAATCGCCGGACCGTCACCGAGAGAGGGGCCGAGAGGGAAATCCCCGATGCGAAAATGTTAATGATTGGCAATCAAGTATAAATACGTTAAATACCGGTCAGCCCCCGTCTTGCGGGCGGGGAGCGGGCCGGTACGCAAGGACGCAGGCCCGGAGGACCGCCCGGCGACGATGGAGGGGAAACGATGAGGAAAGCAATTGGTATTGGAGGATTGGCAGCGTTAGCGATTGCTGTGATGTTTGTGACGATGACCGTCCCAATAGTGGGAGCAGACCCCACGTACGATGTGACGGTCGACCTGATCGCGGGCCAGAACACCGATGTCGGATACGTGCATGTGTGGTGGGACGAGGACTATTTCTACGTGGACATCGTAATCGATGCTGAAGGCTGGACCCTCACAGATTCCCACGTGGCGATGTCGGTCGACGAGGACCCGGATGACGGGATATGCGACCTTGGCGGAATCCCCCAGACGAAGAAGGGGAGCCCGGTGCCCGGCCATTTCCCGTACGAGCCCGTCTCGGAGGACGCGTCCGGGGCATCGTACAAGATTTCGTTCGACAACATCGGCTATGGCGATAATGTCGAGACTTTCGAGTTCGGCGAGGAAATCTGCATGGCGGTCCACGCCGTGGTCGAGAAGGGCTCCGGGGACAGCTACCAGCAGCAGACCGCCTGGGGAGAGGGGAAACCCTTCAACAAGAGCTGGGCGATGTACTTCTGCTTCGAGCCTTCCGATGTGAAGCGGGTGAAGCTCCCGTCGAGCGTGACCGCGAAGATAACCCATTATGGCGGCACTTATGATTGCGACAGCGTCGATTACTACTGGAAGGTCGAAGTGACCGCCGGCGGAAGCGGCAACATGCCGAACTCGGGAACCGGCGAGTACTACCTCGGATGGTGCATAGACAAGACCATCGGCATCAACAGCGGGAGCCAAACATTCAACGTGTACGCCTACTACGACTCCAGCATGCCCTCGGACGAGTGGACCAATCCCTGGGGCAAGATCAACTGGATATTGAACAACAAGGGCGACTACACGGGGACCGAGATCCAGCACGTGATCTGGAACCTGTGCGGGGAATGGGGCTACTCAAGCCTCACGACCCGCGAGAAGGCCCTTGCGGACGCCGCCAACACCCACGGCGATTTCGTCCCCAAAATCGGCGATTGGATGGCAGTTGTCCTCCAGAACGGTAGTGCCCAGTCGATCTTCATAGAGGTCGACCCGTAAGCCGGCAAGCAAGCGATAGAACCGGGGAGCCTCCCGGCTCCCCCATTTTCATTTTTGTTTCTCTCCCTGCGAAAGCCCCGTCCCGCCGCCCTCCTCGTACCCTTACGTCCCTTACGTCCCTTTGGACAACCAGCACCCAACGTCCCTTGCACCCTCCGTTTGCCCGAATTACCAGCGCTAAGCCAATTCCAGCGCCACCGCCACCCCGTTGCCGCCGCCCAGGCACACCGTCGCCAGGCCGCGCTTTTTGCCATGGGTCTTCAGGGCGTGGATGAGCGTCACCATGACCCTCGCCCCGCTGCACCCGATGGGGTGCCCCAGCGCCACGGCCCCACCGTGCACGTTGAACTTCTCGCTCGGTATCTTGAACTCCTTCTGGACGGCGACGGATGCCGAGGCGAACGCCTCGTTGTGCTCGATGAGGTCGAAGTCCGATATCTTGTGGCCGCTCTGCTTGAGGAGCTTGTGCACGGTCGGGACGGGCGCGTACATCACGAGCTCCGGGGCGACGCCCGTGAAGCACTGGTGCGTCAGGCGGGCCAGGACGGGCGCCCCGATCTCCCGGGCCTTGTCCTCCGACATCATGACCATCGCGGCCCCGCCGTCGGATATCTGGGAGGCGTTGCCGGCGGTGACCACCCCGTCCTTCTTGAAGGCCGGGGAGAGCTTGGCGAGCTTCTCCAAGGTGGAGTCCGCCCTCACTCCCTCGTCGGTGTCGAACTTGACCGTCTGGCCCTTGCCGGCGGGGACGTCGACCGGGACTATCTCGTTTTTGAAGTGGCCGTTCTTTATCGCGGCCGCGGCCTTGAGGTTGCTTCCCAGGGCGAGCTCGTCTATCTCGTTCCTCGTCAGGCCGTACTTCTGGGCGATTATCTCGCCCGTGTTGCCCATGTGGAAGTTGTTGTAGACGTCCCAAAGGCCGTCATGTACCATGAGGTCGATTATCGGCTGGTTGTTCATCCGGTAGCCGAAGCGGGCCTTGTCCAGCGCGAAGGGCGCCATGTCCATGCTCTCCATCCCGCCCGCCACGATTACCTGGGCGTCCCCGGACCTTATCTCGGACGCGGCGAGCATCGCCGCCTTCATGCCCGAGCCGCAGACCTTGTTGACCGTCATCGCCCCGGCCTCGTAGGGCACGCCGGCGTAGATGGAGGCCTGCCTGGCGGGGTTCTGGCCCAGGCCGCCCGACAGGACGTTGCCCATGATGACCTCGTCGACGAGCTTGGGGTCCACCTTCGAGCGCAGGAGCGCCTCCTTGATGGCCGCGGCGCCCAGCCTGACCGCCGGCACCTCTTTCAGAGTCCCCTGGAACTTCCCTATGGCCGTCCTCACCGCCGAACAGATTACCACGTTCGTCACGCGCGTACCCCCCTGGGAGAGAATTGCGTTTTTCGTTATAAACCTATTTATCATAAGGGAAAGGCAGCAGGGCAGCGGGCAGCGGCTGGAAGGCGCGAGGCGCAGGGCGCGAGGCGCAAGGCTGAAGGCGCGAGGGACAAGGCGCAAGGAACAAGGGAGGAATCCACGGTCGTTCCCTTGCTCCTCCCACCTTGCGCCCTTCACCTGGTCCCTTCCCTTGCGCCCTGCGCCTTGCGCCTTGCGCCTCGTAACAACAATTTCCCCCCGCTACCTGCTCCTAGCTAACATTAATAAACACCAATCCAATCCCCGCCCGTGGCGAAGAAGAAGAAGGTCCTCCGGTGCCCGGTCTGCCGGGTCGAGGTGAGGGCCAACCGCCTGGAGATTCACATGGAGAAGGTCCACCCGGGAGGGGACGACCGCCCGAAGGGGGCCCGCAACGGGGTCCCGGGCCGGTCGCGGGCCGGAACTATAGCCGCCGCGGCGATAATAGCGGTGGTGGTCATCGCAGCCGTGGGCTATTATTACATAAACCTCTCCGCGGAGGAAGGGGAGGAACCGTTCGTCCCGCCGGTCTCCTCGGGCGTCTACCCGACCCAGTACGCCTATCTCGATGTAGCCTCGCGCGGCACCATAGTCATTGGCCTCTACGGCAACGAGACCCCGAACACCGTCCAGAACTTCATCAACCTGGTGGCCCAGAACTTCTTCGTCGGCACCATCTTCCACCGGATAGCCTCCGGTTTCGTCATACAGGGCGGGGGGTTCACCCCGGACCTCGAGATGAAACCGGTGACCACCCCGCCCATCGAGCTCGAGATAAACCCCAAGCTCCACAACTACAGGGGCACGGTGGCGATGGCCCGAACGGACAACCCCGATTCGGCCACCACGCAGTTCTTCATAAACCTCGTCGACAACACCCCCGGGAAGCTGGACCCCGGCGGGTACAGCAAGGAAGGCTACGCGGTGTTCGGCGTCGTGGTCAGGGGCATGGACGTCGTCGACAACATCGCCGGCGCCCGGACGGAATACTCCCCCAGCAACCCCAAGGAGAAGTCCCAGCCGATAACCGAGGAGCGGGGCACCCTGGTGGTCACGAGCACCCGCCTCATGCCCACGCCCGACGGCTGAGCGGCCTACCTCTGCCAGCCCAGGGAGTCCGTGAGCCTCTCGTCCTTGGTGGCCCGCTTGTACTCCCGGTAGTGCTCCTTGCAGAGCGGCGTCCGGCGGGCCTCCTCGCCCTTCAATCCCGCGGCGATGTTGCCGGAGACCTTCTTCGTCGGGAGGGAGCGGACCGCGGCCTTCTCGCAGCCCTTGACGCCGCACACCGCCTCGTCCGGTTTCATCCTGTGGTGGAGCTCGGGCATGGGGCCGTTATTCCCGCTGGCGATATTAAGATTTGGGACGGACATTCTTTATACCGGCATCCTGATTGCCCCCCGGCCGAAGCCGGTACCATGGCGAAGAGACCGTTCGACAGGCTCTGCAGGGACTGCGAGTGCTGGTACGGCAACGAGGACGAGGAGTACGGCCCCTGCACCGTGAAGCACAGACGCGGTGACAGGCGCTTCGTCACGCATGGGAGCCATCGCTGCGACGAGGTGGTGGAGGACGACCAGCAGGCGCCCTGCACGGGATGACGACGACGGGCGCCCCGGTGCGACTGGTCCGGCGCCCGTCGCCATTACACACATGCGTGGCGCGGACCTCGGCTGGGCCGAGGGGATCACGGCCGGGGAGGGCTGGGGCTTCGTCCGGTCCGATTTTAGGCGCATCCTCGACCATACCCCCGGCGGGAGCTTCGTCGCCTGGAAGGGCCCTTTGCGAGTGGGGATGCTGACCACGATGTGCCACGGCCGGACCTGCTGGATAGGCAACGTCGTCATCGCGGCCGGCCACCGCGGGCAGGGCATCGGCGGGCGGCTGGTTCGGGCGGCGCTGGGATTTTCCGCCGGAAGGGGGATGAGGCGGACCGCCCTGCTCGCGCGCGAGCGCCTGGCCGGCTTCTACTCGGCGCTCGGGTTCCGGCGCGACGCCCGCTACATCGGGCTGGGGGGGGTGCCGCGCGCGGCCGCCGCCTGCCCGGAGGTGGTCCCGGTGACGCCGGCCCTCCTGGCCGAGGCGCTGGTCATCGACCGCGAGGCCTGCGACGAGGAGCGCCGGAGGCTGCTCCAGAGGCTCGGGCGCGATTTTGGGCGGTATTTCCTGGTCTTCGTCGAGGGGGGCCGGGCGCTGGGCTTCATCGTCGGGAAGCCCGGCCGGGGCCTCGTCGACGTGGGGCCGTGGGTGGCCGCCCGCGGCCGCCCCGACGTCGCGGAAATGCTCTTCCGGGCCCTGGCCGCCCGCGCCGGGAAGCGGCTGGAGGTCTACGTCCCGGCGAGGCACCGGGGCGTCCTGGCCATGCTCGAGGGGATGGGAATACAGCGCGTCGCCACGTTCATCGAGATGCGCCGTGGCGGCCGGAGGCGCCGCCGCTCCCCCTCGTTCGACATGCTGGCGGTGGCCGGGCTCGAGAAGGGGTGAACCGGAAAGCGGGACTGAAAGGCAGCAAGGCAGCAGGGCAGCAAGGGGAGGCAAGAAGGCAGGAAGAGAGGAAGGGAACCGGGGGACTGGAACGCCGCGTCCCGTCTCCCTTGCTGCCTTGCTTCCTTTCTGCCCCGCTGCCCTTACCCAACCTCACAGCGTCTTTCCCATATATGGCCCGACGCGGACGTAGCCCTGCTTGCGGTAGTAGCCGCGCGCCCCGGCGCCGCTGTTGACCAGGAGGCGCTCAAGGCCCCAGTCCTCGCGCGCCAGGCGCCCGGCCTCCTCCATGAGCCTGGCGCCCAGGCCCCGGTGCTGCCATTTTGCGCCCGGCTCCCGGTCGATGGGCACGAGCTCGCCCAGCACGCGAAGCTCCCGGACGATCGCCGTCTTCCCGTCGGAGAGCTCCGGCCGGTGGGCCTCCGGCGAGGGCCGGCGCAGCCGGGCGTAGCCGGCCAGGGCCCCTTCCGCCGTCTCCAGGTGTATGAACGCCTCCTTCCCGCCAGCCGCGTCGTAGAGCTCGGCGCGGAGGGCGGGCGCCCGGGAGCCGTCCGCCCGGAGCCCCAGGTGCCCCACTTCCCGGCACCGGATGCACCGGCAGGAGAGACCCGATTCGGCCATCCTCCTCCTGACCAGCTGGCGCAGGTTGCCCTTGCGCACGCCGGCGGCGATGAGCTGCGCCGGTATGTCCCTCTGTATCCTCTGCACCCGGACCCAGACCGGGAACCGCGATTTGGCCTGGGCGAGGAAATCGACCGCCTCCTCGTCGGACATCGGGGCGTACTCGCCCCGCTTCCAGAGCTCGTGCAGGCCGGTGCCCTCCATCACCAGCGTGGGGTACAGCTTGAGCAGGTCCGGCCTGAAGGAGGGGTCCTCGAACAGCCGTCTGTACTGCGCGAGCTCCTCCTTCCTTTCCACGAACGGGAAGCCGGGCATCATGTGGTATCCGACCTTGAGGCCGGCGTCGCGGGCGAGCCGGGTAGCCCTGGCGACCTCGCCCACGCCGTGCCCCCTCTGCATCCTCGCCAGCGCCGCGTCCGACAGGCTCTGGACGCCCATCTCGACGCGCGTCGTGCCGTAGGAGAGCATGCGGTCGATGTGCTCCTCGAAGCACCAGTCCGGCCGCGTCTCGATTGTCATCCCGATGCAGCGCGAGGGCGCCTCCTCGTTTTGGTCGATTGCCTCCTGCAGCGTCCCGCCGGGACGGCCGTTGAGGGCGTCGTAGCAGCCCTTGACGAAGGCCGTCTGGTATCCATCGGGGCGCGCCAGGAAGGTCCCTCCCATGATGATGAGGTCGACCTTGTCGACGGGGTGGCCGCAAAGGTGGAGCTGCTCCAGCCGGCCCGAGACCTCCCGCTGCGGGTCGTAAGCGTAGCTGGAGCCGCGCATCGCCGCCGGCTCGCGCCCGGTGTAGCTCTGGGGCGAGCCGCTCTCCAAGCCCCCGGGGCAGTAGAGGCACCGGCCGTGGGGGCACCTCCCGGGAGAGGACATCGCCGCCACGGTGACCACGCCGGAGACCTCCCGGACCGCCTTGGTCCGCAAGAGAGGCAGCAGCCGCTCCCGAAGATCTGGCGGGACGCTGCGGAGCACCTCCGCGTCGCTTGGGATGCGGCCCACGCCGTGCCCTCGGGCCAGCCGGACCTTGGCCGAGTGGAGCGCCGCCTTTCCCCCGAGGCCTCCCTCCGCAAGCTCCTCGAGGAGCTCGGCCATGTAGGCCTGCTCGGCGGCCTTCCCGTCCCGGGGCATCGGGCGGCAGTAGAGGCTGGGCGGATTTATTGGTTTTGGCCGCGGCGCGGCGGGGGCCGGAAGAAGTCGTCGCGCTGGCGGGAGGCGCGCCGGCGGGTCAGGACGAGGAATGTGGCGGCGGCGACGGCCGCCCCGGCGATCGCGACGGGAGCGGCCAGCCAGATCCAATCCGGGGAGGGCGGTCCGGAGGCAGGCCGGGCCCTCACCTCCACGTTCCCGGAGCGGTTGACGGAAGCCCCGAGGTCGTCTTGCACCGTCACCGTCACCACGTAGAGCCCCGGTCTCCGGAAGGCGTGCGTGACGTTCTCGCCGTCCGCCGACGAGCCGTCCCCGAAGTCCCAGCGGCAGAGCGCCACCCGGCCGTCCGGGTCGGAGGCGTTGGCCCAAAGCTCCAGCCTGTCGCCGGCGCGCGCGCTCATCGGGCCGGTCCAGCCGATCACGGGGGGCCGGTTCCCGACCGCGACCGTCAGTGAGGCGGTGCCGTTGCCGCCGCCGTCGTCGAACGCGGTGCAGCGGACCGTGTAGCTCCCCGGCCGGGAGAACTGGTGCTCCACCCGGTTGCCTTTGCCCTTCGTCCCGTCGCCGAGGTCCCAGGACACCGAGAGCACCGTGCCGTCCAGGTCCAGGGTGCGAACGGAGAAGACCACGGGCGAGAGCGTCAGCGGCGAGGGCGGGTCGAAGAATGCGGTGACCTCCGGGGGGCGGTTGGAGACGACCACGTCGACGTATGCGTCGCCCACAGGAACGCCCGCGGCCCGCCCGTTGACGGTGAACCTGTAGACCCCGCCCTTCGCGTAGGTATGGACCACCACGCGCTCGGCGGTCCAGTCCAGGCCGGCCCCATCGTTCCACCCGTACCTGAACTCCTCGGCGTCGCCCTCGACGGAAAATGTCACGGGCTCCAGCGTCAGGGGGCGGGGAGGCGACACGTTCACAGTGAACCGGTCCTGCCAGCGTACGAAGAGGCTGGCGATCGCGAAGTTGTTCTCCTCGTCCGCCTCGTCCACGAGGCCGTCCGGGTCGGCCCTGACCGAGAGGTCGTGGTGGCCGCGCCGGGCCGTCCAGTACAGGCTCACCGGCCGCGCCTCACCGACGGCCAGCGAGTCGACGTCGCGCCGGCCCAGCCGGGTCCCGTCCAAAAGGTACTCCACGGCGATCCGGCCCAGCGCCGTGTCCCCGGCGTTCCGCACGGTGACATTGAGCGCGTACTCCCGGCCCTCCATCAGGACCGCGGGGACGGACAGGTCCTCCACCACAACGTCGCGCCTGGGAGGGGGCGGCGCCACCTCGACGGTCGCGGTGGCGTTGTTGTTGGTCTCGTCCCACTCGTGGAAGGCGTCATCGGGGTCCACCAGGACCGAGACCTCCTGGAGGCCTTCCCTGTCCGGGCCCCAGCAGAGCGAGGCGAGGGCCCGGCCCCGGGCCGGGATATCGACAGCCTTGGCGGAGACCTTCCTGCCGTCAAGGATGAACTGGACGCCGACCCCGCTTGCCGGGTACTCTCCATCGTTGATGATGACCGCGGTGATGTTCGACATCACCCTCACGGAGAGATTCTCGGTAGTGCAAGGCGGCTCCGGGCGGAGCTCGTACAGCTTTCCGGACGAAAGCGGCACCGCCGCCTGGTTGGAGCGGTCGACGTCCAGGAGCCAGCCCCCGGGGTCCAGGAACGCCTGCCTGGCGCCGGCAGGCAGGTCGAGCACCACCGGAGAGGACCTCCCGTCCCATCCCCGGTCGACCGTGAAGGATGTGCCGTCGGTGCACTCGATCTTTATGTCGACGAGGTTGGTGGCGCAAAGGAGGTTGGAGGGCCGAAGCTCCAGCCGGAAGGAGGTCCCGTTCTCGTACTGCCTCGCCTCCTCTAGCGAGACGTCGAGCGCCCGGGTGGTGTTGAGCCACTGGTCCCAGAAGTGGTCCAGGTCCACCGGCGAGTGGGCCGCGCAGCTCGAGATGAAGGCGGCGGCGCTGCCGTAGGCCCAGAGGTTGTCTTGGACGTACGAGCCCAGTATCGAACGGAAGCGGGCGTCCCCGACGATGCCGTGGAGCATGCGCAGCACCCAGGCGCCCTTGGCGTAGATGGTCTCGAACGAGAAGGGCGTGTCCCAGTCCGAGGCCCGGATGGCCCGGATGTTCGCGTTGTCGTGCACGGCGACATAGGCGTTGTAGTCGCGGTCGAGCCGCGCCCGGCCGCCGTGCCGCTCCATCTCGTAGAGGCAGGCCAGGTACTCCGGGAAGGCCTCCCAGAGCCAGGGGTAGGCCCAGCCCTGGTAGCCGGTGGCGTAGGGGAACCACATGTGGCCCGCCTCGTGGGCGAGCAGCCCGTAGTTGACCGAGGAGCCCGTGAACGCCGACGGGTGGAGCATAACGAACCCCGAGCAGGCGTAGCCCATCATGGTCTCGTGGGCGGTCTCGACGATCTTGAACCCCTTCCGGCCGTAGGGCCCCAGGATGCCGCCAAGGTACTGCATGACGCCGGCGGCCTCGTCGAGGTACCCGGAGGCCAGCCCCGCGTGCTGCGGGTAGGTGTAGACCGACAGGTTGGTGCCGGCGACGGTCCGGGAGGCCACCGTGTAGTTCCCGGCGGCCAGCGCCGGCCGCAGGCAGGGCAGGTCGTTCACCCAGGTGTAGTTGGCCCACTCCGCCGTGTGCTCCTCGGCCTCAAGCTCGCCGTCGGCGACGGCCGTCCAGTTGGGCGGGCAGCTTATCTTCAGGCGGCAGTCGAACCAGTCCGAGGCGTGGTGGCGCAGGTACCAGAATGTGGAGCCCTTGAGGTAGGCCCCCTCCCACCCGACGCAGTCCTGGCGCAGCCCGCCCTCGGTGTGCCACATCGTGCCGTTGTATCGGAACGAGAGGTTGGTGGTGGCGTTGGCGGCGAGCGCCGTGGCGAGGTCTATCGTGAGCCGCTCGACGTTGCGGGTGTACTGGAGCGGCTCCCCGTACTGGGCAATGCTCACGAGGTCCAATGTTTCATGGAGGTAGAGCGTTATCCTCGAGAGCGCGGTGCAGGCGCGCAGCCGGAGCGATCCCTCGGCGGATATGGAGCGGTTCTCGGGGTGGAGGCTGACGGTCAGGTCCTGCGAGAGCAGTTCGGCCGTCGAGAGCGGATCGGGCGGCGGCTGGACGCGCTGTCCCGCCGGGAACGGAAGACCTGACCCGTCCGCGCTGGCGGGGGCCGGCGGCAGTGCGACGGGAAGGACCGCCATCGCTGCCACGATGGCGGCCACGGCCCGGAGTGCCAGGGCGCCCATGCGTTCTCATCATTGGTCGGCGGATATAAAAGAGTGGCGCATGGGGAAGGCGCAAGGCGCAGGGCGCAAGGCGCAAGGGAAGGGGCAAGGCTCTTCCCGCCGTCAGGGGAGCAGCAGCGCCAGGAGCATCAGGCCCAGTCCCGCCCCGGACACGGCCAGGCCCGCCCGCTGGTCCCTGTCGTCGAACGGGAGGATCCGTCGCCGACCTCGCGGGCCCTCCGGCGGTCCGGGGGGCTTGCGGGAGATTCCCCAGGACCTCCAGCCGCCCCAGGCGGCCGGCAACGCCCCCTCCGGGTCGCCCGCGTCGGATGCCCCGACCGGGACGAGGAACTGCTGCCCCTCGAAGACCAGCAGCCTCTCCGGCGGGAAGGGCAGGAGCCGGGATGCGCCCGTGTCCCTCCGGGGCCAAAGGAAGATGCCGCCCGGCGTCAGCGAGTCCAGTGCCAGGTGGGTGGCGAACGCCACCGCGACCGCGAGCGCGATTCCCGGGGCCGCCGCCGGGGCCAGGCAGGCGGCCGCGGCCCAGCCGGCCACCGTCCAGGCCGGGGCCGCCGCCACCGAGTGTGAGATTGGCGTCCGGCCCGGAGGGAGCCTGGTGCCGTCGATGTCGACGAGGACGGCCGCGGCGCCCGAGGCGAACGCCGGCCAGCCGAGGAGCGGGCACCCCACCGCCGGGCAGGCGAAGGCCGCGGCCGCGGTCGCCGCCAGCGCGTGGGCTACAAGCCCAGGAACGCCATCACCCCCGCGCTGGCGCCCAGGAAGTAGAGGATCACCGGGAGCAGGATGGCCCCCATCAGGTGCACCCTGCGGAGGCCGGCCAGCGGCGCGACCAGCCCCAGGCAAACTGCCGCCCCGCAGACGGCGAGCCCCGCCGCGCCCGAAAAAAGAAACATCAGGAAAAGCAGCATCGCCATCACCGAGAGCGTCAGCGGCCGGTAGGGGACCCGGTCGTAGGCCCGGGCGAACCTCTTGCCGAGGTGGAGCACGAGGGGGACCGCCAGGAGGGCCGAGAGCGCCGCCGAGAGGGCCAGCAGCGCGAAGGCCGATGGCAGGGAGCCGGCCGGCTCCCAACGGGAGAGCCCCGGACCCAGTATCTGGGCCGTGACGTGGAGCGCCCCGCTGCGCGCCCTCTGGATGACGAAGAGCGCCACGATGTTGAAGAAGGCGTTGGCGACCATGACGGCCGAGGCGCAGACCAGAAACTCGCGGCTTTGGTCGTCGCTCCAGTGGGAGGGCCTGCCGGCGGGGTCACCGCCGTTTCCGCCGCCGCATTCGCCGGCCGACCGGCCATCCGCGACCGTGTCGCCCGGGGCATCGTCGCCGTCCGGCCGTTCGTCCTCCCCCTCCCCGGACAGCAGCTTCCCCAGGACGGCCCCGTGCCCGGCGGTCATTCCAGGGTACCAGCCCAGGAGCCCGCCGACGAGCGAGCCGGCCAGGATGCCCCTCAAGCGGTTCCGGCGCGAAAGCGGCCTGAGGCGGTCTTCCTGGGCCGGCGTCACCTGCCTCTCGAACGCCGAGAGCAGGAGGGTGGGGAGCCCGAAGAGGCCGCAGAAGAGCGGGAACATCATGACAGCGTCCGGCAACGGCGGGGCGCCCAGGGGGTACCAGTTGCGCGCCGCCACCCGGCCGGACTCGAGCACGACCAGGCCCAGGAAGCCCGAGCCCAGGAACAGGGCGGCGGCCATCGCCTTGCGCGCAAGCCCGCTCCCGGTCTCCACGGCCGGGGCCACGTGCCCCTCGGCGACGACTATGTCCCCGACCCGGACCGGCGGCAGGTCGGGCACGAGCGCGTCGGGAACGAGGACGTCGACCGGCGCCCCCTCCTCGATACTGAAGGAGAGCCGGCCGGCCCGCTCCGACGTCCGTGAGACCACGCCCGTCACGACGACGGCGCGGCCGGCGAGGTCCGGGAGCTGCCAGGGCCTGGCCGCTACGGGCCCGCCGCCTGCTGGCGCGTGGCGCTCCCCGGCCGGGTCTTCGGAAAGTGCCGCGACGGCCGAGCGGATGCGGCAGAGCACCAGGACGCACCTACGGCGTCGCCCTCCCCTGCCCGGCGGCTCGCTCGCCACGAGCAGCGCCACCACCAGCACCAGCACGGCCGGCATGGAGGGCCGGAGCCTCTCGTAGGCTCCGACCGGGTCCCCCATCACCAGCCGGAACGCGGGCAGGGCGAGCAGGCATGCGGCCAGCGCCCCGACCGCTCCCGTGACCGAGCATCGGACCGCCTCCACGCCCCTGCCTTTCATGAGCAGCCTGTGGGCCGGGAGCACCGAGAGTGCCAGCCCAGGGTCGGGCGCCCCCAGGAACACCGAGGGGAGAATGCCGGTCAGAAGGTGCGCCACGAGGCAGGAGACGAGCATCGCCCCGACCATCAGCAGGGCGTCCTCCGGCCCCGCTCCGAATCCGGCGAACCAGCCCGAGGCGAGCCCCGCCATTCCCCCGGCGGAGGCACCGAGCATGTACGCGAGGTTGTTGATGTGGAGCCCCGGCACGAGCCCGGCCGCCGCGCCGATTCCGGTACCTAGGAGGGAGAAGACCAGCACGGCCGCAAGCTGCGCCAGGGCGTCCACGCTGCTCCTGCTGCTCCCGTACTATTTCAACGCATCGTGGTACCTACCATAACGGACGAAGGGGGGAAGGTGGATGGCGCGGGGATCTGGATGGCGCAGGACCGGGTCGCGGGGGGGCCGGGAGTTCTCCGGAAGCGAAAGACCGGGTCCGCAAGGGGGACGCGCTACGGGCGATGGGCCGCTTCGACGAGGCGGTTCCGTGGAGGCCGCCCTCTGCCTCAGGAAGCGCCGCCGGCTCTCCGGCAAGTGACGGCCGCGCGCCAAAACCCATTTCTGCCCGGATGGGCATTCGCGACGATGCAGCATGGCCATCCGCGACGGGCTCACCATCGACCTGGACAACGCCAGGACCGAGCCCGTGGTCCGCAAGGGCAAACTGAGGTACGTCGCCCAGCCCCCCCAGCCGGCCCCGAAGCGCGCCTTCAAGGCACTGGCGGGGCTGCTCGTCGCAGTCCTCATCCTCGCCGGCCTGTACTATGCGTACACCCAGCGAGATGTGCCTGACCGTTTGCGGCTCGATTTGGAGAAGACGACCTTCCAGCCGGGCGAGGAGGTCGGCGTCACGGTCTTCCTGGTCAACGACGGGCCCAGGAAGCACTCATACACATTCACCAGCTCCCAGCTCTTCGGACTCGAGGTGCGCAACGCCACGGGCGACATCGTGGCCGAGTACTCGGAGAACGCGACGGCCGCAACGAAGCAGGTCACGCTGGGCCCGTACTCGAAAGAGAGGCTGGGCGTCTTCTTGTGGAACCAGACCACCCTCGTCATCGACGGGGAGAACGAGACCTGGGTGCAGGTCCAGCCGGGCAACTACACCATAAGGGCCTACTTCAAAGGCTCGGCGGACATCGCGGCGGAGAGACGCATCACCATTGGGTTTTAAGGCAGGAAGGCAGCAAGGCAGGAAGGCAGCAAGGCAGGAAGGCAGCAAGGCAGAAAGGCAGCAAGGCAGCAAGGGAAGGCAGCAAGGCAGCAAGGGACGACGGCCGTCCCCTTGCTCCCTTGCTCCCTTGCTCCCTTGCTGCCTTCCTGCACCCCTTGCTCCCTTGATGGCATGCTGAAAGCCGGCCGCCTCCATAAGGGGTATGGAGGCACATGCCATGGAAATGATAGGGTTGGACATACACAAGAAGA
>Ga0194113_10001905_pt1 | contig 28664 bp, 21 predicted proteins | sample TA2MahC200mmetaG_FD_146193 | JGI IMG/M metagenome (GOLD analysis project Ga0194113, IMG submission 146193) | Freshwater microbial communities from Lake Tanganyika, Tanzania - TA2015017 Mahale Deep Cast 200m | ecosystem: Environmental > Aquatic > Freshwater > Lake | place: Tanzania: Lake... | reverse complement strand
CACCAGGGCCTCACTGGCGGAGTAAGGATCGGTGCGCTTCGCCAGGATATCCTGGAGAATCCGGTCCAGGCGGCCGGAGCGGCTTAGCTGCCCCACCAGATGCCGGTGCATGCCTTCCTTCAACAGCTCCAGGAACTCCTGTCTGATCCGGGAGCTCCAGGCGGCCAGAAGGGCCTTGCCATCCTCCTGGGCCAGAAATTCCTGGTGTTCCCCCACCCCGGCCATGAGTTCTTCGATACCCTGGTTCTCCAGGGCCTGAGTCAGGTAAATCTTGGGTTTCCAGGCGTGGGTGTGGCGTCGAGCCTGAAGGTCCAGCATCATTAGCAGGTCCTGGTAGGTGCGGGACGCGCCATCCCGGTCCGCCTTATTGATCACTAGAAGATCCGCCACCTCCAGGATGCCGGCCTTGATGGCCTGAATGTCGTCCCCCATGCCGGGGACGGTGACCACCATGGTGGTGTAAGCGGTGGCCGCAATCTCCACTTCATCCTGACCCACGCCCACGGTCTCCACCAGGATGTAGTCCTTGCCCATGGCGTCCAGCACCGTGATCACCGCCCGGGCCGAGGCCGTAAGCCCGCCGAAGTGCCCCCGGGTGGCCAGGGAGCGGATGAACACCCCTTCGTCCAGGGCGTGGCGCTGCATGCGGATGCGATCCCCCAGGATGGCCCCGCCGGAAAACGGGCTGGTGGGGTCCACCGCCACCACCCCCACGGTAAAGCCCCGGCTGCGGAGATGCTGGATGAGGCGGTCCGTAAGGGTGCTCTTCCCCACTCCCGGGGAGCCGGTGATGCCGATGATGTGCGCCCGGCCGCTGTGGGGATAGAGCCGCTTCAGGATTTCCCGGGCCCGGGGCACCCCGTCGTCCAGGTCCCGCATGAGCCGGGCCGCAGCCAGCACTTCGCCGCTCAAGATGCGATTCACTATATCGTTGACTTCATTATCAAGGTCAATCATGATACCGCCTGAGGTTAATATCTCACGCAAAGACGCCAAGGCGCTAAGAGTTTCTAGTCCCCAAGCTAGGCTTGGGAACCAGAAATATTCATTAATCTTTGCGTCTTGGCGTAAGGCTAATTATAGCATTTTTTCGGTAAAACGATTTTCTGATTTGGTCAGTTAGGGTTTTTCAAGGTAAAATATGCCCATGCGTCCCCTGCTGCCCCGGCTTTACCAGCATTTTTCCCACGAGGACAGCCTGCTCATCCTCATCGATGCGGACCCGGACTCCATTGCCAGCGCCCTGGCTTTGAAGCGCCTGTTGTGGCGGCGGGTGGCTTCCTGCACCATCTCCCCCATCCGGCCCATCACCCGGCCTCAGAATGAGCGGATGGTGCGCCTGCTGGGAATTTCCCTCACCCCTTACCCGGAAATCAACGCCGAGGCTTTTAGCCGCACGGCCCTGGTGGACTCCCAGCCGGCCCACCACCCTTTGTTTGCCGACCACCGCTATGACGTCATCATCGACCACCATCCCCGCCATCCCCAAACCAAGGCCAAACTGGTGGATATCCGCCCCGAATACGGCGCCAATTCCAGCATCATGACCGAGTACCTGCGGGCCGCCCGCATCAAGCCCTCCCTGAAGCTGGCCACCGCCCTGTTTTTCGGCATCAAAACCGATACTTCCAACTTCGAGCGTCCGGCCATTGAGGCGGACGTGCGGGCCTTTCACTACCTGTTCGCCTTCACCCGCCTGGCCCTGGTGCGGCGCCTGGAGTTCGCCGAGATCAGCACCTCCATGTTCATGTACTTCCAGCAGGCCCTGAGCCGCTACCGCTTCCGCCACCGGCGTCTGTATGCCTTTCTGGGGCCGGTGAGCACCCCGGACATCCTGGTGATCCTGGCCGATTTCTTCATGCGGGCCGGGGAGATTTCCTGGACTATTGTGGGAGGCATTTACCAGGATAAGCTGGTGGTCATCTTCCGCAATGACGGGCTGCGGAAGAATGCCGGAAGGCTGGCCCACAAGGCCTTCGGCAAGCTGGGCACGGCCGGCGGACACGCGGCCAGCGCCCGGGCCGAAGTTCCCCTAAAACAGATTCCCGACCTCCCCCCCAACGCGCAGTGGCAACTTTGGCAGGAATTCATCATCCAGCGGGTGGAGGGATAGGGGGGCAGGGGGCAGGTTCCAGGTTCCAGGGGGCAGGATTTAGGATTAGGATTTATACCATTTTCTCTTTCAAGTGCAACAAACTTAATCTGTAACTTATTGATAATCCGTAATTATCTTTACCGAAAACCGAAGACCGAAAACCGAAAACCGTATTAGCGGGCAGCAGCCAGGGGAAAGCTCCCGCGCGTCTTCCTTCAGACCCCGCCTCGCGATGACGCCCTTGCGCTTCGCTAATCTGCACCTCCATAGGGTTTGTTAGAGGACTTTCACCCCCAAGCTGCTCGGCATGTCCAGCACACAAAAATAGCGCCGGGGCGGCAGGCGCCCCAGCGCTTTTATCGTTGCTGGCGTCTCTCCGTGTTCTCGGTGTCCTGTGGTGTTTTTCTTATAACTCCTTAATCCAACGGACCTCGCATTAAAACTTAAACGCCGGGAACAGGATTCCGCCGAACAGCAGATAAGCCAGCAGCAGGGTCCACAGGATATTGATCCCCTGGGCCACGAAGAAGGCCAAAGCCGGCCGGCCGCCGCCCATGCGGGCAATGTCCACAAAGCGGGTCTCCAGGCCGATGGAGGTGAAGGCCAGGGCGAACCACCACACGGTGAGGTGGTTCAGGGTGCCCTTCACCGCGTTGATGGTCTTGGGGCTCAGCATGAAGGAGAACAGCAGCGAGGCCACGATGAACCCCAGGACAAACTTGGGGAACCGGTACCAGATTTCCATGAGGCTGGGCTTTTCCCCCACGGCCGCGCCCTTGAAGGCCCAAACCACCGAGAGGATGAAGGCCGCGACGCCGATGAGGACGTTCTGGGACATCTTGACGATGACCCCCACCTTCATGGCCGTCTCGCTGATGAGGGCCCCCGCGGCCACCACCGAGCCTGAAGTGTCCAGGGTGCCGCCCAGCCAGGCCCCGGCCACCGCGTCGGGCATGCCCACCGCTTTGCTGATGATGGGCATGAGCACCATCATGGGCACCGCGCACACCAGCACGATGGAGGTGACGTAGCTCAACTTCTTGGGATCGCCCTTAACTGCGCCCGCGGTGGCGATAGCCGCGGACACGCCGCAGATGGCCACGGCGCTGGAGAGCATGGCCCCGAACTCGTCATCCACCTGGAGCTTGCGGCACAACCAGAAACAGAAATACCAGATCACCGCCACTACCAGGAAGGCTTGCACGATGCCGTAGGCGCCGGCCTGGATAATTTCGCCGAACAGCACCCGGGAGCCCAGGATGACCAGCCCGGACTTGATGTAGAACTCGGTGCGCACCGCGGGCATCAGCCACTCGGGAAACCCGATGACGTTGCTGATCAGCAGTCCCAGGAACAGGCACCAGAGCACGTATTCCAGGCCGAAGTACAGAATGGTATAATTGCCCGCCAAAAATTGGGCCACCCAGGCAATGACAAAGACGAAGGGGAACCCGGCGATGAATTGCCCGATGGAGATCCCCATCATGGCCATGGCGATGATGCTGATGATCAGGTAGGCGACACCGATCCAAAGGGCTTTCTGGATGTTGTCCCAGGCAAAGACTTTGTCGGCCAGGTTGCCGGCTTCGGACTTGACCTCCTTGCCCAAATCCCCGGCTCGCTTCTTGAGGCCGGCGTCCTTGGCCTTCTTGGCCGCGTCCTCCACCTTGCCCGCGGCGCTCCCGATGGCCTTGCGGTTCTTGGTGTCCATGGCCGACTTCAAGGCCAGGAGCTGCTCCGCCAGGGCGATTTCATCTTTTTGAGCCGCCTGCTGGACCAGCTTGTCCACCACCGGGGCGTTTTCCACGACCATGCCCTGAAATTCCGAACCCAGGGTCCATTTGAACTTGGGCGTGGCTAGGGTAAACCCCATGAGGAAGATGCCGATGATGAGAAAGCCGATCCAGACCGCCAGCCAGTCTTCGGTCTTATAAAGGGCCTGCCATTGGGTCGGCCCTGCCAGTTCTTCCTCTTCCCGGGCCTCCCAAGTCCCTTTCAGGCCCATTAATTCTTCGTGTTCCGCCTTGAGAGCCTGCAGCCGCTCTTTGACCTGCTCCGGAGTGGCATCCGGCGGCAGTCCCAATGAGGCTTTAATCTCCGCCAGGCTCTTATGCTCTGCATTGACGGTCTCTATTACCCCCTGATCTCCGGCCGCAAAACCTAACCCCAGTAGTTGTTTCAGTTTTTCGCGCAGATACATCTAAGTTCTCCTCCTTCCCTCCCCTGTTTCCTGCATCCGGCTTAATTCCTTACGGGTTCTTATGGGAATGGAATCAGGTTAGGGCGTCTTTCCAGGGGTCCCCGCTTATTTGCCCCACCATTTCCACCAAGGCCTCTTCACCCCCACTTTGGCCTTTTCCCCTTCCTCCACCCTCTTTTCTTGCATGTCCTCCATGCTGACCTTCAAGGCATGGATGGCCGCCAAGACTTTATCCGGGGTGGCATCCGGCGGCAGCCCCAAGGAGGATTTAAGCTCCTTCAGGGTTTTATGCTCTGCTTCCACAGCTTCTATGACCCCCTGGTCTCCTGCGGCAAAACCCAACCCCAGCACTTGTTTCAATTTTTCACGCAGGTACATCTAAGTTCTCCTCCTTCCCTCCCCTGTTTCCTGCATCCGGTCAGAATCCCTTCCGGGTTATCAGGGGAACCGGGTCAAATGAGGTCGCCGGCCATTTTCATTATTATTAAGGGATAATCGCTTAAATTGTTTTCGCCTCCGGGTCGTCTTCTCTGGGTCCCGTAACCGATGGCCACCAGGGCCGCTGCATCTCCCCTGCGACCTTTGTTCTCCCCCTACCCTCGCTACTTCATTTTTTCCAGGCCGGCCTTCAGGGCCTGGACAGCCTCCAGGACCTTGTCAGGGACGGCATCCGGCGGCAGCCCCAGGGAGGTTTTGATTTCTTCCAGGGTTTTGCGGTTGCCTTCTACGATTTCTATGACCCCCTGGTCTCCTGCGGCAAAACCCAACCCCAGTATTTGTTTTAACTTATCACGCAGAAATGTCCGGTGTTTCATTCTTCCCTCCCCTTAATTCATGGACTGTCCGTCCTCCCCCTGGGTTGTCTAGGGATTGGAGTTAAGCCAGGATTAAACTTCCCCATACCAGGATATTCGGAGCCTTCGAACGCGGTTCTCACCTCCCTAACTTGCTAAAGTTGGCCTATTTTACCTAGTTCCCATCATTTTGGGCAGAAAATTTTTCGCCAAAATGCAGTTTTTTTTAACTATGGCAAGGGGGTTAAGAGGCGCGGTCTGTGCCCTGGCTTGTTCCAGCCAGGATCAAGGTTCTCCTTCTCTTTGTGAACCTCGGCGCTCTCCGGGCCGATGCGGTTAAGGTCTATTTACAGTTTGGCGCAGTGCTGACAGGGGGTTGCCGGGGACTTTTGGTGAAATGAGCCCCGGAATTTTGAATAGGCGGGGCGCCGCCAGATGTCTGGCAGCGGGGTTTCCTTAATGTTCCCGAAACTTAAAGGGTGGTAGGGTAGTTCTCGCCCTTGGGCCACATACATGACTCCTGACACCGGCAAGTTGGTATAAACGCAGGGGGCCACCCGGCCGTCGGCCCCCACCACCAGGGCGCGGGAGATATTTTCCCGGCAGACCCCGCCTTTCTGGCCGGGAGGACGGAGGTGATATTGAATTTCCAGGCCCCCGGCCGTTCCCGCCTGAACCACGTCCTCTAACCGGGAGATTACTTCCCGGTATTCTGGCAAGTTTTGGGGTCTTAGGGCCTCCGGCTCCAGCTCCCGGGCGGCGACAAAATCCAGGGTGCTGATGACCGCCTGGCGGATTTCCAGGCTTTTTAACAGCCGGGGCAGCCGGGACAAGTATCCCAACCCCGACCGCAGCAGCAAGTACGCGAGGTTAATCTGCGGCTTCTGACGACCCTGTTTTTCCTTTTCCTCCTGCAGCCGGTTAATGGCCGCCAAGACCTGCCGGAGGCGAGTTCCCTGGCGCACCTCATCCTGAGTCTCATCTACTCCCGCCAGGGAAAAGGCCACCACCTCAAACTCCGCTTCCACTAGCCGAATGACTGTCTCCCGGTCCAAAAGCGTGCCATTGGTGGTGACCCCCACCTGGCACCCCGCCTCCCGGGCCAGGGTTGCCATGGCGAAAAAGTCGGGGTTAAGGAAAGGCTCCCCCCACCCCTGGAGATAGACCATCCTCGTATGGGCCAAGGCCGGAATCAGTTTTTTAAAGGTCTCCAGGGACAGATGGCCGTCGGCCCAATGATCCCGGTACGCCGTGTGGGGGCAATAACGGCAAGCCGCGTTGCAGCAGGAAGTGACCTCCACCTGGATCCAATCAAACCCGGGGCGGAACAAGTTAAAAAAATCCAGCCAGTTCATGCAATCCAAGCCTATGGCCCACCGCTTCAGCCAGCCCTTTTACGCTTTTCCCGGGCCCGGCGCCGCCTGAAGGCTGCCGTGATAAAGCCTTTTTATATTGGGCCATCATTCAGTTCAGTCCTTACCATTATATTTTACGGTTCCTGCCAAAGAAAAGCCTTCGCCAGATTGGAGGCCGACGGGGGAAACGGGAAGAAAAAAAGATTGGCGTTCATCGCCATATCTTCGAATAAAAAGGGCCGCGGCTTTGCCGACTTGGAGTGAAGAGGAGCGGATTCCTATATGCCGTACGGCTTGGGATAAACTGCGGTTCCTAACCTCAGGCGGCGCCTTTCCAGAAACTCCACGCCGTATATTTAAGCCATTTTGTATAAGTGACCGAAAATCAGAAAAAATATGGCTGAGCAACTTTCACATTGGAGCCGTTTGCTGCGGGGGATAAAGCGCATCCAGAACCTGCGTTTGATCCTTATTAATGGGCCATTCCGGCACACAGGGCAATCCATTCGTATAACCATTGTCTGCTCTATTTCTCACCTGGAATTATACCTGCCTGAGTAAAGAAGTTGTCAAGGAATTTATGGAAAGAGATTAAAAATATTAATTATAAAATTAAGAATAATTTATCAAATGTCCAGGCGGGCCACAACGCGTCGTTTATCAGCTTGTGAAACTCATCCGGTAGAATAACTCCTTCGCTCTTTGCTTCCGGTCGCCACCGCGTTTTGCCCGTAATCGCAGTAGGGAAGTAAAGGGCAAACAGGACACCGGGGATTTTTGGCGGTGCAGATCTGGCGGCCGTGCCAGATCATTTGGTGGGAGAATTTGATCCAGCGCGCCCGGGGCACCAGGGGCATGAGGTCGAATTCGATTTTCACCGGATCGGTTTCCCGAGTAAGGCCGATTCGGGCCGCCACCCGCTTCATATGGGTATCCACCACGATGCCGGGGATGCCGAAGGCGTTGCCTAAAATCACGTTGGCCGTCTTCCGGCCGATGCCGGGTAGTTTCACCAGCTCCTCCAGGGAGGCCGGGACCTGGCCCCCGTGTTGTTTCACCAATGCCTGGCAGATGGCCTGGAGGCTCTTGGCCTTCTGATGGTAAAAGCCGGTGGCGTAAATCTCTTTTTCCAGCTCCTCCACCGGAGCCTGGGCATAATGGGCCGCGATGGGATATTTTTTAAAGACCGCGGGCGTTACCTGGTTCACCCGGACGTCGGTGCATTGGGCCGACAAAACCGTGGCCACCAATAACTCCAGGGGGTTGGCGAAATCCAGGGTCACGTGCGCCTCCGGGTAATGCTGGTCCAAAAGCTGCAAAATGGGCCCGATTTTCTCCGCCGGCTTCATTATGCCTCCTTTCAAGCCACTATTGTTTTTAAAAAATTTACCACAAAGATACACCAAGATCACCAAGGGAAAAAATAATCGCTTGGGCGCTTAGCGCCCAAGCGATTTAATTTATTCTCAGTGATTCTTGGTGTCTTGGTGTCTTGGTGGTGATTACTTAATCCTTTCCTCAATCCAGCCGCCCCCCAGGACCCGGTCCCCCTCATAAAAGGCCACGGCCTGGCCTGGGGCCACCGCGGCCTGGGGCGCGGCAAAGATCACCTGGACTTGGGACCGGCCCCGGGGTATTATCCGAGCCTGGACTCCGGCATGGCGATAGCGGATCACCGCCTGGGCTTCCATTTCCCGGTCAGGCGGTTTCGTCAGCCAGTTTACCTGCCCCGCCACCAATCCGGCAGACAGGAGTTCCTGCCGCCGGCCCAGCACCACCCGGTTGGTTTCGGGCCGGATTTCCACCACATAATACGGCTCCGTGGACGGCGTCCCCAAACCCCGGCGCTGGCCCACGGTGTAGCACTCCACCCCCCGATGCTTTCCCAAGACCCGTCCCTGAGTGTCCACCAATTCCCCTGGGGACCCAAAACACCCCCGCCGTTCCCGGAGAAATTCCCGGTAGCTGCCCTGGGGAATGAAGCAGAGCTCCGCGCTTTCCTGGTATCCTTCCCTTAAGGGCAGTCCCAGGTCCCGGCAACGGGCCTTCACCTGGGGTTTGGTCAAGCCCCCCAGAGGAAAGAGAAGACGAGGCAGAATCTCCCGGGGCAACCGGGTCAAAAAATAAGACTGGTCTTTATTCCGGTCCGCCCCCCGGAACAAGTCCCAATCCCCTTCCTGAGCCAGCTCAAGCCGGGCATAGTGGCCGGTGGCCAGATAATCCGCCCCCAGTTCCGAAAGCCGCTCCCGCAATAACCCAAACTTGATGGCGGCGTTGCACTGAACACAAGGGTTGGGAGTGCGGCCCCGGGAATATTCGTCCACAAAATAATTCACCACCAGGGAGGCGAACTCCTCCCTCAGGTCCAATTCCCTCAGGGGGATTTCCAGGCTCCGGGCCAACTCCGCCAGATGTCCCGGCGGCCCGGCCGGGGAAAGACGCAGGTGCACCCCCATTACCTCCCAGCCCTGGCTCCGAAGAAGGGCTGCGGTGACCGCGCTGTCCACCCCGCCGCTCAAAGCCACAATCACTTTTCCTTGTTTAACCATGAAAAAAGGAAAGAATGTTGTTAATTAGCTTATTTTTTAGTTAAATTATTTTAAAATTGTGTTTAAGTTATGTCCACATCATATAACTTACTGATATTATAACAAATAAATAGATAAAAAAAATCAAGTTCCCACATTTTGTTCAGTTGCTAGAACATTTTTACAAAATTACCTTTATATATTAGTTGGTTAAGAAGAGGAGAAGGTGAGGCTTTCCAGGAAGTTAATGGCCACGCCCGGCCTGGGATTGGCCCCGTCCGGGGGGTCGACGCGCACGACTGAACCCTGGGCCTTCAGGTGGGAGGTTTGATCCATGTTCAGATAAGGGAGGGGGGCGGCAATGCTGAGGGAGAGAACCTGGCCGGGAGTCAGGGGAAGCGGCTTGTCAGGATGGAAATAACTGCCGGATAGACTGATATCCCGCAAGACGCCCTGTCCTTGGTGAACTTCCCCAGTCTCGGGCTGGAGAAAATGGTACTCCACCGCCAGGGAAATATACAGACGGCTAAAACGGCGTCTTTCCATAGGCGATTCGGAGCTTGATTCGATATCCCCAAAAATATCCCACATTAACCAAAAGTCCTCAATTCTCTTGCACAGCTTGTGCCAGAGCCTGACGTTCACCCCCGGGGTCAGTCCGGTTTTCCCAGATATTTCTTGACGGCGGGTGGGCATTCTTTTATCATTTTATCCAAGGAAGTTGCGGATCCGCGCCCACCTCAAACCTCCAGGAGTTTTGGGCCACGCCATGTCGTATGTCACGGCCGTTCTCAATCAAAAGGGTGGCACCGGGAAGACCACCACCACCGTCAATTTGGGCGCCGCTTTGGCCTATCAAGGTTACCGCACCCTGCTGGTGGACCTGGACCCCCAGGGCCATACCACCATCGGTTTGGGGATAGAACCGGAAGCCATCCGGGAGTCCATGGCGGAAGTCATGACCGTGCCCAAAAAACGGATCCAGGAAGTGGCCATGAACACTTACATCCTGGGTCTGGACGTGGCCCCGGCCACCATTCACCTAGCCCGGGCCGCGGAACAGGTCTATACCCGGGTCTTTCGGGAAGCTATCCTGGCCCAGGCCCTCACCGGGCTGGACTATGAATTCATTTTTATCGATTGTCCCCCGTCCCTGGGAGTGCTCACCACCAATTCCTTGTACGCCTGTGATTTTATCCTCATTCCCTGCCAGATCTCCCGCTATTCCCTGGACGGGCTGGCCGACCTCCTCACCACCATCGATTCCATCAAGAACCTGGGAGTGGAAGAATTATTCCAGGAAAATATCTTTCGCATCCTCCTCACCATGTTCGACAAGCGCAACCGGGTCACCAATGAATACATCCTGGAACAACTGAAGCCTTACGGGGACAAGACTTTTAACACCAAAGTCATGAAGAATGAGGCCCTCAACCAGGCCCAGATCGCCCAAAAGGCCATTTTCGATTTCGACCCCCGGAGTTCCGGGGCGCAGGATTACTTGCACCTTACCACTGAGTTTCTGGAGATATGGCGAAAAAGAAACAGCTTGCCGGCAAGTCCACCAAGCTTGCAAAGCTGCCGCTAACCCAGGCCCTGGCCCGCCGGGCTGAGGAGAAGGAACTCCGGGGGCGGGGCCCCCTGGCTGATATTTCACCTCCCCAGGGGGGCCGCGCTCCTGAGCCGCTGGCCGCGGTTTATCTTTATCTCCTCCAGGAACTCACGGCCCTGCGCCGCCAATTGACTCCTGGATCGAAACCTTCTTCGCCCATTCCGTCCTTGCCTTACCATCTCCTCGGCGCCCCGGAAATTAAGCGGGCATTGGCCCAAGCCCGCCGGGGGCTGCACGACTTGCAACACCTGCTGAGTCAGGCTTAGCCACCTTTCTTGGTTTTTTTATCGGCAGCTACTGTCCCGTCCCATGAAAACCTTTATTAAGTTCTTAGTCATTTAATTCCCCCTCCCTTGAGGGGAGGGGGGTAGGGGGAGGGTGATAAAATTAGTCGTTTCAATATGTTCAAAATTTAAATATCACCCCCACCCTGACCCTCCCCCCTCAAGGGGGAGGGAAAAAGCCAATTCCTTTATGCAAAGTATTTCTGGGACGCGATACTACCTCCGATTTGATGAAACCATTGACCGCCTCTTGGCCGAACCGGACTCGGGAAGTGAACCCCATGAGAAAGCGCCGTTCGCCTGCCTGATTTTGGAAAAAGCCCATGTTCAAGACCCTGGCCGCGGGGGAAATCATTCTGGCCCTGGCCCTCTGGACCGCAGCCCTGGCTGGGCTAGTTCAGGGTCGGGAACCCTTTGTTAATCTCTTTTACCATTTCGCCTGGTGGCCTTACCTGCTGTTTCTGGACGGAGTGCTCCTTTACCGTCAGGGTGAATCTTGGCTCCTGTTCCGGACCCGGGAATTCCTGCGGCTGGCCTTCCTGTCGGTTACCGCGTGGCTGGTCTTCGAAGCCTGCAATCTTTCCCTACACAACTGGCGCTATATGGGCCTGTGGCCCCGGTGGTGGATGCGCTGGCCCGCCTACGCCCTGGCCTTTGCCACGGTGCTGCCGGGCATCTTCCTTACTTCTCAGGTCCTGCAATCCCTGGGCCTTGGGCGGGAAGCCCAGGGTTCCCCCCGGAATCTAGGCCGCTGGCAGCCCTGGTCCCTGATGGCGGGTGCGGTCCTGTTGGTCCTCCCCCTAATTTGCCCCACTTACGCCTTCCCTCTGGTGTGGCTGGCCCTCATCTTCCTCCTGGACCCTTTCTGTGACCTGATGGGAGGCGAGTCCCTGATAGTCCGCGGGACCCGGGGAGAACGCCGGGAACTTCTCTGCCTGGCTGCGGCCGGGCTCGTCTGCGGCCTCTGGTGGGAGATGTGGAATTATCCCGCGGGGGGCAAATGGATTTACACCTTGCCGGCGCTTAATTTCTGGAGGGTTTTCGAAATGCCCCTCTTGGGCTACCTGGGCTTCATTCCCTTTGCCCTGGAATGCCGGGTAATTTATAACTTTTTTAACGTCTTGGAACCCCGGGTGTTCCAAACCCGGACAGGCCGCGGTTATTACTACTTGGCCCACCTGATTTTCTGGCTCCTGATGTTCGCCGCCATCGACCATTGGACGGTGATTTCTTTTAAGTGAGCCAATTTATGGCGCCCTTAAAGACGGCGTGACAAGGCGCGCCCCCTTCAATTAATCTCTGTTTGGCTGCACCTTGGGTCCGTGTAACAACAGCCTCTAATCGCCCTCCACAACAAAGAGAAAATGTTTGGGGAGAGGGTTTTTCTCCCACCGGGCAGGAGAGCCGGGCCAGGGCCCGGCTTTTCGCTTTGGTTAATGCTTCAGGGATGCAATCAATTCTGATGCGCCGCCAGGTTTTTGGGGTTTCCCGGGGACAATTTGGAATGCACTCTGACTAGGGAAAATGAATAGTTAAATTCCTATATAAAAAATTTTTCTATTAATCCTCGTAGAGTCACTCAGGCGCAAGCAAGGGAAATCTCAGAGAAAACGAGGTCTTGGCTAGTCCATCAGTAATTTTGCCTAGGTGAAAAATAGGTAATTTTACCTATTTTCTAGTGGGGGTTTTTATGGCATGTAGAGTATGAACAATATTTTAGTTAGACTTACCAAAGTCAAGAGCCCCGCCCATACCACGGGGGTCTTCCAGGGTGGGGTGAATTCCCGAAAAAATGCAACTCAAGGAGGTCGATGGATAAAGCGGCGGGAGTTTATTTAGTTATCTGGTTTGGGTTGTCCGCCTTTAACCCGGGGGACTTTTTTCGCCATTCAGACAGAAGCGGGACATTAAATATCCATTAAGAAACCTTCTAGGTGAAGGAGAAGACTATGAAAAGACGAGACTTTCTCAAGTACACCACCGCAGGCATGGCCGGCCTGTGGGTAGGGGCCAATCTGCCTCCGGGGGCCAAGCGAGGCAAGGCCCATGCGCAACCGGCCCCGGATATCACTATTTCCATCACCGACGGAATGAAGGAAATGGTGACTCACCAGAACCCCGCCTTGAACCGGCGGGCCAACATTGCCCGATGCTACTTCTTCATTTACAAAGAAGCCAGCTTGCCCGCCGACGTTCCCGGGCCCCTCATTTTCACCTTCGAGGGCGCCACCATCAACATCTCCGTCACCAACAACCTGGATGAGCCTCATAACCTGGCCATCCCGGCCCTCCGCCTTGACACCGGACCTCTCAATCCCGGTCAAAACTTCACCGGTGACTTCGTGGTTCCCGCGGGCAGCGCCGGCTCCTACTTATACTACGACACCATGAATGAGCCGGTGAACCGGGTGATGGGCCTGCATGGCGCGTTCATCGTCATGCCCAACCCGGCCAACGGGACCCCTTACAGCGTCGCGGATGTGGTGGACAATCCCAACATGGCCCAGTTGTTCGCCGACCTGGGGACCGCGGCCCACTTCCCCGGCCTGGCCTGGGGCGAGGGATTCCTCGGCAATGCCGCCGGCCCCGCCACCCCCCCCTTTCGGCAGTTCGTCTGGCTGCTGCATCAGGCCAGTCCGGCGTTGTTTGAGGCGGTGGGGAAAGCTGCCGCGGGCGTGGACTTTTCCGCGGCGGAGTTCGTGGACCGGTTCCTGAACAGCAATTTCGTGCCCGGCGGGAAAAATAAACCCCCCGCGGTCTTCAGCGACCGGCCCCAATTCCATACCATCCAGGGCCAATCGGGACATTTCTCTCATAACACCCCCTTCGTCACCCCGCACCTGCGGGTGGGCGAGCCGTGTGTCATCCGGGTCCTGAACGCCGGGCTGTGGATGCACTCCATGCACATCCACGCCAACCACGTGTATGTGATGCGGGTCACCCGGAACGTGGGAACCACTTTCGCGCCGTTTTTACAAACCGCGTTCAACGCGTTCCCGGATCTCACCGCCCAGGATCCAAACATCGACGTGGTGGACAACCTCCCCTGGGTGGACACCTACACCGCCCAACCCCTGGATGTCTGGGACTGGCTGAATCAATACATCCGGCCCCCGGACATTCCCAATGAACTAGGCATCGGCCTGCAGAGCGCCCCCCTGCCGGTGGACCCCAGGCCGGTGCGGAGCTTCGGGGTGGTGGTGACCCCCACCAGATTGAGGCCGGGAAACACCCCCGCCGGCGTGACCACCTGGCCCCCGGTGCAGGAACTGAACATGGCCATTCCCAGGGTGGGAACCCGGGCGGGGCGCTTCCCCATTCACGTGCCCCTGTCGCCCCTGTGCTTCCCCATGCACGACCATTCCGAGCCGTCCCAGACGGCCCAGGGCGGCAACTACAACATGGGGCTCATTGCCGGGATGAACTTCATCGGCGACCAGAATATCGTGGGGGATTTGCAGACCTTCCCCAACGTGCCCCTGACTTTCGATGATCCCAACTTCACCGTGGAAGCCAATGAACGGGCGGTTTTCGGCCCGTCCCCGGCGGACCCCGCGGAGGAGGTGGCGCGGCTGCACCCGCCGGCCGGCCCCCAGCCGCCCTTTGAGGAGATGATGTAACTTACGACTTTAACCTGACGACGGCTCCTCGTAGAAGGGGCACAGAAGGAGAAAAAATATGGCATTCCCTGGTGTTTTTACCATACCTCGCCGCACGGTGGAGCAGCCCGCGGGCGAAGCGGGGCTGTGGGCCAAGATGTTCGATCCGCCCAATGTCAGCCCCATGACCCCCGAGCTCCTGGTGCCGGACAATCCCGTGCCCGAAGTCATGGCGGCCGCCGGCCTGGCGCAGCTGCGCAAAGCCAATACCGTGGTCACCGACCTGATGCACGGCGATAAAATCCCCGCCTGGGACGGGAAAGAGATTATTTACTTCCTGTTCCGGCAAAAAGGCAATGATCTGGCCAAAGGCACCTTCCCCGGCCCCACCATCCGGATTCCCCGGGGGGCCATCTTCCATGCCGAAACCCAGGGCCACGGGCCGCCGCCCCATACCATCCACTGGCACGGCCAGGAACCCACCCCCATGAACGACGGGGTGGGGCACTGCTCCATGGAAATCGGGAGATACACCTACCAATTCCAACCCAACGCCATGGGCTTCTACTTCTATCACTGCCACCGGAACACGGTGCAGCACTTTGAGTTCGGCCTGTACGGGGCGCTCCTCATTGACCCGCCCACCGCGTACTTTGCCTCTCAAACCAACCCGGCGATTCCCATCGGCCAGGTGCCCAGCCCCACTACTCCGGGGGCTTTTGAATTCAGGGTCCAGGCCAACACCACCGCGTTCCCGCAGTTTCCGGGTTTCCTCGGGGGGGACATCACCACCAAGGACTCCCTCAACATGACGGTCCCTTATGACGTGGAGGCCCTCTGGGTGTTCGATGACCGGGACTCCGTCTGGAGCGACTTCGCGCCGGACCCCCGGGCCTTCTTCCCCAGGCGTGGCAATAACCCCGGGGTCAACGACCGCTGGGCCCCCGGGTTTTTCAACGACTTCAACGCGGATTACTGGTTCGTCACCGGGGTTGATTCGGACCCCAGCGTCATTGATCCCGGCGCCGTAGCCGGGCCGGGCTTCATGGGTCGCATCCCCCCGGACCTGCTCATTCCCTCGGGGCTGAACAGCGGGGTGGGCCGGGTCATCGGCGAAGCTGCCGACCGGCCCGAGTTGCAGACCCAGATCTCCATCAACGCCCCGGTGGGCAAGACCGTCCTGGTGCGGGCCCTCAACGCCGCCTACGATAATGTCCGGGTCACCTTCCCGTTTGACGTGGTGGTCATCTCCTGGGACGGCCGGGCCTTGGGGGTGCCGCCCTTCGGGAATTACAACCGGCCTTTCGTGCTGCCGGGCGGCGTCTCCATTACGTACAGCGTGGCCCGGCGCATGGAGGTGCTGTTCCGGACCACCGCGCTCTTAATCGGCACCCAATTCGCCACGGTGGAATTCATCCGGAACCATGACGGCGCCCTCCTGCACACCACTCTGATTCCCATCACCGTTACGGCTTAAGACGGCATCGGACCGGGGCTGAGCAAAGCCCCGGTCCGAGAGCCCCCAACCGCCTGACCTTCCAAGGGCCGGGCGTAATACCGTTTTCGGTTTTCGGTTTTCAGTTTTCGGTTAAAAGAAATTGGATTATCAATAAGTTAGCCATAGATTTTGTTGCACCTGAAACTGAACTTGGTATAAATCACCAGGGCCGGGAGCCTACCTTCCGGCACTTTTCTTGACTGATTTGGAAGATGCGGGCGCAGTTTAGCCTGCCCTTTTATACCATTTTCTCTTTCAAGTGCAACAAACTTAATCTGTAACTTATTGATAATCCGTAATTATCTTTACCGAAAACCAAAAACCGAAAACCGTATTAGATGACCCTGGGGCTTTTACTTGGTGGGGCGGGCCTCCGCGCCCGTCAAACATCGCTTGCCAGAAGGCGCCAACTTGGGCGGGCGCGGAGGCCCGCCCCACCCAAAATCTCAAAATTCGATTATTACTCTTCCTCCTGAAAGGCAATTCAGGGAGGGCATCTTAGAAAAAAATCTCCCTATTTCGAAAGAGACCACCAACCAGAAAAATATTAATGGCACAGGCCTCGGGCCTGTGGGCGCCCTCTGTTCTGCCAAGAAACCTTCCCCCAGGCTGGAAGCCTGTGCCACTCATGTCATTGAATTTTGTTTCTCATTTCAGCAAGAGGCAGCCGATCTTGAGACCTCTGCGAAATACCTAATTGACTGGCTATCCCTTATACCAAGTTCAGTTTCAGATGCAACTAATTCTATGGCTAACTTATTGATAATACAATTTCTTTTAACCGAAAACTGAAAACTGAAAACCGAAAACTGAAAACCGAAAACCGAAAACGGTATTAATCCCCTCCCCCTTGAGGGGGGAGGGTTAGGGAGGGGGTGGCAAAATCTTTAACTGATTTAAGTATCTTAATCAATTTAGCCCCCCTCCCCCCAACCCACCTCCCACCGGGGGGAGGGGGGGATCAAGGGCAAGTTTTTCCGCCTTTTAAGCTGTTTCGCAGAGGTCTCATCTTGAAAGGCACTTTCCGGAGCCAAGGCAACAATCGGATCCCAAAATTTATGCAACCTCCCAACAATTACTTTATCTTTCCCCTTTTCCGACATTTGAGATATATTTTTCCCTGATTTCAATCCGGGGGAGGCGTCATGGCAGTGCGTCTGGAAATCGGCTGGCGGCCGGAGCTGGTGGATGCGGAAGGCGAAGGCGTCCGGCGGCAGGCCCGGGAATATTTTGGGATCAAGGTGGACAAGGTCCGGATCGTGAAAATCTTGACCCTGGACCTGGAACTTACCCCCGGAGAGCTGGAGGCGGTGCGCACCGGGGTCTTTACCCACCCCGTCACCCAGGTTTCCAGCTTCCAGCCCCTGGCCCGGGACTTTGACGGGGCCATCTGGGTGGGGTACCGGCCGGGAGTGCGGGACACCGCGGGGACCATGGCCCTGGAGGCCATCGCCGCCCACCTGGGCCGCGGCCTCCCTGAGGACGCGGCCGTTTACACCTCCAGGCTTTACCTGTTTCACGGCAAAGGTCTCACCCGCACCCGCCTAGGCCAAATCGCCCGGGAACTCCTGGCCAACGATCTGATCCAGGAATTTCGGATTTTTTCCCCGAAGACCTGGGACCCGGAACATGGGTTGGGCCTCATCCTACCCCGGGTGCGCCTGGACCACCAGCCCTCGGTGGAGGTTTTTCATCTGGATTCCGAGGAGACCCTGCGGGAGTTGAGCCTCCGCCGGGACCTGGCCCTCCGGGACGCTGACCTCCCCATCATCCTCAACTACTTTTCCCGGCCCGAGGTCCAGGCCCGGCGGGCCGCGGTGGGCCTGGGGCCGCCCACGGACGTGGAGCTGGAATACCTGGCCCAGGCCCGCAGCGACCATTGCAACCACAACACCTTCCGGGGCGTGTTTTTCTATAAGGATTCGAAACAAAGGGAATATTTGACCCTGAACAACCCTTTCAAGGTCTGCATCGAAGAGCCCACCCTGGAAATCAAGGAAAAAAAGCCCTGGGTGGTCTCCGTCCTGTGGGACAACGCCGGGGTGGGCCGCTTTGACGACGACTATCTGTACGTCATCAAGGGCGAGACCCACAATTCCCCCTCCAATCTGGAGGCTTATGGCGGCTCCTTAACGGGGATAGTGGGGGTGTACCGGGACCCCCTGGGCACCGGCAAAGGCGCCCGCCTCATCGGCGGCATCTACGGCTTCTGCGTGGGGCCCCGGGATTACGCCGGCCCCTTGCAGCCCCGTCTCCATCCCCGGCGGCTGTTGGACGGGGTGGTGGAAGGGGTGAAGGATGGGGGCAACAAGAGCGGCGTGCCCACCATTAACGGCAGTCTTTACTTTGACGAATCCTACCTGGGCAAGTGCCTGGTCTTCGTAGGCGCCCTGGGGCTGCTGCCCAACGAAGTCCTGGGCGAATCGGGGGCGGCCAAAAAGGCCCGACCCGGTGACCTGATTATGATGTGCGGCGGCCGGGTGGGTAAAGACGGCATCCACGGGGTCACCGCCTCCTCGGAGGTCTCCTCCCCCGGCACCCCCGCGGGGCACGTGCAGATCGGCGATCCCTACACCCAGAAAAAAATGCACGACTTCCTCCTGGAAGCCCGGGACCAGGGTCTTATCACCTTCATCACCGACTGCGGGGGCGGGGGGCTGTCCTCCGCGGTGGGAGAATCGGCCCGCCCGGCCGGGGGCGCCGAAGTCTGGCTGGAGCAAGTCCCGCTCAAATACGCCGGCCTGGACCCCTGGGAAATCTGGGTCTCCGAATCTCAGGAGCGCATGGTGGCCGCGGTGCGCCCCGGGGATGAAGAGGCATTCAAAAGTTTGGCCCGGAAGCACGAGGTGGAGGTCTCGGTCATCGGCCGCTTCACCGACACGGGGGTCCTCCAGGTGAACCACCAGGGCCGGGCCTGCGCCTACGTGGACACCTCTTTTTTGGAGGAAGAGTTTGAACCTTGGGAATTTGACGCGGAATGGTCCTCCCCGGAGAATCGTTTCTCCGAGCCGGTGTTGAGCGACCCCGCGGACCACCGGGCGGCGCTTCTGACCATGTTGGACCGGCCCCAGCTCTGTTCCCGGGAGTGGATCACCCGCCAATACGACCACGAGGTCCAGGGGACCAGCGTCCTCAAGCCCCTGGTGGGCCAAAGCGTTTTCGTCCCCGGCGACGCCGCGGTGCTGCGGCCCCGCCTGGACTCCCACCGGGGCCTGGCCTTGAGCCTGGCCCTCAACCCGGCCTACTCCCGAATCGACACCTATTACATGGTGGCCGCCACCATCGACGAGGCGGTGCGCCGGCTGCTGGCCGTGGGCGCTAGTCTGGACCATATCGGCGGGGTGGACAACTTCTGCTGGCCCAGCGTGGAGTATCACCCGGAGAATAATCCCGACGGCAAGTACAAAGCGGCCCAACTGGCCCGGGCCTGCTGGGCCTTGCGCAACACCTGCCTGGAATATGAAATTCCCCTGCTCTCCGGCAAAGACAGCATGTACGTGGACGGCCTCCTGCCCGGAGCCTATGGGGAAGTGCACCGGGTGTCAGGCCTGCCCACCCTGTTTTTCACCGCGGTGAGCGTCATCGAGGACCTGCGCCGGGCCGTGACCCTGGACTGGAAGACCCCCGGGGACTTGATCTATCTGGTGGGCGAAACCCACCACGAGCTGGGGGGCTCCGAATTTTACGAGATGCTGGGCTACGTGGGCCTGGGCGTGCCGGTGGTGATGCCCCTGGATTTCCTGGATTATTACCGCATCGTGGAGCAGGCCGGGAAAGAAGGGCTATTGGCTTCGGCCCACGGCCTTTACCGGGGCGGCCTGGGGGTGCACCTGGCCCTGTGCAGCCTGGCGAGAGGCCTGGGGGTGGAGGTGGACCTTACAGCCGTGGCGCCGGAGTTCCCCGCCTACGTGGCTTTGTACTCCGAATCCGCCGGACGGTTCCTGGTGAGCGTGGCCCCGGAGCACCAGAGTAGCGTCGAAGATCTTTTTCGGGGCCAGCCTTTGTATCTCCTGGGCCGGGTGCGGCCCGACGGCGCTTTTAAAGTGAGTCGCGGCGGGCAGACTCTCATCGACGCCGCCCTCCCCGACCTCCAGGCCGCCTGGCAGCGGCGCCTGGGCGGTTTGATTTGATGAGGAAATCTGGTAAAATAATAAGAAGGCCGGGGGACATCAAGTCCCCCGCCCTCCCCTCCACCTCCCCTCCAACCCCTGGTAGGGGCGTGATTTATCACGCCCGTTGACTAGGGCGCAATAAATTGCGCCCTTAAGGGGTTGGGGATGGGGGTTTGGGGGAAGGGGCAGGGGCTAGCGCCCCTGCCCCTTCCCCCAAAAACTACACCGAGGACAACGAAATGCACGCCGAAATGCTGGTACTGCGCTTTCCCCGGACCATTGTGGATCAGCCCATCATCTACCGGCTGGTGAAAGACTTCGATTTGGAGTTCAATCTCCTCAAGGCCACCATCAACCCCCGCCAGGAAGGCACCATCGTCATGGAGCTAAAAGGCCATCCCAAGAACTTCCGGAAGGGCCTGAAGTTCCTGCGGGACTCCGGGGTCCAGGTGAAACGGGTGGCCGGGGAAGTGCGCCGCAATGAGGAGCGTTGCTACCAGTGCGGCACCTGCACCGCGGTGTGCCCCAGCGGCGCCTTGCACATCGAGCGGCCGGAGATGGAAGTGCTCTTTGACCCGGGCAAGTGCAGCGCCTGCGAGCTTTGCTGTCCAGTGTGCCCGGCCCGGGCCATGGAGATCCGGCTCAACCGCAGCGCGGTTTGAAAACCGGTTTTCTGTTTTCGGTTTTCTGTTTTCTGTTAAATTTAAAGCCGTTTGAAAGAAATATTGCATATGGTGTCATAAAAATCTGAAAGTCCTGACGCTAATCTTTTCAAATCTTGCCAACCCACCTCATAGGCGATTAATGATTTTTTCTCTTTTAACAGAAAACCGAAAACAGAAAACAGAAAACTCCTAGTGCTATCCTTTTACATCTGCGCCTATTCCGCGGTCATTTCCTGCGTTTACTTCCTCCTGCCCCTGTATCTGAAGGGGTCCCTCAACTTCACCGGGGCCCAGATCGGCCTCCTTTATGCGGTCCTCAGCCTCAACGCCATCTTGGTGTCTTTTCCGGTGGGGGTCATGGGCGACCGGTTTCCCGCCCGGTATCTTACCCGGGTGGGGCTGGCGGGGACCGCCCTGACCCTCTGGCTCATGGCCGCGGCAGAACGCTTCTGGGCCTTTCAACTGGCTTTTTGGGGGTTCGGGTTCAGCCTGCAACTCATCCGCATGTCGCTGGACATCATGCTGTTCAAGGGCGGCGAACTGGACGCGCCCCGGCGCTTCGGCCAATTCAACGCCTGGCGCATGGGCGGCATGATGGGCGGGATGCTGTTGGGAGGGTTTCTCTATTATCTGACTGACTTCCCCCTGACCATGCGCGTATTCGGTCTGGGGGTGTTGGCTCTGCTGCTGCCCACGGTGTGGCTGCCCCTGACCCGGGGGGTGAGGACCGGCCTGGGGGAATACCGCCGGGACTTTTTCACCCGGCCGGTGCTCTTTTTCGTCACCTGGCTCTTCCTGTTCACCACTCACTGGGGCGCGGAGGCCACCAGCCTGAGCCTGTTTCTCAAGCACAACCTGAACCTTGACCCCATGGGGGTGGGCCTGTATATGGCCGGGGAATTCGGGGTGGTGTCCCTCACCGCCTACCTTTACGGCCGCTTTTGGGCCGGCCGGCTGAAGCCCTTGGGTTTCCTGGCCCTGGCCCTCACCGCCTCGGGGCTGGGGCATATCCTCATGACCTATCCGCCGCTCTCCTGGTCCTTCATCTGGCGGGCCATCCACGGCTTCGGCGACGGTCTTATCCTCATGGAAACCTATACCGCCATCGCCCGTCTTTTTCACGTGGACCGCATCGGCGGCCACTCCAGCCTCATATCGCTCACCACCACCCTGGGGGTTTTTGCCGGGTCCCTGGTTTTCGGGCCTTTGGGCGCGGCGTACGGCTATCAACTGCCTCTGATTGTTTCCGGAGTTACCAGCCTGGCCCTGCTGCCGCTGGCGTATGTGGGGTTGAAGGAATGAGGGGAGGGCCGCGCCCTTGGCCCCTTCCCCCAAAAAGCTTAACCTCGCACCAGCACCGCGGCGAAAAAGGCGTCCAGGTCGTGGGTTGCGGGAGAGGTGACAAAATAGCCGGGGGGGTGGATTAGGGAGCGGGCCGGGGAAGGGAGGGCCCCGGGGTCGGCCCCCAGACGAAAGTCCCGGTTCTCCGCCAGAAAGGCTTCCACCACCTCCTGATTTTCTTCGGGCTCGGTGGTGCAAGTGATGTAGAGGAGGCGGCCGCCGGACTTGATGAGGGGCGCGGCCGCGGCCAGCAAGGCCTGCTGGCGGGGGGGAAAGGTGGCAAGGTCCGCCTCTTTCAGGCGGGTTTTGATCTCCGGGTGGCGGCGGATGATGCCCAGGGCGGAGCAGGGGGCGTCCACCGCGACGCTATCGAATTCTTTAACCTTCAGGTGCAGGGGCCGGGTGGCATCGGCAAAATGGGGCTGGACCATGTAAACTCCCCAGCGCCGAAGGATGATTCTCAGGTCTTGGAGGCGGCCTTTATGGTTGTCCACCGCCATGATGACACCCCGGGCGGTCATCAATTCCGCCATATGGGTGGTTTTTCCGCCCCGCCCGGCCCCCAGCTCCAACACGGTCTGACCGGGGCGGGGGTTAAGAAGATAGGTCACCAGTTGGGCCGCTTCGTCCTGAAAAAGCCACAGGCCCTCCCAATATGAGGAAACGCTCATGGGCGACACTTCCAAGTGCCCCAGACGCAGGCCCCCGGGAGAGAACCGGCACGGCGCGGCCTCAATCCCTTCCCGGGCCAGGCGGTCCCGGAGGGAATCAGGGTCGGTCTTCAAGGTGTTGACCCGGATGGTCAGGGGCGGGATGCGGTTGTTGGCTGCCAGCCGCGCCTGGGTGTCCTCCAGGCCGTAACGTTCTAGCCAGCGCCGGACCAGCCAGGCGGGGTGGGAGTGTTCGATGCTTAACGCCATGACCGGGTCCGCGGCCAGAGATGGAATGGACGGCAGCTCCCCCTCAGCCAGGCGGCGCAGCACCGCGTTGATGAAGCCTAAGTGGGTTTTGGGGAGGCGCCGCTGCCGGGCCATTTCCCCGGCTTCATGCACTGCGGCTCGGGCCGGCACTTTGTCCAGCATCAGGATTTGAAAAGCCGCCAGGCGCAAAATAACCAGGACCAGGGGATGAAGCTTCTTTAACGGAATATGGGAAAGGTGGGATAAGCAGTAATCCAGGCGGATTTCCCAGCGCTTCACCCCCTGCGCCAGTTCCAGAAGAAAAGCCCGGTCCCGCCGGTCCATGCCCAGGTGCCGGACCGCGGTCCGGGCCAGCAGCTCTTCCACGGAGCGCCCCTGGCGTGCTGCCGCGGCCAGGATGTCCAGGGCCAGGCGCCGGGGGTCTGAAAGACGGTTTTCGGTTTTCGGTTTTCGGTTTTCGGTTTTCAGTCTTTTCCCTATTCCCTATTCCCTATCTATTCCCTATTCCCTGTCTGGCGGTTTGGCGGTTCGGCGGTTCGGCAGGTGGCATTTAGCTGTTAGCTGTTGGCTAGCCCGCTAACCCGCTTTTTTCCCTATTCCCTACTCCCTACTCCCTATTCCTTAATTCCCTATTCCCTACCCCCTGAAACCTAAAACCTCCGGTCCCGCCCGGCGTCATAAAAGATATTTTCCACTCCCTGTCCGGCCAGGAGCCGCCGGTAGGTGTCCACCATAAACCCGGCGATGACCTGGTTGGTCATGATCACCGCAGGCTCCGGGCGGTTGAGGCAGGAGTACCCTTTCCCGTAATCTTCCTTTTGCCGCTTACCTACGATTTCAGGCAGTCCCAGCAGTTCTCCGGGAGTTGGCCCGCCCCGGGGCGGGTCATAAACCACCACCTGGCCCGCGTCCACGTGGCTGCCACCGCTGATGAGAATTTTTTTATGCCGGCGGCAGGCGTCGCTGATCAAAAGGCGCGTCTCGAAGTTGTCCACGCAGTCAAAAACCGCCTCATATGGGGAAATGTCCGTATCTTCCCCGAAAACCGCCGCCTCAAACCGGGCCCGGGCCCCGAAGGATTCATTAAGCCGGGCTGTCAGGGTTTCGGCCTTGCCCCGGCCCAAAGCGTCGTAAAAGAACACCTGTCGGTTAAGGTTGGTGACCTCCACGGCTTCCGGGTCCATAAAAGTGAGGTTGCCAAACCCGGATTGAGCCAGGGCCAGGCCCGCGAAGTTTCCCAAGGCCCCGGCGCCCACCACCAGGATGGCGGGGTCCCGGTCATTTTCCGGCAATGAGGGTCGGCGGTAAGATACAAGAGTCTCTGACACCCTGCGTCCCAGCAGCAGATTCTTGGTTTCCTCCAGGGCCAGGGCCGCGGCGATAACGGCCAGGGGAACGTCAGGAAAAGGCGCGCCGGGCAATTGGGCGCGGGAAATCAGCTTTCCCAGTTCTTCCCACTCCCGGCCTTTTTTATAAGTGAAGACCTGAAAACCGGCCTGGCCCCCTTCTTCGAAGCAACAGGCCCGGACTACGGGCCTGTTTGTCCTGAGAGCTTCATTGAGCAGCAGCTTGTTGGCCAGACCGTAGCGGCTCAGGTCCGCCAGGACCCGGCAGCCCATAAAAATATCCGCCAGAACCGGATGGGTAAAAAACCCCTGGAGAAATACCAAATCAAGCTGGGGATTGAGCCGGGAAGCCATGTGGGTCAGCCGGGGGTCCAGGCGGGGCGCCACGACCACCAGGCGGTTGACGCCCAGGGCCGCGGCGGACAGGACATACAGGGAAGCCGTCAGATCGTCGTCCCCCACCACGCCCACCGCGGCCTCCTCCAGGGCCTCCTGGTTCCAGCCCGGGATGCGCAGTTGCCGGTCGAGGCGGGGATGGGGAAAAACTGGTTTTCTGTTTTCTGTTTTCTGTTTTCTGTTGTTAAAGTCCATTGGCATTCATTGACTGTTTCTAATTGATGACATTTTCCAATGCTAAAAAAATCACCATAGAACTAACGGGTAACCCTAACCTTATAAGCAGAAAACAGTAAACAGAAAACAGAAAACTGTCTTTAAACGCTTTCTAACTTGGGGAGAGTGTAAGTTATAGGTTTGATCTTTTGCCGGACCTCATCCCGCAAGACTTCAATTTCTTCCGCGGTTAGGGTCTTACCCGTGTCAATCACCTCAATTTCAGCGGTCCTTCTTGACACCGTGGTCTGCCCGGAAAGAACGCTCCGGGTTTTATACAAAATCTCCTGGCGGCGCCAGCCGTCATCGCCCACCACGATACTGAAGCAGAACCCGCCGTAAACGGTTTCCATGATTCGGGCCCTACTAACCGGGGCGTCGGTGATGAGGCAGACGGTCCCCTGTTCCAGGTCCGATTGGGCATACCGGCCCTCGGTGAGCAACGCCAGATCTTTGATAAGCACCTCCCGTTTGGCCACGGGAAGGCGCAGCCGGGCGGTGACGTAGTCCAGCACCGTCATCTGGTTGGCCTCGTCAATGGTGGAAAAGCCCTTAAACTCCAGGTCGCCGTGGGAATGGATCCAGCCGTTGATCACCACCTCCTCCGGCAGGGACTCCTGGTAGGCCGCGATGAGTTCCGGGCTGATGTTGGCATAGTCCCGGACATTATCCAGATTGCCGGGTAGCCCCACGTCAGCCACCAACTCCGGCCGGTTCCGGCTGCCCAGGGTAAAACCGTACCATTCAAAGCTCTGGTGATGGACGTCCCGCACCAGTTCATTGATTTTGAAGGCTTTGTCCAGACAATAGCGGATCGCGGCGATCTCCCGGGGCAGCTCCGCCAGGATTACTTCCCGGGGCTGGGCGCGCTTTAGATCCGCCAGCTTTTTAAACCTCACAGCATCTTCTCCCGCACGTAGTCCCCATCAACCACCAGCTTGCCAGTGAAAGTCCCGGGGCCGCGGTACATGTCTTCCAGCAGTATCCGGTGAAGAATGGTGATGAGGCCCCGGGCCCCGATTTCCTCCTCCTGGGCCCGGCGGGCCACCTCCCCCAGGGCCTCGTCGGTGAACTCCAGGTCAATGTCCCAGGCCCTGAGGTCATTGACGTAGGATTTCAACGGGCTGCCTTCGCTGTGGGTCATGATATCTTGCAGGTCCTGGGTGGTGAGTCGGTCAAAAACCACCCGCACCGGAAACCGCCCCATGAGCTGCTTGTCCATGCCGCAGGCCACGAAATCATCGGTGTGATGGGAAGTCTCCCAGTCGCCGGGCAGCATTTTGCGGGTCAAGCGCTTTTTCACCGAGCTTTCCAGCTTCTCAAAGGCCCCGCCGCCGATGAAGAGCACGTGTTTGGTGGTGAGGTGAATCCGCTCCCGCCCCAACTCGATGGTGTTTTCCATGCCTTCCACCAGCTTGAGCAGTCCTTTTTGCACCCCCCGTCCCGAGACGTCCCGGGTGGTCACCGGCTCGCTGGCGATCTTATCGATTTCGTCCAGGTAAACCATGCCCATCTGGGCTATCAGGGGATTGCCGTTGGCATAGATGAGCAAGTCCGCCAGGATGTCGCTGACGTTCTGGCCCACGTACCCCACTTCGCTGAACTTGGTCATGTCCACCTTGACAAAGGGTACCCCCACCAATTCCGAGGCGATTTCCGCGGTATAAGTCTTGCCGCAGCCCGTAGGTCCGGTAATAAGAATGTTGGCCTTGGGGTTTTCGGTTTTGCGCAGGGCCAGGTCAATGTCCTGGCCCGTTTCCATCACCGCCTGCTTCAGGGCCCGGCCCAGCCGCCGGTAGTGAAAGGAAATGGCAGTGGCCAGGACCTTTTTGCCCATTTCCTGGCCGATGACGAAACGGTCCAGGTCCGCCTTGAGGTCCACCGGCGTCCGGTCAAATTCTATGACTTTGTGCACGGCTTCCATAGCCAGGCGGTCCTGGAGGCGGCTCAGTTTCTCTTCAATGCGCCTCTGGGTGGGGTCGGGGATCTTATGGTACATCGAAACCTCTAAGGCAGTTTTCGGTTTTCGGTTATTTTTTCCAGTTCTTGCGCTGACAGCCAGGCGAAATGGCGGTTCGCCAGTATCTCCTCCGGCAAGGCTGGATTCATCCTATAAAGAAAGGGACTCAGGATAAGCTCCTCCGGGTCCCGGGCATAATTCAGGTAAGGGTTGTCCAACTTCTCCTTAATGGCATTAGTCAAATAATACCCGTCCTCGGTAGTCAGAGAAAACAACGGCAACTCCAAACCAGGTTTTTCCTTTATTTTCGCGGATTTCGCCAGGTTATGGAAGACTCTCTCATCAACCCGGTCCAGGAGGCCGAGAAAGGCAAGGTCCAGGCCGTAGGCCTTAATGATGGCACTCACCACAGTGAACCGGGAGGGGCGAAACGGCTTCTTACCGGACTCCCGGGCGCGGTTGGCTTTAAGGTTCCGCTTTAGGTCCGTCTCAAATAAAGTCATTCTTGATTTCAATCCGCCCGGCAGCTATTCCGGGATGTTCCCGGGAAATTTTGAGATCGTCAAAGTCCACGGTCTGATGGGTTTTTTTAACGTCCCCCAGCTTGTGGTAACCCCAGCGCCCCCGGCTGTTGTAATTGTAAAACAGGGCGCTCACTCCTTCTTCCAGGGCCGCGATGGCGTTGGCCCCGGAAAAGACTTTGGGCGGAATAAAATCCCGGCTGATGCAAATGGCCTGACCCGGCGCATGGCGCTGCAGCAGGGGGTGCTTGTATTTTTCCAGCACCACCGGCTTGAGGGGCGGCATGGTGGACACCGCCACCCGGCAGTCGGGAAATAGATAGATGCGGCCATAAAAGTCTTTGAGGGCAAACTCGCCAGTGCGCCGGTAAATAAGGTAGTCGTCGGGGAGCCGGATGCGGGTAAAGCCGAAGCCGTCTATTTCCAGGGACCCCACCGCGGCCAGGTAGAGCAAGACCTCCCGGCGCTTTCCGGAAATCACCCCCAGGTCCTCCTGGTCCTTCAGGGTCTGCTCCAGCCGGGCCTTTTCCTGGTCCCAGATTTGCCGAGCCAGGACCTGGCGCAGCCAGAGGCGCAGGTCCCGGGCGGCAATCAATCCTTCTTCCGGAGGGGCGAGGGCCTCCTCCAGCTCCTCCCATCTTTCCAGGCGCCGGGGCGAGGACCGGGACTGCTGCCAGGCCAGGGATTGGGCCAACTCCTCGGTAACTTTCCCATAATCCGCGCGGGCCTCGATCTTTTCCCCGATAAAGTCCAGGATTTCCCCCTCGCTGAGGCCCTTGCGGGAAAGCCCCGAAGTTCTTCTTAAGAAGTGCGGCAGGGCCTGGAAGATTATGGTCTTCAGATTAGGACCCAGGGAGAATTCCCGATCCGACGCCGCGGGCCAAAACTTATGGAGAAATTCCTCTTTATATCTTTGATATTCCCCAGGGTGAATTTGGGCATAATTCTCCGCCAGGGAGAAAAGGCCCAGGGTCTTAATGAAGTGCCTTCCGGATACCTGGATTAACAGGGGGTGGGAAATTTCACCGGCGTGGTTCTGCAGTTCCTGGACTTCTCTAACAATGTCAGGGTCAAAGAGGAGGGGCAGATACAGGACCCCGGACTTTATCACCACTTCCAGTCCCGAGTTCAACAACTGTTCCATATTAATCTTTGCGTCTTGGCGCCGTTGAGTGAGATGAAAGGGCGAGCCGCCGGCTCGCCCCTGCCTATGATTAAATAC
>Ga0194113_10001894_pt1 | contig 28738 bp, 19 predicted proteins | sample TA2MahC200mmetaG_FD_146193 | JGI IMG/M metagenome (GOLD analysis project Ga0194113, IMG submission 146193) | Freshwater microbial communities from Lake Tanganyika, Tanzania - TA2015017 Mahale Deep Cast 200m | ecosystem: Environmental > Aquatic > Freshwater > Lake | place: Tanzania: Lake... | reverse complement strand
CCATAGAGACTGCTTTATAGGCATCTATCCGTCCCCAGCCGTAATCGTTGTCGGGGCCGCCTGCACCCAAATCCACCGCGGTGTCCTGGAGGGTTGTCGCTATCTGGTCGAGGCTGAGGGAGGGATTCGCTTCCAGAAGCAAAGCGATAGTACCGGTAACATGTGGAGCAGCCATAGAGGTGCCATCTCCCCAAGTATAGCCCCAAGGAACCGAAGACCATACGCTTACACCAGGCGCGGAGACGTTTGGCTTGATGCTCCCATCAATGGGCGAAGGACCGCGGCTGCTGAACCAGGCTATCTCATCGTTGATGTCCGTAGCGCCAACGCCGAAGGAGTAACTCGCTGGCGCACCCACTGTACCGGGCGATGGGCCAGCATTGCCATTGGAGAAAACTGTAAAGATACCCAGATTGTTTAAGTGCTGCACATCAGGACGAAATTCCGTATCCAAACCATAGTCATTTCCCCAGGAGTTATTAACGACATTTGGGGCGTCATCTGTATCTGGGTTTCCATCCGGGTCAGCTAACCATTGAAACGAATCGTGAATCCAGGAGGAAAGTCCCCAGCCGCCAGCGTCGAAAGCCTTCGTCGCAATCCATGTAGCATCTGGGGCGACGCCTATGGCAGTCCCACCTTTGTCGCGCCCGCAAATGGTGCCCATCGTGTGCGTGCCATGCCCATAGTCATCATACGGCGTCGGTTGTCCATTGACAGAGTCATGCCAACTGTTGGGTCCACCCCTGTACTGTTCTTGTAGGTCAGCATGTGAGGCGTATACTCCCGTGTCCATGTTGGCCACGACTATACCTTTCCCTTTCAAACCGAAGTTTTGCCATACTTCCGGCGCTCTCACCTTGTCTATATTCCATTCGGCTTGCTCTACCTTCTCCTGAAGGTTCGGCGGAATCTGATAAGTTGTATCTGTTCTAACCTCTTTGACATTCTCTAACGCCACTAATTCTTGAATCTCAGCCTTAGTAGCAGTAACTGCCAGACCATTGAATATCCAAAAACCTTTGTACTTGTTGACTTTGCCTTCCTGTTTATCCTTTGCCAGTTTGGCAAGGACTTTACTTTGTGACTTTGAAGCCACACTTTGCAATTCGCGCAACCTGGCGGGTTTGCCCGGCTTTGCGCTCAAATCAGCTTGCTCTACCATCTCGACAATGACATTGATTTCGTCATTATCTCCTAAATTTGCAAGCTGTTTTTCAAGCCCGGGCGCCATTTTGCCAGCTTGACTGGCAGAGATGAAAAAGAAGCTGCTGACGAACGCCATGAGCGCCACAAGTAAAATACGGTTGAGTTTCCTGCCTACACTAAACATTGTTTTTATCCTCCTTGATTATTTTGACTTTGGTAGATTAGCCCGTAGCCTACGGATTCTATCTTGGTTTGAGTGAAATACGCTTCCGACTGACCAACTTAGAAAGTTGGGCTACGACTTGATTCCATTTTAATTTACCGCCGTTGTTTGCATTGTACTCATCAATGCCTCTAAAAATAGAAGCAAATATGAGCACAAGGCAAACGAAAAGAAACCAAAAATCTATTTTCGTTATCATCTTCCTCTAATTTAGAGGGCAGAAGCCGAACTATATAGCTTCTACCCAAACTCTCTGTTTGAATCTACCGTGAAACTTTGAGCTTGCCCCAAGTCGCCGTCAATTTGCCTGCTGGACTAACTCTATCCGACATTTCAGACTATATTCCGCACCCATCAATGACAAGTCAGACTCAAGATGCAGAATGTGGTAATACTTACTTAAAGTTTACTACTTAATTGATTTTTATAAAGCAATTTTCATGCCAATCGGAAACTTTATAGAAGCTACGCTGATTAAACGAAAACCAATCAACCCTGGCAAGGGGTCTATCCCACTATGTCCTTCTCTTTTCTCTGCGGTTATCCCTTGCCATCAGTGAGAAAAGGAGCAATTTTTGCCCCCCTATTTTTCAATCACCCTTCACAGGCGAACCTGGATGGGGTCAATTATTACCCCCAGTGGTCAAAAATTGACCCCAAAAGGAGAAAGAGACAATTTGCCATTTCACCTTTTTATCCCATATTTCAAGAGCTTCCGCTTCAATGTGTTTCGTGAAATTCCAAGCGCCCTTGCTGTTCCCTTGCCAGAAATAATTCAAAAATAGCTCCATCGCCGCTTCAGAGATTCCCTGTACCGCTTTGCCAAGTTTTGTATTGTAGAGTTTCAGAAAATGCTCTACAAATAGGGGAATGTCGCCCTTGCGTTCCCGCAACGGTGGCAACTTGATATGGAGGGCGCTCAACCGATGATAAAGGTCAAGCCGAAAAATGTTACTTGCAATTCGCTGTTTTAAGTCAACGTTGCTTGCGGCAATAATCCTTGCTGTTGAGGCGCGTTCTTGCGTGCTGCCCAAGCGCAGAAAGGTGCCGTGGTCGAGGAATTTCAACAGCTTGCCTTGCCCTTCCATACAAAGGTTTCCCATCTCATCCAGCAGTAGAGTGCCTGATGTTGCCACTTCGACTAAACCTGGTTTTGCCATCGTAGCATCCGTAAAAGCGCCTCCGGGGCGTTTGGGTCAGGCTGGATTGGCCAACCGAAATTGCCCTGGCGCACATATTTCCAGCTTGTAAAGTAGATATAATTGAAAGGAAGGGGGGACTATTTTCTGAAACATACCCTTTACATTAAATTTTGATACCACTTCAATGTATTGGTCGTCTGTCCTGCGCCGACGATGTCTAACTTGCCATCACCGTCGATATCCACCGCAACAACACCTGTGATGCCCATATTATCATCAATGAGGTGCTTTCTCCATTTGTTCGCTTTAATATCTATGGGTTCGTAATAGTTCAGGCTGGTTCCTGTGCCGCGGAAGCCCGCGACGATTTCGGCCATCCCGTCATTGTTCATATCAGCGCAACAGACGGCATGAGCAGAGTCGAAGGTGTCGTCAATAACGTGCCGCGTCCATTTTCCAGCGCGCAAATCGCCCGGCGCTTTGTACCATACTAATTCGCTTCCATGCCATGCTTCGAGTGATACCACTTCATTGATGCCGTCACCATTGAGGTCAACGACAAACACATTTCCCGCATCATGGTCGTTAATTATATGTTTTTTGAACATGCCCGCCGCGATGTTTGGTTCATACCAGATAACGCCATCTTTGGCAGCGGCTACGATGTCCAAGCGCCCATCGCCGTCCAGGTCGATGATATGCTTGTTGTGAAGCCGTTTGACTTTGTCATCTACGACGTGTCGTATCCATTGGCCTTCTTTAGGATTTTCAGGTATTTTATAGTAAACCAGCAAGCCTGGGTCATCCCAGTCTAACGGTTTGGGGCTTATCGTCCCTCGCATTGTTCCCACGACAAATTCAGCTTTGCCATCGCCGTCGATGTCCGCAAAATGGCCGCCGTGAGCAAACGATAAGTCATCAATTTTGTAGCTTACCCACTCGCCTTCCGGATTATCCACCGCGTCAAACCATTGCAAATATGCCGCATCTTTCGGCACCCCCATATTAAATTCACTACAGACCGCAACTTCCGGCCTGCCGTCTCCATCAATGTCATGTACGGCTGCGCTGATATTGCCTTTAGTGTTGGTGCCGATAATATGCTTTTTCCAATATGGCGCCCCGTACCATGCGACAAAGTAATCGCCTGTGGAACCGACGACGATGTCCAGCATGCCATTTCCGTTCATGTCCGCAACCTCTACGGTATACGGCGCTTTGACTGAATCTACAAGATGTATTTCAAATAGTTTCATTAGTGCCCTCCTTCATTTCCAAACTTTTCTTTCATAAAAGAAAAGTTCCATCATAAGAAACACTGAGGAGTTGAACAAAAAGAAAAGAAGAGGAATTTATTTCTTTTCTTTCGCTGTTTCGTAAACCGCTAACAGATTTTCCAGTGGCACGTCGAACTGGACGACATTGTTCGGCGCTATCACAAGTCCGCCGTTTTTGCCGCAGCGTTCGATACGTTCACGGACTTCGTTCCGCACATCTTCGACCGTGCCAAAAGGTAGTGTTCGTTGAGAGGAGATTGTGCCGTGTAGCGTCATTCTATCGCCGAACCGCTCTTTGATTTCATAGGGGTCCATACATTCAGGCTGAATCGGGTCGATGATGTCGAAGCCGATTTCGATCAAATCCTCCATCACTTCCATGAGATTGCCATCGGTATGGAAAAAGAAATGCTTAACGCCATATTTCCGAGCTTCTTCTATCAACATAGCATCGCGCCATTTAAAATGCTTTCTCCATAAATCGGGCTTCATAAATAATCGAGTGTGCATCGCAATATCGCCGCCGATGCTGATGATGTCCACTTCTGTCTGGGCGAATTGCCTGATTATCTCTAATTTATATTCTAACATTCTATCCAATAACTTCACCATGAACGTTGATTCCACCGCTATGTCCATAAAGAAAGCCTCCATTCCTCTGAGATTCCAGCCGTCTTTGAAGAAAGTACCAGTCCCAGCGGACACGACATAATTTTGCTTTAATCGTTCCACCTGCTCTTTGACACCTTCAAATCTCCCTTCCAGGCCTGGAAATTTATATGTGTCTAAATTGCGTTCGTCGGACAACGGATGGTAGACATACCGCATGTATGGGCTGTTCTTGCCTATGATATGGCGAATTCCCCATTCATCCTCGTAAGAACCGTCGTCATGCTGAATGCTTCCGCTACCTCCTGAACGCTCTAAAAACTCTTTGGAAGCTCCCATACCCACACCTTTGAAGTCTAAGCCTAATTTTTCGGAAATCAGGTTGCTATCATTCGTACCAAAATGTTCTCTCAATTTCACCCAAACCTCTGGACGAAATGAGCCGCTCAATGGCACTCGGTCTGCAGTTTGATGGTTCAAACAACGTAAAACTCTTTCTCTTGGAGTCATAATAATCTCCTTTTGTAGTTGGTCTTTTGCTATTTATTGCGAAAAAAGGATTTTGCTTTTCTAACATTTTAATTTACCACAAAAATAATCACTTGTCAAAACTTTTAGGGAGAACCCAGAAATTTTCTTGACTTATATTACTATGTTCGGTATAATAATCTATGCTACTTAGTGTGAGTTAGGTTTTATAAAAAGAGCGCACTCATTTTGCTCCCCCTCATTTCGATTTTGAATTTCTTCCGCTGTCTTCCATGAAATGTGATTACGTTGCATGGGTCAGGTGTAAAAATGCAAGAACAACAGCGCATTAGTCTTAAAATACCAAGCGATTACATATATATCAGTCCCATTAGAGCTTTCATCAGACAGTTGGCTCAACGACTCGAATTTCCTCAGATGAAGGTTGAGGATATAGAGTTAACCGTTGACGAAATTTGTAATAATGCGATCGAACATGGTTCTCGTGGAGTAAACTCTGACCTTCTTCTCGTTCTGACATTAGATGATGACGGTCTCGAAATTTTGGTACGTGACCAAGGAAAGGCTAAAGGGTCGATTAGTTGGCTCCATAGCGGGCGCCTTGAGGAAGTCGAGAAACAAATGTCCCCAAAAGGCGAAAGAGGACATGGTATATTCCTTGCCAAAATACTTTCCGACAGGATGGATATGAAGCCCAATGCTCACGGCGGTACTGACGTTCGGATGGTATTTTTCAAAAAATCTCCCAGTGTTGAGGTAGGTGAGTAACGTGAATGGATTGATGATTGACGATTGATGATTGATGATTGACTCCACGCCTGTTTTCTGTAACCAAAAAGAAAAGAAGAGGAAGTTCCATCATAAGAAACAAAGAGGAAAAAGGTAAGTAATCAGTATGAAGTTGCAAACTAAATTTGGCATATTTTTGATACTAATTGTATTTTTAGGCATTACGGGTTTTTCCGCGTTCATGTATAGAAACACAACGGGTAAAGCAATTCGGCATGCTCAAGAAAAAGCTGAAATAGTGTTAGCGGAAATAGAAGCGATGCAGAGTTATTTCAGGGAAGTTGTGCGCCCTAAAATGTATCATTTAATTCCCAAAGATGATTTCATGGTTGAGACGATGTCAACGTCTTATGTTGCGCGGGAAGTTGCCAAAAGATTCAACCGCATTGCGCCAGAATATTATTTTAAGCAAGCAGCGATTAACCCTCGTAACCCCCTCAATCAAGCCGATTCACTGGAAACTGAAGTCATCAAACAGTTTAACCAAAATCCCGAGATGAAAGAGTGGCGCGGCACTGCGAATAAAAACGGTAAAAAATATTACTATTTTATGCGTCCTTTCGTAATGGAAGAACTTTGCCTCAAATGCCATGGTAATCCCGAAGACGCCCCTAAATATATTGTTGATACTTACGGAGCCCGAAATGGATTTGGTGGAAAAGTAGGAGAAATACCTGGTGTGAAGGCAATCGGAATCCCGGTAGAGACTGCTTTTGCCGATGCCAGAAAAGATTTCTTAAACATTATGATGTTTGGTTTATCATCAATGTCCGTTCTATTTTTTCTGGTTTTTCTCCTTTTCAGGAAAACTGTCATCGGAAATTTAAGAAATATAACCAGGATATTCACCGACATAGCCAACAATAGTAATGAGATAGGGAGACAGATTGAAGTAAAATCCAGCGATGAAATTGGCGCGCTGGCGGAAGCATTTAACAAAATGAGCTTGAAGCTTTTCGAGAGCACTCAAGAATTGCAGACGGCAAGGGACAATCTTGAGCATGAAGTCGCCCAACGTACCGCACAACTCCAACAGGCTAACGCGGAACTTGAAAAAGCCAATAAATTGAAATCAGAATTTCTCGCCAATATGTCCCACGAACTGCGTACCCCTTTAAATTCCATTATCGGATTTGCCGAGGTGCTGCGCGACGGGCTTTGCGGAGAATTAAACCCTGAACAAATGGAATGTGTCCTCGATATTCATAACGGTGGACAGCATCTCCTGCAAATGATAAACGATGTGCTTGACCTCTCGAAAATCGAAGCGGGGAAAATGGAATTACATTGCGAAGTGTTTTCGCTTTCCACCACATTGGATGGCATTTTATCTGTAGTCAGAGATATGGCTAACAGGAAAAAGCTCTCCCTACAAGTCAACGCGCCCGATAACTTGCCCGATATTTACGCTGACCCGGTGAAATTCAAACAGCTTATGTATAACCTGCTCTCCAACGCTATCAAGTTTACGCCTGAAGGTGGCAGCATTACTATTGATGTCTCCTGCGAAAACGATGAATTTTTAATTTCAGTCACGGACACGGGCATCGGAATAAGCCCAGAAGACCAATTATATTTGTTCGATAAATTTAAGCAGGTAGATTCTTCCTACGCCCGTCAATACGAGGGTACGGGTTTGGGACTGGCGTTGACCAAGAGACTGGTGTCAATGCATGGCGGCGACATCTGGGTGGAAAGCGAACCTGGAAAAGGCAGCAAATTCTCTTTTACTCTGCCTGCACGCACCCCCAAGACCTTTTTCATTCAGGAGAAACCGTCAGTCACTCTTGAATTCACCGAACCGCCGGAGGCAAAACCATCGGGGGGTGAACCGAGGAAAACCATTTTGGTTGCAGAAGATAATCTGCAAGCGGCGCAATTGCTCACTATACATCTCATAGAGGCGGGCTATAACGTCGTTGTGGCACGTGACGGCGAGGAGGCGGTGAAAAAAGCGCGGGAAGTTAAACCGTTTGCCATTACTCTGGATGTCATGTTGCCCCAAAAAGACGGCTGGCAGGTGTTGCAAGAGTTGAAAAATTTTTCTGCAACCAAAAACATCCCCGTGATTATCGTCTCTATTGTTGATGAATACGATATTGGTTTCAGCTTAGGCGCTGTCGGTTATCTGGTCAAACCGGTCGATAAAAAACAGCTTTTGCAGACTCTGGCGGAACTTGACTTGCCAGCAAGTAAAAACGGCGCGCCGCCCAACCTTTTTCTTTTCCTAAAAGAAAAAGGTTGATCAAAAAGAAAAGAAGAGGAATCTTTTCCTATAAGAATTTTGGTTATAGATGACCAGCCGGAAGAGGTCAAACTTATTGAAACTATTTTATCGGGTGAAGGGTTTGAAGTATTGGAAGCTCTAAGCGGAGCCGAAGGCGTAGATAAAGCCATTAAGGAAAAGCCCGATTTGATTATTCTTGACCTGATAATGCCTGGTATGAGTGGGTTTGATGTCGTTGACCGCATTCGAAAAAGTGCAGAAGCAATGGAAATCCCTATTATTATTTGTAGCTCAAAGGATATTAGCTCTGAGGAACGGAAAATGCTCAACGGAAAAATCCAATCCGTGGTGCGAAAAGGTGATGTAGCCAAAAGCGAACTGCTGGCTACTATCATAAGAATAGAAAAGCTTCAGACGAAATTGTAGCCTGGAGGGAGATTATTATGTCCCCGAAAATTCTGGTTGTAGAAGATAATGATAGAAATCGACGTCTTATCAGAATAATACTCAAGGCCAAAGGATACGAGGTTATTGAAGCTGCCACCGCTGAAGAGGCTATTATTCAGCTCAAACATGAGCCGATAGCTCTCATTCTCATGGATATTCAGCTTCCTAAAATGGATGGCCTGGAATTAACACGCACGATTAAAGAAAATCCAGCTACCAAGAATATACCGATTATCGCACTAACTGCCTATGCCATGAAAGGTGACAGAGAAAAATTTTTAGCCGCAGGTTGCGATGGTTATATTGGCAAACCGGTAGATACACAAGAACTGCCAAATATTGTCGCGAGGTTTCTGGGAGATTAATGGGAAAAGGGCAAGAGGGCTAAACGGTAAAACGGCTAAACAGCAATTGCCGTCTTGCCATCTTGCCGTTTTGCCTATTTGCCAATTAAGTAAAGAACAGATATGGAAAATAATGAAAAAAAGAGAGCCAAAATACTGGTAGTAGATGACGAACCACGCAATGTTAGGTTGCTATCAATGATTTTAAGAGCAGAAGGCTATGAGGTCTTGCCAGGATATTCTGGTGAAGAGGCGCTTGCAGAAACGGAAAAAGAATCGCCTGACTTGATACTTTTAGACATCATGATGCCGGGTATAGATGGATACGAAGTTTGCCAGAAGCTGCGGGGAGCTGAACCAACCAAAGCCATCCCCATTATTATGATAACGGCCCTGGAGGGAATAGAAGAGAAAGTAAAAGCGCTTAATCTCGGCGCAGACGAATTTATCAGTAAACCCTTCAATAAATTTGAGGTTTTAGCACGGATTCGCACCTTGTTAAGGGTGAAACGGCTTTACGATGAACTACAAGAAAAAAACCGAATCCTTGAGGACGAATTGAGAATGGCCCACGAGGTACAAGAAGCTCTTCTGCCTAAAGATATAGAAGCACAAATGCCACAAGGCCTGGAACTTTGCTGTGAGTATATTCCCGCGCTCGCTGTCGGGGGGGATTTTTTCGATATTGCCAAAATTTCTCCAAGCATAATCGGAGTGTTTATCGCTGATGTGATGGGGCATGGTGCCCAACCAGCACTGATTACTGTGCTCATTAAAACGTTGTTGAGTGAATTGTTTTATGAGGCGCAAACTCCTGCTGAACTTCTCGCCGAATTAAATCGGCGATATAATGCGCTCGTACGAGCAACTGGAATATTTGCCAGCGCGTTTTACTTAACGGTTGATGTTAATAAGAAAGAGGTGGTATTTTCAAACGCCGGGCATCCACCAGCACTGCTCATCCGCCGGGAAAAACGTGAATTGAGTGAATTGCCGAAAGAAAGCGGGCTTGCCCTGGGACTTGCCAGCGACTACAACTACCAAAATCATGAAAGTAAGTTAGAAAAAGGAGATACCATCCTTTTATATACCGATGGCCTGTCCGACATAGCCAATCGGAATGGTGAAACATTCGGGCTTGACCATCTCAAAGCTATTGTGGCAGATAATTTGAAATTGCCAAATATCACCCTCATTCAAACGATAATAAATGCTATCAACAAATTTACAGGTGATGCACCGAGCCCCGATGATATAACCGTTTTGGCGATTGGTTTGACATAAGGTAAAATGGCAAGGGGGCAAGAGGGTACAAGAGCAAGAACCCTTTTAGCCATCTTGCCCCTTTGCCTCTTAGCCTATCCTCTCAATAGCTTTCCGCAATAATTCTGCATTCCGGCGCGAAGCATCTTCGTCGCGCACACCCATGGTCATCAAGCGCGGAATTAAATCCTCCGCGTTTGGGCAAAGTCCATCCTCATATTTAAAATCACCTTCGTACCAGGGACATTTCGTTGGACAACCTTTGTTGCCGTAAGCTAATGGCACTCTGAATAGGTCATACTGATAGGCTGGTTTCTGCGTAAAGCCAAAATTTACCACACAGCCGACGTCTCTGACCGCCTGTTTGAAATCACCATATTCGAGGCCACACTTATCGCCGTAGAAAGCGGCAGCGTAATGGTATGAGGAAATCTCGTTGTACGGCGCCTGGTAGCGCATTTTTATCCATGCGCAATCCTTCAGCGCTTCGTCATAGAATTTTGCATTGGCATTATACTGAGCGATGTATTCCTTAACGCGCTCTAATTGTACCACGCCAACCGCGGCGACCAAAGCTGTCATACGGAAATTCCACGCCAACTCAGGCGGACTTTCACCAAAAATGCGTACAGCACGCAACTTATTAGCTAAATTTTCATCATCCGTTACGCCTATGCCGCCGTCGCCAGTTGGCAGGTGTTTACCAGAGCAGAAGCTAAACACGCCAATATGTCCCCATGTTCCAGCATATTTTCCCTTGTGAGTGACAAATAACGCATGCGCGCAATCTTCTATCAGCACAACGTTATATTCATCGGCGATTTTCCGCAACTCTTCCAATTCAGCAGGATATCCCCATAGATTGGTACAGACAATCGCCTTCGTGCGCTCAGTGATGCGCTCTTTAACCGAATTGGGGGCCATCAAATAAGTAGCCGGGTCAACATCGGCAAAAACAGGATGCGCATTATTGTACATCGTTGCGATTGCCGAAAACTGCACGATAGGGTCACAGATGACCTCATCGCCTACGCCCGCGCCCGCAGCATAAATGCCTGCATGCAACAACGACATCGCCGAGTTCATCGAAATAGCGTACTTAGAGCCAATTTTTTCGGCAAACCGCGCTTCAAATTCAGCCGTGAAGCCTTCGCCGCCATTGAGCGCGCCGCTGTCTAAAACACGTTTGAGACTGTCTAAGTCTTTTTCATCGTAAAAGACCATTGGATTTACCTCCTCATTTTTAGCATTTTAACCGATATTTCATCCTGTGAATGAATAGCTTAAGAAATGGAAGAAAAGGATGGAAAGGGAGTAAGAGAAGGAAAAGAATCATTCTTCCTTTACTTATTCCTCTTATTTCTTATGATGGAACTTTTCTCTTCCAATTATTTCTTTTGATACAACCCCCCTGCCCCATCCCCCTTAATCCCCCTTAATAAAGGGGGCAGGGGGTTGTGGGGGGTAGGGGGGGTGTTGATAAGGGGGACTTTTCTTTCTTAAAGAAAAGTTTGGTCCCTTCCCTTCCTTCCTTTCCCGGCTTTACTACTCACCCCAAAAGGTTACAATATTTTTAAAAACTTGCTTAATTTTCAAAAATAAACTTGCGTTTTTCTTTCAGCTAACTGATTTATCGCTAACTGATTTTTATCCGCTAATCTGCGCTAATCTTCGCGAAAATTAGCGAAAATTCGCGGATTCTTTTTAATCCGTTAGCGATAGACAATTACGCATTAAACCGGAACATAAACTTTAATATTGAAAACTACCTAAATTGCCTAAAAAAGAATTATCATAACCCAAAAACCAGGTCAAGTATTATTTCACAACCGCTATCTTCCCACTTCGGTGCACTTTTTGCCCCTCGCTATTCTCCGCTTCGATGATATATACGTATACTCCACTGGCGACGGGATGTTTCGTTTGATTTTTACCTTCCCATAGGAACCATTCATTTATTCTACCTATGGCCTTATTTTTTTCTTCAGCATATATAATCTCTCCCGCTACACTATAGATTTTCAAGGTGACATCGGCAGTTTGGGTCAGCTTGAAACGAATGGTCACAATGTCTGCCTTTTTAGCCGGATTCGGGTAGGCGATAACTTCATCGGCGAAAGCGAAAATCTCGCGGGTAAAAAAGGTAGAAGCTATTGTCTGGATATTTGCGGCTCTATCCTGCACGGATAATTTTAAGGTGTGCAAACCAGGTTTCAAGTTACTGGGTAAGTAAGTAATGCGGTTATGAGCCGGTTCATAAGTAAATTCCGCCGGCTTATCGTCTATGATTAACTCAATGCGGCCTTTATCGATACCCGCGCCGTCGTCGTATATTTCAGCTTCCACTAAGAATCTATCTAATGGTACTTCTTGATGGCCTTTGGGACGGAGATTGGCAATTGTCGGCGGCGTTTCGTCGGATAGCAAAGCATAAGCGCCGAATTCACTTGCGTTTACCTGAATCCATTCCTCAGAAAAGTTGCGAATAGCGTCCATGGCCTCCCAACGCTGTAATCGTGCATCCCAATGGAAAAAAGCAAATCCCCCTTGCAGTTGATTGATGATTGATGATTGATGATTGATAGAATTTTCCAATCGACAATCATCAATCGACAATCGACAATCCAGGGGGATAGGCAATCTCAATATAAACGTTGCTTTTTCCATAGTGTTTCTTTTGATCAAACTTTTCTTTTCAAAAGAAAAGTTTGGCTGGTCTGTTTCTACCACGTGAACGATATCGATGAGCTGTAAGCCTCGGTCTTCTGCATTTTGGCGTTGCGCCGCCAGTCGGTCTAAATCTAATCCATCCTGGCTGCGCAGGACGACGCTATTGATTGGTTCTAATATTGTCGTTGGAAATACTGCTTCAACGATACCCGGTATGCTCAGTATATTTGCTTCACTCAAACCAGTTTCGGAGCTCGGATGAGTCGCTTCCGAAGAAAGTAAATCCGTTCCGACTTTTATCTGTCCCCATAAAGAAACAGTGCCTTCGGACAAATTACCACGGACATAGTAACCGTGTACCATATACGCTTTGTCAAATTTATCAATAACTGAAGCATCAAACATAAAATTGTTTTGCAATTGTGTGGCATCGAAAAACCCTTCAAAGATGAATGGTTGCGCGTTCTTATCTCCAGTGTCAGAAACCACTGGAGCGAGAGTGATAGAATAACCTATATCCAACTTCCGACTTCCGACTTCCGACTTCCGACTTCCGATTGGGATTAGAGTTGCCATCGGGATGGACTGAAGGGGTTTGTTAGACGTAAGAATAACTTTTAGGCGAGAATTATCATCTGTATCTGCTTGAGCAGAGATAGCAATTTCCAATGGCTCAGTGTCAATGAAAAATTTCACAGATTCTTGCGTCGAATTGTCGGAAGTGTCCTTGACGCTTATAGTAAAATTGTGTTCACTTCGTTCACCAACGCCTCCGGCTTTTGGTTCGCCGTCATCAAGAAAAGATTCTTCAGGAATATAACTGAACTTGCCATTTTTTTCGTTGAATGCAAATTTCTCCTTGTTAATCTCTTCGCCATCAAAAGTAAGTGCTATTGTCTCAGACGCGATTTTGACATCATCTACCAGAATAGCGGAAATCTCTAATTTGGCTTCGGAAATAACGGTACCATCGGGCGGCAAAATATTGGTGATGGCTGGAGGATTGATGTCTCTCCTGATGGCCGTCGGTTTTTCATAGATAATGCGCCGCTGGATACGTGTCAATCTATTTAATTGGTCGATAGCTTCTATCGAGATGAGATTCACACCTTCGTTGAGCAATATCGTTCGTTGAAAGGTTTTTATCGGCGCTGTCTGATAACCAGCGTCTATAGTCTCAGGACCCATCACCGTTGTCTCTTGAATTTTGACAATTTTGGCTGTTTGCCCGACACTTCCTTTCACCGTTACGTAAGGAACATTGACAATCTCAAAATCCTTCGGGGCGTCTACGTTAATGACCATCCCTTGCGTATCCAGAAAGACTCGCCGTTGCACCACCGTTTCCACATTGCCCGGTAGTGCAAGCATTCCTGCTTGCGTTGGACGCCGGGCAACAACCGTGATGATATTTTCGCCTTCTTCCAATAGCAGACTTGCATCAAAATGGGCTGTTTGGGATGTAGGCTCAAGTTTCGCTTGCTCATCGTTAATCGTTACCTGCACATTCGCTTCGGTTTCACCGGAAACAACAATGAGCGGATTATCTGTGATAATGCCATCCGGAGGTTCTGTAACGACTAACCTGGGACGCTCATGTTCTACCAAAAATGAAACAGTATCTACTGCGATGTCACCGTTCTTCCCAAGTACGGATAATCGAAGCATATATTCTCCTTGCAGCCCGCGCGTATCCAAACGCCCTAAAAATCCAACTTGTAACACCTGGGAGGTTGAAACTCCGCCTATCAATATCCAGCCATCGGAAGGCGGAAGGCGGAAGGCGGAAGGCGGAAGTTGAGATTTAGATACTGAATCCCCTACCGAAGGCGGGAGAGGAGCGTATTCCAGTCGATATTCTTGAAAATTTGTTCCACGTGCGATACCAATGATATCAACCCCACATTCGGATAAAGATTGTCCAGGCCCGATATATTCCCCCTCGTAAGGACGAGTAATTATGGCTTCGATTGGTGGCGAAGGAAAATTAAAATCCATCAGATAGATAGCATTACCAGCTTGATATACCAGAGATTTCATGTCAGGCGACCAATCTGCGTGAGAGGCAGAAGCAGAGACTTCTGCACTCCAAGGAGATAGGGAAATGATTTCACCGTTATGGATTTCTAAGGCTAAAATTTCCCCCTGGAATTCGGTTGCCCGGTCTGATATAAAAAGAATTCGTTTTCCATCGGGGGACCACTTAGGCTTAATTTCATTAGCAATACTGCTGGTCAATTGTTCTTCTTGCGAGCCATCAATATTGATACCAAAAATGTCCCAGTTGCCATATCGGTTTGATTGAAACGCAATTTTCGTTCCATCAGGCGACCACATAGGGCTGCTATCTTCCCATTCGTTTTGGGTTAATTGAGTTAAATTCGGTTTGCCGCCTTGTAGCACTTCAGCGACATTCGTCATGAGCCAAATTTCCCCATTGCCGTCTTCATTAGAGCTGAAAGCCAATTGGCCTCCATTGGGCGACCAGGCTGGCATTGTTTCCATTGTGAAATTTTCTGCTTCAGAATCTATATCTCCGAGAATGGGAAGACGTTTACTACCATCTACACTAATCACCCAAATATCCCAATTGCCGTTGTTAAAAGACTGAAACCCTAACCAGCGCGAATCAGGCGACCATACAGGATTTACGTCGAAAGCTGTATCACGCGTCAAACGGTTTTGGGTATGACTTTTGAGGTCAAATACCCAAATATCATAAGCGCCACCTTCATTGGACGCATAAGCTATCATCGAACCATTGGGCGCCCAGGCTGGTGAATAATAATCCGCATCCAAGTCTGATATCACTAATTCAGTTCCAGGGCCTCCCGAGGTAATTGGTATCGGCGGCGTATTGTCTACTACAATGGGAATATCCACTTTAGATTGATTTCCGGCTTCATCGACAGCTACCAATTCCAAGGTGTAAACACCTTTTAGTTTAGAAACATCCCAGAAGGCCACTCGCTGATGTTCGAGAGATTCTTTTGAGGAAGTGAGCAGTTTCCATTCACCTCCCTCTGGCGCGGCTTGCGTCGTAAATTTATATTGCAGTCGCCATTCCACTAAATTGTCATCCAGGCAGGTTACAATTACGGGCGTTGAACCGAAAAGTGAAATATTAGGTCCAGGATTATGGATGAAGACTTCTGGCGCATGGCTATCGACAAAGATAGGTTCGGAAAATTCGGATAATTCACTGGCGTTGCCCACTTCATCAACTGCTTCGACAGCGACCATGTAAGTTTTGCCGCTTTCCGCTTTGAAGGAATAAGATGATTTATTCGTCGTCCCAACTAATTCAAGTTGAGCTAAAGAAGGATAAGGTTCTGAAACATAAGTGGTTGTGAAATAAACGTTATACTTTGCCGGACGCTCTATGTAGCTCCTCTCCTCATAATTTTCATTCCGAATTCCAGATGGATATAGCCAATAAAATGTGAGTGTATCGTCATTATCATATCCTTTTTGGGCATTGGCATCAATATGAACAGGTTTATCAGGCGGGAGCGGCGGAATGGTGTCTCGCCGGCTATACATTATACGCGACCTGGCTTCGCTTTCCCTTTCGACCCAAAGTAAATGAATCTGTGTTAGAAACCCGTCCTGAGAATCGGGACGGGTTTCTATCGAGCTGGTAACAGCGGGCATGATAGAGTCGATATCCGTTTCAGTTTTCGTAAATTGTTCCGGTTGTCCCCAGTTTTCACTCCGAGAGCTTTTTCTAGCGAGGTAAATCTCCCAATTTCCCACACGTCCATCCTGCCAAAATAACCAGGCATCATCGGAAGTGGGAAGTGGGAAGTGGGAAGTCGGAAGGAGAGTGGTTTGGGGTGAGGTTTTTCCTTCCGCCTTTCGCCTTTCGCCTTCCGCCTTCCGTTCTGCGAAGGCGATTATCCTCGGCATGGTCGATTCTGCCTCGCTTTGGGTCACCTGTATAGGAGAACTGAAGGTTTGTCCGCCATCGAAACTTTCTACCACGAAAATATCCGCAACAGACGGGAATTGTTCTCTAATTCTAAATTCCGAACTACCTTCCCAGGCTACATAGACCGATTGCTCTGATACACTAACATCCGGGCGTCTATAGTCTCCTTCGGAAGATAGGCGTATATCATTACCGACGGAAACATCGTCCCATCGTTTAATGAATATTTGGCCAGTAAGTTCTCTCGCATCGCGCCATACTACGTAAGCCGCCTCTATACCACCAGCAACTTTGGGCTCATTAGTATTCCACCCTGGGATAGCATAAGCGTCGGCAATAGGGCTGGCTATCGGACGCGGTTTTAACCAGGTAAGGCCGCCATCTTCGCTCCGCGACATATAAGCAACCGTCTGCGTTTGGACAAGGCTTTCCCATACGACATACACGATTGAACCAGGAAAGCTTGTCGTAACAGCAACATCTGGGTTTTGCGAATTGGGCAAACCTTCCGCTAGAATTTGTTCTCCACTCCAACTTGTGCCATACCAACGTTTATAGAAGATTGCCGAAGTTGTCTCGCTTTTTTCTTCCCAAACGAGGTGAATTTGCTTTCCATTACTGGCGACAGCAGGACGGATGGAATCTGCCTTACTCTCCGTCACGCGTTCCTCTTTGCCCCATGTCAGGCCTCCATCCTTGCTCTTCCGCATAAACAACTCACGCTGACCGACTCTATTATCGCTCCAGACAGCGTAAATCTCATCGCTCAATACGCATATCGCAGGCTGAGTTGAAGTTTTTTCTCCTAAAGAGAGACGCAATCCTTCCGTCCAAAAATTTTCGTTTCGCTCACCGACGCCTTCTGCTGTCGGTTCAGAATCGGTCATGGATAGTGATTCAGAGATTATAAGTATGCTAAATCCCAACGCGAGGAAGAATAATATCGAATGTCTGAATTTAATTTTTATCTCTAAACTCAATTGATGATTACCTTATCAGTTTATAGATTTTCTGTTAAGAAGGAATGATACCACAGATAAAATAGACGCACACGGATAAGACATTATTCATTATCCGCGTCCGTCTATTAAATCAGCGGTATCTCATACTCTTAATGATGCCCCATATAGATACAAGGTTATCAACGGATTGAACAGCCATGAAACCATCAACGCCTCCGTCCATAATTTTGGGGACGTCGTCTTCGGTCAAGGCGACATTGAAAATAGCTACTTCGTCCAGCAAACCATGATATTCCGCGGTCTTCCAAATCAACTCAGAACCAAGCGTCAACGGTTCTTTAGAAACGATAATTTTCCCCGCTTGTTTTTGGGGATTTTTAAAACCACTGCCAGGTTCGCCCACGTCGAGTTTCCCGTTAATATAAATGCGCATCTCTTTGCCATCATAAACACCGGCGACATGAAGCCATTTGCCTTGTTCGGGAGCAGTTGGGCTTGCGTTTAGCGCACGTCCATTGTCAGTAATTGCATCGAAGAAGAAACTCTTAGTCAAAAAACCGCTTCGCATCAGTGCAATAGAATATGAAGCAAAATTAGTTTCATCCGGTCCGTTTTTAAAAATAGGTCGCTGATATTTATCCACAATCTCATCAAATCGCGCCCAACAAACTAAACTGACTTGTTCTGTCATTTCTAAGCTCTTACTGCTTGCCACCTGAATCCAACCAACACCATCAATTTTCAGCGCGCCGCCAAATTTACCATTAGCGTCCCAATCAATATCTCCTACGTTATCACCATGATTGCCGGAGCTGGAACTATCTTTTCCTAAATTGTTCTTGTCATCAAATTGCCAATATCCTACCAGTTGGCCTCTTTGCATTGCATCTCCTGTTATTACACATAAGCTCAGGATTATTCCAATTATGGTCAGGCTGGTTATAAAAATTTTCATTTCATTTTTTCTCCTTCAATTGTGCTATTGCGTGTTGCGTATCTGTATAGACTTCCGAAGTCTCAGAAACTTCGGAAGTCTAAAAGCCATTAATTACTTATCACGCATCACGTTTCACGTTTCACGGATAACTTAAATATCCAACTTATACAATTCCTTCGGATTATCGACTAACCACTTCTTAGCTATACAGATAGCCTCATCCATGTTCATCAAGCCTCTATCCACCCGGCCGCCGAGGACAATGGCAATATCCTCGCGAGCCATAATGAGATGACCGTAGATTTTTTCAACTGGTCTACCGTAGTCGCCGCCGAAGCCAAGGATTTTATTCATTGGCACTAAGTCGATTACTTCATCCAGGACGGAACAGGTCATCTTCGGCGAGATGATATGACACCAGCACAGGTTGAGCCAAACATTGGGGAAGTTCTTGCCAATAACTGCTGTTTCACGCACCCAGGGCATGCCTAAATGATAGATATCAAATCTGGTCTGCGGATGCTGTGGGACGATGGATATCATAAACTTGGGGTCGAGTGTCCGAAAATCTCCCCACATGCCGGTATGTACAGCCACAACTATGTCAAGTTCAGCGGCGATATCCAGCATTTTGTGCATCAGGAAATTGCGAATTGTTCCCATGTCTGCATTCTCTCCGGACAACAGTTTGCGGAACTGTTCCTCTGCGGCTTTTTGGTCAGGCGAGGTGCTTGGCCGGGTGGACATTTTCAAACCGACCGCGCCTTCCGCTTTCCATTTATTGACGCCTTGCTTCGCTAATTCCAGGTAATCATTGAGATTGGCTACTTTCATTTGAAGGTCATCAGCTTTTTTCGCCACCTCCTCGGCGGATGAAACGCTGCCGTAAGTATCCAACGGCATCAGCGGGATAAGGTAATCACGGTCAAAGTCAGTTCTGCCAGCTTGCGTCAGGCAAACCTTGATGTTGCATTTCTCGCGGATAACCCGGTCATAAATGCCCGGCGTATTCGCCGCGGCCATGCGCCCGGAAATCGCTTCGTAGGTATCATCGTTAATATCATCATAGCCGTAAAATTCTTTCGCCGCAATGAAAGCAGGACGCGCGTAGGAACCATAACGAATATTCTCAAGATGAGGTTTGAAGAGTTTCCATCTCTCCGCGAGCGCAACGCTCGGGTCAAACATCCTATCATAGTTGTTGGGTTTCATGCCTGCGGTTATCAAATCAGTCCTGGTGTAATGGGCAAACAGCGTCAGCACATCAACTTTTGCGCTGGTTCTTGATGACTCTGGCGGAAGATGTTCATGCGCATCCACGATTTCCATCTGCTCCATTGCTTCAATTAAACGTTCTTCTGTACACGTATAGTTCATTACCGCCTCCTTATATTACTAAAAGAAATCTTCAATAAGAATATCACGTTAGATTGAATTCTGTCAAGTCTAAAAATTTTTCCCTTTACCTTTAAGAGAAAATTTGTTAAACTTTTAATGAGGTGATTAACATCATGCATCAAAGTAAAAGATTCATGGCAGTTTTTTTACTTTGTGTTCTTATCGTTGGTTGTGAGGTAAATAGCCTCAACAAGGATAACGCTTATGGCACATCTGTCTCAAAGAAGGTTTCGGTTGAGGATATTCAAAAGATTATCGTAAATAATGTGGATGGCGATATTAATATTCGAACGCAGAATAGTAATGAAATAAACATTACAGCGGAGAAGCTCATCACGGCTGATTCGATGGAAAGCGCAAGAAGTTTCGCCCAGCAAGTGGATATCGACGTTTATAGGAATGGCGATATTCTTCGAATTGAAACGGTTTCCCCTTATTCAATGTCTAAAGAGATAGGTGAGGTGCGGGTGGATTATGAGATAGAAATTCCTCTGATTATGGATGTCGAAGTCTCCAATACGACTGGCGATGTTACTGTTGAAGATACTGATGGAGATATAGACATTGCCACGACAAACGGTGACATAATAGTGGCTAATGTCTCAGGAGATGTCGAGGCGACGAATATAAATGGAGAAATAGCACTATCCGATATCGAGGGCGAAGTTGACGCTAACAGCACAAACGGCGATTTGACTATGTCAATACGCAGCGCGACGGTTAATTGCCAAGCGAAAACGACCAATGGCGATATTATTTTATACATTAAATACGATGCTTCCACACAAGGCACATTGAGAACAGTCAACGGCAAAATCGAATCGGACTTTTCCATCGAACGCCCACGACGCGAGGGAAGATGGGAATTGAAATTGGGCTCAGGCGATGGAAAACTCGACCTCTGGACGACCAATGGCGATATCAAGTTATTGAAGATTGATGAAGGTACATACACTACCCGTAAGAGGGTTAAGAAATAAGGTAGAGAATTGGTATAAGATAATAAGGAGTACAGACAATCATTGGGTAGATTAAGTAAAAGGCGGCGTCTACAACTGTTTCTTGGAAGACTGACGAGCAGCGAACTTCCTAAAAGCATTAAATTGACGGAAATTTATGATAATATGAGCGATTTATGGGAGCGTAGCATTGCCCAACTCCGTTCAGGAATTGTAACAGAATGGGGAGCCACGCTCGTTATAGCGAAGGAAATGCTGGCCTTTAAGAATATTGTTTCAGGTACAGACAGTAGAGTAGCGACTTTCATAGAAGTAGAAAGTTCGGAGACTTTTGTTGGAACGTTTCATACGCATCCTTATGAGGATAGCACAACAGGAGTTGCATTTTCCGGTGCTGACATAGCCTCTGCAATTAACAACAGGGAAAACATCTCCCTGGTCCAAAGTGGACATAAAATTTTCATGCTATTGAGAACGGAGTATACCTCGCGTAATGTCGATGCTTTTAACGTAGAGTTAGCATTTCAAGCAATGGTTTTTAATGCTATGACGTTGGGGAAATCTTTTATAGATGCCGTTTTTCTGGCAAACCGAAGGTTATGTCAAATATATAGGTTAGCATTGTACGCCGGTAAAATATACAATTCATTGAAAGGGGTGTATTTACCGTGATAGATAGGGAAGAGAAAATCATCAAAGATGATTCATCGTTGAAGGCTTTGCATGCTTGGTTCAAGCAATCGGAGGAAAAGCAAAAAACTCTTGAGTGGAAAGAGACGCCATCGTTCGATGTATCTAAAATTGGCTCTATTGACTACCTTGCTGTTATTGAGCGAGACGGTAATGGTAGTAAGTATCGGGCATATTGTCCGGCGCTAAAAGGGGTTAGCGTAAGCGCAAGTTCTTTTGAAGCTGTGAAGGTAAAACTTCAAAAGAAATTGGAACGCTACCTAAATGATTTAGCGGAACGTGGAGAAATAGCGCCTGTGCAACAAGCCTGTATTGCTATGATGAGCGTCAGAGAATATCTTTTAGATAATTCAGCCCAAAGGATTTGGAAGTCAGATAAAGATGGTAATTTCCAGTATTAAAGGAGAAAAAGATGGAAAATTTATTAGAAATTGCCCGCATGGCGTGTGAGGTTGCTAAGCGTGAGGGCGCAGAGTTTGTCGATGTTGCCGCCAGTCGGGGCAGAAGTATACAAGTCGAATTAGAGAAGGGCGCAATTAAATCTACCGATGCGCGTTGGAATTTCGGAGTATCCATCCGAGCTTTCGTCAAGGGCGGTTTGGGTTCAGCAAGTAGTTCTGGGACATTTGTCGAAGCCGATATCATCAGCGTGGCGAAACATGCGGCGGAGTTAGCAAAAGTCGCCGAACCAGACCCGGATTTCGTTAGTTTGCCTTCGCCTGTGACGTATCAGGAAGTTACTGGGCTATATGATGAGAAAATCGCACAATTGAGCGTAAAAGAAATTATTGAATATGCCACGAGCAATATTGACTCAGCATTAAGCGTACGCGAAGACGCAATTATCAGCGGAGGGGCGAGCGCAGGCTTTGGCGAGGGCGCGCTCGTAAATTCCTTGGGAGTGGAATCTGAAGAGAAATACAGTTATATTGGCGCAAGCATCACCGCGACTATCAAACGGGACGATGATGTCGGAGTCTATTTCGAAAGTAATGGCGCCCGGGTTTTATCAGACTTCAAGCCAGAAGGCATTGGCGCGAAAGCTACCGAAGAAGCTATTAAGTTTTTGGGCGCGCAACATATTGAAACAAAAATCATGCCCGTAGTCTTTGGACCATTCGCCAGCACCGATTTATTTTATTCGCTTTGCTACAACGCTAACGCGGAGGATATTCAGCGGCGGCGTTCATATCTCATCGGCATGAAAGGCGAACTAGTGGCTTCTGAAGTGGTAACGTTACTGGATGACCCGTTGTATCCGCGCGGTATGTCATCGCAACGCCATGATGGCGAAGGATACCCGTCCAAACCGTTGATAGTCGTAGAACGAGGCGTGCTGAAAAGTTATCTCCATAATAGCTACACCGCAAACAAAGCCAAAGAAGAAAACACCGGTCATTCCACTCGCGGCGGTATCTCGCCAACGAATGTTAGACCAAGTCTGGGCAAGCTAACAGCCGCAGAAATTATCAAAGATACTAAAGAGGGCTTGTATATCAACATGGGCAGTCTCTCACCAAATACCGTGACCGGTGAAGTGTCCGCCACAGTAGACTTCGGCTTTAAAATCGAAAATGGCGAATTGGCGTATCCTGTTAAAAGTTGCTTGATAGGCGCAAATATGATTGAGTTGATGAAGTCCATTGATGCGATTTCCAGAGATTATCGCGAGGAGCCAGGAGTTGTTATGCCGACTATCCGCGCGCAAAATGTGCAGGTTGCGGGCGGGAGATAGAAGCCCCAAAAACCCGTTTTCTTTAAGAAAACGGGTTTTTACTAACGGGTTTTTACCTAAAGGAGGAGTAACATGCCATACCGCAATGTTGAATTCCGGGCTGGTGAATATTATCACCTGTACAACCGAGGCAACAATTTTCAGCCGATATTCTTCGAGCACAACAATTACTTATATTTCCTGCGCTTGTTACGCAAGTGTTTGGTCATTGAAGCCACTGAAATTGTCGTTTATTGTCTGATGCCCAACCACTACCATTTGGTGGTGTACCTAAAGACGGATGACCTATCAAGCCTGATGCAGCCGTTTGCCCTTTCCTATACCAAAGCTATCAATAAACGCTACAACCGAGTTGGCTCGCTATTTCAAGGACGATTCAAGGCTATCCACGTAGACCGAGATGAATACTTGCTGCACTTGTCGCGCTATATTCATTTGAACCCAATAGCGGACAAGTTGGTTAGACGAATGGAAGATTGGGAGTTTTCAAATTACCCGGAATTCATTGGCTTGCGAAATGGCAAGCTGTCTAAACCAGGTAAGGTACTTTCGTATTTTCCTTCGTCTGATGATTACCGCATATTTGTGGAGGCTTATGTTGAGGGTGATAAGGAGATAATCGAACATTTGACATTCGATTAGAAATAAACCCGTTTTCTTTGAGAAAACGGGTTTATGGGAAAGAGGAGGAATTATGAAAAGCGGCAACACAATCAAAAAACTTTTACGGATTGTTCTCATTGTTACTCTCGCCGGCGTTTTTGTTTCCGTAGGCATAGTAGTAGGAATTGTCGTTGGATATTGGGGGAAACTTCCTTCTTTAGATGCTCTCGAATATCAGGAATCAGAGAAATGGAAATTTCATTTGGAAGTCTATTCCAACTTCACCACTATCGAAGTGGGAGATACCAAAGAATATCTGTTAGATAAACTTAAACGGTTAAAATACACTCTGGTTGGAAAGAGTATTCCCGACCAGGGTGAGTATTCATCTGCTGCTGTCCCCTCCTCCGGAGGGGCAGGGGTGGGTTATATGCAAATTTACACCAATGATTTCCAATATCCGCGCCTGTCTACTAAAGGTCATTTAGTCGCGATTAGGTTTCAAAATGGTCGAATTGCGTCAATTGAAAAAGTGGAACATCCCGATGAAATCGGGGAAGATGGAACAAAAATTCAAAATTTTTACTTAGAGCCTGAATTAATTTCCGGATTATATGGCGCCGAAGGGACAGCTCGACAACTGGTTCGTTTGCCCGATATTCCAAAATTACTCTTGCAAACTTTTATCGTTACCGAAGACAAACGATTCTACAAACATTGGGGTATTGATATCTATCGCGTTATAAAAGCGGCATACAAAAACATCATGGCGCGGCAAATCGTTGAAGGTTCAGGCACCATTACGATGCAACTGGCTCGCTATCTCTTTCTTACAAGAGAACAAACTATGCCGCGCAAAATTCAGGAAGCGCTATTGGCGTTAAAAATTGAACGTCACTATTCGAAAGATGAAATCTTAGAGCGTTATCTGAATTTTATTGACCTTGGCAGATACGGTTCACAGCAAATTTATGGCGTACAACAGGCCTCCTTGAGCTACTTTGGAAAACCGGTTTGGGATTTGTCACTTGATGAATGTGCTTTGCTGGCAGCGCTACCAAAATCTTCAAGCAGATATTCTCCCCTAAAATATCCCGATAGAGCGCGGCAGAGGAGAAATCTGGTTCTCCAGATAATGTTGAAAAGAGGATATATCACCCAAGGACAATATGAAATCAGTGTGAAAAAGCCGCTGAAAATAAGAATGCCTGCTGAAGTGACGATTGCTAATAATGCGCCGCATTTTTTGGAATATATCAAAATTCAACTTGAAAATAAGTATAAATCAAACATGCTCTATACCGAAGGCTTGAAGGTCTATACAACTCTTGACACAACCCTACAAACGCTGGCGAATGAAGCTATTGGTTCAGGCCTTAGATATTTGGATAAAGAATTGGAATTTCCCAACTACGATGAAAATGACCCTGATGCCCCTAATGGTCTTGACCCATTAAAATATATTCAAGGGGCCTTGATTGCCACCGACCCGAAAACAGGATACATTAAAGCGATGGTCGGCGGTAGAGATTTTTACATCAGCCGCAATTTACTGAACTACTTCAATCGGGCGGTACAAGCAAAGCGTCAGCCCGGTTCAGCATTTAAGCCATTCGTATATTGCGCCGCTTTTGCAAAACCAGCAGTGGCAAATCCGGCCTCTATTATTGATGATGAGCCCTGGGGTATTGATGAAGAGAGAAAGCACTGGACACCGGAAAACTACGAAAAACGCTACTTGGGGCCAATTACCTTGTGGACGGCGTTGACGAAATCAATAAACGTGGCGACGGCGCGCTTGATGAATGAAAGAGTTGGAATAGACAGAACCATAAATATGGCCAAGAAAATGGGCCTCAAGAGTGAACTCCGAAGAGTGCCTTCTCTCGCGTTAGGTTCATCGGAAGTCACGTTGCTTGAAATTACTTCCGCTTACGATGTCTTTGCGAATAAAGGTTTTTATGCAGAACCACTCAGCATTCTCTATGTCGTCAACCAACGCGGGGACATTCTCGAAGAGAATCTCCCGCGCACCAAACGGGTTATCGACGAAGCTCTCGCATATCAAATGACCTATCTGCTTCAGGGGGTTATTGATGAAGGCACCGGAAGACGAGCGCGGCAAGCACCGTTAAATTTTCACCTTCCCGCCGCGGGAAAGACAGGAACTACAAATGATTACTCCGACGCCTGGTTCATTGGCTATATTCCCGACCTTGTCGCAGGAGTCTGGGTTGGCTTTGATGACCCAAAAGTTAGCATAGAACACACAGGCGCGACCGCAGCTATACCGATTTGGGTCAACTTTATGAAAAAAGCAGCATATCACACAATCAAAGATTTCGGGCCAAAACCTAGTAACATCATCTTCTTAGAGATTGATAAAAGCACCGGAATGCTCAGGAACCAAAACTGTCCTGAAGAGAATATCGTGAGAATTCCTTTCATCAGGGGAAACCAGCCGACAGAATTATGTACTGAGCATCCTTAAAGCAAGCTCGTCTGACTCAGGTGAACCTGATAAATGAGGAATGACGGGTAATACCGATTTATACTGATTTAGGCTTGTAATTTCCTGTTAAGAAGAATGAAAGAAAGGGAAGGAAAGGAAGGATGGAAAAGATTCCTTTCTTCCCCCCCTTTCCTTCCTTTCCGAAAGATGGGAAGAAGCAAACCTAAACAGGTATTAGGCTTGTAACTTCCCATTATGGGAGGTAAAGAATTGGTGATTGGTGATTGGTAAGTGGTAACCAGTTCTTCCAAGCAAGAGCCGCTACTCCAAAAGATATAGAAAATCATTTCATAATTGCCATCTTGCGTGTGGCAATGAACTTGCCTGTCATGTTTCCAGCGAAATCTAATGGTTCAACTTGCAAAGCGTAGAAGTATATCCCGCTGGTTACTTCCTGCCCACGGTTATCCTGGCCATTCCAGTAAGCGGCTTTATCCTTGGTGAGATACACGCCCGCTTTTTGCTTGCTTAGATTCAAAATACGCACAACCTGACCTCTAACGTTATAAATGGTAATAGTCACCCGCGCATCTTCGGAAAGCTGATAGGGTAGCCACGTGTCAGGGTTAAACGGATTGGGGTAATTAGGCAACAAGGTTGTTTGAGTTGGCGGTTGTTGAAAGAATAAGTGTTTTATTTGCTTTACAACCGCTCTTTGTTCCATTGAAAGATTGAGGCGCTCCATTTTAACTAAAGCGTCAGCTAATAGTTCTTTTTCGGATTGAATGGCGCGAATGTTCGATTTTGAATCCCGAGAATCGGGAGGCGCACATGGATTGTTTTCTACGGGAAATTCTGCGATAAGGCCAACAGTATACTGAAGAATCCAGGCGGCGTCAAGCGCGCTAACGTTGCCGTCGCCGGTGACATCTGCCGCCTTTCGCTGAGATTTTGAAAGGCAAATGTTTCCCACCACATGCTGAAGCGCAAGGGAGGCGTCAAAGGCCGTCACTGCGCCATTGCCACTCACATCGCCATATACAATTGCCAGCGCAAGGTTTACATGGCGTGGATGTTCCATATCCTCCCATATCGGGTCATCTGGGCCTGTTGTTTCCGCAGGCATACTGTCAACAGAAAATCGAATGGTATCGCCGGACTCCGTGCCTTCATCAAAATCGGGAGTCGTATCATCATCTCCGTACATATGCATGAAGCCATATTCGCCTTCGCCAGGACTTTCATTGACAATGAACGTCCCACAACGCACCCCATCAGGGTCAAAAGCATCAATCACTGTGCCTATAGGCGCTGGTTGTCCATCAATTGTGACTGAGCCAAAGAAGTCGCACCATCGGTCGCTCTTGAGAACATCCCCTTGGGCTCTGCCAGTGTTATCAATCTCATCGGGTATCGGGTCTACTTTCACCGAGAATCCCCACTCACCGCCTGTTTCATAAACGCCTACAAGCAATGTGTTCCATTTGCCAGCTTTCACGATAACTTCACCAGTGCCGCCGTTGTCAGGACTCCAGTTCTGGTCGGCCTGCGTATACGTGAGCTTCTGGTCATTGAAATATGATTCTGAAGAATCATCGCTCCCGAACGTGAATGTGACCGTGGTATCCTTTTTCCACAAAAGATAGACGACTAAATATTCACCGGCGTTGTTGACCTCTCCGCCCCAACACTTAATATCTAACTCGTCCCCAAAAGCCACTTGCGTCTGAGGAATCTCACCCATATCGATGAGGTCCTGGATATTCATCCTTGTCCAGACAAATTCATTGTCCTTAATTTTGATTTTATCCCCCTCCTTAGGGTGGGCTTGGTGGACTCCCTTTTCGCCGCCGGGAAACACTTCTTTGAGATAATCATCCGCCACAGCAACCGTCGAACCTACACCCGTGGGGATGTATGGGTCAAGGAAAAGCCAGCTTGCGATATAGCCATCAGGCGTGATTCTGACATTTTCACTATCCACATATTTGCATTCTTGCGCATACAGATTAGCTGTGCTGACAGAGCAAAAAGCTAAAAGAATTGTGAGAAAAATAAATATCTTTTTCATTTCTCAACTCCTTACAGAATTGGAACAGAAACCGACCCTTCACTTCGTTCAAGGACATGGTTTTTGCCAAAAAATCGGTTTCTAACATTTAAAGTCAAGTTATTTCAGCGGCTCTTAATGCTACCCCATGTGACAATCAATTTACCCACGGGACTCATAGGAGTAGCAACTATAATTTCAGAACGAGTGGTTCTGCCGTTAAAGTCAATAGCTTGTAGGTAGTAATAGTATGTCGCGCCTTTAGTAACCTTCAGTTTCCCTATCGTTCTGAACGGAGACTTGACGGGGGATTTCGACTCATTGGCGTAGCGAATAGAAAAGCAATTTTTCAGCGAAAGCCCTTGATGGCTGTTTGTTTCGAAGCGTTGAAA
>Ga0194113_10001893_pt1 | contig 28738 bp, 25 predicted proteins | sample TA2MahC200mmetaG_FD_146193 | JGI IMG/M metagenome (GOLD analysis project Ga0194113, IMG submission 146193) | Freshwater microbial communities from Lake Tanganyika, Tanzania - TA2015017 Mahale Deep Cast 200m | ecosystem: Environmental > Aquatic > Freshwater > Lake | place: Tanzania: Lake... | reverse complement strand
TCTCCGGGACATGAAAACGACCTGGGAATGAAAGACTGGGCAGCAAGATGAAAGACAATATCTGGCTTGCTCAGGTCTAATGCTGAAGCGATGCTAGAAATATCTCGCATATCGCCCTCTAGCAAGACTATCTCATTTTCAATCCCTAAGTACTTGATATTCTGCGGGATGCTGCCATCGGCCCGTCTCCTGACCAGACCGAAGACACTACCATCTTCATCAAGCACATGTTTAGCCATGTGAGAACCGACAAAGCCGCTTATGCCGGTGATGAATACGTTCTTGTTTTTTAAGCTCATTTCAGCCTCCATTCATTGAGTTCGTTGGGTTTATTGAGTCTGTTGAGTTATTGAGTTCATTGTGTGTTGAGTTCATTAGCTTTAACCTGCTTGCGCTAGTGTCTGAAAAGGCGGAGCTTTATCACGGTGAGGGCGACACTTAGACCGTGAATTACAGGATTAAGGCTGGAGCTCTGAGAATGATAGACACAGGAGATGGGCACTTCAGCGATAACAAAACCTTTTTCCCTAGCTCTAATTAGGATTTCAACGCTAGCTGCCATTCCTTTTTCGGTGGGGGAGAGAGCATCCAATAATCTTCGGCTGTAGGCTCTAAAACCACTCTGAGCGTCGGATACTCGTGTTTTAGAACCAAGGTTTAACAGAAAAGTTATAGTATTAATGCCGAATTTACGATAGCGACGAATATTAGTTCGTTGAGTTTGTTGAGTTCCTTGAGTTAATTGAGCTGGTGGGAGGAAGCGGGAGCCGATGACCATGTCTGCTTCCTTGGTAAGCAACGGTGCTAATAATTTAGGAATGTCATTTGGGTCATGTTGACCATCGCCATCAAGAATGACTAAGATGTCGGCACCCTCCATTGTTGCTACTTTGAAGCAGGATTTTATAGCCTCTCCATATCCCTTATTTGCATTGTGAGCTATTACAATGGCTCCAGCAGATCTAGCTGTCCTAGCAGTGTTATCGGTAGAGCCATCGTCAATTACCACTACTTCATTAACGAATCGTTTAGCTTTTGAAACTACCTCCCCGATAAATCCCGCCTCGTTATACGCAGGTATTGCAGCTATTATTTTATATCGAGACTTATCCCAGCGAACTCTGGCTGACAAAGACCTATCACAACTCATCAAAGCTTCCTATCAGGTTTTTAGTTTAAACAATTCACATAGTTCTTCGAGCCCCGTTTTGAGGTTGATCTTAGGCTCGAAACCCAGTATTTTTCTTGCTTTGGTTATATTTGAGTAGTTTCTCTCGATTTCTCCTCTTCGTTTAGGCTTATTGATAATTGGCAGTTTTTTGCCCATTATCTCTTGTATTATCTCAGCAAGTTTATTGATGCTGGTTTCAACCCCACTGCCTATCTGGAAAATCTCGCCAGCTACTGAATCGACCGCAGCAAGACAGAGATAAATTGACTGGCAGACGTCGCCCACGTGGGTAAAATCTCTAGTTTGGCTACCGTTACCGTAAATTATAAGAGGCTTGTCTTGTCTTGCCCAATTTATAAATTTGGTAATCACCATGGGCTTGTTTTCAGAATAGGGGCCATAGCAGTTGGCAAAACGCAAGGAGACTGTATTCAAGGCGAAAGAATGGTAATAAGCAGTACATAAGGCTTCACCAGCTAATTTAGACGCTCCATAAGGAGAAATAGGTTTGGGAATTTTTGTTTCATCAACTGGTGCCGCTTGCTCACCAAGCACCGCGTTAGAGGAGGCGAAGATAAAGGTCTGCACTCCTTTAAGACGGCAGAATTCTAAGAGATTGAGTGTGCCTGTCACGTTGATGTGCCAAGTTTCTTCAGGATTGCCTAGTGATTCTACCACGCTGGTGTGAGCAGCAAGGTGAACCACCGCTTTTATATTACACACTGCTCTTTCCACTGTGTCCCTATCTCTGACATCTCCTATTACTAACTCAACAGCTGACGGTGGGAGGCCAGCAGATGTCAGCTTTTCTTTCTTTCCAACGGACAGATTATCAAGTATCCTGATTTTATAGCCTTTGCTGTATAGATATTTCGCTACGTTAATACCAATGAAACCGCAACCACCTGTAATTAGAATAGTTGGAGCTTTACAGTTAGCAGCCTGAGTATTCTCAACCTTCTTGCGTCTTTTTAGCTTGTCTTTTCCTTTAGTGATTGCAGAGGTATTGTCAGTTGAGCCATCGTCTACAACAATTACATTGTCGACATATCTCCGGGCTCTAGTTACTATATCACTGATGAACTGCTCTTCGTTGAGGCAAGGAATGGCGGCAACGACCTTTGGTTTAGTTCCTTGAGTTTGTAAAGTTGATAGAGTTCGTTGAGTCATCTGAGTTATTGAGTTCATTGTGTCTTGCGGGTTTTGGATTTGTTTAAGAGATAGCGGATGAAACCGGAGATTAGACGGGCTACTCCATCAGATTTGGAGTATAGTTCTTCGAACTCTTGCTGACTGATATAGCCCTGGTCTAAGGCAACGTAGAGCTGGCTTTGTACTTCGGCTGCCGAGCCTTTGGCAATAAACAAAAACTGTATAAATTCCTTTGCTGTCCGTCTTGAGAACCCCTCCGCTATATTAGACATTATCGAAACTGTCGCACTTTGAATCTGCTCCCTGAATTTATAATCATTGCTAAAGCCCTTATCAGAGTTTACAGCATCATAAATCATCTTCGCTAACACTCTGGCTTCTTGCCAAGCCTTTATATCTTCAAATCTTTCAATCGTCATCGTCTTTTAGTTTGTTGAGTTGGTTGAGTTTCTTGAGTTTCCCTTCATCATCTCAATTTAACTCTACAAACCCTATAAACTCCATGAACTCTATGAATCAACTTCACTAGGTTGTAAGACCTGCCGTTGCAGGTTTTATTGTTGTATTATTTTACCTACGTTGTCAAGGTTACAAACTTGCAGTGCCGTTAAAGAATCAACATGGCGTCACCAAAGCTATAGAAGCGGTAGCCAAGGCTCTTAGCCTGTTCATAAGCCTGTAAGATAAAATCTCTACCAGCAAAGGCTGAAACTAACATCAATAGCGTTGACTTTGGTAGATGGAAGTTGGTAACCATAATATCTGTCATGCGAAATCGGTACCCGGGAAGGATAAATAGGTCAACCCAGCCAGCAAAAGGCTGAATAGTATCGGCTTTAGCTGCTGCCTCGAGTAGTCTAACCGTGCTGGTACCCACAGCTACCATCTTTTTACCTTGTCTTTTGGTCTGATTGAGCAGAGCAGCAACTTCTGAGGTTAATTCCCCATATTCTCTGTGGATAGAATGACAGCGAGGGTCATCAACTCGAACCGGGCGGAAGGTATCAAGCCCGATATGCAATGTGACAAAAGCAAGGTTAACACCCTTTTGTTGCAGTTCATTGAGCAACCTTGAGGTAAAATGAAACCCAGCAGTAGGTGCTGCTACGCTTCCATCTATTTTGGCGTAGACTGTTTGATACCGCCACGGCTCAGTCAATGGAGTATAGATATATGGTGGTAAGGGGACTTGACCAAATTTCTCCAGCAAGCTCCCGTCTGAAAAACGCATAACTCTAGTACCGCTTTCGCCAAGTTCTAGCACCTCAGCTGTTATCTCAGTATCAGCGTCATCGAGTTTGCCTGCTATCTTGATTTTTGTTCCAACAATAGCTTTTTTACTCGGGCGTACCAGTGTCTCCCAGAGGCTGCTACCCAACCGACGCAGCAGCAGAATTTCCACTTCTGTGCTGCTATGTTCTTTTCGCCCCAAAATTCGAGCCGGGATTACACGGCTGTTGTTTAAAACCATAGTATCCCCACTTTGAAGATAGTCGGCAATCTCGTAAAAGTGGCGGTGCTCTACGGAGTTACTAGCTCGATGAAGAACCATAAGACGAGATTGGTCTCGTGGCTCTATAGGTGTTTGTGCAATAAGTTCAGGCGGCAGGTGATAGTCGAAGTCGCTGGTCTTCATAAGCCAAAGCTATCTATGGAAGAAGTGCAAAATGACATTAACTATTACAGTTATCAGGATGCTCAAAATGAGAAAGGTGACAATAGGGAAATAAAAGGAAAAGCCCTCTTTCTTTATAAATATATCACCGGGTAGTTTGCCAAAGAACGGAATATGCTGGCTAAAAACTAATATCAGCCCCAAAATCACTATGATACCGCCAGCTATTAGAAGAATCTTGCCGATTCCTTCCATATTACTAATTCCCTAAAGTTGTCTGAAAGTGGGAATATTGACTGAGGTTCATTATGGCTTTAGCTGCCCGTTCCATTGTGGGGAAAACTGGTATTGAAGCTTGAGTCAGTGCTTGCTCCATTTCGAGGCGCTCTGCTTCGGCTACGCCGGGAGGAGAGACAATAACTATTGGCTTATCTTGACTACTTCTCAAATCAGTAAACACAGTATTTAAGGCCTGTAACGCTTCCCAAGGCAAATATTTTAATAAGACCCCTGTATCTATCTGGATTATGGCAAGGTCAATTGAGGGGTCGGCAAAGATAAGTTTAAGAGCTTCTTTTATGATGGAAGGATTGCTACCACTTTGGCTTACATCTACCGGGTTACGCAAGATACTTCCGACCTGTCCAAGAAGATTGGTCAACCCTTGCCTTGTCCTCGTTGTGAGTGGTGGGATATTAAGTCCGAGCTCAGCACAAGCATCACTGGCTGAGACAGAGATACCACCACCGCCATCCGCCATGCCACCAACGACGGCTACACCATTACCACTACCTTTATAATGCTTGAGTTGCTGAAAGATTAGCAGGGTATCAGCTAGTTCCTCTACGCCATGAACTTCGATAGCACCACATTGTTTCAACGCTGCTGACCAGAAAGCTGGTGAGCTAGCTAAAGAGCCTGTATGAGACATAGCAGCCGCAGCACCAACATCGGTTCTGCCAGCTTTCCACACAATTAGGGGCTTGACCCTGGCAATCGCCTTCATTGTATTAAACAAGCGGCGACCGTTTCGGGTTCCTTCGAGATAAGCACCAATCACAGAGATTTTCGGGTCGGCAGCCATATATTCCATAAAGTCCGGGCTATCAAGGTCAATGCCATTACCAAAGCTGATTCCTTTGCTATAGTTAATACCTCTGGCAATTCCCAGCTCAATTAGTTTTTCACCGATACCACCGCTTTGAGAAATGAAGCCTACTGAACCGACTTTGCCTGCTTTCCCACCAGGTCCATAAGGCACTTTACTCTCTGGACTATAAATGCCAATGCAATTAGGTCCGATAATGCGGAAGCCACCCTCTCGGGCTTTCTCTACCAACTCCTCTTCAAGCTTGTGCCCTGAAGAATCACCTAATTCGCTGAAGCCTGCAGTGAAGAAATGGACCGCTTTCACCTTATTAGCTGCACAGTCATCAAGCAAGCTGGGAACAGATTCCCTGGGGATTGAAACTATGACGTAATCCACAGGCTCTGGGATTTCTCTCAAGCTACGATATACTCTAAATCCAAGGAACTCGCCACCTCGCGGATTAACCGGATAAATGTTGCCATCAAAGCCAGCATCTACAATGGTCTTGAACCAGAAAGAGCCCGGCTTCAGCATGTTTTGGGATACACCGACGACAGCGATGGACTTAGGATAGAATATGGGCTCGAATTCCTGAAGCAATTTTTTCTGAGGCAATTCGGTCATCTGTGTGATTTTAACTGAAAAGGCTGGGCGGTGCAAAACACCGCTCAGCCTTTTCTTAATTGTGATGTTTCTTTTAGAAAAGCCCCTGAACCTTTCCTGTTTTCACATCCACATCCACCCTTCTAAAAGCGGGGTCGGAGCTGGTGCCCGGCATCAGGCTGATGGTTCCTGCGCAGGGACAGAGGAATTGCGCCCCCGAGAAAATCAACACATCGCGGATTGGCAATGTCCAACCTTTAGGAGTGCCCTTAATAGCTGGGTCATGTGTCAGGCTAAGATGCGTCTTAACCATCATGGTGGCGAAATCATCGTATTTTTTTTCGCCCTCAAGCATCTTAGCCTTGGCCTCAGCATCGGGTGTCCACGACACGCCATCAGCACCATAGACCACCTTGGCGATTTTTCCCACCCGCTCGCGCAATTTCATTTCCAGCGGATAGAGGAACTTGAAATCATTCTTCTCATTGCAGGCGTCCATTACCACATCAGCCAGCTCGAGAGCACCATCACCACCATTGGCCCAGTGGGTTGACAAAGCACAGCGTGCTCCCGCTGCCTCGGCCGCCTTTCGCACCATAGCGATTTCTTCCTTGGTATCAGTGTGGAAGGCATTGATGCATACCACCGGATTGATACCGGCCGTCCTGATGGTATTAATATGGTGCAGCATGTTAGGAATGCCCTTTTCCAACAGTTTCAGGTCCTCTTTGGTATAAGAATCAGGCAGGGGCAGACCAGCTACCACTTTGGGCCCACCACCGTGCATCTTCAGTGCTCTGATAGTAGTGGTGAGCACTGATACATGCGGTGTCAGTCCACTAAAGCGGCACTTCACGTTCCAGAATTTCTCAAAGCCGATGTCGGCGGCAAAACCGCTCTCGGTCACATGGTAGTCAAACATCTTCAGGCCGATACGGTCGGCGATGATTGATGATTGCCCCACGGCGATATTGGCGAAGGGACCGGCATGCACCATACACGGCTGATATTCGGCCGTACACATCAACGTAGGATTGATGGTGTTGCGCATCCAGGCGGTCATGGCTCCACCAACTTCGAGGTCGCCGGTGGTGACAGGATCGCCTTTCATGTCGAAGGCAACGGTAATCTTATCCATTCTTTCACGCAGGTCAGCCAGGTCTCTGACAACAGATAACATGGCCATAAGCTCGGAGCTAACGGCAATGCCAAACTTGGACTGCATCATATAGCCATCCATACGGCCGCCGAGTCCTATGACAATATTTCTGAGAGTCTGAGCACAAAAGTCTATGACCCAACCCATCTCCACTCTGGTAGGGTCTATGTTTAGACGCCGCAGATTGCGCTTGGCAAGCTCAGCATCATCATAGTTACGTTCATGCTGCATCCTCGAGGTAAGTGCTACCATAGCCAAGTTGTGGGCATTTACTAAGTCGTTTATATCACCAGTAAGCCCTAAAGAGAATTCCGTCATGGGGATGAGCAGCGCATTGCCACCACCAGCAGCAGTCCCTTTAATATTCATAGAAGGCCCACCCGAAGGCTGGCGTACACAGCCGCCCACATTCTTTTTTCGCTTGCCCAGACCTTCCAGAATGCCCATAGTGGTTGTTGTTTTTCCCTCACCTAGCGGCGTAGGAGTAATGGCTGTTACCTCGATGTACTTGCCGTCCGACTTTTTCTTGAGACGTTCGATGATTTTCATGAAATCTAGCTTGCAAAGCCTACCATAGGGGATAATCTCGTCCTTCTGTAGCCCGAGCTTTTCCCTCCACTCGTCAGTAGTTGGCATGTTCTTCTCGGCCTCTTCCGAAATCTGCCAGTCTTTCAGTTTTACTGCATCATAAGCCATATAGTATAACCTCCTTTATTTTTGCTTATTTGTTAGCTTACGCTAAAGAACCAGAAGTTGAGTCTTCCTCAAGATGCCGCTTTACTAGATACCCGCTTTTCTCTCGGCTGCCTCTACTGTATTCAGCAGCAACATGGTCACAGTCATAGGACCAACACCACCAGGAACAGGAGTTATCGCCGATGCTTTTTCCTTGATAGCGTCAAAGTCAACATCACCCACTAGGCGGAAGCCCTTCTCCTTCGTCTTATCTTCCACACGGTTAACGCCAACATCAATGACGACTGCCCCTTCTCTGACCATGTCGGCAGTTATTGCCTTAGGAGCGCCCATAGCTGCTACCACAATATCAGCCTGTCTAGCAAAGTAGCCTATGTCTTTAGTTCCGGTGTGGCATATCGTTATGGTAGCGTTGGCACCTTTCTTCTTTTGCATCAGTATAGCTGCTAGAGGTTTCCCAACAATATTGCTCCGGCCACAGATAACAACGTGCTTGCCGCTGGGGTCATTGCCGCTCCTAATCAATAACTGTTGGACTCCATGGGGGGTACAGGGCAGAGGGCAGGGTTCACCTCTGAGCGCCTTACCCACATTCACCGGGTGAAAGCCGTCTACATCCTTTTCAGGGGAGATGTAATTAATCACCTTCTCGGTATTGATATGTTTGGGTAAAGGTAGCTGTACCAGTATGCCATGAAATTTCGGGTCTTTGTTGAGCTTATCGACCGTTTTCAGGACTTCCTCTTCTGCGGTATCTGCCGGCAGGCGAATTGTTTCCTCATGCATACCTATTTCCTCAGAACCCTTAGCCTTAGCGGTAACATAAGACACTGAGGCCGGGTCTTCCCCCACCAACACTACAGCTAGTGCCGGAGTTACCCCCTTCTCTTTTAGTCTCTTTACTCTTCCCTTTAATTCCTCGCGAATTTCGGCAGCTACTTCGGTGCCACTGATAATCTTTGCAGTCATAACTTCATTTCCTCCTTCTCTCTGAAGGCTATTTAGATTTTGCTCAATTTTAGGTCTGCATTCAGTTGTACATTATTGCCAATTCTCACCTCCCCCATTTATTATTTCGCACTTATCTCAGATTTGAGTACAGGGAAGCTCCACAATTATCTCGTTCATCACAATAACCGAGGCGGTAACATTTGGGCTTAAGCCCAGCTTGTGCCAAAGCTCTTGAGTGAATAGAGAGACTGAAACATTAGCCTCAGCCATAATAGTAAGCTCGGGGCTAGGAATATAGTCAACTAGCGCTGCTGTCACACAAATCCCTGAACTTTACGCTGAAGCTGGATTATATCATGTACAATTAAGCGAAAGCAACCGCAAAAATACTGCCTTTGGCTAGAGGTTTTGAGTTATTTTGCGCTCTTCTTATGTCTTTGTTTCTTAGACCCCCAGAATTGGCACACTTCGCTCTCATCGGAGGCAACTGCTTCCACTCTGAATATGTTGATGAAGCCTTGTTTATCGAATTCTTGCTGGTAGGAATCACTTTTTTGCAACTCATCGAGATATCTGGCAAATTCTAGATTGGAGCACTTCACGCCCTCTTCTGTACCTGATATACCAGGCCCAGTGGCAAAACCCTTAGCAAATTTACAGGTTTCACATATTTGTCTCATTCTATCCCTCCTTCAGGTAAAACGCTACACCAAAGACCAGGAGAAATATTTTCCTTCGCTCACTGCTCTTATACCCTCCACAAGCTCCGAGCTTGCTGCCTTCTTAGGGATAAAACCATGCGCTCCTGCCTGTTTAGCAACAAGCATATTCTCCTCTTCATCATATTGCGTCAAAATCAAAACCTTTGTCAGAGGGCACTCCTTGCTTATTCGCCTTGTCGCTTCTAGCCCGCTCATCACAGGCATGACTATATCCATCAACGCCACGTTCGGTGAAAGTCTCTGCACCTGCTCGAGCGCATCCTGCCCATTGACAGCCTCACCTACCACATCCATATCCTTTTGCACTGTAAGAAGGGCACGTATCCCGTGCCTGACCATAGTATGGTCATCTATTATCAGCACCCTTATCTTCCTGGGCCTAGTTGCCTCCTCCAGCAAGCTTTGGATTCGAGGTACTAGCGAAGCTGGCTCTATTGGCTTGGTTACATAAGCTTCACACTCAAGCTGTACACCCTCAAATCTTCTCCATCCTTTAATAGGCCGTTCTTCATATCGGGCATCAATTACTAAGAGCGGTATGTCTTTATACTTTGTGTGTTGTTTTAACCACTTATGCATAGCGAATGCCTGTCCGGCAGGAACCATAGTTCCCAAGACAATAATGTCTGGCTCTGTGCTTATCATCTCCTGAGCCTCTGCTCTGCTTGAGGCAGTAACCACCTGATATAATTTAGCCTCGAATGTCCTCCGACAAGCTTCTACAAAATCCGGCTCGTCATCTATGATTAAAATCTTGGCATTGTTCCCCATTTTATCTTCCCTCCTTCCGTAAATTCACTGTCTGTTTGACACCCCGGCGTGTTTTAGTAAAGTGCCATCTCAACGGCCTACAGCCACTAATTCAGCTGCTGCTAAAATGTCTGGCACAATCCCTTCATTACCTACTGCCATAATATGGACACCATGACACAGATTTTCCTCCTTGATTGTCTTTATCAGGCGTGCAGCAATTTCTATTCCCTTCTGGAGTCCTTTACCCTTCTCTGCAGTAGCAAGCTCATCTATAATGGCTTGGGGGACAATTATTCCAGGAACATTGTCATTCATGTATTTAGCCATCCTGGCTGAAGCCATCACTATGATGCCAGCCATGATTTTCACATTAAACTGCGAAGCATATTGCATAAACCTGCGAAGGCTCCCTAAGTCGAAGATGCCCTGCGTCTGAAAGAATTGTGCTCCTGCAATGACCTTTTTATCAAACTTAACGAGCTGTGGCTCGATGAGGTCTGCTTCAGGATGCACTGATGCGCCAATACAGAATTTCGGAGCACCTTTGAGTTCATTGCCCGCCATATCCTCCCCCGATTCCATCGTTTTAATCATCTTCAGTAACTGTACTGAATCCAAATCAAAGACCGGTTTTGCTTCCTTGTGGTCCCCCACGTCGACAGAGTCACCGGTGAGACAAAGGATATTGCAAACACCCCTGGAGTATGCAAAAAGAAGGTCAGCTTGGAGAGCTAGGCGATTACGGTCGCGGCAAGTTACCTGAAAAATAGGTTCGCCACCATGCTCTTTCACCAATAAACAACCACCCAACGAGGGGAACCGCATTACTGAACTCTGATGGTCTGTCACATTGATAGCATCTACTTTATCTTTGAGTAGTTCTACGTGGTGAATCATTTCCGAGATATCTGTCCCCTTTGGCGGGCCGACCTCTGTCGTGACTAAGAACTCGCTAGAGTTAAGCTTCTCCTTGAATAATGAATTAGCCATCATTTTCTCCTACGCCAATACTAGCTTTCTTAACAAGCCTTTTCGGCCTGGGAATTGCCCGAAAATTCCTCGGCGGGTAATACCGACGCATTTTTTCCAGTTGTCGAAGTCCTTCCAGACGCTTGTAGATAAGAATCCAGGCACAATCCATGTCCTTGCTTGCTTCACATTTACCGTTTTTAGTGCCGGCGCAAGGCCCATTTAGTATTCCCTTCGTGCACCTAGTGATGGGGCAAATACCAGCAGTCTCCTCTAACCTGCAATCACCACAAGCGGCACACCGCTCATCCCAAATCCCCCACTCCTTAGCCATACCCATAAAAGAGGTATTAACTCCGGGCAACACGGGCATGTCTGGAAAGCGTTCAGCGATGGCTTGTACCCCTATGCCACAACCTAGTGAAAGAATAGCATCTAGGTCACTGACTTTATCAATAAGGAGGTCTATGAATTCAGGGTCACATTGCCTTTTCAAGGTGTACTCCGAAAAGGTATGAATTCCGTTGCCACTTTTTGCCTGTGCCAGACGCAATGCACTGTGGAGAAAGGAGACTTCTCGCTCGCCGCCGGCGTCACAAACCGTCATGCAGGTGCCGCAACCAAGAATTAATACCCTCTGATAAGGTATAATCATTCGTCTGATTTCTTCCAAAGGCTTTTGTTCTGCAACTATCAACTTCTCACCTCCTGTTTTATGGTTGAGGTTAGATAGAGCCCAGTTATCTGCTCAATGAACTTATCAAGCTCCTTACCAGGCTCCTCATTGCTGGCACTCAGCATAAAACTTCCTATTCGCTCATACTCAATGCCAATCTGTACCAGGGTCTTTTTAACTTTCTGAACGCGTTGATGAACCCAGGACGTTGTGTTTTCCCTGGCACATTGCTCCCCACATCCAGCGATAAATACACCTTCCGCGCCCATTTCAAAAGCATGCAACATATGGTCGGCTTCTACCCTCGCTACGCACAATACAGGTACAATCCAGATACCGGCTTTAGCTTCCCTCCACAAGCTCGCCAGAGTACCAGTGCCAAAAAGTCCATACTGGCAACAAAAACCGACAATAAATGGTTTGGATTTCGATTCCGCTGCAGATCTAAGTGTATGATGTAATTCTTCGACTATCTGTCTTCGGTCATACGGCTTTCTCAGAACTATCGCCTTCGCTGGGCATTCAGCAACGCATATACCGCAAGCAAGACATTGCTCAACTGGTATTTGAATTGCACCACTGGCATCTAATTGTGGAACATGATATGGACAGACTCTTAGACAGCTTAGGCAAGTGGCACACTTGTCCTGTGATATGATTTCAGCCCCCATGCCACAACGAAGGCATCTTCTTGCCTCATTGACAGCAGTTGCCCAGTCGTAGACAAGCTCCACAGATTTGAAATCTCCTGCTCTTGCATCAGGATGTAAAACTGGAGGCTCAAGCCGACCAATTTTTCTTATCATTTCTATCGTTTGAGGCAATAGGTCCCCCGCAAGGATTTCCCGCACCTCTTTATCAATCCGTGGATATCTGTGCTGGAGGTAATCATCAATGCGAGAAGCTGCCAGTCTACCCGCCGCCAAAGCTTCAGTTACGGTTGCCGGCCCGGTGACAGCATCTCCACCAGCAAAGACACCTGCTCTGTTGGTTGTGAGAGTAACTGGGTCAACCTGAATATTGCTGCCTCTGCCTATTCGAAGACGGAAGTCATCCGGCATCTGAGGTGCCTGTCCAATAGCAGTAATTAGCACATCTACCTGCCGCTTGAATTCGCTACCCTTGATAGGCACAGGCTGTCGTCTGCTACTGGCATCTGGCTCGCCGAGTTCCATTCTTATGCAAGTTACGCGTAACCGCCCATTCCGCCTTTTAATTTTCACTGGTGCCGCCAGGAAAATAATAACTACCCCTTCCTCCAATGCTTGCTCTATTTCTGCGGGATCTGCTGGCATTTCTGTTCGACTGCGGCGGTAGAGAATGCTCACTTTGCGCGCACCTAAACGAAGGGCAGTGCGTGCAGCATCAATCGCCACATTCCCCCCTCCTACCACAACAACTCTTTCTCCTAAAGACGGCTTGAGACCAAGATTCACCTCCCGAAGAAACGTTGCCCCGTCTATCACCCCCGGGCTATCTTCCCCTTCTATCCCCATCCTAAGGCTTTGATGGGCACCAATGGTTATAAAGACGGCTTTGTAACCCATGTCAAATAGCAGATCCAAGGAGACCACTCGCGTATTCGTTCTGATTTCAACTCCCATCTGAGCCAGCCTCTGCACTTCTGTATCAAGTACATCACGAGGAAGACGATACTGAGGAATACCCACTCGGAGCATACCTCCTATCTCTGAGTGCGCTTCAAAGATAGTTACCGGATAGCCCAACTTCCGTAAATAGTAGGCGCAAGCCATCCCTGCTGGGCCAGAACCTACTATGGCTACCTTCTCGCTGTGTGTAGTCTCGGCTTCGGCACGAATCATCCTGTCACCACCAAACTCCACCGCAAATCTCTTCAACGCACGAACAGCGATAGGCTTATCCACTTGGCTGCGCCTGCAAGCATCCTCACAGGGATGGGTGCAAACATAGGCACATATAGAGGGGAAGGGATTACCATCTCTTATCACTTGCAAAGCTTCCATAATTCTTCCTTGAGCAGCCAAATCAACATACTCACGTATTTCCATGTGTAAAGGGCAGGCAGTTTGGCATGGCGGCACTAAACTGTGGTCAAGCGAGGATTTTGTCGTCTTGCTAACTTGATGGTCGTTAGTAGCGTCTGCTGCAGATGAATACATCGGTCCTTCCTGAACAAGAATAATCCAGTTCTACCCGCATAGTACCTGGTTCTTAACAAAGCGACAATAGGAAAATCCCTAGAATGAGGCGGCCCAAACCATAGGATTGTTACTGGAATAGTCCTTGATTTTAACTAGAGAAAAACCTGGGGGCAGGAGTGACCTTAAGAAAGTGGACAGAGGAATTTTGTTTAGCCAGTTACGTGGCTATAATTCCCTTGCGAATGGCAAATTTGATGAGGTCGGTCTTGTTACGGATGTTCAGCTTATTCATCAAGCTGGTTTTATACCACTCGACGGTTTTAGGGCTGATGACCAGCATATCTGCTATTTGCCGAGCAGTGTGCCCTTCCACAACGAGCTTAAGCACTTCCCTCTCTCTATCTGTCAACTGTTGGTAGGGGTCCTTGTCACCCTCTACGGTGGTTTTTTGTTGGTATTCCTGGACAAGCACCGCTGCTGCCGAGGGTGATAGATAAGAATCTCCCCCATACACAGCCTGGATAGCTGAGGCGAGTTCTGAAAACGCTGCCATCTTAGTAACGAAACCGCGAGCACCTGCCTCGATTACTGGAATCACATAGTCACTATCATCATATTGGGTTAATGCCAGCACTTTAGTTTCCGGGAATTGCTTACGTATCCTGCGCGTTGCTTCCAGTCCACCCATAATAGGCATTGCTAAGTCCATAAGCACTACATCTGGGACAAGCTGTTCAACCTTTTCTATCGCTTCCTTGCCATTTGTTGCTTCCCCAACCACTTCTATATCCGCAACTAACTCTAGCAGCGCCCTAATTCCATCTCGGACAAGGGTATGGTCATCGACTATTAGAACCCTTATCTTTTTCATCTGGCGCTCCTGTCGGAAGTGGAATATTCACCGTAACCTTAGTTCCTTGCCCCGGACGGGAATCGACCTTACAATCCCCCCCTACGAGCTTTACTCTTTCCTTTATAGTAAATAAACCTGCACCGCGGCCACTGAGGTCCACACGTGTAAGTTTGCTAACATCAAAGCCTTTGCCATCATCTTCAATTTTCAATACACACTTGCTTGTGTCACACTCCAGCTTAATTGCAGCATTTTTGGCGTCTGAGTGCTTCAAGATATTCCCGATTAGCCCCTGGGCAACACGGAAGAGCGTTACTTCAATCTCCGACGGGAGTCGTCCGTCTGTGCCTACAAATTCAGCCGATATATTTATGCCTTGCGTTTGAAGGGTATCTTTAGCATAGCGGTGAATAGCTGTGGGCATTCCAAGCTCATCTAGTAAGGTGGGACGAAGTTCTTTCATAAGCTTGACTATTTCATTCCCAGCATGAACAGTGTAAGCATGTGTCGCTCTGAGCCTCTCCATAAGGTCAGCATCTGCAATCCCCTTCATTTCAACCAGTCCTATGATAGCCTGCAAGCTAAGAGTCAAGCTGGTAATGGCTTGACTGGTCTCATCGTGCAACTCTCGAGCAATCCTCTTTCGCTCATCCTCTTGAGCAGTCAAGGCATGCTGAAGGAGAGCCTGATATCTTTCTGCCGCATTCGCCAGCCCATCATATAACCTTGCTTGCTCAATCGCAGTTCCGACATAGTCACCAATAGAACTGAGGAGCGACATATCATCTTTACCAAACCGTCCTGCAACATGGCTAGCAATATTCATCACACCTACGACTTTATCCTTCGCCTTCAGAGGAATACTGACAAACCCCTTAAGACCCTCGGCGCTTACCAAATCTGGGTGGGCAATGCGCGGCTCCTTAGAAATATCCTCTACCAGCGCTGGCTTACCTGTTTGGGCTACTCTTCCCGCTATCCCCTCACCAGGTGGAATTCGCATCTGTTCGGCATATCTGGCAGATAAGCCGCGCTGCACACAATAGTATAGTGCTCCGGTTTCTTCATCTACGAGCAGAATTCCTCCGATTGTGCCGTTAATGACCTCCAGCGCATTCTCTAAAGCAATCGTCAAGACGGTATTCAAATCCTGCAACCCGCTCACCGCACTTGAAATACGACTCAACGCCAGAAGCTGATGATGACGCCTCAGCACCTGATTCTCCAACTCTCTTTCCGTAGTAGCGTCTCTCATCAACTCGACCACTGCCTTGATATTCCCATAGCTGTCTCGGAGAGGATACATGGTGATTTTGAAGTACCTATCAGCTCCAAGGATGCGGACTGGATGATAAGCCATTGTGCCACTGCCGCTTGCGAGAACCCTCCTGAGTGGGCAATCCCAGAGAGGTGCACTGCATGGCTTATCCCTTTCACGAAAGACCTCGTAGCACCGCCTGCCGATAGGCAACTCAACCCCCCTCTGGAATTTATTCCGCACCGCTGAGTTCGCAAACACGACACGGTAGCCACTGTCAATGACCACAACTTCGTCCTCTACAGCATCCACTATGTCCTGCAAACTGATGTCCAAAGCTTCAATTGTAATTACTGGCTCAACCTTCATTTCTTGCCCACCCATCTCTATTATCCTCCTCTAGCCATAAAAATAGAGTAACGACTTGGCTTTGTCAAGCGGGTTGACGAACACGGAAAGAGACGGAGCTTTGACAAGTTTCTTATATATCACCTACGATGCAATGCCCAGTAAGGAAGTTTTTATGTACTGATTTATTCAACATACTCGAAAATCTTCACTTCGGGAACCAGCCCACCACTCGGTATCATCTTGGAACTCTTAGAGCTGTAAACCAGATTATAATGCTCTAAAGCCTCTAAAGGTACTGGGCTAACAAATGGGTCAATGCCAGCAATCCTACAACTACCCGATTTTTGACTTGCAATATAGTCTTCGGCCTCTCCATACGTAGAAAAAGATTGCACGCCAGTTATTTCCTTGTAAATTTGGCCTCCACGGCTTACCCTTTCCCTATATGAAATCACCGTACAATTGCGAGGGATAACTTGTTTGCTATCAAAATTGTATAGCCTGACAACTAATGAGCAGTAATATTCAGGATAGAATAGTACTACCGGCTTTAGCCAACCACCCTCAGGTTGATAATAGACATCATAAAACTTCTCCTGATTGTTGCCACTAAGAGCCGCCAGTGCATGAAACTTGCCGCCTATTGGCATAGCTATGGCATAGTCAGTGATTACATATTTTGAACTCCACCTATCTTTCAAAATTCTATTAGCTGAAGTTTCATCCTGAGCAACAAAAAGATGAGCTTCCCCCATGTTGTGAGTGCCAGGATTGGATGTAGGTATACGATGACCGATACGAGTTATCCAATAGCCGTAATCCCACCAAGCGGTTACACCATAGGCACTTTTGGGATAACTATAACTCTCTCGCTGTGGTGGTAGTTCATAATAGAAATCAGGATTGTCAAACGGGTCTGGAGTGTTATCTTTCATCCAGTCAAGAGATTCATGCCAAGCATCACTTGGAGCAAATCGCACTTGGCTAGCAGTCTCTATAGCTCTGCCAATGTTGGGAAAAAAGACCAGGAAAAAGACAACTATTACTCCAAACACCATATTTGCTCGACCAGCAAGACGAGAGCCGCCCCGTTGTTTCTTTTTCTGCCTTGTTTTCTGTTTCGTCTCCTCAGGCACTTCTGACAGACCTGCCACTGGTATTTTAAAGCCACTGAACTCGAGGGCTAACCATGAGAGGTATCCCGCGAGCACTGCCACATTAACAACAAAATAGTAGGCAAAGCGACGCATAGCCAGAGTAGCCGCTAGTATCACCAGGCTCCAGACAACAAACAATGCTTTGTCAGCTTCACCTTGCTTGATAACAAGGTAGATAATTATGCCCAAAGCGATGAAACTGAGGAAAAAGCCGGTGGTGAAATTGCCCCAAGCCACAGCCAGCGAGAAATGACCACCAGGGAAAAGCAGAGGTTGCATTTCAAGGACAGTAGTGCCGATAGGCCAAGAAAAAATACCTAACTGCCCTAGCATAGCTTTTAGAAGAGAGGGGCTAATAACATAGAAAATTGCCAGACTGAGCAGGCCAACCCCAATGAGAGCAGCTGGATAGAGAGCCGGTTTTGTACCACGCCTGGCCATAAAACTGGAAAGCAAGGCTAACGCTATTGGGATAATAATCGCAACAATTAATGAAGCTAGAGATATCTTGTCTGTGACTGCTGGCAAAAACACCAGCAGGGAAGCAATAAAGGTAATTGTGCTGACAAAACAGAGATACGCAGTAGTCCTACCCATCAAATGGTCAATAACGAACTGGGCTACAAGATAGACAAAGATGACAAAGACAAAGAGAAGCGCACCTTGCCATGTAAGAAAATAAATTCCCAAAAAAATACCAGCAAGCAAGCTATAAATAAGCGGCTTGGCTATAGTTGGCCAGTCCCAACTTTTCACGTGGTTGAAATCCAATTCCTTTTGCCTGGCGTTCTTCACTGCCAGAATAAGAAATAGCATAGTCACAGTAGTAAACAATGTTTCGGCAACATGATAGTCGGTAAAGCCCAGTATTGACCTGCCTAGAAATTCACCAGGAAAAAGACCGACCAAGCCAGCAGCTATTACGCCAACCCACCAATTGAATAGCACTCTACCGATGAAATAGACTGGGATTACAGTCAAAGCACCTAATACGGCGGGGAAATAGACTCCTACCACATCAATGAGGTGCTGTGTCGGCGAACCTAATCCGAAAAGCCAGACAATGCCAGCAAGCAGGTAGATAAAAAAGGAATGGGTACCAACATCCGAGCCACCGGGATACAGGAGATAAGGGTCAAATGTGATAAGATGAGGAAAGTTATGGACTAGGTTATCAACGAGACGCATGAAAAAATAAGCATCAGTACCAGTGAACTTTATCCACTCGCCAACAAAGACTTGGTCGTAGGGGAGAACAACTCGAAGATATAAGGCAACTCCAAAGAACAGAGCCACCAGTATGCCGGCAATCAGCCCTTGGGGGAACCTTTTCTGGCCCATTTGCTAGTCTTAGCCAGATTATAATCCCGCCTTGCTTGTATTGCAAGGCTAACCGAGCTGAATGGGCTATTCGTTGTACCCGTTAAAGTTTTACCCTCCGTTTATTAAGCCAGAAAAATAAGGCAGGCACTGCAATTCCAATAAATATAGACACGGTCAAAACAATAGCCATTGGCAGGAGGAATTTAGATTCAATGAATCTATCTTCGAATATCATTCTAGTGCCAGCGAAAACGACAACGGCGGCACCCAAAAAGACCAGCCACTTAAATCTGTCAATGAGTAGTGATATCGCCCCACCAGTGGTCATAAGCAAGGGCATACTCAAGAGCAACCCGAAGATGAGGAGGACAATGTTGCCATGTGCAGTACCAGCTACAGCAATGACATTATCCAGGCTCATCATAAAATCAGCGGTCAAGATTAATATAATGGCTTGGCGAAAGTTTTTGGCTTGTTTTGCTTTCTGCTCCTCCTCTCTCTCAGTCTCACTCACGTCCAACCGCAAAAGCTTCCATGCTACACAGAAAAGCACACAACCACCTATGGCGGATAACAATGGTATCTGCATCAATAGAGTAGCAGTTGCGGTCAAGAGTATGCGTAATAATATGGCCAATCCGCCTCCAAACATGATAGCCCACTTTCTCTTCTCTCGGGCGAGAGAGGCCACTGCCATACCAATAACAATGGCATTATCCCCGCTCAAAGCTAAGTCAATAAGGGTAATGGAAAGGAAACGGAGCACAATGTCCCAATTCCAACCCACTTCTAGCGCGCCTGACATTTCGTCTCTTTCACACTAACATATTCTGAACAGCTCTTGCGTAGCAGCCTGGCATCTCCCAACCCAGCAGTTAATAATTGGAATCTGACCCGCTAACCCAATTTGTTCAATAATATAAATAGCTTTTGGAACAGCCTTTGCGTTTTTCTGATTTAGTTCAAAGCTTCTCATGCGATTTGAAGAGTTTTCGGCAACAGCCTCAAATGTTCTATCGTTTCATGAGAACAATCATCTAGACATAAAGAGGGCTACAATAATGGTAATAATAATAAAGACTCCCAGCATGACAAATGCAGTTTCAAGTGAAATTTTCAAGGCTCGACTTTTAGCCATGAAGTGACGAGAATATTCACCATATGTAATCAAGAAAGCCATTAACGCCGCGACTAAACCGAATACAAGTCCTATGGTTATTACAAAAAATATGGAAGCCATTACCGGGCAATCTTCCTTTGAAGTTCCTGTAGCTTGGCCTCAAAGACACTTAGCCTACTTAGTTCCTCGCCTACGCTATCAACTCTTTGTATCCGCTGGGTCTGGGCTTCTTCTATCGCTCCGTGAGTAGCACTGGCTATCGCCTTTAGCTCCTTGTCTAAATCAAAGGTAAATCGGCAGAAGGTATCGTTGATATTCTGCAACGTTTCCCAGTGAAGGTTGTTCACGTTGCGTAGCACTATCGCCTCTATGTCCTGCTGTAGCCATCTTCTGATTCTGCGCAGAGCTATATGGCGAGGAAGCAATCGCTCAAATAAGCCTCTTGGGATAGGACTCAGGGTGATACTCTAGTTCTCAGTTACCCAGTACGGCTCGTGACGTATTTCCAGTGCTTCGAACCTTTTGCTCGGTGCATACGGTATTTCAAAGAGTTCCGCCGCCGTTCGTCGAATGACTTCAGCCAAAGCTTTCGCCCTTTCCCGATGTTTGCCAAGTGCCTCCTGGGTGCGCTGGTTCAGGAGTTGCCTGACTCTAAATAGACTGCTTTCAAATAGCTCTGGGATTGCCTCAGCTAATCGGCTGCGTGCTGTCTCATCTATAGACTTGACATCGCCAATAGTTGCTACAGTCTCTTCAAGTATTAGGGATAACCTTGCTTTCGCTTCCTGATTCGTTTTTGTGCACTCCTGGTCTAGCATATCAAGCAGCCGTTTCTGGTCACCTTTGAGGATATCTTGAGCCAGCAGGCGCTGATGCTCCACTTCCTCAAGCTTTTGATTGAATACCGCCAGGCACTGCTCCAGGTCTTCCATGGGAAGAGTGAGCGAGCGTCGTTTCAGATGAAGGCGCAATAGGACGTCTTCCAAGATATCCCCGGCTTTTCTGGATATAGCCTGATTAAGAGCTTGTATCTTTTCTTCGCTCAGAAACTTGACCAAATGGTCTTCTATACCAGACATCCCGCTAACATCCCATAAGGAGTCTTTTCCTTTGAGTTTAGCTTCTAGCCCTTGACGCGCTGAGACGGGGAAAACAGGCACAGGTCCATCCGATTGCAAATGCTCCCGAAGCACTGCCTGGAAAAACTCGATGGCTGCCTTGCGTTCGCCTTCGTCTAGATAGTCAAGCTTGTTCATGATAAAGAAAATCCGGGCTGCCCTGTTATGAACTGCTTTCAGGAACTCTATTTCTACCTGGGTTATGGGTGGGTCTGCCGAGATTAAGAACAAAGCCCCGTCACATTGGGGCAGAAACTTGAGTGTCGCCTCGGTATTGTGCTGGAAAGTGGAACCGATGCCCGGAGTATCAATTAGCACCACCCCCCTGTGGAGTAGCGGTGAAGGATGGGCTACCTCAACACGCGACACGCCCAGATGGTTTTTTGAGTTGCCCTCTTCAGTTACATACCTAGCCAGAAATGCATTTAATTCTTGTACATTTTCCGAAGAGCATTCTTCGGTATGAACATCCAGAAAAATCACTCTAACAAGGCGTTTTGGTCCCCACGATAGGAATGTGGGGACTGAGGTAAGCGGAATCACCGCTGCCGGAAGCAGCTCTTCTCCCAGCAAGGCGTTAAGCAAGGTGCTTTTACCGCGCTTGAACTGGCCAAGTACTGCCAGATTGAAGCGAGCCGAGGTAAGCCGGCTTTCCAACTCCTGGATGCGGTCTTGCTCAATCGCATATTCCTCGCCTAGCTTACTAAGAAGTTCTTGAGCGCTGCAAAGGATAGATATAAGTGTCTGCGCACCGCTTTCGTGAGCAGCTCCCAGTGTACACAAAGTATTTTTCATGTTTTCCTGATTCTTATCGCTCATAACGGACTCCTTACAGAAATCCCAGTTCCTTTAGAATGGAAAGAGCGTAAAAGGTGTATTCCAGGGTAGGGATGCCCATAATGCCGGCTCTGGCAAAACCACCATTTTGTCTCTGGCACTCCAGAACAAATTCGGTAACTCTGTCCGGGAAATTGGACTTCTCACCTAAGTTGGCAAGTCCTTCAACCAGCCAGAACAGGTCCTCAATGAATTGTATCCGCCAGGTCTTTTCCCTCCTCCTGAGATAGGCTCTAGTACTGTCGAGCTTCTGAGTATCTACTCCGAGCAGCTTATGAATTTCTGTAGCATAAAAGGTTGACGCCAGAGTTGAATGCCTGTTCCTGCCATATCCTCCATCGCGGTTCAGCAAGCTGAAAACGAAGCTATTAATCACCTCCTCATCAAGCATGGTGTCAATAACTTTCAGAATCCTCACAGCACGGTAGGTCTCCTCCAACTCCGAAGGCACCTCTATATAGATGTCATCCAGAGCACCAAAGCCTCCTGCCCTGTTTTGCCAGGTCATTATTTGCTTTTGGGCATAGCTCCTGAGTTCATCCGTTATCTGGCCAAGTTCATTTATGACCTCGACTGCACTGAAGATGCCCGTAATGCCAATAAGAGTACCTTCCTTTATCTGCCTGAGGAAAAAGCTGGCCACAGTCTTAGGATTCTGGGGCTTCACATCCAGAAGAGCGAGGCTCTTTACCGCGAAACAGGTATCCGTACCGCTTGATGGTGGGATACGAGCAAAGAAATACCCGCCGTCTTCTAAGTGACACCTTTCTATGTAGTTGACGACCTCTCGGCGAAAGGTATCGCTCATTCTGTAAGAAGTCTCATATTCCTTAAGCAAATTTTTCTGACGCATAGAGTATGTTACTATATGCCCACAACCCAACTAAGACAAGAAAAAACCTCTACCAGCAATGCCAGTAGAGGCTATCATCCCGCTGATTGGCTTTTTGGGGACTATCCCCAGGCGAGCCTCATCGCCGCTATTCAATTTTTCGATATTTTATCCCCCCGGAGGGATTTTGAGCCCCTCTTCTTTCGAAGGTGTCACAACCTCCTCCATCATCCACTCAGCACCCAGCTCAGCACGCCATTGGAGCATTTCCTGCCGGAACGTGTCCTAGTCTTTCTGAATAATGTCGTACGCTCTGAGATTTTCCAATGCTATGGCACCAAGGTTTGCAATTGTCTCCACAAAGTGTATATCATCCTTAGTGAATCGATACGGCTTGGCAGTGTACACCCTCAGTACCCCTATGACTTGTCCTCTAAGCCTCATTGGGACGGAAAGAATAGACGCAATGCCCTCTTGCTTGGCCTGCTCTCGGTAAAGTACGCGCTCATCTGTGGTTGCATCCAGGACTGCTACTGTCTTGCCCCCTAGCACGTCAGAAATGACCTTGCTGACTTTTACCGGCCCCTTTCGGAGGTACCAGTCGCTTAGCCCATAGGCAATGGTATGCAGTAATACATCCTTGTCCGGTGTCAGAAGCATCAGTGAACAAGCTTTTGCACCTGTAGCCTTTGCCACGCTCTCAACAATTGAGTAGAGTAAAGCCCTAGGATCACGCTCCGAGTTCAATATAGATGTTATCTCGTATAAGCTTTGATAATAATTCTTCTCGGTCTTCTTCATCACAAACCTCCCTTGTTTTAGTAATTAACAAGTCGTGAGGCTCCCTGTATTTCGTAACAATATTATATACCGCTAAACCACATGGCTACTAGCAGACTTCGCTGCCAAAGCTCTGGGTTAGATAGTCTCATATTCGCCTGGAAATCTATCTGCAAGGCAGAAACATCCGTAAGCTCACCACCAAAGCATTAAAAAAGCCTCTACCGACAACACTAGTAGAGGCTATCATCCCGTAACGGGCCTTTCGGGGATTATCCCCAGGCGAGCTTCATCGCCTTAACTAACTTTAATATACCAGAAAAAGAATGTGCTGTAAACATACAGGCTAACCGAGCGAATAGTCGAACAAGTATTGACTTTACACCCGTTTCGAGCTATCCTGTAATCAAACTGAATATGTTTGATGGGGTGTCTGAGGGCAACCGAGGGCTTAATTGAGATGCAAGCCGGTGGAATCCCGGTACAGTCCCGCCTGCTGTAACAGTCAGAACATCGGCCCCACTAGCCAGAGCTGCCTCCGCGGAGTAAGGGGGTGGGATTTATTGCTTTAATTAATCCCCCTGCCTTCTGGAGCAGGGGGATTTTGTTTTCCTATACCTATAGACTGGAGAAAATCAAAATGCGCCAAAATATCAAAAATTGCCTTCGCATATTGATGCCATCAGCATTATTTTTCTGTCTGAGCTGTATTCCACAACCCCCACAGGGTAACATAATTGACGACCTTGGTAGACAAATCACCATCTATGAGATACCACCCCAAAAAATTGTCTCTTTAGCACCAAGCAATACAGAAATTCTGTTCGCTCTTGGGCTAGGCGACAAAGTAGTCGGAGTCACTGAATACTGTAACTATCCTCAGGCAGCTATAACTAAGCCGAAAGTGGGTGGTTTCAGTACTGTCGACATAGAAAAGGTAATTTCACTCGAGCCAGACTTAGTGCTGGCCACCAAGATTCATGCCAAAACTGCTATCCCAGCCCTGGAGGAACTTGGCCTAACAGTTGTGGCCCTAGCACCAGGTTACCTGCATAATGTGTTAAATAGCATCATTCTTGTAGGTAAGACCACCGGGCAAAATGAGCAAGCTTTAGAGCTGGTCAATAATCTCAGGGCGAGGACCGAAGCTGTGGTCGACCAAACTCAAACCTTAACTCCAGGGCAAAGGCCCAGAGTCTTTTATCTAACCTGGCATGACCCGCTGATGACCGCTGGTATAGGAACCTTGTCCAACGACGTCATCAGCAAAGCAGGCGGGCAAAATATCGCCTATGACATCACCGGCGACAAGGCTATCGACTTAGAGACAGTTATATCTAGAGACCCCCAGGTGATTATCGCCTCAGTTGGTATGGGGACTGGAGAAGATTTACCTTGGCAATATGTAAAATCTGAGCCAAGATTAAAAAACACCCAAGCACTGCTGAACAACAGGGTATACAAAATCGATGGTGACCTGATACATCGCCCCGGTCCCCGAATAGTTGAGGCGCTGGAGCAAACGGCAAGATTCATACACCCAGAGCTTTTCGAGGCAGCTAAATAATGACACATACCCAACTAGGTGTATAAAAATGAGATACAAGGCGATAAAGATTTTCTAAGAATGGCATTAGAGTTACTTAAAAATATGACCCTACCCAGAACCACTACCATCTACCCTATGCAGTGGCGTGGTCGAGTTTACGCTATAGTTGGACTAGTACTGCTGCTGGGGGCAATCTTGGTAGTGACTTTAGCTATAGGCAGCACACATATCTCCTTCAGCACGCTGTGGCATGTTTTACTATCTAAGATACCTTTCGTCCAAATCGAGCCCACCTGGTCAGGCAGTATAGAAACCATTATCTTCGATATCCGCTTGCCTCGTTTGCTACTAGCTGGTTTGGTAGGCGCTGCATTAGCTGTGGCCGGAACCACATACCAGGGGCTTTTCCGCAACCCATTGGCCGACCCTTATCTTATCGGCGTCGCCCAAGGGGCAGCTCTGGGGGCCGTCATCGGTTTCCTGCTGCCAATATCTTGGCAAGCTGGCAGCGTCCCATTGCTGGCATTTGGTGGCGCTATCTTAGCAGTAGCTATCGTCTATTTTATAGCCCGGGTAGGTAAAACTCTACCTATGACAACCCTTATCCTAGCTGGCGTAGCTCTTGGTGCCTTCTTGGCAGCAATCACCTCATATTTAATGATTGCTTCAGGTGACAAATTGCACGGCATAATCTCCTGGCTTCTGGGGACATTCTCTTTGACAAGCTGGTGGCAAGTGACAATGGTGCTGCCTTATATTGTTGTAGGCGCAATAATCATCTGGCTACATGCTCGACCCCTGAATGTAATGCAGCTTGACGAGGAACAAGCACAACAATTAGGCATTAACGTGGAGCAGGTCAAGTTGATTCTACTTGGAGCAGCTACTTTGATAACTGCCGCCGCAGTTTGCTTTTGCGGCATTATCGGCTTTGTCGGCATTATCATCCCACATACAGTACGCCTCGTCTGGGGCCCCGACCACCGCTTCTTATTACCGCTGGCTACTTTCGCTGGAGCCATTTTTTTAATCCTAGCCGATACTACTGCTCGAACTGCGCTAGCACCTACTGAGATACCAGTAGGTATAATCACTGCCTTTCTGGGAGCTCCTTTCTTCCTCTATCTCCTACGACAAAAGAAGAGGGCAATATTTTAAATGTTAAATTTACGCTTGAATAAAGTCAGCTTAGGCTACGGCAAGCGGACAGTGCTGTATGACATCAGCCTAGAAGCCAGACCAGGAGAAATGCTGGGCATTATCGGCCCTAATGGCTCAGGTAAATCAACTTTGATTCGAGGCATGACCGGACTGCTCCAGCCCATTTCAGGACAAATTTTCCTCGACGGGAAAGACATAGTTAATTTAAACCGCCAAGATTTAGCCCGACTGATGGCTGTTGTCCCGCAAAATCCTGTGCTTCCCGAACTGTTCACCGCCTTTGAAGTGGTGCTGATGGGGCGAACACCACATTTGGGACTCCTTCGATACGAGGGCGAAGATGACCTGTTTATCGTCCAAAAGGCCATGGAAGCCACCCAAACGCTTGACCTCGCTGAGCGCAGAGTCGGTGAGCTTTCCGGTGGGGAAAGACAACGTCTGACCATCGCCCGGGCATTAGCTCAGAAACCAAAGGTGATTCTCATGGATGAACCTACGGCTAATCTCGACATAAATTACCAGATAGAAACGCTCAACTTAGCTCGCCATCTGTGTCATAGACAAGAATTAATAGTGGTGACAACACTGCATGACCTGAATCTGGCAGCCCAATATTGCGACCGACTGGTAATGCTAAGCAATGGAAAAGTCTATAGTCACGGGAGCCCAAATATGGTAATCAACAGCCGAACCATTAAAGAGGTTTACGGGGCTGAAGTTTACGTCTATCCTCACCCAGTTAATGAGTTACCAGCTACCCTTATAATATCTGATAAAGAAGGGAATAAGCCGAGCCGAAAGACATCTTAGAGACCATGGAGATTATATTTATCCTGCTCATAGCTCTTGCCCTCGACCTTGCCTTTGGTGAGCCATCCAATACCCGTCACCCTATAGCCTGGCTGGGAAAGCTCATCTCCTTAGAGATGAAATTAGCTCCTCAGACAGGTAAGGTTAGCCAGCTTGCCTACGGTGCCATCATGGTTTTCGTAACATTGGGGCTAATCATCCTCCCAATTTATTTCCTGCTCGCCTATCTGAAGGAGATTAATCCCGTGATTTATATTGTCGTTGCTGGTCTCTTACTTAAATACAGTTTTTCCCTGCGTGGACTTAGGCAAGCAGTTAACGCAGTCAAGCGGTCTCTAGCCAGAAATAACCTGGCGGCAGCACGCACCAGCCTGAAAGCTCTGGTCAGCCGTGATACTGCCAACCTTAGCCAAAGCCAGATGATATCAGCTACTGTAGAATCAGCAGCTGAAAATAGCTCTGACAGCTTTGTAGCTCCCATATTCTATTTCCTGATTTTCGGTGTGCCCGGTGCAATAGCCTATCGGATAATTAATACCTTCGATGCCATGGTAGGATATCATGGCAAATTCGAGTATCTTGGGAAGTTCGCCGCTCGACTGGACGATGCGGTAAATTTCCTGCCAGCACGAATCACTGGAATTATAATAGTTCTGGCCGCCCTAATGTGCAAAAAGAATATGTCCCAAGCCTGGCACATAATGCTTCGAGACCATAAAAGAACAGAGAGTCCTAATGCCGGATGGACAATGAGTGCCATCGCTGGTGCTCTAGGAATACAGCTAGAAAAAGTAGGGCATTACAAACTAGGTGATAACCACAATCCACTATCACTAGACACCATAAATGCTTCTCAACAAATGATGATTACGGTAGCTATTATCTGGAGCTTGGTATTCATATTAGCTGAGGTGATATATTTTGCTGCGACCTAGACCGAACATAAATAAACTTGCTCATTGTGTCCACGGTGGCATTGATTATGCCGAGCTGAAAAATTTGGGTATCTCTCCAGAGGCAATCCTCGACTTTAGTATTAGCTGCAACCCTTTCGGTCCACCACCAGATATAAAAGAGGCACTAGCTAACGTATCAATTGAGTGTTACCCCGATTCCAACGCCAGTGAACTAAAGCAGTTGCTGGCTGAAAAGCTAAATATTGCCACCGACAACCTCATAATAGGCAGCGGCTCAAGCGAGCTCATCAGGCTGGTAGCCATCGCCTATTTCGGCCCCGGAGACTTAGTCCTTATCCCTCAACCCACCTATGGTGAATATGAGATAGCCTGTCACATCGTTGACGCGCAGATACTGAAACAACCAGTCCTCGGAGAACCAAACTTCCATTTAGACACAGGCGAAATAACAGATGTAATTGAAAAATACCGACCTAAAGGAATCTTCCTGTGCAATCCTAACAACCCCACTGGGCAATATATGACTAAGGAAAAAGTTGAGAACATTATGTCAATTACAAGTAGCCGCCTGTTTATACTTGATGAAGCATACATTGCCTTCACCGAGAACGCCTGGACTTCTCTGGATTTGGTAGACCGTGGCAATTTAGTCATCCTGCGGTCAATGACCAAGGATTATGCCCTAGCTGGGTTACGCCTCGGCTATGCCATAGCTGCCAAGCAAGTCATCTCGGTGCTAAAGCGAGTCTGTCCGCCGTGGAATGTAAATGCCATAGCCCAAAAAGCAGGTATTAATGCCCTAAACGCTGACAGCTATCTTGAAGAATGCAACACCAAAATCAGAGAAGCCAGGGGTTTCCTAATAAAGGAACTTGAACATCTGGGACTATCGCCGCTATCATCACAGACCAATTTCTTCTTAGTCAAGGTCGGCAATGCCACAAAATTCAGACAAGAACTGCTTAAGAGGGGATTCTTAGTCCGTGATTGTA
>Ga0194113_10001890_pt1 | contig 28755 bp, 29 predicted proteins | sample TA2MahC200mmetaG_FD_146193 | JGI IMG/M metagenome (GOLD analysis project Ga0194113, IMG submission 146193) | Freshwater microbial communities from Lake Tanganyika, Tanzania - TA2015017 Mahale Deep Cast 200m | ecosystem: Environmental > Aquatic > Freshwater > Lake | place: Tanzania: Lake... | reverse complement strand
AAGATTGATGCGCTGTTCTTGGCCAAGCAGTGAGCCACACAGTGGCTGGCAAACTGGACTTGGGGAACGCTTTATCAGGTAATCGATAGAACTGACATCGATAACCGTCACTGGTTATTGTTTATCACTAAATAATTGTTCTGTCAAACTCAAAATCAGCAAAACAGAAATTCTGTCAGCAAAATCAATGTATTTTCGAAATTTTAGCAATAAGTATTTCTCTAAAATGGAGTGGTCGCCATGTTTCAAAAAATTAGTCTCACAAATTATCGAACTCATAAATTTACTGAAATAGAGTTGCATCCCGTAACCCTTTTGATAGGTAACAACAATTCGGGGAAAAGTAACTTTCTTGCCGGAATCCGACATTTTTCTCAGTTGGTAGCCCGGGCCCGGCCCAATTATCCTTCATCGGAAGATGTTCAGGAAGAAGATGTAGTGGAGCCAAGCAGAAAGCAACAATTGTGGCCTTCTGACCTGTTTCCTCACCGGTATCGTTTAGCTTCGGATAAAGAGCCTATGGCTTTTTGCTGCACGTGGAAGCACACACTCGGTGAAGTGGAATATCAAATTGAATTTTATGAAGAGCGAAAATTCAATGAACACGTAGCTTGTAGAGAACGAATCAAAATCCGGGAGATGCCTGAAGATAAATGGAAAACAGAGGAATGCGGCTGGAACGAACCCATCAATAAACTGATTTTGCGAACCAGAGTGGAAGAAAGCAAAGCATTGGACGACAAGGAAAAGCAAATATGCCGGCTGTTTTTTCGAGATATGGCTCAAGCTTTCGCATATCATTTCCAACCTTCATATTTGAAAGGACAAGCGAAATGTGATTGGCCGAAAGTCAACCCTAACAACTTGCGGATTCCATCACAATTAGGATATGAAGGAGGGAATTTGCAGGAAATATTAATTCAGATTCGCGAAAAAGATGAAAGAATCTTTAATCGCTTTATCGCATCAATGCGGCGGTTTGAATCCAGTTTTCACGGAATTCGGTGGGATTCAAGGCGTGAACAGATTATTTGGGAGTTTGATATAGGGCGCGGAAGGCCTGGCCGTCTTGAGGAATTTCCTCCTGAAGTTGTATCTGATGGTTTGATGAAGGGAGCGGCTATCAGCCTCCTAACCTCCATTTATAATCCTCCATCTCTAATACTTCTTGAGGAAATTGAGAATGGCATCAATCCTGGGAACATTAAAGAATTCATCGGGTGGCTTTGGAAAGCGGCGGGTCTATCGGATTCATCAGAAAGAGGCTACGCGACTCAGTTCATTCTAACTACTCACAGTCCGTCTGTGCTGCGTGAATTCTCGGAGCATCTTGATTGTGTCTACACATTTCATCTGAATAAGCACAATCTTGAAAGCAAAGTCAGAAACCTAATTGATGTGTTAAATCTTTTTATTGATGTTGGAACTATTGAGGCAGAAATAGACCAACAAGATGGAAGAATTAAAATTCTCCCTTACAAACTTTCCGAACTGTGGTTCTCGGGAACAATAGGATAGGAGGAAAGACTATGGTTGCTGAAGACAAAGTTCGATACATTGGTATTTTCTCGGATGGAGTAACTGATCGAGAGATTTTATTGAAAATCGCACAATGTGTTCTCGAAGGAATTGGCACAAATAATTTATCGTTAGAGCCAGTGATGTTACCCCGGCAATCAATCCGTGACCACGTGGATAAATATTGGGTTGAATCTAAGAATTGTGATAAATGTGGATTTCCAGAAAAGTCCGCACGCGAAGAACTAAAAGATCGTGTTGTCAATACAGTAGATGGCGCCTTAAGAGATTTCCAGGCAAAAGCAGGCAGAAAATTAACAACATACGATATGTTGTTGTTCAGTACCGATGCAGAAAGATACTTAACTCAATCGGAACGTTACTTCGATGATTGGGCTTGGATTCTCTCAAAAATCCTTTTGGGAGCAGTGGAGAAGTTCTACCATTTCAAGTTAAGAGAAGTATTTTATCCTGAATATCTTCCCATGGTTTTCTCACTGGTGTTGTTCCCAAGTACAGAGATTATTGTGAAAGCAGCTAGAACAGCATCTGGTGTTGAGTTTAATGGACGTAACAAAAGCGCCCGACAATTAAAAAGAGAAATATACGGCACAGATGACCTTCGCTCTCTTCCAGATGTAAAGTTTGAAAGGGAAGCATTGGATTACATTACTCCTGAAGGGATAAGTGCTATTTATCGGCATGTTCCAGAGTCGCGATTGTTTTTACAGATGTTGTCATGGGCAAAATTTGATTCATGAAGGAAATTGAGATTTCCGTTAATAGAAAGGGGTGAGTAAAATGAAATCAGGATGGTTTTTTCTTCTCACAATAATCGTTCTCCTATTTGCAATAATATCCGCTAATGCTGAAATCCAGAGTGTTCGGTTTCATATTCTTGGTCATTTCACCAATTACCAGGAACAGCGTGTGAAAAGAGCTCTGCGACCATGGGTCGATGAAGAAGAAATTAAATTTAAAGATATGGGGGGCTTTGTAACCGTAGTAGAAATTAAGCCGAAAAAACATCGAGCGTTGCGCTTGTACAAAATTCTCAAACAGTTGAAAGATACACGCTTGCGGGGAGAATATGCTGAAGATGGTCATCTGCTCTGGCGGACTGAGGCAACAGCGGTCGGGCAAGTCTACCGACATCAACACTGGTTCCATAGATTTAGATACCCGCGCGAGCAACCGGCTCTTTGGTTGGCAGATACAGGTCAAACGTTCCTCATGGAATATTCTCCAGAAGCGGATGAGTTACAAATAATGGTGAATGATAAAACCAATCAAGAGATGGTCAGAAGAATGTCCGGGGAAGAGCCTTTTTTTCCTTTAGACTATCCAGACGTAATCGTCAATGGTGTCGTTGCCGCGTTTGATGGACACTATCCTGTGTTAGTTTTAAAGGAATTTGGCGATGCGGAGAAAGGCTTGCCGGAAAAAAAGACGTCTGAGAAGAAAAAGAAACATGGATTATTGCGTTGGATTCCATTCTTCTGATGCGCGGCAGAAACCGAGTTTTTGAGGAAAAACTCGGTTTCTATGTACTATTGTAAACATTGCAAGTGAGGTTATTGTATCTTAATTCACACCAAGAGTTTAACGGAAAGAAGATTATTTGGGGACTAAAGGCATAAATATTTTGTTAGTTAGATAGTCAGTTGGGACCAAAACAGGAAACATGCTTTTGAGCTTGTATCCCTTCTTATATGCTACCACTTTATAAAATGAAGATGAAGCAAGGGGCCCAAACGTAACAATGCCGCTAGTAGGAGTCTCTGCCTTCGCTACCAGCTTATTCTCAAGAATGACAAAAACTTTTGCTCCAGCAAGTGGTTTTAATGTAGAAGCATCTGACACATTAACTTCGAGATACCCAAATGGAGTTGAAGTTTGGGATTGCGAGATAGAAGAAATTATAAGCAATCCTAATACACAAAGTAAGAATATCCCTAATTGTTTGGTAAACAATAGTTTTCTCATTTAACTCCTCCTTAAAATTGTTTGAAAAATTACAATTTTTTGTTATTTGACGATAATTTTACATTATGGTTTACACAAAAGAAATTGCCCAAATTGTTAATCTCCTGTCTGCCGTTGGCACAGGCAGGCCGAAATTGTCTAAATTATTTGACTTTCTAAAGGCTAGAAATATAGTTTGTAATAGCAAGACTAAATTAGTATTATAGAATATGGAGGGAAAATGGCTGAAAAATCCATCATAATTATTGGCGCTGGGCTGGCTGGTTTATCCACTGGATGTTATGCGCAGATGAACGGCTATCGCACCCAGATATTCGAACACCACACCATGCCAGGTGGAGTCTGCACTGCCTGGAAACGCAAGGGCTACACGATTGATGGTTGTATTGCCTGGCTGATGGGCCACAAGCCAGGGCATCCTCTCTATCAGTTTTATCACGAGTTGGGCGCAGTACAGGCAAACCGGTTCTTTGATTTGACTACCTACGCTAAATACATTGATGAGACCAGCGGGCGCAGTATAGAGATTACCGCAGACCTGGACAATCTGGAGCGTGAGTTGAAAGCTATCTCGCCGGCTGATAGCAAAGTTATTGACGAACTGATAGCAGGCAGCCGCGCCATGCAGAAATTCAATTGGGTGTGGGACAAGCCGCCCGAGTTGTCAGGCTGGTTCGATAAGCTGAAACAGACGTGGCGGATGCGCGGAGGGCTGAAATATTTCAGCAAATACATGATGTCCGCAGAAGACTTGGTGAAACCAGTTGAAGTCCCCTTCTTGCGTCAAGTTATCATGAATCTCTTTCAGCCTGAAACGCCTGTTGTCTTTCTCATGATGATACTTGGGTGTTTTTCGGCGGGGAATTGTGGTACGATAGAAGGTGGTTCACTTAACTTTGTTCTGCCAATCGAGAAGCGATACAAGGAACTGGGTGGACAAGTGACTTACAAGTCCACAGTCGAGGAAATTCTCGTTGAAAATGACCGCGCCGTTGGCGTGCGCCTGGCAGATGGCAGTACGCACCGCGCTGACATCGTGGTCTCTGCTGCCGACGGTTACAGCACCATCTTTAAAATGCTTGGTGGCCGATACGTTAATGAACAGATAAACAAACGCTATGAACATTGGCCAATCTTTAGACCGTTAGTTATGGTAAGTTTCGGAGTAGCGCGAGAGTTTTCAGGCGAACCGTCCACGAACATTATCCTGCTACAACAGCCCTTCAAGGTGGGCAACCAGACTATTGACGCCATCTCTGTCCGCATATTCAATTACGATGCCACGTTGGCGCCGCCTTCAAAGACGGTTGTTCAAGTCGTTTTTGAGACGGAGTTTGAGTGGTGGGAAAATTTGCAAAAAGAGCGTCCGCGCTACGACGCCGAGAAAAAGCGAGTCGCCGAGGAGGTACTGGAACGTCTTGAAGTGCATTATCCGGGAATTTCGGCGCAGGTGGAAATGACTGACGTTGCTACGCCCTATACCACCTGGCGCTATACCCTCAATCACCAAGGGGCCTACGAGGGCTGGCTGTTTACTCCGGAAGCATTTCGCACATCCGTGGAAAAGACACTACCCGGCCTGGCAAATTTTTATATGGCTGGCCAATGGGTACAGCCGGGTGGCGGTGTTCCGACGGTAATTATGTCCGGCCGCGAAGTAGTGCAAATCATCTGCCACCAGGACAGGAAGCGGTTTTTAACAACTAGCCCATAGCTATGCCCATCTCATTTTTAACAACTCCCACTTCATTTTCCTTGAAGAATGGAGATGCTTACCCTGTGTCTGAGTAACCAAACTTTTCTTCCAATTTTTTCTTCCAAACTTTTCTTTAAGACAGAAAAGTACCCCTTATCACAACCCCCCTGCCCCCCTTTGGACAACCCCCTTTATCCCCCTTTATTAAGGGGGAGGGGGATTGGGGCAGGGGGGGTGTATCAAAAGAAATAATTGGAATGTTTTTTTAATCAAACTTTTTCTAAAAGTTTGGAGTTTGATCAACAGAAACACTGAGGAAAAAAAGTAAACGAGGCAATTAAGTTAATGAACTCAAACAAAAGAGAGTAGGAGGAAAATAACGTGTCTACATTAACAATTCGGGATGTAAAAACGATTCTCACCGCACCCGCTGGCTCTCGCCTGGTCGTTGTAAAGGTAGAGACCTCGGAACCAGGATTATATGGACTTGGTTGCGCCACGTTCACCCAGCGTCACCTTGCAGTACGTTCGGCCGTCGATGATTTTCTGAAGCCGTTCCTCATTGGCAAAGACCCGCACCGCATTGAGGATATCTGGCAATCGGCCTGGGTAAATTCATACTGGCGCAATGGCCCAGTGTTGAACAACGCACTTTCGGGAGTCGATATGGCATTGTGGGACATCAAGGGAAAACTCGCCGGTATGCCACTCTACCAGTTGCTCGGTGGTAAATGCCGCGAAGCCGCGGCGGTTTATCGTCACGCCGGTGGACATGACGAAGTCCAGCTTGAGGAAAGTGTGCGCGCCTACATGGAACAGGGCTATCACTATATCCGCTGTCAGATGGGAGGTTATGGAGGAAGTGAACAGTCGATGCAACGCCGCCCTGAAAACGCTCTGCCCGGAGCGTACTTTGACCCCGATGATTATGCGCGCAGTGTTCCCCGCATGTTCGACCACTTGCGGAAAAAGATTGGCTTCGAAGTAGAATTGCTGCACGACGTGCATGAGCGCATAGTGCCTATTGAAGCGGTGCGAATGGCAAAGCTGTTGGAACCATATCGGCTCTTTTTCCTTGAGGACCCATTAGCGCCAGAGCAAATCGATTGGTTCAGGATTATTCGTCAGCAAAGCGCAACTCCGCTTGCGATGGGAGAGCTCTTCAACAATCCCCACGAATGGAGACCGCTTATCGTCGAACGCCTTATTGATTTCATCCGCGTTCATATCAGTCAGATTGGTGGTTTGACACCGGCGAAAAAGTTAGCGTCGCTTTGCGAAGCCTTCGACGTGCGCACCGCCTGGCATGGTCCGGGCGACGTCTCACCTGTTGGACATGCAGCCAACATACACCTCGACGTGAGTTGCTCGAACTTCGGTATTCAAGAATGGAGTGGATTCAACGATGCCGCTAAAGCCGTCTTCCCCGGCTGCCCTGAAGTGAGAAATGGCTATGCTTACCCGAACGACCAGCCGGGTCTCGGCATTGACCTTGATGAAGTCGAGGCCGCTAAATATCCCTGTCCCGCTGGAGTACCAACCTGGACAATGACCCGCACGCCCGACGGTACCGCAGTACGCCCTTAGCGCATATGTTTGTGCCTTGTGCTCATATCAGCTTCTATTAATAGGGGCTTTGATGAGTCCAACGCACAAAACATACATGAAAACCATGTCGGTCTAAAAACGATGAAAACGAATACGGTATATTTCAAAGATGCACGAAATATGACTGAGGTAGACGATAATTCTATCACGTTGCTTGTTACCAGTCCGCCTTATTGGTGTATCAAAGATTATTCAAAGGATGGCTACCAGCAAAAGCATACTTTGTGCGTTGGATTCATCAAAGCATCAATTAACCCACCCCTACCCCCTACCCACCCCCGGCCCCTCCCAAGAGGGGAGAGAGGAAAGCATTGACGAGCACAACGCACAAACAAATGAAAGGCAGGGCAAATCGGGGACATTTCGGACTATCAGGAGTACCTTGGCGCATTGACCATGGTTTGGAAAAAATGTGAGCGGGTACTTGAGCCAAACGGTAAGCTCTGCATTAATGTACCTTTGATGCCCATATTAAAGAAAGTCTTGAATACGCATTACACGCGCGATATCATTCATAGTTACAGAAAACAGGCAAGAAGGTTGCCGCCGTCCTCTCCTCCGGAGGGGTAGGGGTGGGTAGCGTGAGGTCATTCCGAAAACCGAAATCCAAATTCCGAATTCCGTTCACCTGTGGTTACAGTTTTTTTCAATTTAATGTGAAGATTTTCTCCTAAAAAAGGTTATAATATAGAGTTTTCAAGAAAGAGTTGAGGGCCTGGGCAAAAGCTCAGGAGTGAAAATTATCCAGGTATTCTTTACGACCTGGTATCTGTGGGCCATGCAATAGATGATAGTGCATGTAGTCTAGTGTCGATAAAGAGGTACTGACGGGGGCGATTGAGAACACTACAGGCTTGTGCCCTCAAACTGGAGCAAAAGGATGGTATCATATACCAGAACTACTAACCGGCATATCGCAGGCCCAATTTACGCCAAGAAAGTGCCTTCATAAATGTGTTCTGTTAAGCTCATCAGTGAAGCAAATATCCGGTTGAAAAACTGCTGATAGCATGCATCATAGATTCGCACCGGAATAGGAGGTTATACTTTCGATGACCCCAAAGATAGTAAATATCCTTGCTTGTCCAGTGTGTCGCTGTTCTCTGTAGTTGGGCAAGGCCCGGCATCGGCTGGGACAGATTACCTCTGGGAGCATTTTATGTAAAGACTGCTCTCTGGAGTTTCCCATCGTTCTTGGTCGGCCGCTACTTTTGCCACCAGGAGCACCACAAAAATGGATGCCGGCGCTTGCTGAGGCGGTTGGCTGGGAGGGGGGCATGTCTCGTAATGTAGAAGAGGCACATATCTACCTTGCGGATAAAGATGTCGACGAGGTAATCCGCCATAGAGAAGAAAAGGAAGGAAAAGTTGTTGATGCTATTCGGGCAAACGGAAAAAATCCTTCCCTTCCATCCTTTTCTTCCTTTCCATAGATTCACCCTCGTTCATCAGGAAACACGCTTTTCATTAAGAAAAGCATGGCCAAAAGAAATTTTAATCAAACTTTTTCTAAAAGTTTGGAAGGAACATTCCGAAAAAAGGGGGTTGTTATGCAACCATCAGACGAGGAGCTGATGTTATCTATTAAATGTGGTGATGATAGTGCTTTTGAGGTGCTGACACACCGACATTATGCCAACACCTTGAATTTTATTTATCGGTTTGTGGGCAACCGCGAGTTAGCGGAAGATCTTTGTCAGGATACATTTGTCCGTTTGTGGCGTAGCGCGCCCAATTATCGCCCGATAGCAAAATTTACGACATTTCTCTATTGCATCGCCAAAAATGTATGCCTCAAAGAATTGGCAAAGATTCAAAAGTTCCCATTGGTCTCTTCACTTGATGAACCGCTTTCTGAAGATGTAAATTATGACTTATACACTGTAACAGAAGAGGTTGAAGATGGCCGTTATACGCCGGAAAATTCTGTTTTAAACCAGGAGCTATCAAGAAAAATACAGGAAGCAATCGCATCACTTTCATCAGACCATAGATTGGTTTTTATTTTAACGGAATATCACGGCATGTCGTACCAGGAAGTCGCGGATATTGTTCAGTGTCCTGTGGGAACTGTGGCTTCCCGGAAGAATGCGGCGGTGCGCAAACTCAGGAAGATGTTAAGTCAATACCGATAGATGCGTAAAACGTGAAACGTGAAACGTGATGCGTGAAACGTGGAGGAGAAGAAAATCATATACTGAAAAATTAGATTAGGAGTTCCCTTATGTCAATTACATTCCGTTATTGTTTGGTTGGTGCTGTATTAATTGTTGCCTTTGATGCAGTATTAGCAGCAGGTCAAGCGTCAGAAGAAAGTACAACGAATATTGAGGCGTTTCTGCAATTATCAGGCGGGGCGGGCGAACCACAATTTTCACCGGATGGCAAATATCTTGCTTACTCAGAAAGAGGAAGCGTTTGGGTAAGACCAGTGGAGGAAGATGGTGAGCCGCATAAGATTGGCGCTGGTCGGAAACCGCTTTGGCGTCCTGATAGCAACGCACTGGCGTTAATACGTGACGATGGGTCGCCGCGAGTCTGGCTTCATCCTTTGGATAAGCCTGATTCAGCGAGACCAATTTCGCCGGAAGGAGTGGCGGTTAAGGATTACGTCTGGTCACCGGACGGGAAGACATTGGCTGTACTGGAGCAACCAGTCGCATTTGGGAAGCCCAGTGCGCTCTCGCTGGTGGACGTTACCACCGGGGAAGTACAAGGTCGATTCGAACTCGATTCTTTTGAAGACTATGATAGCCTATCATGGTCGCCGGATGGTCGTTACTTAGCATGGGATGTTGTGATTGAGCCTGGGGCTGAAGTTCTCCGCTCGATTGGTGCCCGCACGAATTCCGGTCTTGAGGTGCGGCTCTTGAATGTGAAAGAGGGAACAATTCAACGTGTACTGCCAGTTGGAACGTGTATGATAAAAACACTGGCCTGGCGGTTCGACGGACAAGCAATGGTGTTTTGTGCTACCCCTCATCCTTACGGCTATCAGTGTCAATGGAGACTTGCCACGTGGTCTATACCATCTGGATGGTCTATCCCTTTCGGTATGGCGCGATACTTAACCTACGACCCTATGGTGGTAGGAAGCGCCGTTTGGGCACCAGACGGTCAGACGATATACGTTTCGGCGCGTCAAGAGGGTATTACTCAACAACTATATGTTGTGTCCGTGCAGGATGGTTCCTTGCGTTGCTTGACAAGCGGGCTCGCCAATTACCTTAATCCCGTAGTGTCTCCGGACGGACGATGGCTGGCATGTGAGGTCACAGCACCAGACCGACTACGGGAGATTTGGCTGGTTGCGACTGATGGTTCGCGCGCTTTTCCATTGACAAATGCCAGCCAACACCTGCACGAAATTGAAGGGTTACGTTTAGGAACGCCAGAATTGGTACGTTGGCGGTCGGTGGATGGATTGGAATTAGAGGGTTTGCTGCTTTATCCACCTGGATATGGCCCAGACCAAAAACCGGAAAAACCGTTACCGACTATCGTACACCTTCACGGCGGCCCAATGCACTCAACGCCGCCAATAGAATTTAATGGGCATCCACTTAACCTCGGCGGACTTCATTACCTCGCCGCGCATGGCTACCTGGTCTTCTCCGCTGATTATCGTCGCAGTGGTTATTATGGCTGGCACCAGATCCAACGCGCCATAGATGACGGCGATTTCGTCGGACTTGACGCGTCAGACATCTTAACTGGCATCGACCATCTGATAACCGAGGGCCTGGCAGACCCGGCGCGATTGGGTGTCTTGGGGCACAGCCATGGAGGCTTTCTCGCTAATTGGCTATTGACTCACTCAAGTCATTTTCACGCCGTTGTTAGTTCAGAGGGTATGACAAACCATGCAACTCGTCCTTTTCCTGATTCAATTCTTGAGGTATGGATGGGTGGCAAACCGGAGGAAGTACCTGAACGTTATCGACGTTATTCGCCTCTCACCTACGCCGCACAAGCACGAACACCTACGCTACTCATCTACGGTGAACGTAGTGCGTTCACCCATCATCGCCAGGGCGAGGTCTTCCAAAACGCGTTGGCAGCCGCCGGCGTAGAGGTAGAGTTGGTCACGCTCGCTGGGGAAAGTCATTGGATATCTAAGACGGAGAATCAGACCAGATACCTACATCTCATTCTTGAGTGGTTTGACCGACACTTACTCAATAATGAGAGAACAAAGGACTCCATGCAGAGACCTTAACTAGTTTGGCGGTAGTTATAGACTTCCGAAGTCTCAAAGACTTCGGAAGTCTGGGGAAGCAACTATAATCAAAATTTTACGGAAGGAGGTATCAAACCATGAAATGCAAAGATGTTCAGATAGAACTTGTAGCCTATCTTGATGAAGAGCTCTCGACAATGGGACAGAGGGCAATCGAAGCACATTTGGCTGAATGTGTAAATTGCGACCAGGAAGCTGAAGAACTCCGCGATGTGACTGAGCTTACTAAAAGTTGGGAGGGGATAACTCCGAAAGCAAACTGGTGGGCGAATTTACAAGCGAAGTTAGAATCAGAGAAAACGGGAGATATAGCGACGGAAATTCGCCATTTACGCAATACGCTCAATGATTTATCTGAGTGTTTTGAGCAGCAGAATGCAAATTCCGCTACTCTACATGAAATAATGACATTGGATGAAGTTGCCAGATACTTGCGAGTAGATGCTGACACTGTTTGGAATATGCTGGATGAACTGCCGCATTTTCAGCTTGGCTATGAATTGCGCTTCAAAAAATCCAGCATTGATGAATGGATACATGCCAGAGAGAATCGACTTGAGTTCGTCGATGCACAATGGTTTTCTGGCAACGATTGGTTTGGACAAATGAACGTTATGAGGAGGCGAGTTAATGAAAATCGTAACCGCTGATTCGGCATGCTCGATTCTAAATAAAGATTTAATGCCGACAAATATTCTATCCACTGTGGCCATCGTAGTGGATTTTCCATACGAAATTCCTATTCAAGTTCAAGCGCGCGATGGCGATTATAGTATAAAAGACCCAACCGTTTTAGTGCATGAATTAAGATTATGCGAAGAACTGTTGGGCGTCGAAGCAGCAGAATGCGTGCATTTTGACTTAACGTTAGGTGGTATTAACTTATTGGATATCACCGATGAATTTCTATTTCAGTTAAATCTCAGTCCCAGGGGGCGTAGCGTCTTGCATGCAATTTTGCCCGATTTGCGAGAAATCGCATTATCAATTGATGAAAAGTATCATGCGCCCGTGTTGGCAATGGGAAAACGCAGTTTGCCTGTCAGAATTGCGGAGTTATACGCCAGCGCTTACGGCATAGCGAGGGGGATAAAGATAGCATCCGTTTCGGAAGCCGGAGAATCAATTTACCTCGGATTGCCGGAGAAAGTGTTAGCATTTTTCGATGAAAAAGGCAAAGTAAAAGTTACTTCTGAGGAACCGATGGAAGGAAGCCTCGTTGCAGAAATGCCCATCAATAATGGAGTGTTGGTAGAGCCATTCCTGAATCCTATGACACGCGGATTTCAAGTTTTGAGATTGACGAAGCGTGAAACGTGATACGTGATACGTGATACATGTTGACTTCATTGCTTCATCAATGGTTAAACATGCAGATTTTAGTGATGAGTGATGAGTGATAAGTGATGAAAGAAGACGACACAAACGCTCATAGCAAGCGTCCGCGCTTGCGGGTGCCACCAAGAGCGCTGTTTCAACAGAATCATCAGTGATAAGTGATAAAAGAAGACGACACTGATGCAACATAAGGATTTATGCACTATCAAATTATGGAAATGGTATAAAGTAACTTAAAACTACCTAAAAAACCTATAGTGGGTCGAAAAGATATCGAAAGGCAATCGGTTGGTGGATAACAAGTGTGTCCAATTCTGTTACGATAATCGAAAACTGACGGGAAGGAATTTAATCAGATTAACATACTCGTCCGGTTCCGTCGCTCCCCAGATGAGAGCCAATTCTTCAGCGGTTTGCCCCATAGACATCTTGTCATTCAAAATGAAGATGCCCGGCACATGTCGACCTGCCGCGAGATGTTCTCGGAGATGAACAGGCATAGAGGTTCGATTGTTCGTCACCAACGAGAAACCTTTTGCTTCACACCAGAGCAGAATATCTGGGTCAAGTGTGCCGCGTGTTGGCGCACCTGGGTCGCCGATGCACCACACGACGATTTCAGGATTGCGTTGATGCACTGCTCTCTTTAAGCGAGGATTTACATGTTCATCAAGAAGGTACTTGCGTGTGCTCATGACGTTTTTGGGCTTCAAGATAGTTGCGTAGCGTTCCATATTTTTTGCGGATTTCGCGTAACCGAAGAGTTGTCGGATCCGGATTCTTTTCCTGTTCAGCCCGCATTCGGTCTCCATGCTCAATCCACTCCATAAGATATTGGCTAATCTCCTCCTTCTTGTGCAGGTAGTATGTAATCGTCGCATAAACCTGCTCAAGTGTCAAGGCGGGACGATAGGTTGCTTCAATCTTTTCAGGCGACCAGCCTCGATGGATGTAGTCGTAGAGAATCCTTTCGATACCGACACGGGTTCCCTTGAGCCGAATATCGTTTGGCGCAAGAAAGTTAAAATAGTCTTCGAGTTGCATAGCTTTTACCCCCGGATAGGATGATTCTTATCGATACGGATTATACTCAATGTTTCCAATTTTGTCAATCACTTTTTTAGGATGGGCGAGAAATTTTGGGGTGTTTAACCTTTATGAAGGACAATATGAAAACTCAAAACCAAACTCAGATATTTTATGATTTCCTGGCACCCAGATACGATGACTACATGGGTGCTCTTTCAGCGATGGGCGCTCTTTTGCTGGAGGAACAGGTTGAGCAGCAAAAACGAACAGATTCATTTTGGAAAGACCTTCCTCCAAAAGCCCGTATACTGGACTGCGCCTGCGGAAGAGGAATTCTTGTTCTGGCATGGAAGCAGTTGGGGCTTGATATTCAGGGCTCCGATTTGAGTGAAGGGATGCTTTCGGTTGCTCGTTCCAACGCTCAAAAACTGGGAATAGACGCGAAGTTCACACAAACTGCGTGGGAAGATTTGCCACAGTATTTCAAAGAAGAATTTGATTTCGTGCTCTGCTTAGATAACAGCCTAATTTCTGTCACAGACGATGATGCATTAGTCCGATCAGTTATAGGGATGAGGAAGGTATTGAAGCCTGGGGGAATCTGTCGGATTGGATTGTCTGCCCCTATCAGGTTAAAAGAACCGGGCATTCCAGGTGGGAAGTTTTATCTGTCGGTAAAGGAAAATCGAAAAGAGGTAGCCTTCGAAATCTGGGAGTCAAGAGAGGATGTTCGCATACAAGATTTGCTTTGGCTCACACAAGAAGATGGTCAATGGACATTAGATACTGTGCGAGAAACGCTCAAGATGCTGACAGGAGATGATTTGAAAAAAATCATGCAAGAGGCAGGTTTTCCTGAAGTCGAATTCAAGGAAATTAGATATCCGGAAGGACATGTCCGAGCCTGGGTAGGAATTGGTAGAATTCCGATTGCCCAGGATTAGATACAAGTAGGATGGACAGTGCACCTTACTACTGGAGAGAAAAATGTCAAAGGATAAGGAATCGCATTTGAGGCTTATAAAGGAATATTTTGCTAAACTGAAGCCAGAGGCTGAAATAATTGAATATGAGGTGCTTCAAGGAGGTATTTCCGGTTCCTATACCTACCGTATTAATTTAGCTTCTGAACAAGTTGTTCTAAAAGTTACCATGTCTGGCGCTGAATCATACGTTTTCCAGCGCGCTCAACGTGAGGCGGCTTTCTACCAGGACTTAGCCGACCGCATTCCTTTGAGTGTTCCTCATGTATTGTCCATCCACACGGATGATGTCCATGGCATCTATCTTTTATTAGCCGCATATCAACCATCTCCTCCACCGGCGAAATGGGATGAAGCCCGATACATCGAAATGGCGCAGCAATTGGGACGTTTCCATGCGACATTTTGGGATAAAACGGATACACTAACCGAGTTTCACTGGCTGCGCAGGCGTGAACAGGAATCAATAGACACAGAGATTCAGAGTGCCTACAGCTATTGGCAGAACCTGAAGAAGGAACAGCGATTTGAAAATGTACTCACAGCACGGTATTATCGTTTGGTTCACGAACTGTTGGAACAAATCAAAGATATAGAATCAGTCATTCAATCTCTTCCGCTGGCCCTTTGTCATGGTGATTGTCATATTGATAATCTGTTGGAGGATTCATCTGGTAATTTGATATGGACAATAAGGGGGACGTGAAACGTGGGGACGTGAAACGTGATGTCCCGCTTTGTCCGATGCTCAGACGAGAACGGGAGCCCGAGAATCGGGACGTGAATTTACATCTATCACGTTTCACGTACCGTGAACATGCCTTACGGCGGCAGCCTTCTCGCCTGTTTTCTGTAATTTAGCAAAGTTACTCGGATGAGTAGGTTCGTAGTAGAGATAGTTCAACCTTGAAAAGGTTCAAAACCTTTTCAAGGCTCGACTGTCCCACGTATGAAATCAGGAGTTTAACATGACAGCGCCAACAAATCTCACTGTCACAAAAGTTCAGATTAAAACAGGTCTAATTGCGCTTGGTCTTGAGGGCAAATCGGTTGGGGTCCATTCTTCGTTGTCTTCTTTCGGTTACGTTGAAGGTGGGGCCAGGACGGTTGTTCGTGCTTTGTTAGCTGTGTGCTCCACCGTCCTGATGCCGACTTTTAGCAGCATTGGACGGACGATTCCGCCAGCAAATGACCGCCCAAAGCAGAATGGTTGCGATTACGAATATTTTCATACCATTTTACCGACAATGGAGATAACACCTTTTGACCCGGATACTTTCGGGGTTGATTCACAGATTGACCGTGACATGGGAATCATACCTAAGACTTTATTACAGACATCAGGGACGGTACTAAGTAAACATCCTTCCGTCTCCTGGGCGGCAAATGGAAGGGATGTTGCGTCTTATGTCCATCCCCATCCGCCCGATGACCCGATGCGCCCACTCAAAAAACTGTATGAAGCGAATGGATATGTCCTGATGATAGGGGTTCCATTGTCGGAGTGTACTGCGCTTCACTTAGCCGAGGAGATGGCGGGTCGCCGTGCTTTCATTCGATGGACACTGTATAGTGATGGCGTCGTTCGACGGATGAGAGAATACGGTTGTAGTGGCGGATTTCCAAATCTTGAACCGTATTTAGAGCCATTTGCGAATCGGTTAAGAATTGGAGCGTGTAATGCCGTTGCCTATCCGATTCGAGCTCTTGTAGATACTGGCGCAGAGATTATGTTGCGTTCACCAGAAATCACCTTGTGTCCCCAGAGCAAAGCGGGCAAAAGTTGCCGATGTAGTGATGCTGCCAGAGGAGGGCCGATTGAATAATTTGTACACCCGCTTACTTATTCCTCTTATTTCTTTTGATCAAACTTTTCTTTTAGAAAGAAAAGTTTGGTTACCGTAAGGAACCCGTTTCCTCCGAGAAAACGGGTTTTTAGCGAAGATGTCCGAAGGAGGTAACAGAAATGCCAACTTTTCGGTCCAGAGAGATTAGCGTTCTTGTAGACATGGCAGGTTGCCCGAACAGATGCCGGCATTGCTGGTTAGGGTGTCCACCGAACAGACGTGTATCAGAAGAAACGTTTCGATGGGTGGTTCAGCAATTTAGAGAGTGGGTTTATCAAGGAGAACAAGAGCCGTTCGCTAATCCGCTTAACGCGATGACCTGGTATCGTGAGCCAGATTTCGCCTCGAATTACCGGGAACTATATGAGCTTGAGAAGGAACTAAATGGAGGTAAAGCAACACGGTTTGAACTATTGAGCATCTGGCGATTGGCAAGAGACGAAAGCTATGCAAAATGGGCGTATGATGTAGGCGTCTCAGATAAAGGTGCGGGCGAAGGCACCCAATCTTGTCAGATAACTTTCTTTGGAATGGAAAAAACAACAGACTACTTCACCCGACGACGCGGGTCTTTTCGAGATAATCTCGTAGCTACGGAACGACTGTTAGAAGTGGGAATCAAGCCCAGATGGCAATTGTTCCTGACAAAACTCATTATTCCTGAACTAAATGACCTCCTCCGTTTGGTAGAATCTATGAACCTCGAGGAACGTGTACGTGATATCGGTGGTGAATTTGACATTTTCATTCATACGCCGGGACCAGATGGAGAGGCCTGGAACATTGAACACCTGAGACCAGATGTGGACGTTATTTCACAGATTCCGACCTATTTGGTCGAGAAAACAAAAGCTCATTTCGGTACGTCATCGGTTGAGAAATCCCCCCTAACCCCCCTTTTGCAAAGGGGGGAAGGGGGGATTTTCCCTTTAGTAAAGGGGGAGGAAACCTTTGGATATGCAGAACGTGACTTGATTCCACTATTGCTCGATGATTCTCAGCCGTATGCCTGGCAACCAGAGCACCTTGCCTTTATGGTTACCTCCGATCTGGATGTTTTCTCGAATATCGCAGAACTAACGCCCTGGTGGAGATTGGGTAACCTGAAAACTGACGGCATTAGTGAGATAATGCGTCGATTTGAGAATGATGAAACGGAAGGAATGTACGCTCATTTCCACATACCTATTTCAACGCTGGCAGACGCTTATGGGCGAAGGGATAGCAGGAAGATTTATCATATCGGCGATTTGAAGACTCGATTGGTAAGGCAGTGGGCGCAAAGTCATATAGCCTGTGGTTTAAACCACAGGGAAGCGGGCAGCTTGCCCGTTTAGGACGCGAGCAAACCGTAACAACAAGTAGGAGGTTGAGATATGCTTGACTATCTTAAAGACTTATACGAATCGAGGATTATTCGGTTCCTCCAAACCAGAGAGTTAGCTGATAGAAAGGTAGCATTTGTCTCATCTGGTTCCGTGGATACAGTAGGACTTTCCGCCCTTAGTGAGTTGGGTTCGGTCTATACGGAACTAATCTTTGACCAGGATACCTCTATCAACACAATAAAAGAATTGCATAGTGTTTTATCTCAAGAGACTGGTTCCGACTATGGTTTGGCAGGACTTTTCTGGACAGATGCCGGAGTGCAACATATCCTTCGAATAGGTCGTTTCCCGTCCCCACTTGACCACCTGGAATTGGCTTGCTCTCCCGATGTAATCTACACGCTGCCGAAATGGAATATGCAGAAAGCCATTGTAGTGAGGGACGATTCTGGCTATTACGAATCATTACGCAGGAAGTTAAGATACTTAGACGAAGATGAGTGGAATGACCGCATACTGTCGAACCAATTCTTCATCAGGTACAGAACGTTCTATGACTTTCTCAGATGTGTAAAACGAAGGCAGATTGGGAGTGCGCATCTCTTGTTGGGCACCTCGCATGCCTATCTTTTGAGGTTTGTATTCCTTATCAATCGTCAATTTCCCCCTGTTTTGGAAGGTGGTCCATACGTCCTAATGCCACGCCTTTTTACCGACGAGATTCGTTTGTTGCCGAACATGGGCAAAGAGGTGGCACAGATACTTGATAAATTGGGTGAGGATTCTACCATCCAGGGTTTCCAGATGATACATGATGAAATCAAGCATCTCTATGACGATTGGTTAGAACAGCATGGAATTAAACTTGAAAGTGATTTCTACAACATTGACGAAGTCGGACACAGAGCGGCTCCTCCTCGTACAGATCGCCACGGCTCCAAGCGAGGGGAAAACCCGTTTAAGGAGGATGACCCAAGATGGATAAGTTAGAGCTCGTGAAGGCATTCTTTGAGAACAAAATCTTACCTATTCTTAGAGAGAGATTCCCAGAACAAGTCGATGACATTGTATTGGTTGTAGGGGGGTCGGTAGGGATGGGTGTCCGCGACGAGTTTCAGGACATTGACGCGAACCTGGCAGTCTGTCAGCCAGTTTCTAAAGAAAGGTTGGAAGAGATTAAAGAGGTTTGGCAAACTGTTGATTGTGACATCAGAAAGATCGATAGGAGTATGGTAGACCGTTATCCAGATGGCATTTTTGGCAGTCTGCTGTTTTTTGATGACCCGGCAAATCCACCATCAGACCCGATAGACGCTACATGGGGGGCTTTCTACATTCTAACCACAAAGCCAGTCTATGACCCTCGCGGTCACTATCGCAGATTGCAGGAAAAGGTAAAGGTATGGTCCGATAGAGAGGAATGGCGCAGAGTGGTTCTGAACCGTTGGAATGAAATCTCTTTTCTCGTAAAAATTGAGATGACGGAAGCGGTTCGTAGAAAAGACGCAGCTCTATATGCCCAGCTATTCTCTCGCGCCAATATCCTGGAGTTTTGTATCATATTGTGCAGGCAGCCAGTTCCTATTCCAAAGTGGCAGCATTGGTGGCTTAACTATTGTCCGCCGTTGGGCCCCAAGCTTTATCGCCTTCTTGAAGATGACTATGCTACATCACGCACTTTAGAAGAAAAGCATAGAGCAATTCTCAAAGCAATGGATATGTTTGAGAGGTATCTTGAGGAGGAAGATATCTTAGGCTCGTCAACAACTTCGGAATAATGGAGTTTAGGTAGTTTTGATTATTAAAGTTGAACTTTTTAAACCACTAAGACACAAAGGCACAAAGATGGGTGATTGGTGATTGGTGATTGATAAGCTACATCACTCACCACTCACCAGTAACCAATCACCTTCTTGGTGTCTTAGTGCCTTCGTGGTTCAAATAGAGGAAATGTTAAGTTTATTCGTCAAAATTACCTAACTGAAAAACCGGGAATGTTTTTTCCCAGGCAAAGTTTGGTAAGTAGTTTACGAAGTAAACTACTGAGCTCTGCGAAGAATCAGCGAAGCGAACGCTTTTTAAGAACTGGTATCTTGTGTTTGTACCTTGTAACCAGATACCAGACATCAAGATACAAGACACAAGGTACAATTGGAATAAAAAGTATTACCTTAATTGTGAAGCATCCCAAAAATCGGATAACCCAGCATAGCCCAGAATTCTACTTTGGTTTTGCATAGATAATAGCCAAATTTACACAGCATAGCAAAGCTGGCAGCTTGCCCGTTTTTTAAGAAAGGAGAACCATGCACAAAATCATTCCTGTTCTTCCAAAAGAGAAGGAAGAACTTATGAAATTTTACATTCAACAGCGTATTCCATTTATTCTGGAAGGTCCGCCGGGGACGGGAAAATCTTTAGCGGCGCGGTATTGGTCGAAGGAAATCACAGGCTCCGACCCCATCAAAATTGATATTACCGAAGATACCGAACTGATGCATGTGCTCGGCGATATCGACTGGAAACGGTTGTTAGCGGAATCACATCAGGCTAAAGAATCCAGGCCCTCTCTATGGTCCCCCGTACACGGGGGACAGATTGTGGATTTTACGGTATTATATGAACGCTACTATGTTCCCTCCGCCGCTATCAAGGCAATGCAGGAGGGGCGTGTGCTGATAGTTGAGGAATTAGACCGATGCGGACGCGACACGTTATTTCCCGTGTTCTTTGATATGATAGAATACAAGCAAACGTATGTGCCTGCGCTTCAGAGGGAGATAATAGCCGAAGAGGGGTTCAACGTTATCATTACCGTCAACCGCGATACAGATGTCGGCACAGTGCGGCTGCCCGACGCTTTCCTGCGCCGATTAAGGCGGATTTTTATTCCCAACCCGGATTTTCAGACTGAAGTACAGATTGTGTTGGCGAATATCCCTGATGCTTCTGAGAACCTTGTCGAGCAGATTGTGCGCACAGTCCAGAATTTGCGTAAACTCGAACTCCAACATCGCCCCGCTCCTTCGGAGACTGTTCAGTGGGTGGCGGATTTAATCAATATGTTCGGGCCAAGTTTGGATAAGGCGACCAATGAACAACTTTCGCTAACCCTTGCGGCGATTTGTAAGGATATCGAGGATGAAGAGTTTATGCTCAAGGCGGTAGGTGCTGCGACAGTCAGCAAGCCGAAAAGCGGAAAATCCCCCCGTCTTTAAATAAAGGGGGGAAGGGTTAGTAGATTTCCAAAGTTTCTGAGACTTTGGAAATCTAAAGTGAGGAGGAGGTGAAAAGAAATGCCCGTTAATCGATTGATGAAATTTGTCGAATTATGTAAAGCCTGCGGCGTTACGATTAGTCCGAGTGAATCAGTCGCTTTCACGAATGACTTTGCCCACATTACGTTGGAAAATAAAATGCTGATAGAGGAAGCAGCCGTTGCATGCCTCGCAAAAGACAATGAATCGGAAGCCATTGTGCGCAAACTATTCCGCCTATTTTTTACAGGACGACCGGAAGAGAAAAAAGAAAACTCTGATGATGACCATGTTGATTCTCAATTGGCTCATGCCCTTCGAGAGGCGTTGGAATCGGGCGAGTTACATTTCAATAATGCCAACTTTGAACAAAACGAAGAGCCTGCTCTTGAGCAAAGCGAAGGGATGGAAACACCTACAGAGACATTCAGCGACATTGAACCAGGTCCACCCGCCGAGTCCAACATTCCCACCAAACAATCCCAACATCATCCTAATATTCAAGCTGTGCCCACAGATTATTCTCAAATGCCCGATCGAGCAGAGATAGAACGCGACTTAGCCCAATTTATGCACGATAATCTATCAGCGCGCGATTTAGAAAGAATTATCGAATTGCTGGAAAACTTACATGCAATACAGAATGCCATGCGCTTAACAGATAATGAAGGATTGCTACCAGATGAAGAGATGATGCCAGAAAGACAAAACGAGGAAGGAGCATCTGGAGAGCAAGCGGGAAACGAATATATGGATAAACAATTGGACGAATTGACAACTGATGAAGAAACGCTGTCTGAACAGCAAGGCACTCAGGGAACGTCGCCTGTAGAACATCCCGATTTTATCGGGGAAGAGCAAGATGACAATGGAGAATCCGAATTGTCAGACCAGTCACAGCAAAATGACGACTGCCCAGGTACTGTTGATGTAGTTTATTCCGATGAATTCGGGACTTCACTTGACATTGACCCCGGAGTAGGAAATGCGGCTTTAGGTCAAAGCAACTTCAGCATTCCACTTTCTCTCGAAGCGGCGCAAACTCTCTCTGCGGCGCTTGTGCGAGAACTGGCCATGTTCAACGTTTCACCTCCCTTGGGCGGACGGCTGGCGAGATTGATGAATCCAGAACAGGGACAGATTTTAGCAAGACAACATCAGATGGCTTTAGAGCTATGGATGCTAACAGACCAGGAACACGAACGGCTATTACAGAGCTTAGAATACGTTGTGGGACGATTGTTGTTGCAGGATTGTATCACGCCGGAGGAATTTGCGGAATACAGCGCGCTGTTCGATGAATACCTGAAAGCGCAAATCACAATTGCCGGCGCGGGAGCAGAAACTCATCTGAAAAATGTAGCTGCGTTAGCTACCTTATTGACCCAGTACAAATCCGAAGCGCCATTGCTACGTGTTATAGTGTTGCGACTCAGCACAGCGATGCACCGCCTGTTGACCCGCCGCATGCCGATATATGCCAAAAGCGCCGGAGGCAAACTTGATGTTCGGAAAACCATCCGCCAGAGTTTGCAATACGGCGGTATTCCGATGGAGTTTATCTATCAAGAAAAGGTTTTGTGGGAGGATATTGTATTGGCGTTGGATACCAGCGGCAGTCAGGCCTGGTGGGCTGTCAGCGCGATGTTGTTCGCTTCTGCGTTTGAAAAAACCGCCCGACGACTGCGGGTGTATAGTTTCACATCGGGCATTGAAGATGTAACGAAGTACGTCCCGCATCCAGAAAAGTTTGTGCAACATTTAGACGACTTCGCAGGATACAGCAACTACGAAACGTCGTTTCAGCAACTGCTCTCAAAAGTGCCCATTTCTCCACGTACAACTTTGATTATCGTAGGAGATTGTCGGGATTATCAAGGCTCCTGGCAGCAAAAAAGCCCCGATAAATATGGACAACGCATTGGTCCAAAAAGCGCGAAACTTATGGGCAAATTGGTAACCCGTAGCAATAAAGTGATAGTCTTGAACCCCGAAGAGAAAATCAAGTGGGGTGTCGGCGACAGCGCCGCGCTTGATTACGAACAAGCCGGGGCGATTGTCAAATATGTCGCTTCACCACTTGATTTAGCGGGACAATTGATGGAAGCGTGAAAACATATTTTACAAAGGAGATTTTATGATACGGATTTTCATCATGTATAACCTGAATGACGGTATCTCGCTTGACGACTACCAAAAATGGTCATCCGAGATAGATAAGAAAATAGTTATGAGCCAACCTGGGATTTTAAGTTTTGATGTCCATACAATCAAAGGTGGGCTTGGGAAACAGCCATACCAGATTGTGGAGATAATTGAGGCAGATAGTTGGGAAGATTGGCTCAAGGCTTTGGAAACGTCTGAGATGATTGATGGACATAAGCAATGGCAGCGATATTGTGATGAATCGAGCCTGGTTGTCCTATATGGAGAAAAACTATAAGGCGACCGAATCTTTGGAGATGAAAGTGAAATGAGTAAAGGCAAGAAAAGAAAGAGCGAGAGAAAAAAGAAACACCGCGAACAGCAAGAGAAAAAAAGACAGGAGGAAGAAGCATGGCAGCCGCTCCCGGCTAACTTCAATAACATCGTCAATGCCATCGTTGATAAACTTTTAAATTCTGCGGATGATTTGCCTGAAGGTTTTATTATCGACTATGAAATAAATAATCTGAAAGCAATGTCGCAAATGTTGTGCCAAAAATTACCTATCAGACTGCAGAGAATAGAGAGTAATCCCAGAATACCTAAAGGTAATATTTTGCTTTGGCATGGCACTTCTCTGAGCCGGGCTGAATCTATATTGGAATCAGGATTTAAGAGCAAGAAACGCGGCGTTTATTTCTCATCGAATATCATGACAAGTTTGGGCTATGCCGAAGGAAGAGCTTCTGCTGGACATAGCGAGCCGGCCATCTTTGCCGCTATTTATGACATAAGCAGATTGAAATACGGCAAGGAATTTCAGCATCAACACCACTATATTTTCAAGCCCGGTGTCGCTACTCGGATTGTGAAGTATCTTTTGACATGCCACGGATTGTATTCTATTGGTAAAATTGTCACTGAAACCAATAGGTTTAAAGATGACCTCACGGACATTGCGATTACGCAAAGTTCAGGCAATACAGGAATTGCATATTGGCTCAACAGCTTTCTGGACTTAGATGATTCAGACTGTATTTCTGAAAATCATCCTGCCGTCGGCCAGATTAAAGCATGGGTTGATGGGCAGTATGCAAATGGTAGGGTGATACCAATTACAGATGAGGAGATTTTGATTTTGGCGAAAGAATATGAGCTTATATGATGTCTATAGACCTAACCAATATCACATTTCAAAATTGGTACACAAGTATCAGCGGGATGTCAAAACACCTTACTAAGTAGACAATTACTTTTTTTCCTCTTATTTCTTATGATGGAACTTTTCTTTCTTAACGGAAATTTTGGATATCCTATAGCGACCTTTGGTGATATACAAGGAGAATAGAAATGAAACCAAAACAACAGCAAATCAAGACAGTGCAAGATAGATTTTGCATTACTCTCCCCGTTGCGCTGGCAAATCAGGTCAGAAAAATAGCGAAACGAGAAAATATTTCAATATCTTTTTTTGCTCGTCAAGCAATTGAAGAAAAATTGAAACAGATGGAGCCCTTCTTTTTTCACGAAAACGAAAAAAAGCTTTCTCTCAGAGAGCGTCGTGCTTTTATGGATTTACCAATAGAGGAGCGTCGGAAAATAATGGCAGAACAAGCAGAGGAAATTCTCTTTTCTTACGAACAAGATTCGGAGTGGAAAGAACTGCAAAGAGGCGATATTGTTGAATATTAGCCCTAAGCGGGGCGAAATTTGGATTGTCAATTTTGACCCAACAATAGGGACGGAGATTAGAAAAACACGCCCCGCTGTTGTGGTCAGTTCTGATGCAGTTGGTATATTGCCAGTAAAGTTGATTGCACCTATCACGGACTGGAAAGAATATTATTCACGCAATATCTGGCATGTGAAAATCGAACCCGATAGCGATAATGGTTTGATAAAACCTTCTGCCATTGATGCTTTGCAGATACGAGGGGTAGATATCCAGCGATTCGTTCGCAAACTGGGGTGTGTTTCGGAAATTGTGATGGGGGAAATCGTGACCGCCATCGCTGCTGTTATAGAATATCCATAAGGAGGACAAAAATGAGGATAATACGATATAACGAGAATATGTTAGAACAATGTGTTGAATTCTGGTGGGGAATATACGAGCAAAAGCCTTATATTGTACGCCCGGATGGATACCAGGACATAAACAACCCACCCGTTGCTTGTGATGTATTCAGGAAAAATCTTAGGAGTGGACTAAACGGAGACTATACTACCCACTGGCGAGGAGTGGTTACTCCCGACAGCATTATTCTGGTTGAGGATAATGGAAAAATTGCTGGCATGCTTGTCTGTTCAGTGGATAGCGAGAACCTCGTTGGCACTATACGGTCGGGATTTATGCACCAGGACCAACGTGGCCGGGAAATTGCCGATGTTCTTGTCAGCGAAGCGATTGAGCATTTTCGAAGGTTGGGATTGCGAAAGGCTGTGGTGGGACCAAGTTATACATTAGAAGTCGAACGTCCTCTTCATATAGCGGTCCTGGATGCAGGATTTGCGTGGGAGGAGAGTTGGGACCAACCGGGTGGCCATTACGGCGTAGTCATGGGAGGGTGGTTTCATGACTTTGAGTTAAGTCCTGAAATCAAACAAAAAATGAAGGAGTTGCGGAAGCAGGGAATTACATTTCAAAAGGTGACCCTCGACGAACTCCGAGAGTTCAAGCGCCTTGATAACGACCAACCGCCTGATAACCTCGAGTCGATAGCTAACCCTTGCTATGGTGCTTTCGTCGGTGACCGTCTGGTGGGTTGGCTTGCCTGGGTATGCATCTGTGGTCTGGAAGTGATTCCCAGTTATCGGAGAAGAGGAATCGGCACAGTGCTTCTTCATCTGGTAATGGCCGAGACGGATGAGGCGGTTCAGGAGGAAGATGAATACGACTGCACTGTCGTGAGTGTGACCAGTCCAGCGCGAGTGCTGCTCCATTCTGCTGGCTTTAAATATTGGTACTTGGGTTTTGGAGGAATGTTGATGGATTTATAATCTTTTTCAGGAGGAATGACCAATGAGAATCGTTAGATATCACGAAAACATGCTGGATGAATGCGCGGAATTCTGGTGGAACATCTATAAGGATATGCCTTATGTTCACCGACCGGATGGCTGGGTAACCATAAACACCCCGCCGATTGGTCCTGGATTTTTTGGCAAGTACCTCAAAGAAGGGCTTAGTGGCGCTTCGTACTGGCATGGAGATGGGGGTCAATACGGACGAGGGACGAGTCTTGGGCCTCACCACTCCGAAAGTAATCCCCAGTTATCGCAGGAGGGGCATTGGCAAGGTTCTCTACCATCTGGGAATAGAGGAAGTGGTACGGCAGGGCGCTCAGTATGGGTATACGGTTACAGGTATACATAATCCTGCACGCTTGATTTATCGGTCAGTTGGCTTTAAGTATTGGTATACACACTTTTGGGAGATGTCAAAACAACTTTAGTTTATGAGGAGATAAATGATTATGAAACAAGTAAAAAGTTACATAGGCCCTAATATTCTCAGCTTGCAAGAACGAGCGAAGGTGGTGAATAATCTCCTTCAGATACGTTTGGAGACATTACTCCCTGCGGTGATGCGAGAAACGGGTTTCGACACCTGGGTCATCATCTGTCATGAGGATAACCATGACCCTGTTTTCCGCACCCTGATTCCCTGGGAATGTTGGGCTCCCATCTTACAGATTATCGTTTTGCATGACCAGGGGCCCGAAAAGGGCGTTGAACGGCTCAACATTTCGCGCACCAATATGCAGGGCTTGATGACTTCCGTCTGGGACCCCAAAAGTTCAGAGCATCAATGGGCTTGTCTCCGACGCTCACTCGAAGAGCGCCAGCCCCGACGGATTGGAATTAATCAATCCGACGTGATTTGGGCTGCCGATGGTCTGACGGCGGCTCTCAAGGAGAAGCTCATCGCTACGCTGGGCCCCGACCTCGCGTCCAGGCTTGAATCCGCTGAACCACTCTGTATCCGCTGGCTCGAAACTCGGATTCCAGAAGAACTGGATTTGTATCACCATGCGGCTGCCATAGCTCATGCCATCATCAAGGAATCCTTCTCACGACGGGTCATTACCCCAGGCGTTACGACTTGTGAGGATTTGAGATGGTATTACTGGCAACGCACACGGGACCTCGGGCTGGATGTCTCATTCCCTCCGTTCTTCAATCGCCAGCGCAGTCAAGAATCCCGCTCACGATGGGGGGAGAACGATTTGGTGATTCGACCGGGGGATTTGGTGCATTGCGATGTGGGAATCGAATATCTGCGATTGCTCACTGACCACCAGGAGATGGCGTATGTGTTACGCCCAGGAGAAACTGAATCGCCCCAAGGATTACGCGAAGGGATGGCTCAAGCCAATCGGTTGCAAGAAATTTTCACCGGGACCTGGCAGCAAGGTTTGACGGGTAACGAAATTCTCGGCAAGGCATTAACCCGAGCTCGGGAAGCCGGCCTCAGTAAGCCCAAAATCTATTCTCACTCGTTGGGGCATTATCTACATGAGCCAGGGCCTCTGATGGGACTCCCCTGGGAGCAGGAGAATTGTCCGGGGCGTGGAGATGTCGTGATGCATTATAACACGTGCTACACCGTAGAGTTAAGTGTCACCTGTCCCATTTCGGAATGGGGCGGTCAGGAGGTTTCCATCATGCTCGAACAGGACGCGGCTTTTACAGCAAACGGCGTCATCTTCCTCGACGGTCGTCAAACAGAGTTCCATTTCATCTGAGGAACTTTGATAGTCTGTTATGGCATGTTTCAGAAAACTGTTTACATTTCGGCGGATGGGAGGAAAAGGAAGGAAGGGAAGGAAAGGAAGGGAAAGTAAGCAGTAAGCAGTAAGCGGTAAGCGGTGGTATATTGGTATATTACTGCTGATTGCTTCGTTCCTCGCAACTTACCGTTTACCGCTTACCGAATCCTTTCCCGTGTCAACTAATTTTTGAAGAGATTTGAAACATGCCGAATTTTTCCGTAAAATCGAGGTGAAACAAGTGACGCAACAGTCCAATGAAGACGTTAACAGAGACCGGATGGCAGTGTGTATTTACTGCGAGCGGCCGGCCATCTGCAGAGACCGAAAGATGGACCGATGCCTCTGTAGCGCTCATGCACTGATAGAGGTAGTTGGTTTTGAAGAGAGGAAGAGACCGCCAGTAGAAGTACAAGTTCGTCGAGCCGCTGGTGATGATATCGCACGCGTCGTTGAGCTTGCACAGCATTTCTGGGGGGAGGAGAGGTCGAGAGCTTTGAGCGGAATTACTTGATACGGAAATTATCCGCCTTCGTTGCCTGTGCGGGAGATACTGTGGTGGGAGCGCTAAGCTATTCCGAAGAGCCCGAAAGAGTTGTCATGGTCATGATTAACGTTCTTCCGCATTGGCAGGGCGTGGGTGCAGGCAGGGCGTTGGTTGAGTCGCTCACTGCGGAGGCAAAGAGGAAGGGGATTGCCCGGCTTGTCGTCGCGACTACGAATGACGACATACCAGTTCTCACATTCTACCAGCGACTCGGCTTCCGAATTACTGGCATTAAGATAGATGAAGTAATTCGGCACCATGGTGGTGAGATAACGGGGTTCTCAGGCATACCAATATGCGACGAAATTCAGCTTGCTTTGGCGCTGTAAGGGGCCCCGGAGTTTCTCGGCCATACGCATTAAGTTAAGGGTTGTAAAGAGGAAAGCACTTTGTTATCATGTCTGTTATCATCCAATCTATCATGATAAAAAGGCGCTTTCCGATGAACATTATACCGCAAG
>Ga0194113_10001889_pt1 | contig 28757 bp, 23 predicted proteins | sample TA2MahC200mmetaG_FD_146193 | JGI IMG/M metagenome (GOLD analysis project Ga0194113, IMG submission 146193) | Freshwater microbial communities from Lake Tanganyika, Tanzania - TA2015017 Mahale Deep Cast 200m | ecosystem: Environmental > Aquatic > Freshwater > Lake | place: Tanzania: Lake... | reverse complement strand
GGGGCAAGTGTCCGCTGCAGTTGACCGGGTATGATGTCAGCCGCTTGCCCATGACCACCATCTGTGCCGGTCTGAGCATCGTCTGGCCTATCCCGCAAGAGCATGTCCCAAACTCGTGACGGTCTCGAAAGTCTCTGCGATCTCTGCGCCCTCTGCGGTAAGATTCTCATCCCCCGTGGCGGCGTGTGCGGCATGGGCATCTGTCCTGAAAATCACCGCGGAGGGCGCGGAGAATCCGAAAGTCTCTGCGATCTCTGCGCCCTCTGCGGTAAGATTCTCATCCCCCGTGGCGGCGATACCGGCATGGCCATCTGCCCTGAAAATGGCTTCGCACTGGCGTCGGCCGCGGCACGGCAAGCTACGGCTGCCGATCCTCCTGCGCTGCCTGGCGCAACAACGGACAGGGCGGCAGGGGATCGGTCGTGCCCAACGGGATGTTCTGCGTGCAGCTTCCGCCCGGCAGCGACAGCACCCAGACGAAGGGCGCGAAGCCCGCCGCGGCGACGGTCAGGGTGTAGGTCCCCGCGGGAACGACCGGAAACAGATAGTAGCCGTCGAAGCGGCTGCGGACGTGCAGCGGCCTGGCCTCCGTCGCCGTCACGGCGCTGGGCGCCAGGGTGAGGTCTGCGCCCACCACGCGCGTGATGGCCGTGCCCGCCGTAACCAGTCCTTCCAGCCTGGCCTGGACGGTCGGAACCAGGTAGATCTCCGCGGTTGTCTCCGGACTCAGGAGATGCTGCGCCTGATACACCTGGTAGCCGGCCCGATAGACGGTGACGGTGTACTCTCCCCTGCTGACGCCGCGGAAAGAGAACTGGCCGTTCAGGCTGGTATAGGTCCACTCGCCGCTGTCCAGGACCACGCGCGCGCCCGGCGCCGGCTGCCCCGAATAGAGGTCATACACTGCGCCGCGCGATTCCACGACCTCTGCGGCCGAGATGATCGTCAGCTCCAGCGTGCCGCTCACGATGTCGTAGCTCCCGACGTTGGTGATCTGGCCGGTCACGGTGATCGGTTGCCGGATCAGGTAGAGGTCGTCATCCGTCAACACCTCGAGCTGAGCCTTCACCCCGCCGATGGGGACGACGCGCGCCAGCACGGTGACGCGGCCGGTGTCGGCCGCGGTACACTCATTGCGCAGGTAGTACATGCTCTCGCGCACGCCGGTCGGGATGGTCAGCGTGGTGGTCTGCACCTCGCCGGGCAGGATGGCGGTGTTGCTGTAGGCGTGGCTCAACACCAGCCGGCCCTCGGTGTCGCGCAGACTGGCCTGGCAGGCGTAGGCCGTCTGGCCGCCCCCGCGGTTGCGCACGGTCAGGCGCAGCGGCCCGCCCGCGACATGATCCGCCGGCGCCAGCCGCGGGTCCAGGTCAGCCGGCAGCACCACGAAGTAGGAGTCGCGGCGGTCCTGGTCCGCCCCCAGGCTGAGGGTGAGGCGGATCGGGTACGTGCCGCCGCGGATGTCCAGCGGCACGCTGGCGGTGTGCGGCAACGTGAGCTGCTCGCCCGGGCCGATGGGCACGCTGCGGGTGCTGGTGTAGGCCAGGGCGGGGATGACCAGCTCGGAGCCGAGGACTTCGGAGAAGACGCCGGTGTTCTTGAGCAGCAGGTTCACGTTCATGGCATCCCCGCCGCCGTAGCTGCTCTTGTCCAGCCGGAACTCGACCGCGTGGGCGGCGGGCAGTTCCGTGACCCCGCGCACCGCGTAGTTGCTCTGCCAGGCGTGATGCTCCAGCCGGAAGACGCCGACGCGGGCCGTGAAGGGGATGTCGAAGCTCAGCGCCGCGGTCTGCCCGGCCGGCAGGTCGAAGCCCTGGCTGCCGCTCCAGAGCTGCAGGCCGTCCGGGTCGCGCAGGACGGCGGCCAGGGTGGCGCCGTGCGCGTGGTCGTAGCCGGCGTTGGTCACCGAGAAGGTCACGGTGTTGACGACGCCGGGCAGGTAGGGGCCGGGCCGGGTCGCCGTGATGACGAAGCGCGGCCCGGGCATCTCGAAGTGACCCACCCCCACGCCCACCGCCGCGCTGTCGCGGAACGCTTCAGCCCGCATCTCGTACAACCCCCAGAGGGTGGAGGGGAGCGTCGGGGTGCGGGTGATGTGCCGCGTGGCGCCGGCCGGCAACGTGGCCGTGAAGGTGGCGCTGTAGACCAGGGCACCCGCCGGATCGCGGATGCGCAGGACGTTGCGCAGGTCGAAGGTCGCCCGCTGCAGGTTGCGCAGTGTGGTGGTGACGAGCGCGGTCTCGCCGGCGCGGTAGCGAGGCTTTTCGCTGGCGGGGGTGACCTCGACCGCCGGCGCCACCACGACGATCGGCGCGCTGGCCCGACCGACCAGCGTGCCGGCCTCATACAGTTGGACATCGAACGGCCCGCTGCCCCAAATGGTCCGGGTGCAGGGGACGGTGGTCGTGACCCCTGGGTTCACGGTGAAGGGTGTGGCGCCGCAGGGAGAGTGCAGGCTGACGGTGTGCGCCGTCGCGCCGTCGTTGCGCACCTGGACGCGGAAGGTCGCCTCCATGTCCCGCACGAAGTAGTAGCCAGGGGCCTCGACCCACATCTTGAGGTCGCGGTCAGGATCGGCGACCGGGCTCGGGTCGGAGACCACGAAGCGGGCGCCGGCCGCCTCGCGCTGGATCAACGTCTCGTTGGCGTCAAGCAGGGTGTAGTCCACCCACCAGATGCCGAGATGAGTCGGATAGTCGGATAGTCGGATGCTCAGGTCAGTGACCGCCTCAGCGCCCGAGGGGATATTCACGTTGACCACGGTCGTCGTCACCACGGTCTTGTCGGGCGTCAGGATGGACAAACGCGCCGCCGCGGCGTCGGTAGCCGCGGTGTTGGTCAGCGTGACCGGCAAAGTGAACGTGGCGTCTGGCCCGTATTCGGGCAATTCCCGGGCATCCACGGCCCAGGCGATCAGATCGCGCAGCAGAATGCGGGTATCGTTGCTGGCCTGCCAATTCCAGCGCGCCCAGTCGGCGTAAATGGTGGCAGCGATCACCCACCCCCCGCCTTCTTCCCCCTCAGAGGGGGGAGGGTAGGGGTACATGATCAGGCCGGGCTAGGCGTTGCGGCTGCGCGTGAGCAGCACGGTCGCGGCCTCCGGATACTCGATGAACTCGCCGTCCACCGGGGTGTCCACGTAGAAGCGGTCGAAGCCAGAGAGGATTTGGTGGTAGTTCTCGATGTAGTAGGCGCTGCGGAAGCATTGCAGGCTCTCGTTCCAGCCGTGGCCGACCAATTGGCCGCCGGGCAGCAGGCGGAAATGGCTGCCCACCTGCTGATCCAGCGCCACGATCACACCGCCGTTGCGCACGTACTCTTCCAGCTTGGCCTTGAAGAGGGCTGAGCTACTCAGCCCGAAGAGGCCGCCGGAGGGGATGAAGAGCACGGGGAACGCCATGTCCGGCCGGAAGTTGACATCTACGAGCAGATAAGGCTGGCCGATGTAGGTGAGGTAGTCGCCGGCCTCGGCGGCGAAGCCGTTTTCCAGCAGCGCCACCAGCGGCGCGCCGCGATAGACCGGCATGGCCGCGGTCGCCTGGCGCGTGGCGACGGAGAAGGTATCATCGGGCGGCCGGGGATCGCTGGGGTTTTGGGGGCGCTGTGGCGGCGGCCGGTTCTGCGGGCGATCGGCGAGCTGCTGCAGTTGCCGGCACGAACGTTCCATGATCTCCACCACATTGGCATAGTCACTGCCCAAGAGCCGGCCACTGCCCATGCGGTAGGTCTGGCACGTCAACTGGCCGCGCCTGGCGCAGGAGTGGACGGTTGTGGTGCATCTCTGCCCCCCGCCGATGATGTTGACGCCCGCGCCGACGCCTGCGGCGACCTCGTTCAGCGCGTCGTCGGACCCCGGATAGTACTCGCCGCCGATGCTGCCGCCCACAGGGCCCACGTTCGCGCCGAAGCCCAGGTAGATGCCGTACATCACCCCGGCCAGGTCTTGACCATTGGCCGCGCCGGAGAAACTGATGGCGCTGATGCCCACGCCGATGTCTATGGTCCCGCCGAGCTTCAGGCAGCTCACGGAGATGGTGCAGGACTCGCCAGTGCGCGTGTTCATCACCGCGCCCGACCAGATCCGGCCGCCGGCGCCCACCTGGAACGCGGCGAATCCGCCAAAGCCCACCCACACGTCGTTGTCTGAGGCGGGACGCTTCTTCTGCCAGAGCAAGAGGCCCGAGGGGTCGGTGCGATTGACTGGATTGTTGCCCACGTAGAGATATGGGTTCGGGTCAGTGCGGGCGGTGATGGGGTCCTTGCCCAGGAACCGCCCCAGGGTCGGGCTGTAGAGACGGGCGCGATAGTCGTAAAGACCGGCGATGCCCAGGTCGGCCCGGCCGGCGAAGCGATAGGGGTTGACGATGCTGCCGGTCTCCCCCCGCGCATTGCCGAAGGGATCGTAGGCGTAGGTCGCCGCCAGATTGCCGCTGTTGTCGCTCAGACCGATGATGCTCCCCAGCGCGTCGGCGTGATAGAAGGTGGTGACACCGCCCCGCCGCTGGCTCAGCCATTCATCCACCTCGCCGGAGGTGTAGCGGGCCGACACGGCGCCGCTGCTATCCAGCTCCTGCAGCACATTGTCTCGGTTATAGATGTAATAGGTGGTGGCGCCATTGGGTTCCGTGCGGCTGAGCAGGCGGCTGTCCGGGTAGCGGGCAAAACGAGTCACCCCGCTTCCGGCCACGCCGACCGCAGTGAAGCGGTTGCGGGCATCGTAGGCGAAGGTGACGACCTGGCCGGCTTGCACCTGCCGTGCCAGGTTGCCGTTGGCGTCGTAGGTATAGGTGATGGCCGCGGCAGCCGGTGGGATGACCTGGGTGAGCTGGTCGCCGGCATTATAGGTATAGCTGGTGGCGCCGCCGCCGCTCTGGGCGAGGGTCAGACGATTGCCGGCGGCGTCGTAGGTGTATTGGGCTGTGGACCCGTCGGGGTAGGTCACGCCGGTCAGCCGATCCAGGGCATCGTAGGTATAGGCGGTCGTTCCGCTGGCGTCGCTGACGCTGGCGCGGTTGTCGGCCGCATCGTAGGTATAGGTGAAAGCGGCCAGCAGGCTGCCATCGGCCTTGCGATGCACCAACGAGAGCACCTGGCCGACCGCGTCGTAGGTATACTCGGCGTAAGCGCCGTTGCCCAGGGTCTTGCGGATCAGATGATTGAGGACATCGTAGGTGAAAGTCGTGGTCTGGCCGGCGGGATCGGTGATGGTCGCCAGGCGGGCCGCGGCGTCATAGGTATAAGCCGTGATGCCGCCGTCGGGGTCGGTCATAGAGGCCAGCGTGCCATCGTTGTTGTAGCTGTAGGCGACCACCTTGCTGACGCCCAGGGCAAAGATGTTCGTCGTGACCGCGATGAGGCGGCCGGCCGCATCATAGGTGTTCAACACGCTGGCGTGGGTGTTGGTCATGCCGATCTGGCGGCCCTCGGCGTCGTAGGCGTAGCTGACGGGGTTGCCGTCCGGATAGCCGGCCTGCGTCACCTGACTCAGCGCATTCAGGGCCACGGTGGTCGGCCGGCCGTTTGCATCCACGCGACGGACGATATTGCCCATCGCATCGCGCTCGTAGACGGTGGCGTTTCCCAGGGGATCGGTCTCCCGGAGCAGATAGTCGGAATCGTTGTAGACCATGTTGAAACTGCGATCCAGGGCGTCGGTGAGGCGGATGAGGTTGTTCGCCTCGTCGTAGGCCAGGCGGATGCGGCCGCCCAGGGGATCAATCACGGCCACAGGGCGGTTCAGGCCATCGTACTCGTAGCGCGTGACGCGGCCGGCCGCGTCCGTGCTGGTCAGCGCCTTGCCGGCGGCGTTGTAAGTGAAGCGCGTGGTGCGGGAAAGGGGATCGGTGATGACCACGACGCGGTCTGCGGCGTCATACGTGTAGCGCGTGACGTTGCCCGCCGGATCGGTCTCCGTGAGGCGGTTGCCCACCGCGTCGTAGGTGTAAACGGTGGTGCGGCTCAGGTGATCGGTGATGCGGATCAGGTTGCCGTAGGGGTCGTACTCGTAGCGGGTAATGCGACCGGCCGGATCGGCGACCGACGTGGTGCGACCGGCGGCGTCGTAGGTGTAAAGCGTGCTGGCGCCCAGCGGATCCGTGACGCGGGTCGGGTTGTTGCGGCTGTCGTACTCGTAATGCGTGACGTTGCCCAGCTTGTCGGTGAAGCTCACCGGCTGGCTTACCCCCACGATGTAGCCATAGCGTTCAGTCTGGCCCAGCGGGTCGGTCACCGCGATCAGATTGCCCCGGCTATCGTAGGCCAGGGTCGTGCTGCCGCCGTTGGGGTTGGTCAGACGCACCAGGTCGCCGTTGTCGTTCCAGGCATAACCTACCGTCCGTCCGGCGCCGTCGCTGGCCTGGGTCGCCCGGCCCCGGCCGTCGTAGGTGTAGATCACCCGGCGGGCCTGGCCTTCCACGATCTCCATGGCCGTGGTCTGCGCAGCCCCGTAGGAGAAGTAAAGGGCCGAAAGCGGTGTGATCAGGCTGATGGCCCCGCCCTCAGCGTTGTAGGCGATGTCCAGGCGATTGCCCTGTGGATCGGTGATGCGGGTCAGACGATGGGCGCCGTCATAGCCGTAACGCGTGGTGTGGCCCAGCGGATCGGCGACAGAGGTGAGGTTGCCGTCGGCGTCGTGGCCGTATTGCACTACGCGCGCCGACGTCACGTTGGGATCCGTCACCTGGGAGAGATAGTGCCTTCCGCCATCCAGGGCGTAGGCCAGCTCCAACCGCCGCCCATACGAATCGCTGATGCGGGTCAGCAGGCCGACCTCGTTGTAGGTGAAAACCAGGGCCAGGCCGTTGGGGTCTTCAAGGCGGGTGATCCGGCGATGGCGGGCGCTGTCGAAGAAATACTTGTACCCGTGCCAGGTGGTGAGGAGGTATTTGCCCGGCTGAGGGCTGGTCAGGATGTCGCGACGCCCGCTGGGCGTACTGAACGCGCCGACCCCGACCTCGTAGTGGGACTCGCCGCCTTCGGCCCACTTGATGGCGACGAAGTGCCGCACCACTTGATAGGACACCCACCTACATCCAACGCCTGACGCACAGACCCACGAATAGTGAGTTTCGACAATCTGGTACTCGCGGTAGGAGATATCGTAGGCAAACTGCCAGCCGTGGAAGCCCAGGGGAGAGACAGCGCCGCTGCGCAGGCTGTTGTAGGAGAGGGCGATCTCCATGGCCAGGGGACAAGAAAGGCGCAAATCAGTGCGCCGATAAAGCAGATTACCGTTGTAGGTGTTAACCTGCACGCCGAAGGGGCCATCTATGACGATCTGTCCCTTGCCGCTGGGGGGCGACTCCTCGGTCGCGGCCTGCGCCTGGGGTCGCGCGGTCACTTCCTGGGGCGGCGCGGCGGAAACCGGCCCCGGCAGGGGAAGCATACTAGCTAAGAGGGCAGCGATCACCAGCACGGCCAGCGCGCGGTAGACGCGGCTGCAGGCCGAGCCAGGCGCTCGCCGGGCAAACGCGGTCGAGGCAGCATCCCGCAGCCGTCGCTGCATCAACAGCCCCAACCCGACGAAGAGCAGGAGAAAACCCAGGGCGACAAGCGCGGCTTGCTGAGACTCAGGCCGCGCTTCCGGCGTCGCGGGCGTCATCGGGGTTGTGGGCACGCCGGAGGTGCACGCTTGCCAGCACAACAGCAGTAGGACGGCCGACAGGCCACACATCACGCCGAACGAGACGAACAAACGGCGGAGCTTCATCGCAGCACCTCCTGGCAGCAGATTCTTGCGACGCGCGGGGGCCATGGCATAGACGATAAGCGTGGCCCATCAGGTGAATGGCGGCTAGGCCAGACGGAGTGAAGCGCAGCAGACGCAATGGCGCAAAGCGCCACGATCGGCGCGCCAAATCGAGAAGCGTTGTTGCGAGTCTCGCGACAAGCAGAGGGGTGATCAACATGGGCGACATGATACTCCCCGGCCACTCTACCTGGCTGTGATGTAGAGCAACGATGAGAGGCGATCAGCCGTAGTTAACTCTAGCACACATTGCGCCCTGGGTCAAGTAACACAATGGTGCAGATGTGCACGAGGGGAGTATAATGAGGACATCTGAATCTGGCGGCGGCGATGACGCATCCCATGATCGGCGGCGGTAGGCGCCTCCGGCCGGCGCGCATCCTCATTGACGATCCTGCACTGGTGCAGGCAGTGGCGCCGCACCTGGCCGAAATCGACGTACGCTGCGAAGCCCTGGCCGGATCCGCGCTGATCAACACGGCCCTGCGCAACATGGATAGCCACATGAATCGCCGGCCGGCGCAGCCAGGCCTGCTCAGCGTGAAAGGAGCCACGCAGCCCCTGGTCGCCGAGCTGTTCGAGGCCGCCGCTGAATATCACGCCCAGGCGCCCTGGCGGTGGATGGACAACCTGGCGCCGCTCGAAATCCACTATCCGGCCGATGGCCCTGCCCACTACCTGGATGCCATCGAGACGCACGGTTGGCCAGTGGCTGGCGCCAACGCCTACCCGCTGATGATGAAGGTCGTACCGCCTATCCAGATCGGCGCGCCGAGCGCAGCCGAAATGGCGTTGCTGGCCGCAGCGTTGCGCGCCATCCCCGACTTCCTTCCTCGGGGGCCCTCGCTACCTGGCCGAGTTCCAGGAGAAGATGGGCACGGCCCCCGAAGCGATCTCAGCCTACCGGTCCACCTGGCGCAAGCTCGAAGAATACGTGCGGGCCATGGGGTATACAGAGCTGCGCTGAGCGAACAGCGTACCTGGATCGGCGGCTAGATGATCAGACAGAATCCTCGTCCTCCCCCACCAACATGCTCACCGCTGGACCAACCGATAGGATCAGCAACAACGCCATGATCGCCGCGGAGGAAAGACACCAGATGCACACTGCGTAGATGATCGCCAGTTCCAGGTAGGTGAGGTAGAGCGAGAAAAGCACGCCGAACAGCGCCAGGCCGAAGAGCGCCAACGGCGCGAGTTCGGCCAGGCGGCCCTGCGTGAACCGCTCGACGGCCCAGGCGGCCACGATCGCCGCGTAGCCGATCAGACCCAGCAACCCCACCGGCAGCACGCCAAACAGCCTGGCGTAGGGGCTGGATTGCACCGTGTTGCAGTCCCCGACCGGCCCGCAGATCGCCTGGACGTTCTGCGTTTCGACAAAGGTCAGATAGCCGGCCACCCCCAGCCCGATGACGCACAGGGCCGGAATGAACACGTGCGCCCACTCGGGCAGGGTCGGCAGGGTCCGGCCGGTTGCGGCCAGCGCCGCGGCCGCAAGCGCGTAGAGCAGCGCAGCCCCCAACAGGCCGGCTACCGCCCACGCCAAACCAAACCCGCTCGTCGCCTCTGCGGCCAGCCCCAGACTCATAACGGATGCGAAGATAGAATCGCTCAGCATGTGGTTAACCTCTATGGAGGACTCGTGCAGCTCGAATCAAGGCCGCCGCGCGCCTGCCACAGCGTCAGGCCGGCGACCAGGCCGAAACCTGCGGTATAGAGCGCCAGCAGCGGCATGGCGCCATAGAAGCCGCGGCTCCAGGCGACTGCGAGGCCGACCGCCGCGTAGAGAGCCAGCGCCGCTTCGCCGATCACCGTGCCATCGGGCGCCAGCCGATAGCGGCTGGCGGACCAGTCGCCGCGACGCCCCTCGATGCGGAACTTGGGCGTGCGCGCAAAGACGCCGCCCCAGCGGACGCCGCCCTGCCACACCGCGCGGGTCGTGCTCCACGCGATCCCTGCGCCCATCAGGATCAGCACTGGCAAATATGCGATGCGCCGCGGCCAATCGTGATAGAGCGCAGCCTGCCCCACCGTGTAGAGCAGCGGCGCGGCCAGAACCACCACCAGCAACGCAGCCAGCGGCATCTGGAGCATCTGCGGCTGGCCCAAGAGCGGCAGCGTCAGCAGCAGCAAACCGACCATGAGCGGCTGCGCCAGGTACGAGCCGATATGCACCAGCGCGGCGAGCTTTTGGATCGGACTCAGATGGCTGCCCACGATTTGCGGCCCCAACTTCCGCAGACATTGGGTAGCGCCCTGCGCCCAGCGCGCCTGCTGACGCTTGAACGCCTCGATCTGCGGCGGCAGCTCAGCCGGCGCCTCCACATCGGGCAGATAGAGGCAGCGCCAGCCGGCCAACTGCGCCCGGTAGCTGAGATCCATGTCCTCGGTCATCGTGTCCGCCTGCCAGCCGCCCGCGGCCTCAATACAGGCTCGTCGCCACACGCCACCGGAACCGTTGAAGTTGATCAACAGCCCAGAGCGATTCCGGCCGGTCTGCTCCACGACGAAATGCCCATCCAGGGCCAGCGCCTGGGCGCGCGTGAGGGGCGAATAGGCTGCGTTGAGGTGAGACCAGCGCGTTTGGGCCATGCCAGCCTCGGGGTGCGCGACCAGCACGGGTATCGTGCGACGCAGAAAATCGGGATGAGGCTGGAAATCGGCGTCGAAGACGGCCACGAACTCCGCATCGGTATGGGCCAGGCCCCAGGCCAACGCGCCGGCCTTGAAGCCGGAACGCTCGCCCCGACGCAGCACGCGCACATTGACGCCCCGGCCGCGCAGCGCGGCCGCGCGCGCCTCGGCCAGGGCTGATGTCTCGTCGGTGGAATCATCCAACACCTGAATCTCCAAGCGATCGGCCGGATAGTCGAGGCCGGCTGCCGCGTCCATCAGCCGCTCCACGACGTGTTGTTCATTGAAGATCGGAAGCTGCACCGCCGCCTTCGGCCAGGCATCCTCCGCAATCGGGACCGCGGCCGGCGTCTCCGCACGACGCCGCCAATAGAGGATCGTCAGCGCCAACGCTTGCACGCCGTAGAGCGCCAGCCACAGCGCAAACAGGGCATACACCGCCCGCAACAGAATCAAGTCTCTCACTCCCAAAAAAGGCGACCCGCCGCCAGGCTGCGCCCGGCGGCAAGTCGCGGCATCCCGCAGATGGGTTCCAACAAGAGAGATTATACTCAGCTTGCCGCCAGGAGCAACTTCGGCCGGTTTGCAGAAACGCCGTCAGACAGTGTACACTCCTGCCCTATGAAAGATCACTTGCAAACACCGACGCTGGCCCAGGCCGAAGCGTTCCTGCGGGAGGCGGAGAGCCTCAACCCTGGGCCATGGGTCGCCCACTCGGTCAATGCGGCGCGAGGCGCGCAGATCATCGCGGGCCGCTGCGCCGGGTTGGATGCGGACGCGGCCTATGTCTTCGGCCTGCTCCACGACATCGGCCGGCGGGCTGGCGTGACGGGCGTGCGCCACATCGTTGACGGCCATGCCTTCCTGATGGCCCAGGGCTACCCAGATGCGGCGCGCATCTGCCTGACGCACTCGTTTCAAACGCGGCAGATCGGCGAGATCTATGGCGAGTTGGATTGGACAGCCGACGAGGCCAGGTTCGTCGAAGACTATCTGGCGCGCGCCGAATACACCCCCTACGACCGACTGATCCAACTCTGTGATGCGATCGCGCTGCCCGCTGGCTTTTGTCTGATGGAGAAGCGGTTCGTGGATGTGGCGATGCGCTACGGCACGCTGCCGTACACGGTGGCGAAGTGGCGCGCCACCCTGGCCATCAAGACCGAGTTCGAGGCCGCGATCGGATGCTCGATCTACCGGCTCCTGCCGGGGGTGGTGGAGAATACGTTCGGTTTGGAGGTTTCATGCACGTCTTCATCGGTGGGGTGATGCAGGCGTCCAACGCCGGCAAGGGGATCATGGATCAGGGCTACCGCCGGCAGATCACCGACGTGTTGCTGGCGCGTTGGCCAGAGGTCGAGGTGCTCGATCCGTTTGCCATGCACCCGCAGAGCATCGAGTACGACGACGCCGCGGCCGCGGCTACGCTGTTCGCCATGCTCGACCTGGCCGCAGGCGCGGATCTGGTGATCGCCTACGTGCCGACCGCCAGCATGGGCACCGCGCTGGAGATGTACGTGGCGCACCGGGCCGGCGTGCCAGTGGCGACCATCTCGCCGTTGGAGACCAACTGGGTCGTGCGGGCGCTCTCCTCTCGCGTCTTTCGCGATCTGGAGAGCTTCTGCGCGTGCGTGCGCACGGCCGGCTCCGTAGCAGAGCTGGCGAGCGTCGCGACCGTGAATTGACAACCTCTCCCTATCTCGGTACAATGGCATTCACAGATGCCCCTGTAGCTCAGTGGTCAGAGCGGGTACCTTCTAAGTACAAGGCCGCAGGTTCGAATCCTGCCAGGGGTATGACGCGACAAGGGGTGCAGCGCTTTGGAGAGCGCCGCACCCTTTGTCATTCATCAGGCTGTCACGCCAGCGCGTCGAAGGTCGGCTTGAGCGCGGGGTAGAGTCCCCGGTAGACCGGGTAGAGTCGTTCGTATTCGGCTGCGACCCCCGGCTGCGGCGCGGTGCGATCTACCACGCGCACGGCCGCGTCCACCGCCTCGTGCACGCTCCGATACACCCCCGCGCCCACCCCGGCCAGCAGAGCTGCGCCGAACGCCGCGCCCTCGGTGACGTTGATGAGCACCAGCTCGGCGCCGAACACATCGGCCTGAATCTGCCGCCAGAGCGGGCTGACCGCGCCCCCGCCCGAGGCGCGGACCTGCTCGATGGGCACGCCCAGGCCCTTGATCAGCTCCAGGCTGTCGCGCAGGCCGAACGAAACCCCCTCGAGCACTGCGCGCACCATGTGGCCCTTGCCGTGGCGCAGCGTCAACCCGACGAACGCGCCGCGCGCCAGCGGATCGGGATGGGGACACCGCTCGCCGGTCAGGTACGGCAGGAAGAGCAGCCCTTCCGCCCCGGCCGGCACGCGCGCCGCCTCCCGCGTCAGCAGGTCATACGGATCCTCAGCCGTGAGCGCGGCGACCGCGCGCTCAGGCTGGCCGAGCGCATCGCGAAACCATCGCAATGCGCCGCCGGCCGCCAGCATCACACCCATCGCGTGCCACGCGCCGCGCACCGCATGGCAGAAGACGTGCAGCCGGCCCTGCGGCTCGGCCGCGTACTGATCAGCGTGGGCAAAAACGACGCCGCTGGTGCCGCTGGTGACGGAGATGATGCCCGGCCGCACGATGCCGCTGCCCACCGCTTGCGCGGCCTGGTCGCCGCCGCCGCCCACCACCGGTGTGCCGGCCTGCAGGTCGGTGGCCTGGGCTGCGGCCACGCTGATCCCGGCCGTAACCTCCTCCGATTCCGCGCAGTGCGGCAGCCAATCCATCGGAATCTGCAGCAGCCCGGCCAGGGTGGCGGACCAGCGCCGGTTGCCCACATCGAACAGTGCTGTGCCGGAGGCATCGGAAACCTCGGTCGCGAACTCGCCGGTGAGCCGATAGCGGATGTAGTCCTTCGGCAACAGGACGTGGGCGATCCGGTCGTAGACCTCCGGTTCGTTCTGGCGCACCCAGACGATCTTGGGCGCGGTGAAGCCGGGGAGCACGGCGTTGCCCGTCAGCGCCACGGTCCTTTCGAGGCCGCCGGCCCAACCCGTGATCTCGGCGCACTGAGGGCCAGTGCGCTGATCATTCCACAGGATCGCGGGCCGCAGCACCTGGCCGGCCCCATCCAGCAGCACCATCCCGTGCATCTGCCCCGTCAGGCCGATGCCGGCGATGTCGGCGCCTGTCACGCCCGCGCTCGCCAGGCTGCGACGGATGGCGCGCTGGCAGCCCTGCCACCAGTCTTCAGGGTTCTGCTCGCTCCACAGCGGCTTCGGCGTGTGCAGCGGGTACTCCTCGGTGGCGCTGGCCAACACTGCGCCCTGCTCGTTGACCAGCAGCGCCTTGGCGCCGGTGGTGCTGATGTCAATGCCAAGCAGAACAGCCATCGTCTCCTCCTTTACGCCGCATACCCGTGGGGATGCGTGCGATGCCAGTCCCATGCGCTGGCGATGATGTCGTGCAGGTCGGGTATCTGCGGCCGCCAGCCGAGCAGCGCCCGCGCCTTGCCCGCGTCGGCCACCAGGATCGCGGCGTCGCCGTTGCGCCGGGGCGACTCGACAGCCGGGATCGGATGTCCCGTCACCGCGCGCGCGGCCTCGATCACCTGCCGCACCGAGAAACCGGCGCCGTTCCCCAGGTTACAGACGATGACGGGGCGCCGCGCCAGCGCGTCGAGCGCCAACAGGTGCGCCGCGGCCAGGTCCGCCACATGGATGTAGTCGCGAATGCATGTGCCATCAGGGGTCGGATAGTCGGTCCCGAAGATGCTGGCGTGTGGCCGCTGACCAAGCGCGACCTGCAGCGCCAGGGGAATCAGATGCGTTTCTGGGTTGTGCGCCTCCCCGCGGCCAGGGGTGGCGCCGCAGGCGTTGAAGTAGCGCAGGGCCGCGTAACGCAGGCCCTTGAGCCGCGCGTACCAGTCCAACACCTGCTCGATCATCAGCTTGGTCGCGCCGTAGGCGTTGGCAGGCGCCAGGAGATCCGCTTCCGTGAGCGCTGCGTCCTTGCCTGCATAGACCGCCGCCGTGGAGGAGAAGACAAAACGCTGCACTCCGCGCGCGGCCGCGGTTTCGATCAGGCCGATGCTGCCCGCGACGTTGTTGTGAAAGTAGCTGCCCGGTTCGAGCATAGACTCGCCGGCCTCGGCGAAGGCTGCGAAGTGCATGATCGCGTCGAACCTGCCGCGCGCCAGCAGAACGTCCAACTCCTCCCGGTCGAGGATGTCGCCCTGCACGAACGACGCGGCGGCAGGCACGGCCGGCCGATGCCCTTTGACGAGGCTGTCGAATACGGTGACGGTGTGCCCGACTGACAGAAGCTGCGCGGCGACGGTGCTGCCGATGTAGCCCGCGCCGCCGGTGACAAGCACGCGCATAGACGCTCCTTTTTCACCCTCCACCACCGTGCCAGGCACTTCGGAAGTGCCTGGCACGTGGTGGAGGATCTTCAGAACAGATCAGCGACAGTCCGCGGACAGCGGCTTGAGCGTTTGCGGGAAGTCGGTGAAGATGCCGCTGGCGCGCGCCTCGACCAGGCTGCGCATGGTCGGCTCATCGTTCACCGTGTAGATGAAGACATCGAACCCCTGATCGCGTATCCGGCGCACTTCGGCCGGTTCGATGGCCTTGACGTTGGGGTTGTAGGCCTGCGCGCCCAGGCGGCGCAGCAGCGCGAGAGGGTCTGGGTCCGGCGTGCTGACCAATGCGCCCGTGGCGATGGCAGGATTCGCCTTCTTCACGCGCTCCAGGTAGCTGTGGTTGAAGGATGAGATCAGCACGCGGTCCGCCACCCGCAGCTCATCCACCAGCGCCACGACCTTCTCGACCACGGTCGCGTCGCCCGGCTTGCCGCGCTGGTCCTTGATTTCGATGTTGGCGCGCCAGTTGTTCTGCCGCGTGAATTCGAGCGCCTCCCGCAGGGTCGGCGCCTTTTCCCCGCGATAGCGCGCCGACTCCTGCGGCGACACCTTTCCGGCCGCGATCTGCTTGAACGGATCGAGCGCCACGAACCACGCGCCGAAGTCAAGCTGGCGGATTTCCGCCAGGGTGAAGGTGTGGCTCGACCAGGGCGCGCGACCGGGAAACAGCTCGCGGACGTTCGAGGTGCGGTCGAGCCTATCGTCATGAAGCAGGAAGAGCTCGCCGTCCGCGCTGACGGCCACGTCGAACTCCCACATATCCGCGCCGATCTCCAGCGCCTTGGCCGCGGCCGCCAGCGTATTCTCCGGGGCCAATGAACGCGCCCCACGATGAGCGATGTTCAGCGTTCGAGTACACATAGGTGTCGCAGTCTCCTGGGGTTTCGGCGGCGGCTGGCTGACCAGCGGCGGCGCGGGCGAGGTGCAGGTCGCCGCTGCAATGAGCAGAGCCAGCAGGACCAAAGTCAGCATGATGCGAATGGGATAGGTCATCAGGTTGGTCATCCGAAGGCTCGAATCTGGTGCATTGATGATTGTAGCATAAGCGACGCGTACCGCCAAAGAAGGCCATTGCAGCGATTCGGTCAAATCGGCTTACGTGATGTAGAATGTCATCTCATGCGCATCCAACCCAACATCTCCTCGCCGCCCACCCGCCGCATCATCCAGACCTGGTGGCCGCTGGCCGCGAGCTGGCTGCTGATGTCGGCCGAGCTGCCCGCGCTCAGCGCGGTGGTGGCTCGCCTGCCGCACCCCGAGATCAACCTGGCGGCCTACGGCGGCATCGTCTTTCCGCTGGCGCTGATCATCGAGGCGCCGATCATCATGCTGCTCTCAGCATCCACGGCTGTTTGTGCGGACTGGGATGCCTATCGCAAGGTGCGCCGGTTCATGATGGCCGCCAGCGCGACGCTGACCGGCCTGCACATCCTGATCGCCTTCACGCCGCTCTACGATCTGCTGGTCCGAGAGATCGTGGGTGTGCCAGAAGCGATCGTGGAGCCGGGCCGCACCGGTTTGCAGATCATGATCCCGTGGACGTGGGCAATCGCGTATCGGCGCTTCAACCAGGGCGTGCTGATTCGCTTCGGCCATTCGCGCGCGGTCGGCGTGGGCACGGTCATTCGCCTCAGCACGAACGCCACGGTGCTGGTGATCGGCTACCTGATCGGAACACTGTCGGGCATCGTGGTCGCGGCAAGCGCCGTAGCCGCCGGCGTCATCGGCGAGGCGATCTATGCTGGCCTGCGGGTGCAGCCCGTGCTCCGCCAGCAAGTCCGCCTGGCCCAACCCAGCTCACAGCCGCTGACGCTGCGCAGTTTCCTGGAGTTCTACACGCCGCTGGCGATGACCTCGCTCCTCTGGCTGCTGGCGCAGCCAATCGGCAGCGCCGCGCTCAGCCGCATGCCTGAGCCGCTGGCGTCGCTGGCTGCCTGGCCGGTGCTGATGGGGCTGCTGTTCATGCTGCGCAGCCTGGGGCTGGCCTACAATGAAGTGGTGGTGGCGCTGCTGGACGAACCGGGCCTGGCCCCCCATCTGAGGCGTTTCACCGGCTGGTTGGCGGCGCTCACCACGGTCTTGTTGGCGCTCATCGCGGCCACACCCATCGCTACCCTCTGGTTCACGCGGGTCTCGGCCTTGTCGGCGCCGCTGGCAGCACTGGCGACCACGGGCTTGTGGCTCGCGCTGCCGATCCCCGCGTTCAGCGCGTTGCAGAGCTGGTTCCAGGGCGCGATCCTGCACAGCCGGCGCACGGCCGGCATCACCCAGGCGGTCGTGATCTACCTGCTGGTGAGCGCGACCGTGTTCGCCGGAGGCGTCGCCTGGGGTCGCGCGGCAGGCGTGTACATCGGTCTGGCCGCCATGACGCTCAGCACGGCCGCGCAGACCGGGTGGCTCTGGCATCGGAGTCGCGCCGTGTGGCGCGCTGCCACAAGTGCATAGCGGGATTTGACAATCCGCGACGCATCGAGTATGATATATATAGACGGACATCTATATGAGAGTCATCAGCACGATCCAGTTCGGCAAGGCATTGGCGGATGAAACCCGCCAGAAGATCATGGCGCTCTGCTGCTGCCAGCAGTTGAGCGTCAGCGCCATCGCGGAGGCGTTGGGGGTGTCGCAGCCGACCATCTCGCACCACCTGAAGATCTTGAAGAGCGCGGGGCTGGTGCGGGCGGAACGAGAGGGCCGCGAGGTGTTCTATACTCTCAACCAGGAGCTGCTGGCGCAGGCGTGCTGCAATGTGGCAGAGAGCTTTGCGCCGGACCATCGAGTCAGCCTCGTCGAATAGACCGAAGCAGGACATGCGCTCTCTTTTTTTGGCCGCATGTATCGAAGAGTATCAATACATCAGTTCCAACATACATTTTCCAGGAGGCACGAATGAGTACGGTTGTCAAAGATGCAGCGCCCGCCGACATTCGCACGGTCGTGCGGGAAAGGTACGGGCAGATCGCCCGTCAGAACACGGCCGGCTGTTGTCCGTCCGATAGACCCGCCGCGAGCGATTGCTGTGGGCCAGCCAGGGACGCCATCCCTGCAAAGGTCATCCAGCTCTATGAAACCCCTGATGTCGCCGCGCTCCCAGGCGAAGTGACCGAGCTATCGCTGGGGTGTGGCGACCCCATCACGTTGGCCTCGCTGCAGCCAGGGCAGACGGTGCTCGACTTGGGGTCTGGCGGGGGGATTGACTGCTTTTTGGCCGGCAGGAGGGTGGGTCCCACAGGCCATGTGATCGGCGTGGACATGACCCCCGACATGCTGGAGAAGGCCCGCGCCAACAAAGCCAGGCTCGGCGCGGAAAACGTGGAGTTCCGGCTGGGCGAAATCGAGCACCTGCCCGTAGCCGATGCGACCGCCGACGTGGTGATCTCGAACTGCGTCATCAACCTGAGCCCTGACAAGCCGCAGGTGTTTCGCGAGGCGTTCCGCGCGCTGCGACCCGGCGGCCGGCTGGCCGTCAGCGACATCGTGACGGATGGCCCCTTGCCCGATGCGATCAAACAGGATTTGAGCGCCTGGGCAGGTTGCGTGGCCGGGGCCTGGGATGCCCGAGACTATGTGGCTGCCATCGAAGCCGCGGGCTTTGTGGACGTGAAGCTGACCCCTGTCTACATGGACAAGGCGACGATCGCGGAAGCGGCCGACCAGCTCGAACTGGGCGACTGCGCGGGCATATCGGCTGAATCGCTCAGCAAGACGATCTTCAGCGCGAAGGTGGTCGCGTACAAGCCCGCATGACGAGCAGCCCGGAATGGTCAGTATCGTGCTGGCGATGATCTGGCGGGACATTGCGAGGGAAGGGGGAGCGGCGACGTTCTCCCTTCGCCTCGCAAGACTGCTTGCGTCCCGCGTCGCGGGAGAGGGGCCAGGGGGTGAGGCTCACTCAGCTCATCCGGTCGCCACGAAGGCCGGAATCACCGTCACGCCGGTCGCCGCGTCGGTGTAGACCACCTCATAGCCGTTGCCGGTCGGAAACTCCGGCAGCACCTGGCCGTGACGCCGCGGGAGGAACTGGTCGAGATAGGCGTAAGACCGCGGATGCTCATGCGGACAACGCCTCGATAAACTCGCTGTAGTCGCGTTCGGTATAGCCGATGCGCCAGGCCGCGCCGTCGTCGGCCGAGTACCAGACGCGCAAGCGGTCGTGGTCGGCATCGTGCAGCAGAGTGGCCCGGTAGATCTGGTTGCAATCCCATGCCGGGCCAGCGCCCATGCTCAGGGCCGGACGGTCAAAGGTGGTCCAGCAGATGCCGTCTGCGCTCGTGGCGAAGAAAAGCACCGTGTCGTGGCAACTCCCGCCATGTGGGAACGCCGAGAACAACATCCAGAATTCGCCCCTGGCGGTCGCGTGGATCACATCCAGATGCCAGGGGAAGTAACCCGGTTGTGTGCAGCGCACGTCGGCCGCCGCCGACCAATGGATCCCATCGGTCGAGGTGCGATACTCGATCTTCGTCGCTGGCGCATGACAGCCCACCGCGCCTGTGTTGGCTGACCACATCCACCAGGTCGGGCCGGCCTGCACCACAGCCGGCGACAACAGCTCGAAGTCTGGCGCGTCGAACAGACTGTCGGCCGGCTCGGTCGTCTGCGGACCCCAATGCACCCCATCAACCGACGACTTTCGCATCAGATGGGTGCGGCGGTTGATGCGCTGGTGCACATAGTACACGCACAACCGATCGGCCGCGGCATCGTAGAACAGATCGCCATCGGCCAGGAAGCTGCTGCGCGGGAACGCGATGGGGTTGGCGATGCCCGCGGGCTCCTGCCATAGGATGCCATCGTGCGACACCAGGATCGAGGGATTCTCCTTGCTCGTGTCGTCGCCGGGATAGGGCGTGATGACCAGCCAGTACTCCCAGCCGCGCCAGCCGTTGGGAAAGAAAAGGATGTCTGGGTGGACCGCCTCGCCCGATCCGTCGTAGGTCGGCGTCATCAGTGGGTGCACCGCGTTGGGAAGTGGCGGTTCAGCGCGGGAATCAGTCATCGGCGATGCCTGTCAACGCGACCAGCCGCTGGTGGCAGGCTGGCGGATCGGTGTAGTGGAGCGCAGTCATGCCGATGGCGCGCGCACCCTCGACGTTGCGCAGCGAGTCGTCCACGAAGAGCGCCTGGGCTGGCTCTGCCCCGGCCCGCGCCAACGCGATCCAGAAGATGCGCGGATCAGGCTTCATCACGCCCTCTTCGGCCGAGATGGTCACGCTGTCGAAACAGCCGATGATGGCGTGCTTCTCGGTAAGCAGCCGCCGGACCCCATCCGAGGCGTTGCTCAGCAGCCCGATATGATAGCGCAGCCGCAGCCGGCCGATGTAGGCAAGCAGATCGCGGTCAAGCTGATCCCCCGCAAAGAAGTCCTCGCGGAAACACGCCAGCCCTGCGTCGTCCAGCCCCAGCCGGGCCTGCACCGATCGCCAGTGTTCGGCATCGGTGACCTGGCCGAGCTGCACGGCCCAGTCGTTCTCGCCGCCGAAGACGATATGCTCGGCCTGGCCTGGGGCCAGGCCGAGACGCCGCTCCCACACTGCGCGCAGGCTATCGTCCACGGTCCTGAGCAGCACATCGCCGAGATCGAAGATCACGGCCTTCAGCGCCCCTTGCTGCGGCCGGCGCGCTTCCGTCGGGATCGGCATCATGACCCGCGCTCCTCGCCGCGCTGCGCGGCTGCCGCATCAGGAGGCCGCCAACCGCAAGATGCAGCCGTCTCTGCCAGCGCCCTATGATAGACCTCCATGATCTCGTCGGCTATCACGCCCCAACTGAAGCGCTCAGCCCAGCGGATCGCCTGTTCGCCCAACTGCTGACGCAGCCCCTCGTACTTCAGGAGCAGCGTGACCTTGTCTGCCAGCGCCTCAGCGTCGCCGGAAGGGACCAGGTAGCCGTTGAACCCTTCGGCGACGTTGAGCGAGAGCCCGCCCACGTCAGACGCGATGACGGGCGCGCCGCAGGCCATCGCCTCCAGGGCGACCATGCCGAACGACTCGTAGTGCGACGGCGCAACCACCATTGCGGCCGCTGAGTAGTAGTAGGCCAGCGTGTCCTGGTCTTTGGAGCCCAGGAACGTCACCATGTCGCCCACGCCGAGGGTTTCGCGCAGCATCTTCAGCCGCGCCATCTCGCCCCGTTCCGATCCCGCGTCTGGATCGCCGCCGATGATCGCCAGGCAGGTCTTAGAACGGAACTCCGGCTCGCGGGCGAGCGTCAGGGCGACCGCGCGGATCAGGGTATCTATCCCCTTGATCGGCTGGATGCGCCCCACGAACAGGATCATGTTGTGGTCGGCTGGCACGCCGACGTAGGCCCTGGCCTCGGTCGCGGGCAGCCGGCGAAAACGAGCCAGGTCCACGCCCGGCGGCACGACCGAGATCTTGGCCGGGTCCGCATCGTACAGCGCCTCCATCTGCTCGCGCTCCAGCGTCGTGGCGGCGACGATGCGATCGGCGTAGCCCATGATCGCGGTCTCAGAGGCGATCCGTTGCTCGCTCTCCATCTCGGCCGGCGACTGGGCGACCTGGTTCTTCAGCCGGGCGAGCGTATGGAACATGTGGACGATGGGCGCGCGCCATTCGCCGGCCAGCGCCTCGGCCGCCACGGCCGAAAGCCAGTAGTGGCTGTGCAAGATGTCGTAGCGAATCCCCTCGCCGGCCGCGAACGCACGCACGCCGGCCACGAACTGAGGCAGGTGCTGGAGCACGGCGTTCTTGTCATAGGGTTGTTCGGGGCCGGCCGGCAGATGGATCACGCGGCCATGCGGCCCCAAGGGGCCGTTTGCCCGGATGCGCGGCAGGGAGGGGTTCTGCGAACGTGTGAAAACGTCAACGGCCAGCCCACGGCTGCTGAGTTCGCGCGCCAATTCCCGCACGTAGACATTCATCCCGCCCGTTTCCTTGCCGCCCAGGGTGGCCAGCGGGCAGGTGTGCACGCTCAACATCGCAATTCGGCGGATTGTCATAGCGCGGCCTCCTGCCGCAACGGAAGGGTTGTCACTGATCCGGAAGGTCACCGGGCCAGCCAGCGCGGAAGGCCGAGCAGGAGGGCCAGCGCAATCCCCCAGGCTGCGTAGCCGACTGCGATCATCGGCGCCAGACGCCAGCCTGCACGCGCGGCCAGCCACGCAGCCGCAGCGAAGAAAAGGGTGGCGGCCAGGGCAGGAAACAGTGACTGCGTGAAGCCAACCAACGTCGGCCGATCACCGCCTGCGCCATGGTAGATGATCCACAGAGTCAGAGGGATATTGATCGGCATCGTAGCCACGATCGCAGCCGCGGTCGTCGAATAGGAACGCACGACAGTCACGATAAGGATGATTAGGATCGAAACGAGAGTCGGAGCGAGCTGACGCAACGTCTCATTCATGCTTCACTCACCACACAATACGGAATACGCCATACGCCATACGTGCTCACCCCACCACCTCCAGCACGCGCGTCACGCCCTCGATGGTCTCCTCCACATCCTCGTTGGTCCAGAGGGGGTTGACATCCAGGTGCACTGCCCGGCCGAGCAGATCGAGCGTGCGCGGGCACTCATCGGGCCGGTAGCGGATTGCGCGGCGCGCCCAGCGCCAGGGGCCGCCATCGGCCGTCCAGGTGCGCTGCTCGATGATCGGCGTCCAGTGGGCATAGATGTGGTAGTCGCTGCGATCGGGCCGGTAGAGGACCCCTGCGCTGACCTTCTCGGCGCGCAGCGCGGTCGCGATCTCCTGGGCCGAGTCGGCGCTCCGGGCAAAGAAGACCAACGCGATGGCCGCATCCCCCTCCGCGTCTACGATCTCGCGAAACGCGAGCCCCTTGCGCCGGACGGTCGCCTCCAGACCCGCCTTGAGCATCCGCTTACGGGCGCGCATGGCATCCAGTAGACCATCCAGGCGACGCAACTGAACCAAGGCGACGGCAGCCAGCAGTTCCGGCATGCGGAAGTTGGCGCCCCAGAGAATCTCGTCGGCCGCGAAGTTGTTGCGCAGCCCGCCGATCACGTCGTGGTACATCACTGCCCGCTTCCACACCTCCTCGTCGTTGGCGATCACCATGCCGCCCTCGCCAGAGGTGATGATCTTGTTGAACTGCAAGCTGAAGCAGCCCACGTCGCCCAGGCCGCCCAGCCGCCGGCCCCGATAGCTGGCACCGTCGGCCTGGGCGGTGTCTTCCAGCAACTTCAGGCCGTGCTGCCGGCTGAGCTCCAGAAGCTCGGCCATACGAGACGGAGCGCCGCGCATGTGAACCGCCATGATTGCCCTGGTGTGGGGTGTGATTTTACGCGCCGCATCAGATGGATCGAGCGTCAACGACTCGTCCACCTCAGCCAGCACCGGCACACCGCCGACGGCCAGCACCGCGGATGCGGAGGCGATCCAGGTGTATGCGGGCACGATCACCTCATCTCCCGGCCCGACACCGATTCCCTGCAGGCCGCAAATGAGCGCCGCGGTTCCCGATGTCACGGCCAGCGCGCGACGGACGCCCATGTGCGCGGCGAAGGCCTGTTCCAGCTCCGCGGTCTTCGATGGGCCAGGCTGCGGGCCATAGTAGCGAAAGAGCCGTCTGGTCCGCAGCACTTCCAGCACCGCCTGTTCTTCTTCGGCGTCAATCAACATGCCGCCTGGATACATCGGCGGATCGCCGCGGCTTCTGGCAGGTTCCGCGCCCGCGATGGCCAGGCGAGGCGCGACGACAGTCTGCGATTTCATGTGTGTAGCCTCCCCGTCAACAAACGCTCAGCATTCCGATAGCACACGTTGCGCCGATCCTCGTCGCCGATGTCGGCCGAGAGCAACGCGCCGATCGCATGGTGTGGATCGAACCACGGCAGATCGGTTCCAAAGAGGAGCCGCTCGGAGCATCCCGCGGCCACGAACTTCTCCAGCACGCCCCGATCATCGAAGACCGCGGTCAGCTCCAGATAGATGTTGGGAAAGTCGTGCGCCAACTGAATGGCCGCGTCCCAATCGCCGTGACACGAATGGCCCAACAGAAACGGCGCATTGCCATAGCGTTCCGCGATCTGGCGCACGACCGCCGGCCCGTCCAGCGCGCTCCCGCCCCAGGTGTGCGCCAACACCAGCAAGCCGTGGCGGTCGGCATACTCCCAGGCCGGCCGGCAACGGGGATCGGTCAGCGCAATGCCGTGATAGTCCGACAGGAACTTGAAGCCCAGATAGACGTCGCGATGCTGCTCGAAGCTGGCCACGTCAGCCTCGACCTGTTGGGGATAGTTCGGGTTGATCACGCAATAGGCGCGCAGCCGATCGGGGTAGCGGCGGACCGCTTCGATGCTGGCCGCGTTGCCGATGCTCGCCGCGAAGAGCGCCAGGTGGTGCGAAAAGACCAGCAGCCGCACGCCGCACTCATCCATCGTGCGGATCATGTCGGTCGGCTCCCCGCGCGGGAAGTAGATCGAATGAAACGGCCCCATGTGCCCATGCATGTCGTAGATCGGGCACGAGGCCGACTTGCCATGCTCCCAGAACTCGCGCGCCAGGGGAGAATCGTTCACAGCTCTGCCTCTGCCAGCAGGCGCGCCAGGTTGCGGCCGGCGATGGCTGATTTCGCATCCGCGCTGATCTGGCTGTGGCGCAGCGTCAGTATCAGCGTACCGAAATACGATTCCGGGAAGCCGCTGCCGAAGAGCAAACGCGCCGGCCCATAGTCGGCCACGAACGCCTCGATCCCGCCATCTAACAGGTATTGGCTCGTGTCCACATAGACGTTCCCGTAGCGTTCCAACAGCGGTCGAAACTGGCGATCGGCGCCCCACGGCCCATGATCGCAGACCACGCACACCAGGCTCGGAAACTCAGCCAGGAGCGCGTAGATCTGCTGCCAGTCGCAGCCGCGGCGGACAGACAAGAAGAGCGGGACGCGGCGTTCGACCATAGCCGCAAGCAGATCACCCAATGAGACGCGGTTGAGCAAGAAGCGGTGGGCGTTGGGAAAGACGCGCAACGCCTGCACGCGCGCCGCGGCCATCTGCCTGAACAGCTCGGGCGGCGGCGGGAACTCGCGCGCCTGGTTTGGGAGCACGGTCCAGCAGCCGGTCAGCCTGGGATAGGGCCCGATCGCCTCGGCCAGCAGCCGATTGCCGACCTGGGGCGAGGCGTCGTGTTGCGCGATGTGCCAGACGAGCGCCCGCGCCACGCCGCCGCGGTCCATCTCAGCCAGCAGCGCCTCGGCGGTGGGGATGGGCGCCAGCGACCGGCCGCTGGACAGGCCGAAGAAGGCATTACAGTCGAAGAAGCTGAGCGAAGCGTGCTCCATGCCCCTGATCTCTATCTCGCTATCTCCCCGCCTTCACCTTCTCCAGCGCCTCACGCTCTGGCCGCGCCTTGTAGAAATCATCCAGCGGATAGCAGCCCGACACCAGGCCATTGCGCGGACCGGTCGTGCAATCGCTGAAGGTGCGACAGATGCGCTTGCGCTGCAACGGCCGGCCAGCCAACGAATCCGCGGGCAGCTCGGGATAGGCCAGCACCATCCGGCCGATGCCCACGAAGTCAGCGCCCCCTGTACGCACGATCGCCTGGCCGACATGAGGGAGCCACTCCTGGAGGTAGGTATAGCCCGTGCCGACCACAGCCAGGTCTCGCCCTGCTTTGAGCTGCATCGTGGCGTTGATCAAGCGCGCCGCGCCCACCAGCGGATCTTCGGGCGGCTGATAGCCGTCGGACGGCGGAAAAAGCGCGGGCCGCTGAATATGCGGCACGTAGTAGGGACTGCCCGCGGTGATGCAGACCAGGTGGATGTCCAGCGCCGCCAACAGATCGAGGAACGCGTGCGGCTCGGTCAGATCAATCCCAACGCCGGTCCCGTCGCCGCCGAACGCGTAGCGATAGGGCCCCGGCCCCCACGCCTCTGGCGCGCCGACGCCGTCAGGGCCGGGCTTGAACGGCGCGAAGTCGAACGCGCTCACCCGCACGCCGATCTCCAGGCCAGGCGCCTTGGCCCGGATGCCCGCCGCAACTTCGCGCAAGAAGCGCGTGCGATTCTCGAAGCTGCCGCCGTAGCGCCCAGGCCGATCCACCGCGCCGAGGAACTCGTGGCCCAGGTAGCCGTGACAATGCTTGATGTCCACGAACGCGAAGCCGGCGCGCTGCGCCAGTTGCGCCGCGGCCACGAAGTCGCCGATCAGCCGGACGATCTCGTCATCGCTCATCACGGGATAGTCGGCCGGCACGCCGAACTTGCGATCGAGGATGGGATGGTGGTACAGGATCCACGGCTTCATCCGCTTCTTGTCGTCGGGCCGGCAGAAACGGCCCGAGTGTGTCAGTTGCAACCCGATGTACAGATTATCGGCGCGGCCGAATGCCGCTCGATGCTCCCCGACTAATGCGCCGCGCAGTGCGATCAGATCGGGCAGGGTCGTCTCATTGATGACCAGTTGGTTGGGATTGGCGCGACCATCGTGCCGCACGGCTGCGGCCTCGCCGCCCCAGATGAGCTTGGCGCCGCTCATGCCGAAGCGCCGCCACCGCCGAAAGACCAGATCGGACGGCCGGCCGTCAGGCAGCGCGTCCCAGCCCTCCATCGGCAAAACCGCCCAGCGGTTGCCGATCACCTGACCGCCGGGCAACCGATATGGCTGGGCCAACGGCGCGTCCGCAGCCGCAGAAACGTCTTCATCGAAAGGCAGTTCGACGCCGAGATCGGCCAGGTGTTCCCGAAACGCCTGCGCGGTCCTCAACGTCGCAACGCGACGATAAGCCATTGGCATCTCCCCCATCACAACCTGCGTAGATGGAATCCACCATCCACGTTGATGACCTCCCCGGTCGAAAACGGCAGGTAGCCCTCGGCAATGGCGACGACGGCGCGCGCCACATCGTCTGGCTGGCCCCACCGCCGAATCGGCGCCAACCCCTCGGCGATCAGGCGATCGTACTTGTCTTTCACCGTGCTGGTCATATCGGTCTCGATCACGCCGGGCCGGATTTCGTAGACGTTGATCCCTTCCGTGGCCAGGCGATCGGCGAAGAGTGCAGTCATCATCGCCATGCCGGCCTTCGAAAGGCAATACTCCGCCCGGTTGGTGCTGCTCGTGTAGGCGCTGATCGAGCTGATGTTGACGATCTTGGGACCGTGCACTGCGCCGGCTCTGACCGACGCGATCATCCGGCGGGCAACAGCCTGCGTCAGCAGAAACGGCCCTTTGAGGTTGACGGTCATCACCTCGTCGTAGCTCGCCTCGCTCATTTCGAGCATATCCATACGCTGCCGCGGGGCCATGCCGGCGTTGTTGACCAGCAGATCGAGCCGGCCGAAAGCGTGCAGAGCTTCATCCAGGAGGCGCTCCCGGTCGCTGGCCGCTCCCACGTCTGCCTGGACGAGCAGACCGCGGCCGCCGGCCGCCTCGACCAACTGCAACGTTTCGCGCGCGGCAGCGGCGTTGCCGCGGAAGTTGATGACCACGGCCCAACCGCGGCCGGCCAGCGCCAGGGCGATGCCCCGACCGATGCCGCGGCCCGCGCCGGTGATCAGGGCGACTCGCTGCTCAGTCATATCCCAACACCTTGCCGAGAGCTTCCAGGAAGAAGTACTCGCCCCACATTACGCTTTCATCCACGCCCAGGCCTCGTCGCCAGTGGTAGGTTCCATGCTTGAGGATCCCCTCCCAACCCGGCGTGTCAAGTGCCAGGAACTCAGGTTCGGTCAGAGTGTCCAGAATGCGCAGCGCGTAGTCGCGGTAGAGACGACCGCGCACCGGATCGCCGGTCAGGCGGGCCAGGTTGAGCAGCCCGCTTGCGGCGATGGCGGCAGCCGAGCTTTCCTGGCGCAATTGCGGGTTCGGCTCGTCCCAATCGTTGGGCGGCACACCGTTCTCGGGCGTGCGCTCGATGTAGAAGGCTGCGCACGCCTCGGCCGTCTGCAGGAAGCGAGCGTCCTGGGTGAAACTGTAGGCGGCGCCGAAACCGTACAGCGCCCAGGCCAGGCCGCGCGCCCACGACGAATCGTCGCGCCAGCCCTGGTGGGTGCTCTGGCGCAGGAACTCTCCCGTGTCGGTGTCGAAGATGCCCTCGTGCGCGGTGCTGCCGTCCCCGCGCACCAGGTAGCGCCGGGTGGTCAGACAATGCTGCATCGCGATGCGGGTAAGCTCCGCATCACCGGTCTGCTGCGCCGCATAGAAGATGATGCCGACGTTCATCATGATGTCAATGAACAGGCTTTCGTCGGCCACGAAGGAGCGCAGATAGCGGCCGCGCTCCTTGAAGCGCAGGCTGAGTGTGCGGCCCGCCTCGATCACAACCGCGTTGATCGCGGGATCGCCGGTGAGGGCGTGCCAACGCCGCCAGGTGGACCAGAAGAGAAAACCCAGGTCGTGGACGTTCCGGTCGGTCTTGCGGTGCTCGATGAGCCGCGAGTAGTGCTCGGCCTGCGTGCGCCAATAGGGATCGGCTGTGTGGCGGTACATCAGCCAAAGCTGGCCGCCGAGGAAACCTTCGCACCAGTTGGTCCACGCCTCGCCCCCATGCCGCCACTTCCCGCCCTGGGTATATATGGGGAAGAAGTCGGGGTGCGTCTCGATGAGCTGGCGCAACTGACGGCCGGCGAAGTCGAAGGCTTGACGGGATTTAGAAATCAGATCGGTCATGGATAGTCTCCGCGATGGTTCGGATGGCGGGCCTAGTCTACAGCAGAGCGCGGAGGTTGTCAATAAGGCCGCCAAAGGAGTATAATGTACGCAAGTGTGGCGTCCGATTGGGGGACGCGGCCGAGCCCGGACAGCGCGGAGAACGCGGAGGTCTGACACAGTGGGTTCTTAGTCTGCCCCCGTTGCGGCCTAACGGTAAGGTTCACCTGCGGCTGCGCCTCACGTACCTGCAATCGCGCGAGCTCTTACCGGCGCAGCCGTCAGCTCTTACCGGTGCAGCTGGTTACGGTCGGTGGGGTGGTCGCCCACCCCACCGCCGCTACAGAACCGGACATGAGACTTTCGCCTCATCCGGCTCCTCAATACGTGGGGCC
>Ga0194113_10001887_pt1 | contig 28763 bp, 13 predicted proteins | sample TA2MahC200mmetaG_FD_146193 | JGI IMG/M metagenome (GOLD analysis project Ga0194113, IMG submission 146193) | Freshwater microbial communities from Lake Tanganyika, Tanzania - TA2015017 Mahale Deep Cast 200m | ecosystem: Environmental > Aquatic > Freshwater > Lake | place: Tanzania: Lake... | reverse complement strand
AAAGAAGCGGATAATAAAAATTGGAATTTCTGACAATTTTAGACGAAAGGAAAAAGAGGATTGATTTTCGGATAACTAAGCTTCTGATACCTTACCACGGAACATATAAGAATTTCTGAAAAGCCTCGATAGCATTGTCTTCAAGGTCAGAAGAAGACAATTTAACTACGACAGAACTTACAGTCCCTTTGGTATAAAAACGTGTATTAACTTTAATTGTAAATCCCAAAAGCATGCCGACATTGAGTATGTTACTAAACATTGTGAATATTTGGTGATTGAAACGAAAAGCCATCACTCAGAAGATGCTCGTAACGGTGTTCATAAACTATTTGGCGAACTTCTAAAGGAAACAGGACGAAAGAGAAAAGTGGATGCTAAGTTTGGCGTTCTAATTCCGAGTGACTCATTTAATGGGAAGGATGGTGAAGAATTCTACCGTTCACGTTTTAAAAAAATCAAAAGGGATAAATACCTCGGCTTTGGTTGTCTAATCCCCGTCAACTATATATTCGTCTGCTCAAATAAGAATAAAGAAGTGAAGGTTTTTAACTGGATTGACTTCTATGACAAGAAACCGGCTTTAAGAATAATCAAATATAGCCGCTAATGACCTTAGAGTTAGTGGTCAAAATCGTCGCCGCTTAACTGGGACAACTTCGAAATGTGCGTTACGTTAGCCGCCACTTCACTATAAAAAATCAAAGGCTTTGTTAAGGGAGGTTGATATGAAAAACATAAAAGTTCCCTGGATGTCATGGTATGGCAATGCAGAAATAGAATTAACATTTCCTGAAAATTGGGATTTAATTGTGTCCAGGATGAAAGATGCTCCGGATATCTCCGATTCAGAAATTCGTAGAGCGTTCGAAAATCCAATTGGCACTGCGCGGATTTCTGAATTAGCGGCAGGCAAAGAATCTGTGGCCATAGCGGTAGATGATTTAACCCGTCCAACACAAGCATACCACCTGATGCCGCATATTTTGGAGGAAGTGCGCGCCGGTGGGATAAAAGAGGAAAACATTCAGATTATTTTCGCTATCGGCGCGCATCGTCCGATGATGCGTGCGGATGCAATTAAAAAACTCGGTGCGGAAGTAGTAGACCGATTTTCCATCGTCAATCATCACCCTCATGAAAATCTTGTCTATTTGGGGCAAACTAGCCGGGGGACGCCGGTAAAAGTCAATAAATTTTTCGCTCTCGCTGACCTAAAAATCGGCGTCGGATTCATCTCTATACATCCGCTTGCAGGTTTCGGCGGCGGTGGAAAGATTGTTCTGCCAGGGGTGTGCGGTATTGATGTTTTGGAGCGCAATCATACACCAGCTATGGCGGGGGAAACCGGCGGTGTCGCCGTTATCGAAGGAAACGAACATCGCGCGGACATTGAAGAAGCCGCGCGGATAGCGGGACTGGATGTTATCGTCAACACCGTCGGCAATTCTTTAGGACAGACAGCGGGTGTTTTTGTCGGCGATTTAGTTGATGCCCACCGCGCTGCCGTCCAACTCGCGCAACAAGTCTATGCCACGAAAATACCGCAAAATATGGACATCGGCGTATTTAATGCGTTTCCCAAGGATACGGACTTTGTTCAAGCTGTCAACGCAACCAATGTCTGGAGTAATCGCAATGAAGCCCTGGTGAAAGAAGGCGGCGCCATTGTCGTGACGACGGCAAGTTCAGAAGGACGAGGTTACCATTGCCTTGCTGACCGTGGAACGCGATTGCATTGGCGTATCGAAACACGCGCCGGATTTAGAGAGATTTTGCAAAATCGCAAGTTGATTTTCTTTTGCCCGAATATCAATTATGCCGATTTGTATGAGCATTATTCCACAGGCACGCTTTTGTTCAGAAAATGGGAGGATGTTGTGGAGGAACTGAGCAAACATTACGGCCCGGGTTCAAAAGTTGCTGTATTTCCATGCAGTACGTTGCAGTTTGATGAGCGGAAATTAGTGAAACGTGATGCGTGAAACTTAAAATCAGCGGCGTCTGATAATCAGCAGCTATAAGCCTCGCATTTTTTCGGCGAGTTGTTCGGGCAAAGTGTCAATAACTCGAACATTGTATAGTCGTTCCATTGGACCCGTATCATTCGTATAAATGCAACGTGGGAACGGGCGAGAAATCAGTTTTACATTGAAGCAATAGTAATCCAATGGCTTGCATATTGGGCCGGAATATGTCGCGAGATTGAAAGAGCCAACTCCTATTTCTCTGTATCCGCGCAAGACGGTTGTCAGACAGCGGGCAAAATCTGCGATGTGCGTGTTTGTCAAATCTGTAAGTGAACTAATTTCCGGGAAGATAAACTGAATTTCATTAAAGCCACGCGGGGCGAAACTTGTTATCAAAGCGAGCGAAGCATTTGCCAAAATGAACCTGGCGCCTTGTTCTCTTTCGGCTTCAATCAAATCAGTCCAATAATTGCTTTTGTTCTGCTGCAAATATTCCCAACTTTTCTCCAGTAGACCTCTCTGCTGTGGCAATGGTTCTCTCTCCACCATGATTTGAACGTGTGGGTGGATGATACTTCCCGCGGACGGAGGCATGTAATTCCAGACATATATGGGAAATTTAGCGTCCCTATTATTGTCGTAAACGCGACGGATATAATTTATACTGGCAACGAGATTATCCATGAGCTGTCTTTCCGAAAACTCATTTAGCGGTAAAAAATGCTCTGTCGTTATGATTCCAACGGCGTGGTTTTCACCGAATGGGCTTAGATTAGGAAATATGATAGTTTCCCCGATTTTGATACGTCCCTCCGGGGAAATATCTGGGGGAAACTCAGGGGTTTTTTCTTCGATGAGCTGTGGACAAAATACACACCCCTCTTTGGTTATTTGGATAATCTCGTCTAATCCAATTCCGCTTTCCGCTTGTTTCACTCTTTTAGCTCTTGGTGGATTTATTCTGCACTGCTCATTCATTAGTGAATCGAACCTGTATTCTATTCCATTTCTTATCACTTGTCGAAATTCCATATTCAATTCCTCTTTAGTAAGCTGATTTTGGCATGGTTCAAATTTTCTCAAAAATTAGTTGACAATGATGAGTAATGAGTAATGAATAAACTGTATTACTTATTACTCATTACTACGAAATGACAACCCCCCACGCCCCCTTTAATAAGGGGGACTATTTTCTGAAACATGCCAATTATTTTACCATATCTTTCGAACCTCTGCATTATTTTGTACATGAATTTCTATTCATAAGGAAAAAACAAAATTTTCCACTTTTTATAATTACTTAAATAAAATAATCCTTGACAAGATAGTTTTTTATGGTATAATTTTTATTGAGTTAGTAGAGATAGTAGAGATTAGAAAAGAGGAGATAAAGGCAATGAAGTTACCCATTAAAGGATGATATAGTGTGCGGTTAATGATAGATTTAGCGCTTCACTATGAAGAAGGGCCTGTCCTCTTAAAAGATATTGCCAGGCGTCTTATGCAAAGAGCTCCCCCCCTTGAGAGTCTTTACTACTGAAATTGGCTTGACAATCTCATATTGCTTATGATAAAATATAAAAGACTTTACTTTTTTTCTCTTATTTCTTTTAATCAAACTTTTCGTTCTAAAAGAAAAGTTTGGTTACTTTTCTCTTCTATTTTCTGAATCCCATTCCGAGTTAATGGTGGTATGTTACGAAAAATTAAAACTTATGTTAATCTTTGTAAAATCGCTTATCCACCATTGGTTATTACGAAGTAGGATGGAATAATCTAATTGCGAAGGATAAAATTTATGCAATCTTTTCAAGTCATCGTTCTTACTTTACCTGGTCTACCGGAACCATCGTTGGCTATTGCAGCCAGTCGCGCTGGTGGATTAGGAGTGCTTGATTTAGAATATATCCGTGATGAACAGACCGCGTTTAAGGCAATTCAACAATTGATTAAATACGCGCCCAATGATGTTGGCCTTAAACTAAATAGTCGTGCACAAGAATTCTTTGCGAAAATCACCGCGGAGTTGCCGGAACAAATTAAGACTGTTATTCTGACTTTTGGCGAGCGAACGCAGATGCAAGAACAGGTGGAATTTCTCCATCGTAAAGGGATAAAGGTTCTTTTAGAAGCGACCTGTCTGAACATGGCGCAGATTGGAGAACAGTTAGGAGTAGATGGGATTATCGCCAAAGGGAATGAATCAGGTGGTCGCGTCGAAGGAGAAACTACTTTCATTCTGTTACAGCAATTTTTAAACCATCTTACATTACCTATCTACGCACACGGCGGTGTGGGGCTACATACTGCCGCTGCTTGTTACGCCGCTGGCGCGGCAGGTGTAGTTTTGGACTGGCAACTTTCATTGACAAAAGAGTCTTCGTTACCTGAAGCAGTTAAAAAGAAAATTGCGCTCATGGATGGCAGCGAGACTATTTGCCTTGGTGAGACAATAGGAGAAACTTACCGAATTTATGCCCGGCCATCGACTCCAGCAGTTGAGGAATTAAAACAGATAGAAAAACAGATAGAGGGCAAGAGGGGAAGTCCCGATTCTCGGGCTCCCGCTACGCGGGAAGGGCAAGAGGGCAAGGAAGCGAGAAATTATCCCGAGCATCGGGCTGAATGTTCTCATTTAGACATTCTTGATGCGTGGCGGCAGGCGGTACTTCAACGTGCCAGTTGGGGTTCAGAAGCACAACGTCTGTTGCTTCTTGGACAGGATACAGCTTTTGCCGCGCCGTTGTCCAGGAAGTTTGTCACCGTTGGAGGGGTGATTCTGGGAATACAGGAAGCTATCAATTCCCACATCCAGACCGCACTAAAGTTCCGTCCATTTGACGAAGGTTCCCCATTAGCACAATCTCATAACACACGCTATCCCATTGTGCAGGGTCCGATGGCTCGAGTTAGCGATGTCCCGGCTTTTGCCTTAGAGGTCGCTGAAGGCGGAGCCTTACCGTTCCTGGCGCTGGCTATGATGCGCGAGGCGGAAATTAAGCCACTATTGGAAGAGACTAAGCGTTTGCTGGGTAGCAAAAATTGGGGTGTTGGTATTTTAGGTTTTGTTCATCCTAAGCTCCATGCTGAACAAATAAACCTTATCCGGCAACTTTGTCCGCCTTTTGTGCTGATTGCCGGTGGTCGTCCAGACCAGGGCCGGGTTTTAGAGCAAGACGGTATTCCCACCTATTTTCATGTTCCCTCGGCTGGATTATTGAAGATGTTCATTAAGAATGGTGTTCGGCGGTTTATTTTTGAAGGCCGAGAATGCGGTGGACATGTAGGCCCTCACTGTAGTTTCGTCTTGTGGGAAACCATGATTAATACACTCCTGGAATCTCTTCCTCCCAACGGTGACGCCGCAGATTATCATGTCCTTTTTGCGGGGGGAATTCATGACTCCCTCTCCGCCGCGATGGTCTCTATCATGGCTGCTCCGTTAGCTGAACGAGGAGTTCGTATAGGCGCGCAATTAGGCACAGCTTATCTGTTTACCCAAGAAGCGGTATCTTCCGGCGCAATTGTTGAAACGTTCCAAAAAGAGGCAATTACATGTGATAAGACGATTTTGCTCGAAACCGCCCTGGGGCATGCAAGTCGATGTATCAATACTCCTTATGCTGAAATCTTCATGCAGGAGAAACAGCGTCTTGAAAGTGAAGGAAAATCTGCGGAAGAGATTCGAGATGCGTTGGAAAATATGAATCTCGGCCGCTTGCGTATTGCCTCCAAAGGCATCAATAGAAATCCTCAATACGGGCAAAAACCAAATGAACCGAGACTGGTATCCATAGGTGAAGATGAACAGCGAACTTCCGGAATGTACATGGTCGGCCAGGTGGCAGCGCTTAGGGATGAGGCATGCACTATTGAGGCGCTACATCACGACGTCGCAGTAGAGAGTTCATCTCGACTTGAGGCAAAATTTGGAATATCACCTGAACGATATAACGACCGTTCACGCATCACTCATCACGCATCAGATATTGCCATCATTGGGATGGCTTGCGTTATGCCCAAGGCTTCTGATTTGCAGACCTATTGGGAAAATATTCTCAATAAAGTTGACGCCATTACAGAAGTCCCCAAAGAACGCTGGAGTTGGGAATTATACTATGACCCAGACCCAAGGGCAAAGGATAAAGTCTATTCCAAATGGGGCGGATTTTTAGACGATATACCTTTCGACCCAATCAAGTATGGCATGCCGCCGAATAGCCTTGTATCAATCGAACCGCTTCAATTGCTAACCTTAGAAATGGTTAGCGCTGCCCTAAAAGATGCAGGATATCTGGAACGTCCCTTTCCGCGCGAACGCACTTCGGTCATCTTAGGCGCCGGCGGCGGCGCCGCCGATTTGGGGCAAAAATATGGCATTCGTTCTGCTCTACCTACGTTCTTCGGCGATACCTCACCCGAAATTATGTCTCATTTTGAAGCGGTCTTACCGGAATGGACTGAAGACTCGTTTGCTGGAATCTTGATGAATGTCGCTGCCGGTCGAGTAGCTAATCGCTTTAATCTGGGCGGCGAGAACTACACGGTAGATGCTGCCTGTGCTTCGTCATTAGCCGCGGTACATCTGGCAGTAAAAGAGCTTGAACTAGGCAACAGTGATATGGTTATCGTAGGCGGCACAGATACTATGCAGGGTGCTTTTGCATACACCTGCTTCAGCAAAACCTTAGCGTTATCTCCACGGGGTAAATGTTGCACTTTTGATGAAAGTGCTGATGGCATCGTGCTTGGCGAAGGTATAGCGATGTTAGTCCTCAAACGTTTAGCTGATGCAGAACGTGACGGAGATAAAATCTACGCGGTTATCAAAAGCGTCGGCGCCTCAAGCGATGGAAGAGATAAAAGTATGACGGCCCCGCGGCCAGAAGGGCAAGCTTTAGCCTTGCGACGAGCGTATCAAAAAGCCAATATTTCGCCGGCGACAGTTGAATTGATAGAAGCTCATGGCACCGGCACCGTAGTCGGTGACCAGGCTGAAGTTCAGGCTCTCTGTCAGGTGTTTAATGGCGAGCATTCTGAACGCCAACGCTGTGCTATCGGCTCTGTAAAGTCCATGATAGGTCATACCAAATGTACGGCCGGGGTGGCTAGTTTAATCAAAACGGCGTTAGCTTTGCATCACAAGGTGCTTCCACCGACATTGAACGTGGACAAGCCCAACCGCAAAGCAAATTTTGAGGCTAGTCCATTCTACGTGAATATAGAAACCCGCCCCTGGGTAAGTGAAAATGAACATCCTCGTAGGGCTGGAGTGAGCGCTTTCGGTTTTGGCGGCACCAACTTTCATGCCGTGCTTGAAGAATATACTGCTGATTATCTTAGCGCATCCCATAACATGATGGCGCTTCAAGAATGGCCGAGTGAGTTGTTCATCTTTAGTGGAAGTTCCCGTCAAGAGATTCTCGCATCCATAGAGTCTATAGAAAAAGCCTTATCTCGCGGCGCTAAACCGACGCTTCGAGATTTGTCCTATACGTTAAGCAAACTTTATGATAATAATTCCGCAAGCCGAAATCTGAATTCCGAATTCCGGCTTGCGTTGGTGGCTACCTCTTTGGAGGATCTTCAGCAAAAACTAATTTGGGCTCAGGAGTTGCTGGCATCCCCTCGGAATTCGGAATTAAACACTAATAATTCCGCAATCCGAATTCCGCAATCCGAAATCAAGATTAATGACCCACGTGGCATTTACTATTCTGAACAACCCTTGGCACGGGAGGGAAAAGTTGTCTTTTTATTCCCCGGGCAAGGCTCCCAGTACAGCAATATGCTGCGAGACTTAACTATAATATTTGAGGAAGTGAGAACATCCTTTGAGAGAGCCAACCAGGTTCTGCATCAAAATCTTTCTCAGCCCTTGAGCGCTTATATTTTTCCGCCACCTACCTTCAGCGAGGAAGAAGAACGCGCCCGGCAAAAAGCTCTAACACAGACGAATATCGCCCAACCAGCAATCGGCGCGGCAGATATGGCGATGTTCCATCTCCTAGAAACTCTGGGTGTTAAGCCCGATTTTGTCGCCGGACATAGCTATGGAGAATATGTCGCCCTCTGCGCCGCCGGCGTTTTTTCTGAAGATGTTCTCATCGCATTGTCGGAAGCCAGAGGCCGATTTATCGTTGAATCAGCTTCTCCAGAACTCGGTACCATGGCCGCAGTCGAAGCCGGTGCTGAAATAGTCTCTGAAGTTATTGGAGAAATAGACAATGTAGGTATAGCTAACTTAAATGCTCCCAAACAAACGGTCATTTCCGGATATCAAGCTTCAGTAGAACAGGCTGTTGAACGATTCAACGCTAAAGGAATACGGGCTCGTTTAATCCCTGTCGCTTGCGCATTTCACTCACCGGTTGTCGCCGCGGCTAAAGAGCGGCTGGCAGAATTTCTATCGACGGTGGAGTTGTCTGAACCTAAGATAGAGGTGTTCTCAAATACAACGGCAGAGAGTTATCCTCGGGAGCCGAAAGCGATTGCTGACCAAATGGCTGAACACCTGGTAAGTCCGGTTGCCTTTATTACTGAAATTGACGCGCTATATAAGGCGGGCGCGAGAATATTTGTGGAGGTGGGGCCGCGCAACGTATTGACAGGGCTCACGGAACAAATTCTTGCCAATCGCCCTTCTCTGATAGTAACTTCTGACCAGAAAGAACGGCCGGGAGTAATTCAACTCCATCACGTACTGGGACGTCTGGCCGCCGAAGGGCTGCCAATCAAACCAGAGAGGCTTTATTCCGGAAGAACCGTTCGGCAACTTGACCTGAAAAACCTTGAACAAGAGACAGGTCAAGTGGAGCTTTCTCCTACCACCTGGTTAGTCAACGGTAGTCGCGCTAAACCTATTAAGGAAGCCTCTAAACCAGATGAGGTTATCTCTCCAGTTCGCCTAATAGTTGCTGATGATGAACGGCAAGAGGGAAAGGAGGCAAGACGGCAAGACGGCAAGACGGCAAGACGGCAAGAGGGCAAGAGGGCAAAAATGCCAGATAGGTTAGACAGTTTACCGCAAATGAATGTTAGCCCGAAAACCGAAGGTTCCGTTTTGCGGAATTCTGCTCCGCAGAACGTTGGTGAACGTCGCGAACAGACTGGACAGGCGGCGCCATATTATTCTCCAATACAACACCCTACCCCCGTAGCCGAATTTGCCAAAATTCGGGAGGATGGCGTCACAAAGGTCATGGGACAGTTTCAACAGATGATGAATCGTTTTTTGGATACTCAGAAGAACGTTATGTTGACTTACCTTCAGGTTGAGGCGCTTCACGAAGTAAGCGCTGAGCGAAGCGAACATGCTGACTCGGCCGTTGGTATTGATACTGTTGCCCAAGCAGAAATAAAGCTGCGACCTTTAGAACAAAGTAAGGCGGTTGCTCCAGAAGGTGGTATGCCAGGAGAAATTCAGCAGCCGAGACGGCCTGTATCACACGATGATTTTGGGCAGATTAGGCAGTCTAATGTATATGAGCGTCAGTTTCAAACTTCGGTTCCTCCTGAACAATCTTTTCCAACCGCGAACCTTCTTGTTGGCATGGACGCAATTTCGACCTCGGAGGCGCGAGCGCACGTTACTCAAAATGAAACCAGGAGTGAAATGCCAAATGATAACACAAGAGGTTTGGCGGAAGACGTTCAACCTGAAAAGGCAGCACTACCGGACGAAGAGGAACTGACGATGCGTTTGCTTCAGATAGTTAGTGAGCGCACCGGCTATCCAACCGAGATGCTCGATTTGGATTTAGATTTAGAGGCAGACCTTGGGATAGATTCCATCAAACGCGTCGAAATTTTAGGCAGTTTCCAGGAAGGATACATCTTGCCAGAGCAGCAAAATGTTGCAATGGAATTGGAGGAACTCGCTGGACGCAAAACACTACGCGGAATTATTGATTGGATCAAAAGCCGCCTGGAGTCAATACGTCGGGGTGAACCGATAGAAGCCGAACAACCAAAAGCCGACCTGTCCCGAGAACGTAGTGAACGGGAAAGCATCAGTGAGCAACGTGAGCCGCTACCTGAAACTGAGGGCGGTAAGAAGGCAAGGGGGCAAGAGGAAGCGTCCTCCCTATCAATGACTTCATATTCTATAGTTGACAGTGAGGTGAAAGAACTTGAGCCACTAGCGGAAAACCATTCTGGTAATGGTGTTGTCCAGCGTTATACTTTGACGGCGTTAGAAATTCCCTTCCGCGAACAACCTCAGCGAACAATGCCGCTTCTGACAAATCGAGCGTTAGTTTTGACGGATGATGAGGGTGGAGTCGCTCAAACTCTGGCTGAAAAGCTACGCTCCATGGGACATACTATTGCCCTGGTTCAGATGGGTGAAGAGGTTCAAGAGATTAACCAGGGTTACTACGCCGCAGACATCACTTCCCCAGAAGCAGTTAATCGCCTGGTAGAGGTTATTCATCAACAGCAGGGGCCCATAGGTGGTCTTATTCATCTGCTCCCGCTCAAAGCGGCCATTCCTTTTGAGGAAATGAACCTCAAAGATTTCAGAGAGCGTCTGCGATTAGAAGTTAAAAGTCTGTTCTATTTGACCAAGGCGTTGGACAATGAATTAAAGCAGGCGTCAACGTCTAAGGACGCTTCCGACAATGGCGATGGCTGCTTGATAGCGGCTTCCGCAATGGGAGGAACTTATTCTTCTGTACCAATTGTCAAAGAGAATGAGCCATTTTTCCCAGGGCAGGCTAGTATCTCCGGATTCCTGAAGACTATCTCTTATGAATGGTCTGAAGCTCAAATCAAGGTCATTGACCTTAATCCCAGCGAGCCAGCTTCAACCCTTGCTGACCATCTGTTGCAAGAGATGACAACGAAAGATGGACAGGTGGAAGTGGGTTACTCGAATTCGAGTCGCTTTATTCTCCAACCAACGCTATCTCCTGTGGATAAGGCCGAGCCGGTGAAATTGGAAATCGATTCTGATTGGGTAATCATGGTAACTGGCGGTGCCAGAGGTATTACTGCTGATGTCGCTATTGAATTTGCGCAAAAATATCAACCGACGCTCTTATTGGTAGGGCGCTCTCCGTTGCCGGAACCGCAAGAATCTCCGGAAACTGTAGGACTCAACTCACCGCAAGAATTGAAATCGGCAATTATGGCAAGAATGCGCGGAGAGAACCAAACTGTTACGCCAGCAAAGGTAGAAGCAGAATATAACCGGTTGCTGAAAGATAGAGAAATGCGCTCAAATTTGGCGGCCATGCAACACGCCGGCGCTAAAGTGCAGTACTATCAAGTGGACGTGCGAGATGAACAGACCTTCGGGAATCTTATCGACGAGATATACCAGATGTACGGACGATTGGATGGGGTAATTCACGGGGCCGGAACGATCGAGGACAAGTTGGTCAGGGATAAAACACCCGATTCCTTTGACCGCGTATTTGATACCAAGGTTGAAAGTATATTCATTTTAAGTCGTAAGCTACGCCCTGAGTCGCTAAAGTTTTTGGTCATTTTTTCCTCAGTAGCAGGACGCTTCGGTAATCGCGGACAAAGCGACTACGCCGCCGCCAACGAAGTATATAACAAACTGGCTATTTATCTTGATAACCACTGGCCGGGGCGAGTTGTCTCAGTTATTTGGGGGCCATGGTCGCGACCTGGTGGAATGGTCTCAGAAGCATTAGAGAAACAGTTTGCGCAAATCGGTCTTAATCTTGTCCCACGGTCTGTCGGACCGAGTAAATTAGACGAGGAACTTCGCTACGGACGAAAAGGGGAGGCCGAAGTTATTTTAGGAGGTGGAGGTTGGGAAAACTTGAAGGAATTGGGAATTGGGAATTCGGAATTCAGGATTAACACCTCTCCAATCCGAAATCCGACCTCACCCCCACCTTCCCCTTTTGGGGTGAGGCGTGGAGAAAGGAAGGGAGTGAAGTCGAAGCCGGTGCCACTGGTCAGTTCAGGGGTATACACCACGAATGAACTTGTCTCTCCGTTGACAAGAGAAGATGGGGCTTTTGTGATTGTGAAAAAGTTAGACCCAGCTTTCGATTTATACCTTCAGCATCATCAACTTGATGGAAAGTCAGTTTTTCCCATGGCTTTTGCGCTGGAATTGATGGCGGAAACAGCCGCGCTATGTTGGCCAGAGTTTGAAGTGACAGAAATTTCTGACCTGCGCGCTCTTCGAGGAATTATTTTGGATGACGAACAGGAGGCAAGAGGGCAAGAGGGCAAGAGGGCAAGAGAACAAGAAGGCAAATCAATTCAAGTTATAGCAATTCCGAATTCCGAAGCCCGAATTCCGAATTCCGAACGGTTGAAAGTAGAATTTAGCATCGAATCCGTCTTAGAAAATCCCAAACGCACTTATTACCATGCCGTAGCCGAGTTAGCTAAGGCGCTTCCAGAGCCAATTTTAGGGATGGATGAGCCGCTAATTCTTAAAGACAAGCGTCTTTTTCCAATGACCATTGAAGAAGCTTATCAAAAATGGCTTTTCCACGGCCCTATGCTTCAATCAATTACTCAGATTGAGGGAGCCGGCGATAACGGAATTATCGCTTCTCTGGTTACTTCTTCTCCTGAGAAATGTCTGACGAAGGCACTTCCGCCTTCCGCCTTCCGCCTTCCGCCTTCCGAAGGTTCATGGATTATTGACCCAGTGATTGTGGACTGTTCACTTCAGCTTACTATTTTGTGGGGAAGAATGTATTGGGATATGACGTCGCTACCCTCGCGTTTTTCATCCTACAAACGTTTTGGCGAATTTACAGGGAAAAATATTCGTTGTCAGGTTCGTGTTCGCCCCGATTCTAAAGGTCATATAATACATGCAGATGTAGCATTCATCGGAGAAGATGGCAGTTTATTGGGAGTGTTGGAAAATTTGGAGCATAATTGCAGCAAATCTTTGAATCGCTTGACAGGAGAATAAATTGGGAATAAGGTAGAGTGAATCAGCAATTTATGCTACAGTTAATGAAAGTTACAGGAGTTTTTAATGAGTACATCTGAAGTTAAAAAAATGCCAACTGCATCAGAATTCCCCGTTATTCGCGGCGATGTAGCTATTATTGGCATGGCTTGTATTTTCCCCGGCGCCCTGGATATGGAAATGTACTGGCAGAACATTGTATCTAAGGTCAATTCTATCACCGATGTTCCACCTGATAGATGGGATACAGAAACCTTCTTTGACCCCGACCCTACTGCCGATAACCGATTACATTGCAAGCGAGGTGGGTATCTGCCAGCCTCAATACCCTTTAACCCTTTGGACTATGGGATTATGCCGGTGGCGCTTGAAGGGGCAGAACCAGACCAATTCCTAATTTTGGAGTTAGTTCGTAAAGCCCTTCTGGATGCGGGTTATGACGAGCAACTTAGAGAAGATGGTAACCGCACTGAGGTCATCATCGGCAGAGGCAACTATTTGGGCGCCGGACACGCTAACCTGGTACAACGAGGTGTTGTCACTGAACAAACGATAGGTATAATAAGAGACCTGTATCCAGAATTTACCGATGATGAACTCAAAGCAATTAAGAAAGAGTTGCAATCTGGTCTCCGGAAATTTAACTCAGAGACTGCACCGTCCCTTATCCCGAACTTGACGTCTGGCCGTACATCAAACCGCTTGAATTTTATGGGTCCCAATTATACCATAGACGCTGCCTGCGCGTCCTCCTTGATTGCCACAGAACTGGGGGTTCAAGACTTGCTCACCGGGAAATGCGACCTGGCGATTGCTGGTGGTGTGCATATCTGTAATGATGTCCCTTTTCTGATGCTATTTGAGGCCTTTCATGCCGTGTCGCCACAGTCTCAAATCCGACCATTCGATAAAAATGCAGATGGTATGCTCACCGGCGAGGGCCTTGGCGTTATAATCCTCAAACGTTTAGCAGATGCTGAACGCGATGGAAACCGCATCTACGCGGTAATCAAGGGCGTTGGCGCCGCCAGCGATGGCCGAGCAGTAAGTGTAGTGGCGCCACGCATAGAAGGGGAGGAGTTAGCATTGCGGCGCGCCTATCAAATGGCCAATATCGACCCTCGTACGGTGGAGCTTATTGAAGCCCACGGCACTGGAACGCCGGTAGGAGATATTGCGGAAATCCAATCTTTGACACGCGTCTTCGGATTAAGGGAAGATTCTTTGCCCCCTTGGTGTGCATTAGGGTCAGTAAAATCCATGATAGGTCATGCTCTTCCTGCATCCGGCATGGCATCAATAATTAAGACGGCCCTGGCTCTCTATCACAAGATGCTTCCACCAACCTTAAACTGCGACGAACCTAACCCTAAGCTCGAATTAGAGAAAACGCCCTTCTACATCAATACGGAAACGCGCCCCTGGATTCACGGCCAGAAGGATGTGCCCCGACGAGCTGGAGTCAATGCTTTCGGATTTGGTGGCATAAATTCTCATGTAGTATTAGAAGAATATTGCGGTGCGAATGAAGTTGAGCTTCCCAGTATCCATCATCAATGGGATACTGAGGTTTGCATCTTGCATGGTGACTCTCGAGAAGTTCTTATCCAGGAGATGCAAAGATTACAGAAATATTTAACCACTGTTCTTCAAGTTTCCCTCAAAGATTTGGCATATACTCTGAATAAACCAGACAAATTAAATGAAAATCTGTATCGCCTGGCAATTGTTGCTTCCTCGCCAGAAGATCTTCACCAAAAACTGGTATACGCTCTTGAACGATTGGCGGACGCGGAATGCAAACAGATTAAGAATATAAAAGGCATTTACTTCTTCGAGGAACCTCTAAGCCGGAACGGAAAGCTTGCTTTCCTCTTCCCCGGAGAAGGGTCTCAGTATTTAAACATGCTTGCAGACCTTTGCTTACATTTTCCGGAAGTAAGAATATGTTTTGACAAAATTGACCAGGCGTTCATCAACCAAAAGCGGCCTCATTTACCCAGTCAGATAATCTTCCCGCCTCCGGCCTTCTCTAAGGAAGAACGTCAGAAGGCGGAAAAACTTATCTGGCAAATGGATGGAGCGATTGAGTCAGTTCTTACTGCTGACTGGGCGCTCCATACCCTCTTGAGTTCGCTGGAAATTCAACCTGATATGGTCGTCGGCCATAGTACAGGAGAATTTGCTGCGATGTACGCGTCGGGTGCCGCGGTTGTTGATGAACACTATTTTGAGCAACTAGGCCTTTTGAATAACATTTATGAGGATGCCAAAACCGCGGGGAGTATTCCAGACGCCGTTATGGTCGCGGTCGGCGCTGATTACAACAAGGTGCGTGCTATCATCGATGAGATTGATGGGAACATCTATGTAGCCATGGATAACTGTCCTCATCAAGTGGTGATTGTGGGAGAAAAGCAAGCGGTTGAGCAAGCCATTGAGCAAATACAAATCTCGGGGCTCATCTATGAAAAGCTGTCTTTCGACCGTGCATATCATACTCCGATGTTCAGGAATGTTTGTGAAGGTCTTCGTGAGTGTTTTCAACATTGGCGCCTGGCAGCGCCCAATGTGGAGATTTATTCTTGCACTACTATGACTCCCTACCCGAAAGACCCTGAGGCTATTCGTAATTTAGCTGTTGAGCATTGGATGAACCCAGTAGAATTTCGAAAGACTATCGAAGCGATGTATGACGCTGGCGCTCGCATCTTTGTGGAGGTCGGACCCAAAGGTAACCTCACGGCTTTTGTAGATGATATCCTGCGGGGTCGTTCCTATCTGGCAATGCCATCGAATGTGCCGCATCGCTCCGGAATTACACAACTGAACCATCTAGTCGGTATTCTAACGGCTCACGGAGTTAAAATGAACCTTGACTATCTCTATGCTCGACGCTCGCCGAAACTAATCTCTTTTCTGGAACATTCTGCTTCGACGGCCTCAAACGCGGTTAAAAACTCAAAAATGGCTATGCCTCCTATGGAATTGAAATTAGATTTTCCCAGTATGCGCATTGCGGAAAAGAGGAAGGAAGCCGCCCAGCAAAGAGTGAACCATAAGACAGAGTTGTTGTTGAGCGAGGCGAACCTTAAACCGTCCCGCTCCGACGAGTTGCTAAATCTCCGTTCTGCAGAGTCCGAAAGTGGGCCCGATGCATCGGGGTTTCCTGTCGGCGAGGCGTCGGTAAACGAAGTGAACCGTAAGGCGGAGCCATCGGTGAGCGCAGCGAGCACCCCTCGTGTTTCGGAAGCATCTACTCTCCCTTCGTTGCATAATGCTTCCCAAGCTATGCAGCAATATCTACAAACGATGGAACACTTTTTGGATACCCAGCAACAGGTAATGCAGGCTTATATGAAGAACAGGCTGGTTGCGGTAGGTGAGCCCTCCACTTCGGAACAAACCGCTGTAGAGAGACCATTATCTGCTTCAATGCTTCCAGAAATAACATTTCCCACCTTTATGGCGAAGGATGTTTTCCCCGAAGTTTCTCCTTTTCCGCCCCAACAAACGCCAGTCCGTCAAGGAACTACTGAACCAGGCGAATATGCAACCAAAGAGCGCGAGCTTGTGGTGCCTTCACTAACAGTGGAAGAAACAACTGTTACGCCTTTGGCAGCATCCGACTTAATGACGGAAGCTACCGGAATAACGTTAGAATCGTTAACGCAAACGCTTTTGAATCTGGTCAGCGAGAAGACCGGTTATCCAACGGAGATGCTCGACCTCAACCTGGATATGGAAGCGGATTTGGGAATTGATTCGATTAAACGGATTGAGATTCTGAGTGCGTTTCAAGAGCAGTATAACCTGGCTCAACCGATTCAGGAAAGCGTGGATATGGAGCAGGTCGCTAATCTCAAAACTCTCCAACAAGTAATCGACTTGCTAGGAGAGTTTGTCCGAACAGATGGGAGTACTCCCTACGTTTCGCAATTTCCATCAACAGCTTCTGCTGATGGAACTAAGCCTGGAGTCACCAAATCCCGATTTATTGGGACCTGGGCTGAACCGACAAATGGCGCCATGGAGATGAATGAAGTTGTTACTATACCATCAGCGGTAGATACTCCATTTTTTCCCTTTATTGGTACCGTGATATCATTAGTTGAGCGGCAGGAGTTGATAGCAACCAGGAGAATTGAATGGAAAGGTGAGGACATCTTTATGGAAGACCACACGTTTGGCCCTGAGATTTCTGGAATAGACAAAAATCTCAAGGGCCTACCGATAATTCCACTGACCATTAGCATGGAAATTATGGCAGAGGCTGCCTCTCTGCTTATGCCTGGGATGGCCTTAATTGGTATGAAGGACATCCGAGGACATCAGTGGATTCAGGTGGAGGACCCAATTACCATTCAGATTACTGCCCGAAGACACGTTGAAAACGCCGAAACTCAATCTATGTCCGACTTAGAAGAGGTGAAAGTACAAATACTGGATTATGATAAGATAAACCTCACTTCTGTGGAATCGGATGTTACCGACTCTGACTCCTCTAAAGATGCCATTTTTATAGAGGGGACGATGGTTTTCAGCCATTCTTTCCCCGCTGCCCCACTTGCAAAAGAATTTTCGCTTCGGTCCGAGCGCGCGTCTGCATACACGGCGGAGGAAGTTTATAGTGAACATTTACTGTTCCATGGCCCACGATTCCAAAATATAGTCTCAATGGATAAAGTAGGAGAAGATGGCTTGATAGCACAACTTGAAGTTCTGCCAACTTCAACCCTATTCCGTTCTACCTCAAAGCCAGCGTTCGTCACTGACCCATTAGTTCTTGATGCTGTTGGACAACTCGTTGGATACTGGCCGGTAGAATATTTGGAAACCGGCTTCGTTATTTTCCCAATAAGAGTTAAAGAGTTGTTGATATATAGTCCCACTCCACCTGTCTCTGAACGTGTGACATGTCAGCTGCGAATTCTCGAAGTCACCCCAACGATGATACGCGCGAATATTGATGTCATTAGACCTGATGGTAAACTGTGGATGAGTGTGCTCGGTTGGCAAGATTGGCGCTTCTACTGGACGCGCCAACTTTATGACTTCTGGAGGTTCCCCAACAAGGGCATGCATAGTAATCCCTGGAACACACCTATTTCGTTGCTTCCTGCAAATGCTCACAGAAATATGGTATGTCTCCGAATGGGAATGGAACTATTCTGGGACATTGGCCCTACTATTTGGGAAACGGTTTGGGCGTATTTGATTTTGAGCCGCCAGGAGCGCAAAACTTACATAGCTCTTAAAGATAAAAAACTGGACAAGAGAAGAACAGAATGGCTGTTGGGAAGAAACGTTATCAAAGATGCGATCCGGAGGTATGTTAAAAATCAATATGCCCTGGATTTATTTCCAGCGGACATTGAGATTGGGGAAGATGATTATGGCCGTCCAGTGCCGAAGAATAGGTGGATGCAGGAAAGAGGAATCATACCAGCATTATCTATGGCCCACGCGGATAGAATGGCGGTAGCAATTGCTGGCCCTCCAGATTATCGGCTCGGCATTGATATTGAACAAATTCGCGAGCGTGAAGAAGGCTTCAAAACCTTAGCTTTCACTGAAGGGGAAAACGCGCTACTAAATTCACAGGAAACCTCAAGCCGAGAGGAATGGATGACGCGCTTCTGGTGTGCCAAAGAGTCCGTGGGCAAAGCGTTAGGGCGAGGGTTGATAGAGGGCCCCAAAAGTTTAGTAGTACAAGAACTGGATGCTCAGACAGGAACCGTAAAAGTAGCTCTCCAGGGAAAGCTCTCTGAAATGTTTCCAGAATACGCTGGCACTCAGATTATAGTTTATACGGCAAAAGAGGAGAACTATATTGTGGCCAGTACAATTTGCGAAATAACTAAGTGTGACGCATGAACAAACTTTTCTTTTGGAAAGGAAAGTTTGTTCAAGAGGAGGAAGTAAGATGTTTTCTAAGAAAAATCTTTATCTCAACGAAAATATAATGTCGACAGTTAATGTTCCAACTTCGCAGAGAGTAACAAATGGACTAAGAATATATTTCTGTTTGTTCCTTGCATTTTGCTTGCTGCTTTTTCCACTTTCACTTGCGCAAGCGCAAGTGAAGGAGGAGTGGGTAGTTCGATATAATGGTTGGCTTGATGGTGCTTCTGCCATCGCTGTGGATGATTTTGGAAATATATATGTCACAGGATCTAGTTACAAAAATGCGACATATGAAGATTATGCCACGGTCAAATATGACGAAGATGGAAACGAACTCTGGGTAGCTATATATAATGGGTCTGGGAATGCATGGGACCTTGCCTCTGCCATCGCTGTGGATGATTCTGGAAATGTCTATGTCACAGGATATAGCTACGGCGGGGGGATGACACAAGATGACTATGCTACAGTCAAATATGATAAAGATGGAAATGAAGCCTGGGTGGCTAGATATGATGGATGGGGTTCTGAGGACTGGGCCCATGCCATCGCTGTGGATGATTCTGGAAATGTCTATGTCACAGGAAATAGCATCAGTGTTACATGGCATGACTATGTTACCATCAAGTATGACAAGGATGGAAACGAAATTTGGGTAGCCAGATATACTGAACCTTTCCGGGGTTCAGACATACCCTCTGCCATCGCTGTGGATGATTTTGGAAATGTCTATGTCACAGGACTGAGAAATGAGAAGGGGGACACGAGCTCTGATTACGCCACCGTAAAGTATGACAATAATGGAAACGAACTCTGGGTTGTTCGATATAACGGACCTGGGAATAGCGATGACATTGCCGTTGCCATCGTTGTGGATGATTTTGGAAATGTCTATGTCACAGGACGTAGCTACGGCGGGGAGATGACACAGGATGACTATGCTACCATCAAGTATAGTCAGCAAAGTGTGGGACAAGGCTCTATTAAAGGCGTAGTCGCAGATACGGCAGGCAATCCAATTGAACGGGCATTTGTAATTACAATAAAGCCAATCAAAAAGTGGGCACTAACTAAGCCTGATGGTTCTTATGAAATCACGGAATTAGAACCGGGCGAATATTTTATGATTGCCATCAAAGAAGGTTATAAAGCAAGTCTTGCAAAAGTAACGGTAGAAGCTAATAAGGTTACTGAGCACGATTTTATACTCAAACCTAAGTCAGATGAAACTGGTGAGGATGAAATGATTGCTCTTTCTAATTTCCCCAATCCCTTCAACCCTGATACATGGATACCATATTACTTGCCACAGGATGCGGACGTAACGATACAGATATATAACAGCGTTGGTCAGTTAGTACGAACTCTAAATCTGGGGCGTAAATCTGCTGGTATCTACCTTGATAAAAACCAAGCCGCCTATTGGAATGGTTGTGACAGCTTAGGTAATAAGGTCTCATCAGGCATGTATTTCTACACATTGCAAGCAGGTGAGTTTAAAGCTACGAGGAAGATGGTTATCATGAAGTAGGTTTTAATACCTTGAGAATTTCTGAATAGCCCAGATTCCGTATGGGACATTGCCCACCCTACAAATCTACTAAGCGTAATGTGTAAAATGTGAACCGTAGTGAAGATTACAGAAATTCCCCAAGAGGTGAAAAATATTTCTCGGTCAGAATGACAGGTGATGGGGAATTTCTAAATTTTAGCTTGATTATTTTGACAATTATATGTTATAATAATGCTATATTTTGCATAAAATTTGGATTTATCTTGTGAAAGAATTGCTGTTTTTTAGGAGGAATTAGCATGCGGGTTTTATTCACCACCTGTTGTAAACCGATACCTGTCCTTTTAGAAAAATTTCTATCCGCGGATGATGTAACTTATAGATTCGTGGCTGACCAGGAGCTTTTTAGCATTAGCGCGCATATTCCCTATTTTCCCTTACACTTTCTCGCGCAAAATATCAATGTTCCTTCGGTAGTCCTGGAATGGCCCACCAAAGAAGAACTAATAGCAGAATTGAAGTCAGAAACATACGATTATGTGGGAATTACCCTCAAATGTCTGGATTTGTATACTGTTGCTGAAATGATAGAGATTATTCGCGCTGTCTCCCCAGATACCAGGATTGTTTTGGGTGGCTATGGAACGCTGGCGTTAAATGAACCGGGGACAGATTTTATCCGCGATAGGGTTGATTATATTTGCCGCGGCGAAGGCGTGCAATTTATGCGTCTTTTAGTTGGCGATGATGTGAATAGGCCAAAAATCTGCCATTTGCCCCCAGAAGTTATCAGTATACCGTGGTTGTCTGTGAGCACCAGAGTAGGCTATATCCTCTCTGCTTTAGGGTGCGCTGGGAAGTGTGAGTTTTGTTCGACATCCGCTTATACTGCCGGGGAAGTTATCGAAGTTATGACACCCGCTGAGATTTATGAAAGTATGCGGTGGTATTACGATAGCTACCCCGACTTCAGCCAGGTTTACATGATGGATGAAAATTTTCTCCTGCGTCAAGATAAGGTGAACGCGCTTGGAGAACTCATCCGAAATGACGACCGCTATGGTTTATCCAGACTAAATTATCTCGCTTTCGGAACAATTCTGGCCACGGGCAAGTGGGACCCTGATGAACTATTGCTGAATGGTGTTAGCCAAATTTGGATGGGAGTTGAATCATTTTACTCTTACAGTATCAAGAAAGAGGATATTGATATTCCAACTTTAGTTCAGACGCTTAAAGAACATGGCATTGAAATTCAATTGTCCTGGATTGTTGGGGACGATTGCCAAACGCCAGAAAATATTGACCGGGATGTTGACCAATTAGTCGCGCTCGGCCCATGTACGGCACAGTTGGCTGTTTTGTCTGCCAGCCCTGGAACCGCGTTATATAAACGTGTGAAAGAAGAAGGCAGAGTACGACCCTTCGACCCAAAGGAAGGACATTTGCTGGGCAATAACATGAACGCCTTACACTTTACTCATGAGGAACGTCTGAATATTATTTTCGGTACGTATCGAAAGATATATGAAACCCATGGCCCTTCCATGATGCGTTCCTTAGAAGTTCAACTTAATGGCTACAGACACTGCCTGAACTCGAAAAACCCGTACCTTAACGGCCCCAAATTGGAATATTTCAAGAGAGAACTAAGAAATACTATCCCCTTTACCAAAATGGCGGCAGCGTTTGCGCCAAATGAAAAAGTGAGAAATTTGATGTTGGATTTAGAGAAGGAGTATGTGGAACTTTTGGGACCTTTCCGAAAGACGCAGCAAATAGCCGCGGACCGAATTCTCGCATTGGCAGAAAAGGAAATGAAGAGAAGAGAAACTGAAGGTTATTCTCCACTTGTAGACGAACCGCCGCTTCATAAATATGTTTATCCTGGCGAACCGACTGTTAAAGTGCCAATCCCGTTACCGATTGCTGAAATCCAGGTTCCAGTAATGGCCCTGGGAGATTAATTATGAGAAGTAAAATAACTTGACTTTGTAAAATAAGAAATACAGTTGTAGCCCAACTTTCTAAGTTGGCCTTTTGTAAATCTATTCTAATAAGCCAAGATAGAATCCGTAGGCTACTCAAAATCTAACAAAGTCAAATTATGATAATCTAAGGAGAGATTACCAATGTTTGTGAAAGAAAGATACCTGACAGTTTTAATCTCATTCATTATCGTTTGCGGGTGCTTCTTATTTGTTATATCGGAGGCCCTATCTGTTGAATACCAACTTTACGATAGTCCTTTTCCTTCAGAGAACTATGATGGGCCTGCAACTAATTGTTCCCCATACGATGGCCTTATTGAGCCAAATCTCGCGCAAGCAATAGAGAAAGATTTATATCCAGCGGCATTTTGTTTTGTTAGTAGAAAACCAGATGAACTTTATGTAATAGGCGGTATGGGAGTTATACCGACCTATATTGCCAAAGTTAATCCACTAACTCTTGACCGCATCAAAGAAACTCCACTTAATCTTGGAACAGCGGGTTATTGGCCTCCAAGTGTTGTAGTACATGCTAATGGATATATTTATGTAACAGCTCAAAACATCTGCTACAAACTGACCCCTGATATCAATATTGTGAGTTATTATATCCTCCCAATTATAGATGGAAAATACAATTCTATGAAAGCTTTTTCGGATGGTAATCTTATCTGCAAGGGGCTTGGGTCTACATATTCATCTGTTACTCTGTTAGATCAAAATCTTAATTCGATTATCCATGAATTTGTTCTCCCGGAGAAATCATATGGGCGATTATCAGTCCATATTCACAACAACAAGGAATATGTTTACATCACCGGTGATACTACACTCATCCGTTATGAATACATAGGCGAGGCACCCTGGTTAAAAAAAGACAACGGGTGGTCATATAAGTATCGGTTAGCGTCCTCGAGACTACAAACAGGAGGCGGAGTTGCATTATTTATTGACAATAACGCTTATTTCGCGGATAACGCGAATTCCAACCCGAAACCTCTTGGTCCTATTCATCTCTTGCGAGTAAATCTGGATGATTCTCGTGATGCACAACGTTTCACCCCGTTCGGTTTGCCGAAAGGATACCATTTCAATAAGCATCTTGTAGACCCAGTTCACGGAATAATCGTCATAGGGGACACAACGAATGGCAAAATTGGTGGGTATCGATACCTGGGAAACAACCAATTTCAGGAACTCTGGGTAAAAAACTATGTTTCCGGCATAGTATGTTCTTCATCGTCTTCTACAAAACAATTATACGTCAATGATTTCAAGGATGGTCGCGACAATATAGTTATACTGGATATTGAAACTGGAGAGGAGTTGAAAAGAATAGTGACGTCGTCGACAGTTATGTCCCTGGCAGGGGTTACACTCGGATGGAACGATGATGTTTTTTGGGTTAGTGGGTACTGTTCAGTGAGAATGTATAATGACTTACAACAAACTCAAGAGTTTCATGCTCCAAAGCCGGCGTTGTCTTCGCAAGGGAATTCCGCTCCGCGGAAAGTATCTATGCTTTATCCGAATTTCCCTAACCCATTCAATCCTGATACCTGGATTGCTTATTCATTGTCCACTAATGCTTTCGTATCATTTGATATCTACAATCTCCAGGGTATACGCATCCGACATATAGAATTAGGATACAAAAGCGCCGGTTCCTATATTTCAAAGGATGGAGCTGCGCATTGGGATGGTCGAAATGAGTTTGGTGAAGAAGTGCCAGGTGGTATATACTTTTATTCAATCCAGGCCGGCGAATTTAAGGCAACCAGACGCATGATTGTTTTAAAATAGTTTTAGGTAATTTTCAATATTAAAGGCTGTTGCAGAAAATAAAACCTTCCACTTTTTTATCCGCTAATTCACGCGAATATTCACGAAGAAAAAATATTCGCGTAAATTCGCGCCGATTAGCGGATAGAGTTTGAACTTGGAAGGGTTATTAAGTTGGAAACGCCAAACTTGATGCTGTACAGCCAACACACAGCGGAAATAGGTAAAATGGAAAGACGGCAAGATGGCAAGACGGCAAAGCCGCAATTTTTATTTAGCCGTCTTGCCGTTGTACCGTTTCGCGGTTGAACCATCTTGCCGTTTAGCCTTCTTGCCCATTGGCCCCTGTTCAAACGCACGGTTTAGCAAAATTTCTCCGATGTCTGTTGGCAGCACATAATCACGCATCACGTTTCACGTTTTATAATTATCAAAAGGAGTTAAAATGGCTAAAGTAACTGAAGAAACCGTTTACACCGACTTGCTCGATATTTTGAATGATTTGACCGGCGATTGGGAATATTCTGGCGAAATTTCACGGGATACTTTCCTTCTTGCTGATTTGGATTTTGAATCTATAGACGCTGTCGCTTTGGGAACTGCTATTGAAGAGCGTTTCCAAAAATCCTTGCCATTCGCTGAGTTTTTAGCGGGGGTAGCGGAACGAGAAGTCAAAGACATTCGTGTTGGAGAGCTATCTAATTTTATCTATCAAAACCTGGATTCTACTAATATTGGAGAATAATGATGGAAAATCGCACAATTTGGCTTGGACTTGACGGAGGTACTTTTTCAATCCTTGACCCTCTCATGGAAGAAGGGGTAATGCCCTTTTTAAAGCAATTTATAGCATCTGGAACGCGCGGGAGGCTTGTATCTGTTATTCCGCCTATTACCCAGCCGGCGTGGACTTCCATGATGACCGGACGAAGCCCAGGTAATCATGGTATTTTTGACTTTTTTCGGTTTGAGTCTCCCAACAGCCGGTACGTGAGATTTCTAAACTCTCGTAACATCGCTTGTGAAACAATCTGGTCCATCCTCAACCGTCAAGGTTTGAAAGCGACATCGCTGAATTTTCCCGTTATGACGCCGATTCGTCCGATTAATGGATTCATCGTCCCCGGTTGGGTACCTGAACGGCATATACGCCGTGGTTGTTATCCTCGCGACCTCTACGACAGGTTAAATGAAATTGATGGAGTAAGTGTGAAAGAGATGGCCATGGATCCAGTCGCAGATAGAATGGCCCTCACAGGTATCCCAAAGAACGATTATCAAGGTTGGATTGAGGAACATACCCGAAAGGAAGAACAATGGTTTAAGTCCCTGTGCTACTTAATGAAAGAGGAGCCCTGTCACCTGACCGCTATTCTCTTTGACGGCATGGATAAATTGCAGCATTTATGCTGGCGTTTTATTTCTCCCGAGCATTTTCCTAAGAATCCATCTTCTTGGGAACAAGAAATCCGCAATATATGCTTGAACTATTATCGAAAACTGGATGACTTCATTGCTGAAATTGTTGCAATTGCTGGCTCTGAAGCAAATATCTTTATGGCATCTGACCATGGCTTCAGCACCTCGGTTGAGATATTTTATCTCAATACCTGGCTACAGCAAAATGGCTATCTGAAATGGGCAAAAGATGTTGAAGTGGCCTCTGCGGATAATATAGATAGTCAAGACCCGCGTATTATTTTACCAAGGAATTACGTCAACACGCTGGATTGGCACCAAACGACCGCACATGGCCTTACGGCCAGTAGCAATGCCGTCCATATATCAGTGTCTGGACAACGTGGTGAAGAAGGTGGAGTTCCCCTAGAAGACTATGAGCGTTTTCGCCAGGAACTTATCAATGCCTTGTTACAGTTTACTCCTGATGAAACCGGAAAACCGGTAGTGACCAAGGTCTGGAAGCGAGAAGAGATTTTCGCTGGAAGCCAAATGTATCTGGCACCTGATTTGACCTTGGGGTTGAGGGACGAGGGTTTTATCTCAACTTTAAGGTCGAATATAGTATATATGAAGCGTCCTGAACCAGTAGGCACTCACCATCGAGATGGCATTTTTATAGCAGGAGGGCCTGGGATTGACAAGGGACTTTCTGTTGATGAATTTTCCATTTTAGATGTTACGTCCATACTTCTTTACTCGTTGGGACTACCAATTCCCGAAGATTTAGAAGGGCGCGTACCGACAGAGATTTTCGAGAAAGATTTTATCCAAACTCACCCAGTATGTATCGGTGAAGCTACACTGCCTCCTGAAGAGTTTCCACAGGAGCAAACAGATGAGATGGATGCCAAAGGCAAAGCGGCAATACTTCGACGGTTGAAAGCGCTGGGATACGTTGATTGAAGTGAAACGTGATACTTGAAACGTGAGCAGAAAATTCCTTTCACGCATCCATAAGGCGCTTCGCCGTTGGTGAGGCTTCCGAACACGTTTCACGTTTCACTCATCATAATTCATCGTAGGCAGGTGAAAACAGAATGGCACAAACTCTTTTGTTTGCCTTGTACTCATCAATGCAGTTAGTAATAGACGGGTTGCCGCGCACCAGGCAAACGACAGCGATTAAAGAACTGGTAGAGATGCGATATGAACAACAGGTTTTGGTTCCACCAAGTCCTTTGACCTTCGATGAGTTTGTTGACCTGTTTGGCGAAGACGACGATGTAGAACTCATTAATGGAGTGGTGGTGAAAAAAATGGCCGCAAGAGACCCACATGAGGATTTAGACGCCTGGCTTATCATGGTTTTGCGGGGCTATACTCGCGTTAAAGACTTAGGTATCGTTCGTGGTTCCCGGACAGCAGTACAGGTAACCGAGCACCGCGGACGCCTGCCCGATGTTCTGTTTGTGCACAAGGAGAGAGAGAGCATTGTCCAGGAGAAAGGCATCTATGGCGCGCCTGATTTGGTCATAGAAATTGTATCACCCAGGGACAGCCCCGCTGATATTGTGGCGCTGGAAGCGGATTATCGAAGTGTTGGCGTTGCTGAACTCTGGTTCATTGACCAGAAGCGAAAGCAGGTGCGGGTTTTGCGCCAAAAAGATGGTTACCAAGAGGAGGTCATAAGCCAAGGTGTAGTGCGTTCAGAAGTTGTTGATGGGTTTTGGTTGAAGGTGGAGTGGCTGTTTGCCAAGCCTTTGCCTTTGGAATTGGACATCCTCAATCAGCTTTTGGGTATTGATACGACGCCATGCACTGCGTGGTTATGACGCCGTCCAACTGGCAGCGGCAATTTTGATTAATGGCTGTTTGTTGAAGAACCAACTTCCATCGCTAACATTTATTTCCGCTGACAATCGCTTACGTATGGCTGCCGTAGCGGAAGGGCTAATAGCAGATAATCCGAATTTTCATCCATGATAAGTTTGGGCATCCAAAAGAAAAAGTTTGGTTCATCGGAGGCAGGTGAAAACAGAATGGCACAAGCTTTTTTATTTGCCTTGTACTCATCAATGCAGTTAGTAATAGAAGCGTTGCCGCGCACCAGGCAAAAGACAGCGATTAAAGAACTGGTAGAGATGCGATATGAACAACAGGTTTTGGTTCCACCAGGTCCTTTGACCTTCGATGAGTTTGTTGACCTGTTTGGCGAAGACGACGATGTGGAACTCATTAATGGAGTGGTGGTGAAAAAAATGGCCGCAAGAGACCCACATGAGAATTTGTTCGGCTGGCTATATTTCGTGCTTCGCGGCTATGTGGCAGCCAAAGACTTAGGGATTGTTCGCGGCTCCCGCACAGCGGTGCGAATCACTGAACACCGAGGACGATTGCCCGATGTTCTGTTTGTGTACAAGGACGGAGAGAGCATTGTCCAGGAGAAAGGCATCTATGGCGCGCCTGATTTGGTAATCGAGATTGTATCGCCAAGGGACAAGCCCGCCGATATTGTGGCGCTGGAAGCGGATTATCGAAGCATCGGCGTTTCTGAAATCTGGTTCATTGGCCAGAAGCTAAAACAAGCGCGGGTTTTGCGCAAAAAAGATGGTTACACAGAGGAAGTCATAAGCCAGGGTGTGGTGCGTTCAGAAGTTGTTGAGGGGTTTGGGTTGAAGGTGGAGTGGCTGTTTGCCAAGCCTTTGCCTCTGGAGTTGGATATCCTCAATCAGCTTTTGGGTGGTGAAAAGGGATGACAGCGCTCTCTTGACGAGTTGCTGGAAAAAGTGCTAAAATTGGCGATTCACGAAGTAATCGCTGAACGAAGCGAACAGAAACCGTTATATACGATGGAGGAGTTTTAACGATGGAAATCGCTCCAAGAATCATTGTTGACCGCAATATTTGTCATGGCGCGCCCGTCATTATGGGAACTAGAGTGCCTATTTCTATAATTGTCGGTTCGCTTGCCGGAATGAGCATGCAAGAGGTCATGTGTGAATACGAAATCACTCACGAGGATATCCAGGCTGCTTTAGCTTATGCCGCTGAAATTGTTACAAAAACTGAACTTATTGAGTTAGCCGGTACGTAAACAATGAGATTTTTAATTGATGAAAGCATGCCGCGTTCTCTAACGCCTCAGTTAGTTGCAAGGGGTTGACACCAGCTTAAAAAATTATTATGTTTTATTCTTTTTTATACTGTAATGTCACCCCGTTAGAAAACTTTACTGTATTTCTTTAAACAAATACAGTCCATGTTTTCAAAGGGAAAATCCA
>Ga0194113_10001880_pt1 | contig 28790 bp, 18 predicted proteins | sample TA2MahC200mmetaG_FD_146193 | JGI IMG/M metagenome (GOLD analysis project Ga0194113, IMG submission 146193) | Freshwater microbial communities from Lake Tanganyika, Tanzania - TA2015017 Mahale Deep Cast 200m | ecosystem: Environmental > Aquatic > Freshwater > Lake | place: Tanzania: Lake... | reverse complement strand
CTCAATCTCGCCCCGGCAGACCCGGACTGGTTCTTGGCACCGGAACTATCGGCCCTCCGCATTGACTCCCTCGCCGCTGACGGAGGTCATGTACCATCCGCCGGCGGTGGGCACGACCAGCAGCGATCACCTCGAGTTCCTCGAACTTAAGAACACCGGCTCGACCGCACTGGACCTGTCCGGACTCACCTTCACGGCCGGCGTCAGGTTCACGTTCAGCAACGGCACCAAGCTGGCGCCGGGCGGGTTTTTGATCCTCGCCTCGAACCCGGGAGCCTTGGCCGCGCAGTACCCCGGCCTGAGTGTGCACGGCGCGTACCTGGGCGCTTTGAACAACGGCGGGGAACGCATCACGCTGGCTCACCCGCTGGGAGCCGTGATCTTTTCGGTGAGTTACGACGACGAGCTGCCTTGGCCGGCGCTGGCCGACAACCTAGGCTTTTCTTTGGTGCCCAGAGATCCCACACTCAGCCAAGCGCCCGAGTCCGGCACCCGCTGGCGCGCCAGCGCGTTGCCCGGAGGCTCCCCGGGCACCGACGACCCCGCGCCTGCGGTGGGCGGGGTGGTGATCAACGAACTGCTCGCGGCCAGCGCGCCGCCCCAGACCGACTGGATCGAGTTGCACAACCCGACCGCGGTCTCGGTCGAGATCGGGGGCTGGTTCCTGACCGATGACCGCGCTCAGCCCAAGAAATACCGCCTGCCCGACGGCCTGGTCCTGGCCACGCGCGGCCGACGGTGGCGGCGCCTCCCTGCAACGGGTTCACCTCGCCGGGTTCGGCAGCGATCCGAGTTCCTGGGTGGCGAGCTTCCCGAACCCCGGCGCGGCGCTGAGCGCCCCTGACGGAGATGGCGACGGCATACCCGACAATTGGGAACTAGTTCACGGGACCAACCCAGACGCGGCCGACGCCGACGCGGATCTCGACGAGGACGGCCACACCACGCTCGAGGAGTACTGGGCCAACACTCATCCCCGAGAAGCGTCGAGTCGACTCCACCTGCAAGCCCTACACTTCGAGCCGATGCAGGGGCGCGTGGCCCTGCGTTTCTTCGCGCCCGCTTGGCGCAGCCTCACCGTCGAGTACCTGGATGCCTTGGGCGAAAGCCCATGGCGGACGCTCACGCAGGTTCCGCCCGGCCCGGTAGGCGCTCCGATCGAGATCGTGGATCCCACGCCGATGCGCCCGGCGCGGCTGTATCGGTTGGCGGTCCTCCCATACTGACGGCTGACCTCGGGACTGAGCTCGGGCGTCTTGCCAGGAGTCCCGCGGGCAAGATGCCCGCGCTCCGATCTCGGTTGGTTGTCAACCTGCCTTGGCGTTTGAGGGCGGCGATCGGGCCAATGGCCGGTTGGAAAACCGGCGGAACGATCTAGCGCCGACTGGACCGCGACGGAGGCCACCAGACCTAGCGTTCGCTGTCAATTACTAGAAACCCGGTTCATAAAGCACGAAATGCAGGACGGCCCTATGGCGGTAGCGGGCGGAGGACCGACAGGGGGGCGGACTAGCGCTAGCGCGCGTTCCGCGGTAAGCGCACGGTAAAGGTGGTGCCGGCACCCGGTTGGCTGGCGACCTCGAGGCTGCCCCCGTGCGCCTCGACAATGGCCTTGCTGATGGCCAAGCCGAGGCCGCAATGGCCCTCGGCCCGGGCGCGCGATGGGTCGGCCCGATAGAAGCGGTCGAAGATGTGCGGCAGATCTCCCGGGGCAATCCCGATGCCGGTATCGGCCACGGTCAGCAGGACGGCGTCATCGTGCGCGCGGGTATTCACGCGGATCTCGCCCTGCGCCCGGTTGTACTGGATGGCATTGTTGAGCAGGTTGAGCACGGCCTGGCTGAGTCGGTCGGAGTCGCCAACCAGTTCGACGGGGACAAGATCGCTGGCAATCCGGAGTTGACGTTCGAGGGCCAACGGCCGGATCAAGTCGAGGCACGCCTGCACGCGTTCGGCCAGGTCGAATCGGGCGCATTCGAGTCGAGCCTGGCCCGCGTCGAACCGGGCCAACTCGAGGAGCGAACCGGTCAGGCGGCGCATTTGCTGGGCGGCAGCGAGGCAGGCCTCGACGGTTTCTCGGTATTCCGTGGCGCTTCGGGCGCGGGCGAGGGTGGTTTGGGCTTCGGCGATGATGACGGCGATCGGGGTGCGCAACTCGTGAGAGGCATCGGCGGTGAACTGGCGTTGTTGCGCGAACGCGGCCTCGAGCCTGGCGAAGGTCGAGTTCAACACCCCCGCCAACCGCCCCAACTCACTGTCGGTGTCGGCCAGGTCGATGCGTTCGGCGAGCTGGCCGGCGGCGATCCGGCTGGCGGCGGCGCCAATGTCCTGGACGGGGCGAATGGCGTGGCTGACCAGAAGCCAACCGCCGCCGAGCCCGAGGGCGAGCACGGCGCCGCCGGCACAGACCAGCCACCAGGCAAAACGGCGGACGGCCGCCAGGTCCACCCCGATGTTGCGTCCGGTCAAGATGCACTCGCCGATCTCGGTAAATTGATAGGCCTCACGGTGCGCTTGCCGCAGGCGCACACCGGTTGCGGCCATTACCCCCGGCGAGTCCGGCAGCGGCAGATCCGGGGGTGCGTTGGTCGAACGCTTGAGCACCGCGCCGGCCCGCGACCAGACCACAAAATAGAGGCCATGCGTTCCCGCGTTATCGAACAGGGCGGCCGTGGGGGGCGAGAGCCGGATCTCCCGGGTGTCGAGCCAACCGTCGGGCGCGCCGCGCGGCAGCCGCCCCTCAGGCCCGCTACGTCGGCGGGGTGGGAAATCCGGTCCGGAATCGAACGGGCGCGGTCCCGGGGGCAGTCCTGCGGGGGGTGGGCCCAGAAAGGGCGGGCGCCCGCGGACATCGCCGGCGAGGGCAGCAACGGCGCGGTCCAATTCCTCATCGATTTGGTGGAGGCGATTGAGGCGCTGGAGTTGGTAGGCGGTGACGCCGAAGCCGGTGAGGATGCAGGCCAGCAGGAAGGCCAACCAGAGCTGCAACCGCCAGCGGATGGATTTGATGAACATGGCGTCGGCTCAGGAGTCGATGCAGTAGCCCTGGCCGCGGCGGGTCGTAATCAGGTCCGCGCCTAGCTTCTTGCGAATGCTGAAGACGTGGACGTCCACCAGGTTGGAGAGCGTGTCATCGCTCTCGTCGAACAGGTGTTCGTAGAGCGCCGTGCGGGTGACCACCTGGCCCCGGTGCAGCGCCAGGTACTCGAAGATGGCATACTCGCGGGCGGTGAGGGGGACGCTGGCACCTTGTCGGGTGACGGTGCGGGCGCGGGTGTCCAAGCGGACGTCACGCACTTGGACGATGGGACAGGCCTGGCCTGCGGTGCGGCGGATTAAGGCCCGGAGGCGCGCGAGCAACTCCGGCAGGTCAAACGGCTTGACCAGGTAATCGTCCGCGCCGGTGTCCAAGCCGCGCACGCGATCGCGAGGGGCATCCCGGGCGGTGAGCATGAGGACGGGAGTGTTCTTCCGCTGCCGGAGCCGCTCGAGCAATTGCCAGCCATCCAACTGGGGTAACATGACGTCGAGCACAAGGGCGTCGTAGTCGGTGTTTTGGGCCTTGAACAAGCCCTCGTCGCCTGCGGCAGCGGTGTCCACCGCGTACCCTTCCTCCCGCAGCGCCTTGGCAAGGTTGTGCAGCAAACGCGGCTCGTCTTCGACGACCAGGATTCTCATGTCACATGCGCAGGTGAGCGCGGAGGCTGGCGCCCGGACTGGTTCGGTCCTGTTGACGCAACACGGACGTCGACAGGTTGCCTGCCGCCCGATTAAGATGGGATTAAGACCAGCAACGGCCCCCAACGCCAACGCGAATCCTCGCGGCTCCCGCAGGGGCCAACCCAGGCGTGCGGCTCGGCGCCTGTTGGCCTGCGCGTGGGATATTGCGCCTCGGGCGGGCTTAACGGCAGCTTAATCCGTTGGGTAGTATATTCGGCCCATGTTGAGCTACATGACGAAACACCGTGGACTTCTCGAACCGGTGGCCCTGCTGACCTTTTTGGGTGGCGCTGTCGCCCTCCTGGCTCAGATCTCGCCCAATGAACCACCGCCCGAGGACTGGCCGCCCCCGCCGCAGTTTGGCCCGGGCGGCTTCGGGCCGGGGGGCCCTGGCGGTCCCGGACGGGGTGGGTTTGGCCCGCCGGGCGGCGGGATGATGGGGCAAGAGGTCAAACTCGTGAAGCAGTTCGACCAAGACGGCGACAAGCGATTGGACCGCACGGAGCGCCAAGCTGCCCGCGAGTTCATCACGGAACAGCGCGCCAACCGGGGCGGGTTTGGGCCCTTTGGACCGGGTGGGCCCGGGGGACGCCGCGGGGGTTTTGGGCGTCCAGGGGAGGATCAGCCGTCGCCGGAACCTGGTCCTCGGGTGGCGCCCGCGGACGTCAAGTCCTATCCGGGCGTCTCGTTATACGACGCGCAGACCTTGCGCACGATGTTCTTGGAATTTGAGAATGCGGATTGGGAGCAGGAGTTGGCCGCGTTCAACAACACCGACGTCGAGGTGCCGGCTCGAGTGACGGTGGATGGGGGCGTTTACACGGGTGTGGGGGTGCATTTCCGGGGCGCCTCTTCGTACATGATGGTGGGCGAAGGCCGGAAACGCTCGCTGAACCTCTCATTCGACTACGTCCTGCCCGAGCAGCAGCTCGGTGGGTACCGGACGTTGAACCTGCTGAACTCGCACGAAGACCCCAGTTTCCTGCGCACGGTGTTGTTCTTCCACATCGCGCGGACCTACCTGCCGGCGCCGCAGGCGAATTTTGTGCACGTCGTGATCAACGGCGAGAGCTGGGGTGTGTATGTCAACGTGCAGCAGTTCAACAAGGAGATGATCAAGGAATGGTTCGGGACCACGCAAGGAGCGCGTTGGAAGGTGCCCGGGAGTCCGGGCGGTCGTGGCGGGCTCAATTACCTGGGCGACGAGGTGGCGCCCTATCGGCGGCTCTACGAAATCAAATCGAAGGACGAGCCCAAGGCTTGGGCGAGCCTGATCCGGCTCTGCAAGGTGCTCGAAGAGACGCCGGTCAACGAGTTGGAACGGGCGCTGAGCTCGTTGTTGGACGTGGATGGCGTCCTGAGATTCCTCGCGCTGGAGAACGCGCTGATCAACAATGACGGCTACTGGGTTCGCGCCAGCGACTACAGCATCTACCAAGATCCACAGGGTAAGTTCCATATCCTCCCCTACGACGCCAATGAGACCTTCACCCTGGCGGGTGGTCCCGGCTTCCGTGGTGGCCCAGGCGGTCCTCGCGGTGGCCCGGGCGGGGACCGGGGCGGTCCCGACCAACGGGGGGCTGGCTTCGGGCGCGGACCTCGAGGGGAAGCAGCGGCCGGCCCCGGCCAGGAGACTGCGCGCGGGCCCAACCGCGCCGGTCCGACCGAGTTGGGCGCCGGTGCACCCGCGGGCGGGCCGCCTTTTGACGGACCGCCCTTCGCCGGACCAGGGCCGGGATTTGGTCCCGGGTTTGGCCCGGGTGGCCCGCGTGGCGGCGGGTTGGAATTGGATCCACTGGTGGCGGTCGAGGATGCAGGAAAACCGTTGCTATCGAAGCTGCTGAGTGTGCCGGCGTTGCGGGCTCGGTACCTGGGTTACGTGCGCCAAATCGCCGAGACTTGGCTAGACTGGAACCGACTGGGGCCGCTGGCCGAACAATACCAGCGGGTGATCGCCGCGGCGGTGCAGACTGATACCCGCAAATTGGACTCGAACGAGGCCTTCGTGGCCGGATTGGCGGGTGCGGGGTCTGGCGAGGGCGGGTTCGGCCCCGGGCGGCGCCGGATCAGTCTTAAGGAATTCGCCGAGAAGCGACGCGCTTACCTGTTGGATCACCCAGAAATCAAGAAACTATGAAGGGTTGGCATTCGAGCCGCGAGCCGGCAGACGATGCAGCCGGCCGGATGCAAGGGGAATGCGATTCGGCTCGAGCTGCCTCCTCCCGGGTGGGGGCCGGGCAACGGGGACCTTCCGGGAGGCTCGCCTGGCCGCAAGCGGTCGTTGCGGCGTTCGGGCTCGCGCTGGGGGCGGGGGCGGCGGAAGGCAGGCTGAACCTGCGGAGCGATGGCACCCATCTCTGGGTGCAAGTGCAGGGGGATCCTCAGGATGAGTGGCGCCTCGAAACCTCCGGCGACCTAGCTACCTGGTCGGCCGCACCCGCGCTCGGGACGGTCTTCGCCAACGACGCGGCTCGGGCCGCCTCGCTGCCCCTGGGGACCGCACCCCAAGCGTGGCAGTTCTACCGCGCGCTGCGCACGGAGGGCTTGTATGACCCGGCGCTCCTGCGCGCGGTGAGCCTGACCTTTACTCAGAGCAATTGGCAAACCCTCCTCACCAACGGCCGCAACACCGGCTCGAACACTCTAGCCACACTCGAGTTGGACAACGGGCTCACGGTGGTGGGGGTCGGCGCACGCTACAAGGGGAACACGTCCTTCACCGGGTTCGGTGGGAGTGCGCCCACGAAGAAATCGATCAATCTGGACCTCGATTTCACGAACGCAACGGCTCGGGTGATGGGGTACAAGACGCTCAACCTGAACAATGCTTACGGGGACGAGAGCATCATGCGTGAGCCGCTTTACTTCAATCTGATGCGGCAGTACGCAATTTGTCCCAAGGCGAGTCTGGTCAAGCTGAACATTAGCGGCGTCTACTGGGGTGTGTACGCGTTTGTCCAACAGCAGAATAGCGACTTGGTCAACGAGTGGTTTTCCAGCAACGACGGCGACCGTTGGAAGGCGCCCAACATGGGCGGCGCTCCGGGCGGTCCAGGCGGCGGAGGCTCCAGTGGCGTCTCTGCCTTGAGTTACCTCGGCACCAACGTGGCCACGTACAAATCCAATTACGAGTTGAAGACCGACAACTCGACCAACGCGTGGGAACGGCTGATCCACGCCGTGACGGTCCTGAACCAGACCCCGGCTGCGCAACTGCGGGACGCAGTCGAAGACGTGTTGGCCGTAGACCGCTGGCTGTGGTTTCTGGCGCTCGAGAACATCCTGGCCGACGACGACAGTTACTGGAACAAAGGGGCCGATTACCAGTTCTACTATGAACCCGAGAGCGGGCGCATCCACCCCATCGAGCACGACGGCAACGAGGCGTTCACCGCGCGCGACGTTCAATTGTCCCCGGTCCAAGGTGCCACCAGCTCGAACCGGCCCGTGCTCTATCGGCTGCTATCCAACGCCGAATTGCGCCAACGCTACCTGGCTCACATGCGAACGGCGCTCGCGGAGAGCTTCAACCCCACCGCCCTGTTGCCGGTGGTCCAGGCCTACTCGACCCTCAGCCATGCGGCGATCGTGGCGGATACAAAGAAGAACTACACCATGGCCGCCTACACCAACGACTTGAACGCCCTCAAGTCCTTCATCCAACAGCGTTACACGTACCTGACCAACCACGCCGAACTGCGGCCCCGACCGCCCAGCATCCTTGCCGTCCAAGGACCCACACCCGCACCCACGGCCCGGACCGAGGCGGCTGTCACCACCCACGTCAGTCCGCACGGGACCGAGGGGATTGGCTCGGTCTGGCTCTACCACCGCGGCAAGTCCTATGGCCGGTTCGCTGTGGTGCAGATGCACGACGATGGAGCGCACGGCGACGGCCTGGCCAACGACGGCGTCTTCGGCGCAAGCATCCAGCCGTACCCCGCCGGGACCCGGGTGCGCTACTATGTCGAGGCCCGCTCCGGCAACGCGACGAAGACCGCCGCCTTCGCCCCTGCGCGTGCCGAGGAGCAGACTCACAGCTACCGCGTCGCGCTGACGACAGCGAGTTCGACGCCTGTGGTCATCCATGAGTTGATGGCGTCCAACACCAAGACGATCGCCGATCCCCAGGGCGAGTACGACGATTGGATCGAGTTGCTCAATCTCACTGACCAGGAGGTGGACCTGAGCGGTTGGCATCTAAGTGACGAGCCCAACAACCCGCGCAAGTGGGCCTTCCCAGCGGGCACAACCATTGCCGCAGGCGGCTACTTACTGGTTTGGGCCGATGAAGACGGCGGAGATTCGCCCGGGCTCCACGCCAGCTTCAAACTGGCCGCCGCCGGCGAGCAGTTGTTCCTGACCGACACCGACGCGAACTACAACGCCATCCTCGATTCGGTCGAGTTCGGGCCACAGGAACCCGACCGCTCGTACGGTCGGTCGGCCGCCGCCCCGACCGTATTCGCGTCCATGACGCCAACGCCGGGCGGGCCGAATCAATAGCCATAGCCGGCGCGGGCAGGGCTAGGTCCCGCGGGAACTCGCCCTGCCGCGCCCAGCCCACGCGCCTTAGTTGGCGACCAGGCAATAAAGGTGCTTGCGGCCGCGCAGGAACAGCTCGTTCCCCACCACGGCGGGCGAGGCGTCGAAGCCGTCCTCGAGGTCGTTTTTGGCCAGGACCTTGACCTCGGTAGCCTTCTCGAGGACGACCGTCGTGCCATTCTGGCCGGCGAGATAGATGCGATCGTTGACGCCGATCGGCGAGGAGTACATGCCCGAGATGCCCTCGATGCGGGCCTGCTCGAAGTGCGGCTTGCCGGTGGCGGCCTCGACACAGGTGAGCATGGCGCTGGTGCGTTGGCAGAAGAACAGCAACCCGTCATACAACAGCGGCGAAGGCACGTACGACGTGCCGCGATCCGTCTTCCACACCACGGCATCGGTGCCCGTCAGATCCCCGCTGCGTCCCAACCGAATCGCCAGCGCCGCCGGCTCGCGATGCCCGGACATGGCATAGACGTTCTGCGCGTCGGCCACGACCATGGGCACCGGATTCGAACCTAACCCCGAGCACTGCCACAACACCTCTCCCGAGACCGAATCGTAGCTGCGCACGGCGGTGGTGCCGCTGACGATCGCTTGGGTGCGACCTCCGCGCGTCAGGATGTAGGGGGTGGTCCAACCCGAGCCCTCGTCGCGACTCTTCTTCCAGAGCTCCCGCCCGGTGCGCTTGTCGAACGCATACAAGAACGAGTCCCCATTATTGTCCTGGAGCACCAACAAGGTGTCCCCCACCAGGGCCGGTGACGAGCCCTCTCCAAACGTCACGCTCACCTTGCCCAGGTCCTTATCCCAGATCCGATTCCCCGCCAGATCGTAGCAGTACAACCCCTGAGACCCGAACGACACGTAAAGCCGCTCGCCATCCGTGACCGGCGAGCCCGAGCTGTAGCTGTTCGACGACTGGATCCCCTGGTGCGGGACTTCTTTGCGAGCGGTCTGCTCCCAAACCACTTGGCCCGTCGCCCGATCCAAGCACAGCACCTTGAACGCATACTCCTCAGTCGGGCCTCCCCCGCGTCCGCCGAACCCGCCACCGCCTCGTTCCCGTCCTCCGCCCGGCCCGCGGCGCGGGGCTTCTTGGCCGAACACCTGAGTCGACGGGTTGACTTGAAACGCCGTGGCCGCAGGACGCGCAGCCGGCACCGCGGTCAGCACGAAGATCCGGTTTTCCCAGATAATGGGCGTGGCGTGGCCGGTTCCCGGGATGACCACTTTCCACTTCAGGTTCTTGGTCTCGCTCCATTCGAGTGGCGGGTTGCCCTGCAAAACCAGGCCGTTGGCGGCCGGGCCGCGCCAGTGTGGCCAGTTCCGATTAAAGCTGGCTTGGTCTGGGGCCGCAGCCGCCGGCCAGCTCGTGAGGAGACCGGCAGCGCAGGCTGCCAGGCCGAAGCATCGGTTCATTGGTTTTCTCATAGGGCCGTAAGGTAGCAGTGTTCTGCCCGTGCGCTAGTCGGCGAACCGCACCACCGCGCGGCCCACCGCCGGGGCCAGCATGATCGTTTGCTGTTCGGACCCCCGGGATACCCGGTGGCGGCCGTAGAACGCGCGAACCTCCAATCGCCCCTGCGCGTCCGTTGTCCCTTGCGCCCGAGTCCACCATTCCTTGAAGACCAGGTCCCGGTAGGCCTCCGCGGCCGGGGTGGGGGTCCAGTCACGCCGGTACAGCGACGACACTGGAATCCAGTTCGCCCCCTCCCAAAAGCCCCACATCAAGATCCCCGTGACCGCGGGATGGGCGAAGCAGATCCGGTAGTAATCCGCCAGTTCCTGCGCCTTAACGCCCTCTTCCTCCGCCGTCAATTGGGCACCCCGTTGGCCATAGTATCTCGATCGTTGACCGGGCATGTTGAACTCGGTCACGCGTATCGGCAGCCGGAACTGAGCCAGTTCGTCCAACGCCGCTTGCAGCGCGTCGCGGTCGAACGTGTCCCCGTGCAGGTGCCCTTGCACCCCAAGACCCGCAATCGCCACGCCTTGGCGGCGCAGCTCCCGGATGTGCGCCACGTAATCGGCCAAACGCCGACCCGTCAGGATGTCGTAGTCGTTCAGGTAGAGCGCCGCCTCCGGGTCGCCCTCGAGCACCCAGTCGGCCATGGCTTTCGTGATCCCCGGCCCGAGGCGCTCGGCGTAGTAGTTGCCGTGAATCATCTCGTTGTTCAAGTCGTACTCGGCGAACCGGCCGCGATAGCGCCGGCCGATGTCCAACGCCCGCTGGCGCACCACCTCTCGCAGGGCGTCCTGGTCCAGCGACTTTTGCCAAGCCGGCACCCGATTCGCAATGCCCCAGTAGATGTTGTGGCCCCGCAGCGGAATTTCTTGTTCGGCGGTCCAGTTCAGCATCGCCTCCACCACCCCGTAGTCGATCTGCCCCGGCCGCGGTTCCATGACGTGCCACTTGAGGGCATTCTCGGTTACCGCACAGTTGAAGTTGTCCAAGAAGATGCGCCGGTAGGCCGTCACGTCGTCCGCCCCCATGCGCCCTCCAAAGGCCTGGTTGGCCAGTGCCGCTCCGAACCAAAAATGGTGCCGCACCTGCTCGACAGCCACCGCTGTGCCTGGCCGCGCCTCGATCACCAACACCCCTTGTCGATGCTCACGGATCGCGCGGTCGAGGGTGTCCTTGGAAGGGGCCGCCTCAGCCTGGACCGTGCCGATCCCCAGCGACACCCCCACGGCGACGGCGACGACAGCTACGGCTCCAGTGCGCCACCTGCGCAAACGGCTCGAAGTGGGCTCGCTCCTAGGGCTAGGTAATCTCGATAACGGGTTCATTGCCATTCCCTTACCTCACCCTGGCCGCTCGGCACAAGCCAGATGTGTCAACTATAATAAACCCGCTATAATAAGTCATCGGCCTTACCCAGCCCTGTCAGTGCTGCGGCTTCCGCCGGTTAGAACCAAGTCAGGTGTCAAGTATAACAAACCAGTTATAATGATTCGCTGGATCGCGCACGTCAGGATTCCATAGGCAACTTATCGTATAGGGGGCGGAGGTGGATGATGGATGATTGATTAGATTGTGGCGGAGCGGAGGAGAGGAGAGGGAGCCACCAGAGGGCACAGAGAGCCCACAGGGGAACCGTCAGCATTTGCCGGCCCGCCTGGCCTGTGGCAGGATGCGTGCCCAGTGAGTTCGTCGAGTGTCAAGAGTGTTAAGCTCGAGAGCATCAAAGCTCGCGCGGGCGGCGCCGTGCCCCTCCTTGTGGCGGTGGGGGCGGTGTTGGCGGCCTTGGCGCTGACCGGTTGGGCGCAGTTTCGGGAGTTCCGAGGCGGACGCCGCGGGCCGCCAGGCAGCGGGCCGGTCGAGCGTGGGAGCGTCCCGATGTGGGGGATCGACGAGCGCTTCCCCAGGGATTTGTTCACCTTTGCGCGGCTGAAGTACCGGTCCAGTCGCCCCGAGCGGACCAGCTATGCCTGGTGGACGGATCATCCGAAGGCGGATCTGAACCTGTCCTACCGGTTGCATCAACTCAGCTCGTTGGCGGTTAACCCGGAGCCGAAGGTGGTTGATGTCCTGGATCCGGAGTTGTTCGACTACCCTTGGGTCATGATGAGCGGCGCGGGCAACATCACCCTGAGCGAGCCGGAAGCCACCACCTTGCGGCGGTACCTGCTCAGCGGGGGGTTCCTGTGGGTGGATGACTTCTGGGGACAGGCCGAGTGGGACGGCGTCTATGCCGCCCTCAAACAGGTGTTGCCCGACCGGGAACCGGTCGACTTGCCCCGGTCGCATCCGCTCTTCCATTTCCTGTTCGATTTGCCCGACGACCGGCCGTTGCAGACGCCGAATCTGTACTCGGCCGTCGCCAACCGCGACACGGGGATTACGTGGGAGGACAACCACGCCGGTGGGAACACGCGCGACGCGCATTTCCGGGCCGTGTTCGACTCGCGGGGTCGCCTCCTGGTGATGCTGTGCCACAACACCGATAATGGGGACGGCTGGGAGGAGGAGGGAGCCGATCCTTGGTTCTTTCGCGAATTCTCGGAGAACAAGAATTATCCGCTCGCGTTCAATCTCATCTTCTATATGATGACGCATTAACAACCTGAACGGCCGTGGCTGAGCGAACACGTCACCATTTCAATTTCGACGCGGTTTTGCGGGGTGTCGCCGCGGGAAGCACGTGTTGGGGGTTACGCTTTCCGTCTCTTGGCGGTTGCCGCGGCTCGAGCTGGGACGGAGCGGGGTGTGCGGGGCGGGGGCGGCGCGCGTTCACGCTGATCGAGCTGTTGGTGGTCATCGCGGTGATTGCCATTTTGGCCGCTCTGCTTTTGCCTGCCTTGGGCCGAGCGAAGGACCAGGCGCGGCGGATGCAATGTGTCAACAACCTGCGCCAGATTGGTTTTGCCCTGCGGATATATGCCGACGAGAACGGCGACCGTTTACCGTCTCACGCGCAGGATGGTGGGGCCTGGTTGTGGGATCTGCACGCGGGCCTGGCGAACCTGATCACGGACCAGGGGGCGCGGCGGGAGATCCTCTACTGCCCGGCGTTCAACGCCCACTACAAGGAGTACGACATGGACTTCTGGTGGAACTACGCGGGTGGCAGCCGTCGCGTGACGAGCTACGCGTGGATCATCGAGCGGCCGACCGTTCCCCAACTCGCGCCGGGGCGGCAGTTGTTGACCCGCCTATCTGTGACCAACGCCGCCGAGACGGAATTGGTGACCGATTGCGTGATTTCCGAGGTGCCCGACACGAACAACTTCACGAAGGTCGTCAGCACTAGCGGGCGCGTCCCTTACCACCGCACGAGCCATCTTGACGGGTTGCGGCCCGCGGGCGGCAACATCCTCTTCGTGGGTGGGCATGTGAGCTGGCGTCCGTTTCGCCAGATGCAGCTTCGCACCCAACGCTCCTTGCGGCCTGGTTTTTGGTTCTGAGCCGGAAGGGAGCGGGCCCCAAGGGCCCGTCACCGGGCGCGCGGTCAGCGGTCCGCCACCTTCGGCACGATGTCGGTCTGCAACGCCGGGTCGGCGGCGCGCACCGCAGTGGTGGGCAAGCCCAGCTCCTGCCGCACGAGGTTTGTACCCTGGGCGATCACGGCGGTCTTGAAGAAGGCGATCTCGCGGTTGCAGCCCTGCCGGCCGAACCCGCAATCACTGGACACGATCAACTGCTCCGGCGCGATGTGTTTGAGGGCCTCGCGGATGGTGGTGGCCACCTGGGCCGGGGTTTCGACCTGCAGGGTGCGATGGCTGACCACGCCGATGCAGATCTTTTTCTTCAGGGAGCCTTTGAGCGGCGCGAAGAGCTCGATCTCGCGCAGGTTCCGGTCCTTGGTTTCGATGGTCCACACGTCGCCGCGGCAAGCCTCGAGGTAAAGGGCGAAGGACTCGCGGTAGCTGTCGTTGTCGATCACGCGTTGCATGTTGGGGTTACCCCAGCAGGTGTGAATCCACAGTTCGACGTCGTCGAGGCCCTGCACTTCGCGGTTGTAGGCCTCGATCATGAACTTCACGTTGTCATGGTCGCGCCCGTAGGTGTTCGCCCAGAAATGCAGGGTCGGCTCCTCGATCTGGATGCAGCGGCAGCCGGCGTCGCGCAGCGCCAGCAGTTCCCGGTTCATCGCCACCGCCATGTCCCAGATCACCTCGCGGTGGTCCTTGTACTTGGCGGTGTGGAGGTCGAGGAACAGCCCCATCACCTGTGAGCAGCAGGTGCCGAACCGGACCGGCTTGCTGGTCTTGCCCTGCGCCAGGCGCCAGATCTTGGGGTAATCCAGCGGCCGATGCTCGACCTTGTCCACCACCCGCGGCCAGCGCCAGCCGGTGTAGATCTCGTTCAATAAGGTCCCCGGCGGATAGCGCAACCACGGCGAGCGTGTGGCCTCGGATTGCAGGAAATCGCCGCTGAACCCCGCCCAGCGTTGCAGGGGGTAATGATGCCACGAACGCCCCGCCAGGTCGTCGTCGCAATGCAAGTCGCCGTGCGTGAGAATGTCGATGCCGGCGCGTTCTTGGTCGCTGAGGACCGTGGCCAGCGCATCTTGGAATTTCTCGCGGAAGCGGACATCCAGCATGCAGGTGTCGAGCGGGCGTCCCCACATGCTGTCGTCGAACCAGCGCGGGCGCGGCCAGGAGCCGGTGATGGTGCAGGGGAGGATGGTATCGGCGGTTACGGTGAACATAATGGCGATCTTAGTCGACGGGTTAACTGCGGATCATGACCTTGACGACGCCTGGTTGGTACGCGGCGTTGAGACGGAAGGCCTCGACGACGCGGCGGAGCGGCAAGCGGTGGCTCACCAAGCCCAGGAGGTCCACGCGCTGCTGCTCGGCCAAGCGCAGGGCGCGGGGATAGACATGTTTCATGCGCCGGCTCAGCCGGATCGTCAGCCCCTTGCGCCGCGCGGTCGAGTGCTTGAGCGCCACGCGATCGTCGCCGGGAATGCCCACCAACACCAACCGGCCGCCGAGCCGTGCCAACTCTGCCGCCAGCGCCACGGACTCATCCGCCCAGGCGGCTTCGATGGCCACGTCCACGCCCCGCCCGTGCGTGTCGCGCTCGATGCGTTGCCGCACGTCCTCACGTTCACAGGCGATGGGGATGCCGCCGAAGCGCTCGGCCAACGCCAGGCGCCACGGGAATTTGTCGCTAATGAAGATGGGCTCGGCTCCGGCCAGTTTCGCCACCTGCAAGATCAACAGGCCGATGGGGCCGGCCCCGAGGATGGCGAGGCTGGTGGCGACCCGCAGGCGGGCGAGGTCGACGGCGTGCAGGGCGACACCGAGCGGTTCGAGCAGGGCGCCCGTCTCGAAGTCGAGCCGGGCAGACAGCGGGAAGCAGGAGCGGGCCGGCATGTGCAACCATTCGCACAGACTGCCGCCATCGGGATAGTTGCCGCAGAAATGGAGCCGAATACAGAGGTTGGGGTGCCCCTGCTCGCACGATTCGCAGCGGCCACACGGCTGGGCCGGGTCCACCGCCACGCGCTGGCCGGGGGGGAGGGGGGCGAAGTGGCCGTCGACCGCGTCGGGTCCCACGGCTTCGACCACCCCGGCGAACTCATGGCCGAGGACGAGCGGCCCGGCGATCGGCGTATCGCCAATGCGAGCGTCCTGGTACGAATGCAGGTCGCTGCCACAGATCCCGGTGGCCTTGACGCGCACCAGGACCTGGTTGCGCCCGGGCGGTCCCGGTGCCGGCACGCGTTCCAGGCGCAGGTCGGAAGGCCCATGCAAGCGCGCGGCGAGCATCGCGTCGGGCGGCACCGGGCTGGGACGGGGAGCGCGGCGATTCATGAGACACCAAGCGTCCGCGGGCGGGCAGTCGACCGGCCTAGCCCGCGGCGGCGGGGCGGCGTTCGAGTTTGTGGCGGTAGATGCGCTTGAACCGTGTGCAATCTGCGATGGTGCGTTTGCCTTCCTCGTTCACCCAGACTTCGTCGAACCGGGCCTCTTGCGGTTCGCGTTTCAGCGGGGTCTCTTTGAGGATGGTCCCGTCGGCTTTGCAGCGCAGTTCGACGTGGTACACGGGCGCGTTGAGCGAGAGTCGGTTCGAGAGCACGACCAACACATCGCGGGGCTGGTCTTTCGGCTTACGTTTGGTGTCCTGCTTCATGTGCACACGCACTCTTCCAATCCCGGACGGGCTTGTCCAGGGTTGAGCTTCAGGCGAACACCACCTTGGTCGTGGGCGCCTCGGGGTCCCAACCCCGAGTCGGTTCCGCGGTGATGCTGCTGACGTCTTTGATGGAGACCTGGCGCCCGCGGGTGCGGGGCCCTTTGACATCGACCTCACTGGGCACGCAAGTCTGTTGGTTGATCTTTTGGTACGGGGCTGGTTTGTAGCGGATGTAGAGCTGGGCGGGGGTATCGGGGGCGAAGAACAGCACTTTTGCCTTTGGCGGTGCGCACTCGTAGTCTTTGCCCAGGATATAGCCGCCGAAGGTGAAGCGTTTCAGGTAGGCGGCGTCGCGGGTGCTGTAGGCCACGGTAAAGATCCGGTCCCGTTCCGGCAGCCCGCCGTACACCAAATCCGGCCCGACAAAGAGCTTCTCCGGCAGTTCGATGACCCGGTAGCGGCCGTCCTTAAAGACGAGCAGGACCTTGTCGAACTTCGTGCAATCGAGCTTGAACTCGTCGCCGTTGACCTTGTAGCCGACGTAGCCGGAGGCGCGGTCGTAGGCGACCTTGAAGGCCTTGAAGGCCACCTCGCGCGCGTCGATTTCGTCGTGCCGGCTCGAGCGGGTTAGGCGCGGGTAGAGCGGGCCGTAACGTTCGAGCAGGGCCTCGAGGTGGGCGATGGCGAAGCGGGTGAGGTTCTTGAGGCGTTGGCGCGTCTCGGCCAGGTCCGCTTTCGCCTGCTCGACCTCAGCGCGGTGTTTTTGGATGTCAAAGAGCGAGATTCGCCGGATGCGAACCTGTAACAGCCGCTCGACATCGGCGTCGGCGAGGGCGCGCAGCAGTTCTTTACGGAAGGGTTTGAACCCCTCGTGGACGGCGGCGAAGACGGCCTCGTTGGACTTGCAGGACTCGAGGCGCTGGTAGAGACGTTCCTCGATGAAGATGCGTTCGAGGGTGCGGAAGTGGAGGTCCGCCTGCAGCTTGGTTTCGCGCAACTCGAGTTCGCGTTTCAAGGTCTGGACCAGTTGCTCGGTGTTCGCGCGCAGCACCTCCGAGGCGGTCAGTTCGACCGGTCGTTGGTCGCGAATGACCACGATGCGGCTGGCCAGCGTTACTTCGCAATCGGTGAACGCATAGAGGGCGTCGGCCAATTGATCGGCGCTCACGCCCGCCGGCGCCTTGACCTCGATCTCGACCTCGTCCGAGGTGTAGTCGTTGACCGATTTGACCTTCAGTTTGCCTTTGCGAATGGCGTCCTCGATCGACGCCAGCAACAGCTCGGTGGTGGTGGTGGGCGGGATTTCCTTGATGACGACGGTGCCCTCGTCCTTGACCTTGAGCTTGGCGCGCACCTGGACGCTGCCGGTGCCGTCTCGGTACTCGCGGGCGTCCATGAGTCCGCCCGTGGGAAAGTCCGGCAGGAGCTTGAACGGTTGCTTTTTGAGGATGGCGATTTGGGCGGCGACTAACTCGGGGAAGTTGTGCGGCAGAATCCGGGCGGCCAACCCCACGGCGATGCCCTCCGCTCCCAACATCAAGGTGAGGGGCAGTTTGGCGGGCAAGGTGACCGGCTCCTGGTTGCGGCCGTCGTAGCTGGGGATGAACTCGGTGATCTCGTCGTGAAACAACTCCGCTCGCGCCAGGTCGGTCAACCGACACTCGATGTACCGCGGGGCGGCTGGGGGATCGCCTGTGGCGAGGTTGCCGAAGTTGCCTTGGCCTTCGATCAGGTAGCGCTTGTTCGCTAGCACGACCAGCGCCTCGCCGATGGCCGCGTCGCCGTGGGGGTGATACTTCATGGTATCGCCCACGACGTTGGCGACCTTGGTGAACCGGCCGTCGTCGCCCCGGTGCAAGGCCCAGAGGATCCGCCGCTGCACCGGCTTGAGCCCGTCCGCCAGGTTCGGGATTGCCCGATCGCGGATCACGTAGGAGGCGTACTGAAGGAAGTTGTCATCGACGCGCCGGTGCAGAGCTTGCTCGATGCGGTTCGGATCAAAGGGCCGAGGCGGCGCCGCAGCCGGGACGGGCTCGGCAATCACTTCGGTGTGGCCCAGGTCGCGGCCATTGGTCTGACCACGCTTCTTCCGCGCGCCCACCGGCTGGGCGGAGGTGGCCGCGGTCTCGGCGGGAGGCTGGGGCGTGGGGGACGCCACGACCCCGTCTGTCGGCCGCGGCGCATCCGGTGCGGCCGGAATGGCGAGGTTCATCTGATGGGGGTCGGTACGTTTGGGTTTCACCCGCATGATTCAATGAGCGTCGATTCGGAAGCCGTCACTTACCGATGAGACACTGAGATGGCCTACAACTCGGCGGTAGGGCGCGCAGTCCTCTGCGCGCCGTAAACCCCTGTGGACACAGGAAGCCGCGGTGCGCTGAGGACTGCGCGCCCTACCTGCGATTTGTGGTCTATCCCGACCTCTCATCCGTAGATTCGCCGAGGTCTGGCCGCCACCTCAAGCCTCGCGCACGACGGCGGCGAGCTGTTGCCTCAGTTGCGCCACGAGCTGTTCGTGGGCGGTGTTCACCTCGGTGTCGGTCAAGGTGCGCTCGGCATGGCGGTAGGTGAAGGCGTAGGCGAGGCTTTTCTGGCCGGCGGGGATGTGTGAGCCACGAAACACGTCGAACAACATCAGGCTTTCCAGGTGCGGCGGTTTGGCCTGTCGCACCACGGTCTGCACCGCTTCGTGGGTGGTGGCCTCCGGCACGATCATCGCCACGTCCCGCCGGACACTGGGGAACGCCGGCAAGGGTCGGAAAGTCTTGGTCGCCAGGCGCCGCGCCAGCAATTGGTCTAGGTCCAGTTCCGCCAAGAAGACGGCGTCGCGGAGGTCGTTCCGCTTGGCCAAGGCGGGCAGCAGTTGACCTAGCTCACCCAGGGGCACGCGCCCGCCCAGGGAGACCGTGGCGGATTCGAGGAACAGTGGGGTGCTTTCCGGTCGGCGCGTGCAGACCGCGCCCCGCACGCCGAAACGTTCGAGGAACTCCTCGAGCAAACCTTTGAGGTCGTGCAGGTCGTACCGCGCCTCGCGGTCGGGTCCGGTCCAAAACGCGGGTGCGCGCAGGCCGGTCAGGCCGATGGCCAGGCGCCGGTATTCGCGGGTCTGGTCCTCTTGGCTCAGAAAGACGCGGCCCACCTCGAACAGGGCCACATCCGACTGTTGGCGAGCGAGGTTGTGGCGGAGCGAGTCCAAGAGGCCGGGCAACAGGCTGGGGCGGAGCACGGTCATGTCACTGCTGAGGGGGTTGTCGAGCCGCGCCCAGGATTCCGGCGGCGCCACCCACCGGGCCGGCTCGTCGGCGATGAGGGTCTGGCCTTGGGCTTCGTCCAAGCCGAGTCCGGCGCAGAGCCGGCGCGCCTCGGCCAACTGGTCGTGCACGGCATCGTGCTCGTGGCTGCCGGTGACGCCTCGCGGCGGTGTGGCGGGGATCCGGTCCACGCCGTGCAGCCGGCAGACCTCCTCGATGAGATCGATCTCGCGCTTGAGATCGACGCGGAAGGTCGGAATGCGGAAGGCGACCGGTTCGGGCGCGGCGGGTTCGCCCACCGGGCGCGGTTTGCGCCCGATGAGCCGCAAGCCCAACTGTCCCAGATGATACTCGATGGTCTCCGGCGCCAACTCGATCCCCAAGAGCTCTTGCACCTTACGATGCCGCAGCGTGATCTGCCGCGGTTCGACGGGCGCTGGGTAAGCGTCGACCACCCCCTCGGCGTATCGTCCCCCCGCTGTTTCGAGGATGAGTCGGGCGCAGCGTTGGCTGGCCCAGTCGGCGATGCCCGGGTCGGCCCCGCGCTCGAAGCGGTAGGAGGCGTCCGTGCGGAGGCCCAGGGCCTTGGCGGTGCGCCGGACGTTGGTGGGTTTGAAATAGGCGCTCTCGAGCAACACATCCACCGTGCGGTCGTTGATCTCGGTGTTTTGGCCGCCCATCACACCGGCGAGGGCAATGCCCCGCGTTTCGTCCGCGATGAGCAGCATGTCTGCCGTCAGGGTGTGCGCCTGGCCGTCCAAGGTTGTGAATGGCTCGCCCGGGCGGGCTCGGCGCACCACGATGGTGGGCTTGCCGTCAGCCGCCTGGCCGACCAAGTGATAGTCGAAGGCATGCAACGGTTGGCCGGTCTCGAGCATGACATAGTTGGTGGCATCGACCACGTTGTTGATGCTGCGCAACCCGACCAACTCGAGGCGCGCGCGCAACCCGTCCGGACTCGGCCCGATTCGGACGCCGCGGACGACGCGGGCGGTGTAACGCGGGCAGAGCTCGGCATCTTCGAGGCGGACAGCTACGCTCTCTGCGGCGCGGCCCTCCGTTCGGGCTGGATCGAGCGCGATGTCAGGCAGGCGCAGCGGGTTACCGGTCACCGCGGCGATTTCGCGCGCGATGCCGATGACGCTGTTGAGGTCGGGTCGATTGGGGGTGACCTCGAGATCATAGACCACATCGTCACTCGCGCGCCCGAGGTGCTGAGCCAACGGTTGGCCTACCGCGGCGTCCGCCGGCAGAATCAGCAACCCTGCCGCATCCTCCGCCAGACCCAGTTCCTTCGGCGAACACATCATGCCCTGAGACTCGACGCCGCGGATCTTGCCGACCTTGATCGTGAAAGGCGGTTCGCCCGGTTGGGCCGGCAGCGACGCCCCGGGCAGGATGAGCGCGACCTTGTCGCCCGCCTGGAAATTATGGGCGCCGCAGACGATCTGGCGTTCCCCGCTGCCGTCGTTGACACGGCACACCGAGAGCTTGTCGGCGTTGGGATGTTTCTCCCGCGTGAGCACTTGCGCCACCACGATGCCCGCGAACGCGCCGGCCACCGGTTGCACCCCCTCGACTTCGAGGCCGAGCATGGTTAAACGCTCGGTCAGTTCCTCGGGGGACCAGTCGAACTCGACGTATTCTTTGAGCCAATCCAGTGTGACTTTCATCGCCAATCCATCTCGTCTGCGCTCGGTCCGTCCGCGCACGCCGCACCCCAAGCTCCAGCCATCCCTCGGCGCTGCGCCAAGCCCGAACGCGCGCCACTTTATGCGGCCGCCCTGCCAGTGTCTAGTGACGGCGCGCCTCAGAATGGGGGTCAGGGGTCGCGCCGAAGGCTACGCGGGCAAGATGCCCGCGCTCCACCTCGCTGAGGATTCGGGTCTCAGTCTTCAGGCGCCTCACCGGTCGCCCCGCGAACGGCGGGTTCGACAGGCTGACTCTCCACCGCCGACCCGGGCGATGTCGCGCCGGCGGTCGCGCCGGGTGCGGGTGCGAGCGAAGGTGCCGAGGTGGCGCGGTTCAGGCGCTCGAGTTCCAGGCGAGCACGGGGGTGGCGTTGAGCGGCGGCGCGTTCGAGCCAGTGGCGCGCGATCGTGCGGTCTCTGGGCACGCCTTTGCCCACCAAGTAACGAAGGCCCAGATCGTACTGGAAGGTGCGCAACCCTTGCTCCGCGCACTGGTGTTGGAAGTCCAGCAGCCGCTGGGCGTCCTGAGCTCGTTCCGCCTCAGTCTTGAGCGGCCGGGCGGGGAGCACGACGGGGGCATAGCTGCGCGGAAGCGGAGTCGGCTGCCATGCTGGCGGCGGTGTGGCGGGGTTCGCGCCTGGAGCCGGGGCGAAGAAGGTGAGCGGCATTTGGAGGGTGGGGCGAGTGACACTGCTGATCTGGGCCGTGAGCGGGCCCGGGCTGACCAACCCCACCGTCAACAGCCAGAGCGCCGGCCTCCAACACTGGGGGAGCATCCTCACGGCGCTCGCCGGACGACGCGGTAGAAACGGTGGCCTGCGCCCGACGCGGCCGCGTCGGCGAAGACGAACGAGAAGTTGCCGGGCTGGCACTCGCCGGTCTTCGTCCAGTGGAGGAGATCGGTCGAGACCTCGACGTCGTACCCGGGGGTCGCCAGTTCGCCCACGACGGTCAGTTGCAGCGAGCCGTCGGCCAAGGGCCAGAGCCGGACGATCTGCGGCCGCGTGTCTCCGGCCTTGGGTTCGTCTCGGGACGCGATTCTGAAGTCGTAGCCGTCGAACGAGGCAAGCCCCGCGAAGCTCCGCGGCGTAGGGCTCTCGGTGGCGGTGAGGCGATAGGTCAGCACGCGCGCGTGGGCCTCGTGGAAGGGGCCCCAACGGATCGCGCGCCGGTCGAGGTCGAGCCTGCCTTCGTCGCTGATCTCGTCGGCCAGCGTCCCCGGCGGCAATTGTTCCTCGACCGCAAAGGCGCGGGTGACTTCAGCCGGAAAGACGCGCACGGTCACGACCGCCGGTTGCCCGGCCGTGAAGGAGGACGGCAGCTCGCGCAGGGCAAAGCCTGTGGTCACCAAGTCGCGCGGGGATCCGGAAGCGTTGACCTGGGGCGGATTGATCCACCACAGCGGCGCGGGGCCGGCCTTGGGCTCGAAGAGGTAAACCTCCCCGCCGCGCCAGAGCGCGCCCGCTCGCGTCACGTAACCGATCGGAATCGGGTTCGGCTCGGTTGGCCAAGCCTCGCCCAGACGCCACGCCGCCCCATAGGCAGTGACTTCATCCAGCGAAAGGGCGTTGTCCGCCACGGCGCGGTCGGCCGGGTGGCGAACCTCAGCCCAGACGAGGTGATCGCCGGTCACGCGCGTCAATACGCCATCGGCCGATGCCTGGCCGGCAAATTCAGCGGGCCCAACGGCGTTGGGGGGCGGAGTGACTTCGTAGCTCAGGAGCCGCGCCTGGCCATCCAGGAACGGGCCAAACTTGACCGCACCCACGGCGCGATCCCAAGCGCCGGCTGCGCCGATCCCGGTCACCTCCCAACCGCGCGGCGGGTGATCCTGCACGGCGTAGCTCTGCACCGCGGGCCCGGGATGGGCATGGAGGTTGACCCGGAATCCGACCCCCGCCGCGTATCGGTCCGGCAATTCCCGCACCACCAAGGCCACGGGCGGTTCATGCCGGCGGACGACAATCTTGACCGGGGGCGAAACGAGGGCGACTCCCGCGGCGTCGGTGACCTTGGCCACGAGGGCGTACTCGCCGGCCGGCGGCGTTGGCCAGATGAAGTAGTGCTCGACTTGCGGGCGTTCGCCGGCGGGATCGTCCGGGCCCTGGGCCACGCGGATCGAGTGCCCCAGGAACCGGTCGTTGGCGTAGAAGGCGACCGGTCGGGTTTCGTGGGTGGTGTTCGCTAGCCGCGCCAGGATCTTGATCTCGGGCGGGTCGACCAACACCTCACCAGAGTGCGGCGCGACAATCCGCAAGGTCGGCTCGAGTGCCGGTTTCACGGCGATGGTCACTTCCGGCGCGACCACCCGGTGCCCCCCCGCATCCGCGGCTGTGGCGGTCAGGGTGTAGCGGCCTGCCGCGGCGACCTTCCACTCGAGGCGATGGTACCGCGGCCAGCCCGGGCGATCCACATCGCGCGTCAGAATCTCGGAGACGCCAATCGACTCGCCGTTGGCAAAGAACTCGACCCGTCGAATCGACCCGTTCGGATCGACCGCCGTGAGCTCGATCGGCACACGCGCCGGCGCGACGAACTCCTGACCGGACTTGGGCGCGGTGATCTCGAGACTCGCCTTGGCCAGGTCGGGCATCTCCCGAATCACGCCGCGTGCCTCGACGGGTTGACCGAGCCGGTAGGTCTGGCGCAGCCGCACGTGGGGCGGCGGAATCGGTTGCGCCAATCGCAACACCAGGTCTTCATTGCCTTCGAGGGCCTTGTCCGGCACCGGCGCAAATGAAACCACCACCGCCTCGGCGCCGGCGGCGAACCGCACCTTGCCTTGTCCGGCGGGCGGTCCCGGAGGCTCGACCAGCGGTTCCCACCCCCCGGCGGGGTCGGTATTCTTCCCGCCGCCCTCCGGCACCAAGAGGAGGTAATCGATGCCGAATGTGGCGGTGCCGGCCAGCTCGTAGTAGACCTCCAGAGGCTCCGTCAAGGCGCCCTGCCGGCGAACTTTGAACTCGATGAAGTCAGCCGGATTCGACTCGACGGCGTCGCTGTCCAGTGCATGGACGGTGACCACCGGCAGTTCGAGGCCACCTTCGACTCGCAGGTGTACGGGCGGAGAGACCACAACCTGGCCGTCCGCCAAGACAGCGCGCGCGGTGAGCGCGTATCCGCCGGCTGGAACCCCCGACCACTCGAACTCATGGTGCACTGGCGTCCCCGGATCCGGCGCGACAATGAACTGGATATTGGACTCGCCGATCTTGACGTTGTTGGCCAGGAACTCGACCCGCGTGATGGCCCCGGCCGGGTCGATGGCCACCAACTCGACTTGGATGGTCGCCCCATGCGGAAAGCTCTGACCCTCGTGCGGTCGTACGAACTCGAGTCGTGCACCCTCCTCTCCGACCACAAACCCGCCGGTGCCGACCAGTTCGAGGTCGAAGCTCAGGTCGCTGCTCGAGGCGCTGGCTTGGTGGACCTCGGCGGCCACCACATTGCGCCCGGCCCGCAGCAGCGCCGGCGGCAGCTCGACTTCATGAAACGCCTTCTCGTCCGCCCCGGCGACGGCGGCCACGGCCAACGTGCCGGCCGACAGCGGCCCGAGGGGCAAGTTGCTGCGGAAGGCCTCGCGCCCGTTCACATACACGGCGGCGCCGTCATCGCGCAGGACACGAAGCCGGAGCGCTTCGACCTTGGCGACGCCGTCGAGCAGGAAGGCGCGCCGGAAATAGGTGCTGATGTGGCGCTGCGTCGGGTCGCTGCCGTAACTCACCACAGTGGCTTCGTCGCCGTCCCCATACCCCAATTCGGCCCTGCCACTTTTCCAGCCACTGTCATCGAAAGCCAGGCTCATCCACTCGCTTCCTGGCTCTCCGCCGCGATCCCAGTATTTCCATGCTGACCCTGCCGCAATGACGGCGACCGGCTTTGGGTCATGACCCTGTACCACGTCCTGGATGACCGCTTCAGTGCGGTCCGGCTTGCCGATGTGATAGCTGTTCTCCGGTGTGGGCGGGGCCAGGATCGGCGGCACGACCACCGTCACCACGACCGTTTCAGGCCCCTCGACCAACTGGTCCTCGAGCGCCCGTATCCCCAGGGCGAAGGACTCCGCTCCGGTCGGGATCGTCACCGTGCGGAGCGGTTGGACGTGTCCTCCGGTGCCTGGCTCATCGCCAAGCCTTGTCCCAGCCGCCGTAACCACCTCGTAGTCCACACCCGGCAATGCCCGCCCACTCAGCTCGAAGAAGACCACGACGGTGTGATCGGTCCGCCCCGCTCGGACGATCTTGAGCCAAGCCAAATCGTCGGGCTTGCCCTCTGTCGCCTCTCGGTCCAGCGTCACTACCGTCACCGTGTTGAAGGGATCGGCTGGCGCACTGGCTACGGTGATCTTGATCGGGTCGGCTTTGGCCTGTTGCCCGGCGGGATCGGTCGCGACTGCGGTGAGCGCGTAAGCGCCCGCCGGAACATTCGCCCAGTTGATCAGGAACGGGTTGACTGGGCCGGCGCTGAGCGGGTTGCCCTCGCGCACGCCGAGGCTGTGGCCGTTGGCAAAGAACTCGACCCGGTGCACCCCAGCCAGCGCTCCTCGCAGATGCGCCGCCACCCGAACGTCGGCCGGCGCCGTGCATCGGTCGCCGTCCGCCGGTGCCACAATCTCGACGGCTAATCCCTTACCCTCCTCTTGGGCCAAAGCCGCCACGGCGAGGCTGCCTGCAAGGACCCCGATGCCAATCCAACCGCCCACTTTCAACCCACGTTCGAGCTTCATATGACGCACCCAATCCTCTCCCGCCGGCGAACCTGAGCAGACCGCCCGGCGAAGACTGTATGGTACATATCATACAGTCCGTCGGCTGGCAAGCCCGACTTTTGGCCCGCAGCGGCCTTGGGTCCTGAGCGAGCGGGTTGGCCTGGCGCAGCCCAAAAGCGCACCGGCGGGTTCAGGTGAACCCGCCGGTGCTGGTCTGGGGCGACGGCCCAGCGACGGGCCGCGCCCCGGCTTGGACGATCGCTACGGTCAACGCGGCTCGCGCGATTCCTCGGCGGCGTCGAAGGCGTGCTGGAGGGCGACGAGATCTTCGCCAGGCTTGAGGGCATCGAGCATGGCCTGCTCGGCTTTGAGTTGTTCGGGCGAGTAGTTGGCGGCCTTGATCGAGAGCCCGATACGGCGCTCGGACTTGTCGATCTTGATGACGCGGGCGGTGACTTCCTGATCCACCTTGAGCACGTTCTTGATCTTATCCACGCGCTCTTCGCTGACCTGGGAGATATGGACCAGGCCATCGATGTCGTGTTGCAGACCGACAAACGCGCCGAAGCTGGCCAGTTTGGTGATCTTGCCGCTGACCAGGTCCCCCACACGGTAGAACTTGTTGATATTCTCCCAGGGATCCTCGCTGAGCTGCTTGAGCCCCAGCGAAATGCGCTGGTTGAGCTTGTCCACCTCCAGAACCACCGCCTCGACTTCGTCACCCTTCTTCAAGACCTCGGACGGGTGATTGATCTTCCGGGTCCACGACAGGTCCGAGACATGGATCATGCCGTCGAGCCCTTCCTCGAGTTCCATGAAGGCGCCGTAGCTGGTGAGGTTGCGGATCTTGCCGCGGACGTGCGAGTCCTTGGGGTACTTGGACTCGGCGGTATCCCACGGGTTGGCCTCGAGTTGGCGGATGCCCAGCGAGATCTTCTGCTCCTCGCGATTAATGCCGAGCACCACCGCCTCGAGGTCTTGGCCCTGTTTGAGCACGTCGCTCGGTTTGGCAATGCGCTTGGTCCACGACAACTCGGTGACGTGCACCAGGCCCTCGACGCCGGGCTCGAGCTCGACGAACGCGCCGTAGGGCACCAAGTTGACGACCTTGCCCTTGACGCGGGCAGCGACGGGGTACTTGGTTTCGATATTGTCCCACGGGTTGGCCATCTTCTGCTTCAGCCCCAGGCTGACCCGCTCCTTCTCGCGATTGATGTCCAGCACCACCACGTCCAGTTCCTGCCCCACCTTGAGCATCTCGCTCGGGTGACTGATGCGGCCCCAGCTCATGTCGGTGATGTGCAAAAGCCCATCGAGGCCGTTGAGATCGATGAACGCGCCGAAGTCCGTCAGGTTCTTGACCGTGCCCTTGCGAATGTCTCCCGGCATCATCTCGGTCAGCAGTTTGGCCCGGCGCTCGTTGCGTTCTTGCTCGATGAGTTCGCGGCGGGACAACACGATGTTTTGGCGGTCCTGGTTGATCTTGACCACCTTGAACTGGTAGTTGTTGCCGACGTAAGCCGCCAGGTTGCGCGGCGGGATGATGTCGATCTGGGAGGCAGGCAAGAAGGCCTCGACCCCAATGTTGACCAGCAGACCGCCTTTGACAATCGCTTTGACTTTGCCCTCGATCGTGCCGCCTTCGTTGCAGATGGTGAGGATCTTCTGCCAGTTCTTCTTGAACTCCGCCTTCTCCCGCGACAGCACCACCATGCCTTCCTTGTCTTCGAGTTTCTCGATCAGCACGTCCACTTCATCGCCGACCTTGACGACCTGGGGCTCCTCGAATTCGCTGATCGGAACGACCCCCTCGCTCTTGTAACCGATGTCCACCAGAACTTCCTTCGGCCGGACCTCGATGATGATGCCTTTAACAATTTCCCCGGCGGCAAATCGCTTCTCGCTGAGCCGCAGGGCTTCTTCCATGGTTAACATACTATGCTTGGAACTGACTGGGGGAGACTTGGTCGGGAGATCGATCGCCCGGCGAAGCTCCATTGCCTAACCCGCCCCTGGTTTCTGCCGACAGCAACCGCGCTGGCGGCACAGGCGGACCTGACGTTGCACAGGCAACGGAGGATGACGTTAGGTTGTGCGTTAATCGCTCGTTTCTCAGCCTCTCGTGATACGCCGCACCCGCGGCGTTCAGGCGGGGGCCGACAATAGGCAGGCTCAGCCCCGATGCAAGCAGGAAATTGAGCCGAAAAACCGTGCCGCCTCATCCTGCTCCTGCCCGATCCCGGACCTATTCCCCCTACCCGTGCCGCCCCGCCGGCGCGCCCGCACTCGCCGCCGCAGCGGGATTGCCTCCGGGACCCGCAGGCGGCAGAGCCGGGCGCGTATGCAATCGCGGACACTGACCCGGCGAGAGTGGCTCGGGCGGGTGGCGGCTGGTGGCGTCAGCTACTCCTCGACCCCGGAGGTCAGGGTCGAGGGCTGGATGGCGGTCCAGACGCGAGACGGGCGCCACCTCTTGGCCACGGTGTCCGACCCGGCCCTGTTTATGTTCCAGAACCTCGAGTACGCCTGTATCCACAGCGCGACCGGCTTCGGGCGCTTGGCGCCGGGAGAGACCGGCGCGGGCCGCAACCGGGTGTACTTCATCGCCGCCACAATCGAGGAATGGCACCAGCGGATGCGACGCGACCTGTCGGCCCCACTGGACTCTCAACGCCCGGGCAGCCCGTAGCGCGTGATCGGGCCTTAGCCCAGAACGGTCAGGGTCACTTTCTGGATGGCGTTGTAGCCGGACTTGAGAAGCGGCCGGGGCAACGGTTGGGCGACCCCGCGCAGGTCGATCGTGCGGCAGCGCAGGTCGTATGCGCCCGGACGCAGGTCCGTGAGGGTTGCCGCCCAGTGGGCGACGGTGTACCGCAAGGGCCACGACCGCGGCCGACCCGTGATCGAGTCGAATTCGAGGGGCCAAGGCACGGGCAACTTGCCCTCGGGCAGCCCGCCGCCCCACCGGTCCGGGGGCGGCAGGATTCGAGCCGTGCGCCAGTCAAGTTGGGCCAAGTACGGGTCCTCGCTTGGCACCGGTGTGTCTTTGGGCTGCAGCGCATATTGGACCTCGCTCAACCCCGACGGCCCCACTTGAGCCAGGCCGGTCAGCGTCCAAGGTCGACTGGCGGGCAGCGTCTCAGGGACCGCGTTGCAGCAGGCGTAGGTCTTGAGCTGGCTTTCGGTGTCGTTGTTCCAGTCGGCGTAGGTGTCGTTGAGGCGCGGGTTGTTGGTCAAGACCACGCGCTGGAGCCACTTGACCGACTTGTTGCCGTAGGCGC
>Ga0194113_10001878_pt1 | contig 28796 bp, 25 predicted proteins | sample TA2MahC200mmetaG_FD_146193 | JGI IMG/M metagenome (GOLD analysis project Ga0194113, IMG submission 146193) | Freshwater microbial communities from Lake Tanganyika, Tanzania - TA2015017 Mahale Deep Cast 200m | ecosystem: Environmental > Aquatic > Freshwater > Lake | place: Tanzania: Lake... | reverse complement strand
GGAAAATGTTCCTCTTCAGCACGTTTCAGAAAATACAGAATCACCTTTCTAATTTTTTCTATTTTTTTATTCACAAAACCTCCTGAGACTGTCTTTAATTCTTACCTTCGATTAATTTTTCTACTTCTTTCTTTGCTTGTTCTAAAAGTTCCTTAGACTTCTTGCGCGCTTCATGGGATTGATGGACTAAATCGGCGATTTTTTGTTGAGAGTTTTTGGGAAGGATGGGAACTTGTAAGTTTTTGATTTGCTCTGGTTTCCAGTGGACAATAACCGAGCCGCCTGCGTCACGCTCAATCTGCATTTGTCCGATTATAGAATTAATGCAAAGGGCTAAATATTCGGCTTCAACTTCTTTCTTTAGTTTTAGCCGGATAATACCGCCAGCAATAATACCATCAAGCGGTTCTTTTAAAACATAGGCAATGCCCGGAGTTGCATCTTTTGTAAGTAAAATTTCACCCATTTTAGGCTCATAACTTTTTCTTAAATCCTGATAGAGTTCATTACTAAGATACTTCTGATCTTTATCTATAATGCCGTGCTTTGTGATACTGCTTACACGAATAAATAATTTTCCTTCATCTTGATATGCATCGCTTCCCGGTTCAACTCCCTTTTTCATTGAGACCAAATTGCCGAGTAACCGGACATTATATGATCGGATTTGTGACAGTATCCTCTTATACTTCGGCTGGAAATAGTCTGAATCAACACGATGAGCATATTTTATATCGGAGAACCTGACAATATAGGATAAATCATCTTCAGGTATAAAATTTTCTAAACCTAATTTTTCTAAAAGAAGATTTTGGGCTTTGGAATAATATTCGTTTGATTTTCTTAGTAAGCCAATTCCCTCAGAAACTTTTTCAGCAACTAAGACTTGAACGTTCTGATCGAATAAAGGTACGGAAAGCGTTTCCAGCGAACTCAAGTTTACATGCTCTTGAAGTCCTCCACTCGAAAATCGCTTAATCTGCACTTGGCCAAATTTGCAGTTTATGTAAGCACAAAGAAAATATTTATTGATTGCTGGTTTCGTTCTGATAATTATTACATCTGAAGAATTTAACGGCTGTGGGTCGTCTTTAGTTATTATAGCTGCTTTCCCTATACTCCCACTTCGCGCAATAAGAATATCACCATTAACTATTTGTGAATTTTTTAATTTATAATGGAACCATTCCCCAATATAAGTTAAATTAGTATAATCGAGGAAAAATTCGTTTACATTCTGTGTTTGGATCAAGGGTATTCCCTCCGCAACATATGAATGTGCCATGGGGCCGACAAATCCAACATCTATTTTTTCGCAAATCTCACCAAGTGTATGTACCCCTGATTCATACTGAGATTGTTTCTCCATAAGCTTAAGAAGTTCTGGATCATAATACTCAGCATCCAGTCGACTTGCACCTTCAATTTGAGATTTTTGAATAATCGAATAAGTAATCATTTCCAAAAATCAAATTTCTCTTTTTTAGTAAATTTGACAAACGCTTCAGCGATTTCGTTGAGGTCATCATCAAGCCGCAAATTCTCAATACTCTCAAAAATACCACCTTCTGATTTTACCCGTCGGCCTTTCTCGTTGATATAAACATATTCACCGGAATTGTCTTTGCCAGATTTTTTAGACACTGCCATGAAAATAGGATAGTCTTCCAACGGTTTGACATCCTCAGCCCATTTCTGAAGGAATAGAACCGAGGTCTTAGTGCCAGTGCCTTTTGCAGGAGCAGGTAGCTTGAAAGTATTTCCTTCCAGTCCGATTACTGCCAGGATACGCGCCTTTTCAAAGAACCATAGTCGCAGCCATTCCATATTTGTATTGTTAAAGACTCCCTGAGGCAGAACAATTGCCATTCTGCCACTGGGACGAAGGGCATCTACAGACCGTTCTATGAAAAGAAGATGCCTTTCAACTTTCTGTTTGAGCTTGCCATTCTTTTTAGCAAATTCATATTGTCTCAGCAAACCGGTATCTGTTATCTCACCGGCAAATGGTGGGTTAGTCATCAATATATCGAAATTAAGATAGCGGTAAGTCTTTCGGTTTTCTTCATTCTCTTTGGCATTTTCAAAACGCCGTAATAACTGTTTTAGTGATGTTCTCGCTTCCTCAGCTTGCTCTCCTATCCAGTCTCTGCCATCCAATGCATTGCGTTTAAAGATATTGTGTCTTCCATCACCGGCAATGAGCATTAATGCCTGAGAAATGCGGCGCATATTATCATCAAAATCGATCCCGTGAAGATAGCGGTTAGCATATTTTTGTTTCGCTGTCTGAGAAGCATTCTTCAAATGATTATCCCAGACCCAATACATGGCATGAAGCAAGAAACCTCCTGATCCGCAGGCAGGGTCAATAATGTATTCATCTTCTTTTGGGTTGAGCATTTTGACACACATCTTTATTACATTCCGGGGAGTAAAATATTGTCCTTTTTGCCCTTTTGAGACTTCTGCAATCAGATGCTCAAAGGCACGGTCAATAATCTCAAGCTCTTCTCTGCCAGAGCCAAAAAATTTGACCTCTTCCAGAAAGGGGACACATATCTGAAGCTGTTCCGGAGTTAAATCTATTTTTGAAAGAGGATTGAAAATATTCGGCCATTCGTTTATGGCGCCTTTGAAAAGTTGCTCGTTAATAATTGAATATGTTTTTTTCGTGTCTTTATATTGTCTGAATAAAACTTCACCTTTTGGCCGGATGTTTTTTGCCTGGTCTTCATCATAAAGCTTGGCATAAATGAGTTTGAACACTTCTTCGAATACATTTACTCCTGCCTGAGCGAGAACCATTTCTTCAAGCCGCGTGATAATGAAGGTAAGATCAAATTTATCCTTGAGTTTATCATAAGTCCTTTTTTCCTCGAAGAGATCATCCCACGTCTGATTAACATTCGGAATATCTGAAAGGGTTGTAACATATTCTTTCGGATATGGACGATAGAGTATGAACCTCTGTACGCCGTTAGACCAGACTCCGCCTTCAGCGCCTTCTGCGCTCAGATACGATTTCAATTGTTCTTCTGCTTTCTTGGCGCTGGGCTGTTTCAGCTCAAAGATAATAAAGGGGGTAATCTTGTCTTCCTTATATAAGACTATATCAGCAGATTTCTCACGGACCTCTCTGCCGAATTGCACAGATTTTTCAACTTCGATTCTGTCCAACGGGTATTTGTATTCCTGAGTAAGCTTTAACAACCAAAGCTGGCGAATAATTTCTTCTGGCTTGCCAGTTTTTTTATTCTTGTCATAGATAAAAATATCTTTGCCTCTTTTCAGACATCGGACGTAGAACCTGCCATCAGGTTTTTCAAAAGCATTAATCCTCTTAAGGATATCCTTAGAAAACTCCTGCAAGCCATGTTTTATAGAGGAATCTTTAAAGACAAAATCTAAAATATCGCCTGTATCAATCGTTTCCTTTGGGATTTCGTATTTGATATTACTCATATTAGTTCTAACCTTCCTCTTGCCTGAATCCTATCTTCCGGCGTTTCGGTTCGGGAGGAGTCATGAGCTGGCGTATTGCGTCAAAAATCAATTTTATTTCGTCATCATGCCTTTCTATTTTTCTTTCAAGCTGTGCTAATTTATGGGCAAGTTCTTTATGAGTAGAAAGCATTTCTCGCAACTTGACAAAGGCTTTGATTATATTGATGCTGATTTTAACTGCCCTATCACTTTTTAAAACGCTTGCAAGCATAGCAACACCATGTTCAGTAAATGCATAAGGCAGAGAGCTTGAGTGTTTCATTGTTTTAAACTGGTGACAATTTGTCACCAGTTGATCCCATTACTCCTACACCCATTTTTCCACCTCCCTTTCAAGCTAAACGTATTGTAACCAAAATTTAGAAAATATTACCCAACCATTTTATCTTCTCCCTTAATCCCATGTTACCTCATAACATAATCTTAACCCATTTGAAAGTCTTTTTTGTGGTAGAATAAACAATTTATAAGATTCTTTGCTAAATAAGCACCTTTTTTAAAAGGAGGTTTTTATGAATTTAAAAGGCATGAAAGATGTTGTTGAAATCAAGGATGGTTCAGTATCCATCAAGGATAAAAATGGTCTCAGGAATATGATGGACAGCTTTATTTATGACGCTGTTTTTGAATCAGACGATGAAAAGCGAAAGGCGTTCTTTATCCTTATTAAAGAGATTGCAAAGGCATATGGTGCTGTACCTTCCTCAATACAAAGTCTTTACGAAGAGATGGGGAGGAACTATCCAGGGTTCACTGTACCTGCAATAAATATCCGAGGGCTTACATACGATACAGCAAAAGCGGTATTCAGAAAGGCAAAGGAAATGAATGTTGGAGCTCTTATATTTGAGATTGCACGGTCAGAGATTGGATATACAAAGCAGAGGCCTCTTGAATACGCAACGGTTGTCCTTGCTGCTGCAGTAAAGGAAGGATTTGAAGGGCCTGTCTTTATCCAGGGAGACCATTTTCAGCTTGTGAGAAAGAACTTTTTAAGCGATCCCGATGCAGAGACAAAATATATAAAGGGACTCATTGCAGAGGCTATAGATGCAGAATTTTTTAATATAGATATTGATTCATCTACCCTTGTTGACCTTGAAAAACCTACCATAAAAGAGCAGCAGAGGCCGAACTTCGAGAAGACAGCAGAACTTGCCGCATACATACGGGAGATACAGCCTGCGGGGATCGATATATCAATCGGCGGCGAAATCGGTGAGATAGGGAAGAAAAACAGCACACCTGAGGAGGCAAGGGCATACCTCGATGGTTTTAAAGAAATATTCAAAGGGAAGAAGGGGTTAAGCAAACTCAGTGTTCAGACAGGGACAGCTCATGGTGGTGTTGTTCTTCCTGATGGGACACTTGCAAAGGTCAAGATAGATTTTGAAACACTGAGGGTATTGTCTGATACCGCAAGAAAGGAATATGGTCTTTCAGGCTGTGTGCAACACGGGGCATCAACCCTTCCTGAAGAGGCATTCAATATGTTCCCTGAAACAAGCACGTCAGAGGTTCACCTCGCCACCGGGTTCCAGAACATTATGTATGACAGCAAATATCTTCCTAAAGAGTTCAGACAAGAAATTTACAGCTTCATAAAACAGGAATATGCAAAGGAATGGAAGGAAGGACAGACCGAGGAACAGTTTATTTATAGCACACGGAAGAAAGGATTTGGTCCGATTAAAAAGAAATGGTGGGATCTACCGTCTGATGTAAAAGAGCCGATCATGAAGGAATTAGAGGCTAAATTTGGACTGTTATTTGAGAAGCTCAAGGTAACAAATACTGTAGATATTGTAAAAAAGAACATAAAACCAGTAGTTGTGGGAAAAGAAATCAATACAGGATTGTTGGGTTTATAAAAGAGAAAGGAGGAACACCCATGCCTGATATTAAGAGAATTGGCGTTATTACAAGTGGTGGAGATTGCGGCGGCCTCAATGCGGTGATCAAAGGGATCGCACGTGAGGCTTATGCGTTAGGGATTGAATCGGTCGTTATTCCTCACGGATACGCAGGTCTCTATAATCTGACCAAGCTCGATAAAGTAGTTTTATTGAATGCCGAGCGGGTCAGCAAAATAGAGGCTTCACTTGCAGGGTCTGAGGCCGGACATTCACGGGTGAAGATCAGCAAGATAGCAGACCCGGAAAAATATGAACGAATTAAGGAAGGACTCAAAAAGTTTAATATAGATGCCCTTATTATCAGTGGAGGAGATGATACAGGAAGTGTTGTTGTGGACCTTACCTCTAAGGGTATCCCCTGTGTCCATGTCCCCAAGACAATGGATCTTGACCTCCAGTCCTATAGTGTCGGCGGAGATTCAGCCATCAACAGGATAGCGGTTTTTGCAAGGGAACTGAAGACAACGGGCATGAGTCATAACCGTATCCTTGTCATAGAGGTATTCGGAAGGTATGTAGGACATACTGCCGTTCGGGGAGGCATTGGTGCAGAGTCTGATTGCATCTTGATTCCTGAAATACCTGTTGACTTCGATGTGGTATATGAACACATGAAAACAACTTTTTTTGCAAGAATAGAGAGAAGTGATGTGAGGGCTGGTACGTATATTATTGTTGTTGCAGAGGGTATCAAGAACGTAAATGGTGAAATGCTCTATGATGAATCCATCCCGCCCGATGCCTTCGGTCACAAGAAACTTGCAGGTGCAGGAAAATATGTAAGACAACAACTTGAAAAGAGACTGAAAAGCGACCCGGAAGTGAAGGATTTCATGCAAAGGACAGGCATGTTTGCACCGGGTGTGTATGAATCGCCAGAGGTGAGGGAGGTGACACCCGGTCATCTTGTGCGTGCAGGTCATTCCTCCGCGCGAGATGTCAATTTCGGGTATAAGGCAGGTGCAGCAGCTGTATTTCTTCTGTTGGAAGGAAAAACCGGGAACACGGTTGTGAATGTTGACGGCAACAGGATTTACTACCAGTCAACTGCCGAAGTGATAAAACGGAGAGAAGTGGACGTTAGGGAGATTGCCATATTCGAGAGCCTGGGTACATGTTTCGGAAGAAAGCCTGAAAAATTTAACTATGAAATTGTTGAGCAGAAAGAGCGCATCGATAGGCATCTGTAAAAATGGCAATTAGCATCTGAGGCATTCGTTAGTCTATTCCATAGATATACAGAGATAGGCAGGGCATGGTATTTGAGCGGATTGTCGATGCGACCCCTCGGAGGTCGATACGACCGAGAATGAGCGAAAATACTATACCCTGCCTAAAATCACAAGTTTGTGAATACTTAATAATTATGACGCTTAGGATTCTGTGAAAATCGGTGTTTATAATAATAAAAACAAAATAGTGGAGGCATGGTATGAGCACTGCGGTGAAGCTTCAGGAAGTGAGGATTAAGGATTTAAGCATCACCGAGGATACAATTACTGCCTATCTTGTTGATGGTCGAGTAATTAGTGTTCCTCTTGCTTGGTCTTGGCGATTGTCAGAAGCGACACCTGAACAGAGAGACAATTACGAAATAATCGGGGATGGTCATGGTGTGCATTGGCCAGATATTGATGAGGATATTAGCGCTGAAGGCATGTTATACGGCATCCCTGCTCCAAGGCCACAAAAAATTTCCAAATAGGAAGTATTGGCAAGTATTGGGGTCTTTCGATTATGCAAATAAAGTTTTAATTCTCTTTGATGATTGCTGTATCAAGGTCAAGAACAAATTGTTTAACATGGCTTCTAAAAAACTTTTTGACATTATCCCAGCTTATCTCTCTGCCTTTTATGTATTCAGGCTCGGGATTAGATTCAGCATCTGAGAAGTATACAAGTGATTTGCCTATGTGAATAGGATTTACTCTCTCTTTGCCGAAGCGTTTTATCATATGGTCAGCTATCTTATGAAAAGGCATATCCTGCAAAATAAAGTAAAGGTCTATAAAATCCCTTTTCGTCCCCCTCTGGCTGATAGCTATGACCTTCATTGAAGCTATATCGAGAATTCCAGCTATCGGGATCCCCTCGTATTTTACAGGCTTTTCTAAGAATGGATAATAATATCTGAACATAGAAACCTTTATCCCTTCCACATCAGCAATCAAGTATCCTTCACCTTCTGAGATGAGACGAAAGGAATGACCTGTCTTTCTTATCTCGGAAATGATATTTTCTACAGAGAAATTTTTATCTGTAAAAAAGTCGAGATCGGCTGATACCCTGTGTCCTAAATGGAGAGCTAATGCAGTCCCTCCGGCCAATATTGCATGATACTTTGTAAGCATGGCCTTGAGGCTTTGCAAAACCTTCCAGCCTTTTGCAGGAAGACACTCCCTAAACATCCGAACCCTCGAACCATATCAGCCAGAAATTCCGTGACTTTTCAGTGATAGCCTTACTCAGGTACAGCACATCAATAATTGTATGATCTGGATAGACCTTTTGCAGCCATTTTAGGGCATCCACATCCCCAAACTCTAACACCCTTTCTATAATGTATCGCGCATTTCTTTTCATGTGTATTTTAGTCAGACTTGTATCCCAGAACAGAGAGCGAAGGCGTTCTGGGATAACCGAAATTTCTTTTTTATCCGACATTATTTTAACTACCTGTTGTTTGTGAGCAGGGCCAAGATATTTATGAACTACCTTTTCCCCTTCCCTAACTACAAGGTATGCATATTTACTTTTGCCAATTGCCTTGATAACCACACTCATGGTAAAATTTACCACACATTGTTTACTAATTTCAAGAGTCGCAAAGGGAAGACAAAGATGGGAGTAAAATCAGAGCCTCTTTATCCTCTCAATTATCTCTGTCGTTGATATGCCTTTGATATATGGAAGGCTGTATGTTTCTTTGGCAATATCAGAACCAACAATATCCTCTTTCTTCCAGTCGCCGCCTTTTACGAGGATATCAGGCTGGAGCAGCTTTATGAGTTCATAAGGCGTCTCTTCATCAAAGAGGGCTATATAATCAACCATCTCAAGCGAGGATAAAACCTCAGCCCTGTGATCCTGAGTATTGATTGGCCTGCCGGGTTTTATAAGAGAGACAGACCTGTCTGAGTTTAAGCCGAGGACAAGCACATCGCCGAGTGCCTTTGACTCCTTAAGATACCGTATATGGCCGATATGTATAATGTCAAAGCAGCCATTGGTAAAGACGATCTTCTTACCCTCAGCCCTCAGTCTGTCAAGGGTTTTATTCAGTTCATCCCGGTTTAGTATTTTATTCATAAATTCGTATATACTGGCAGGACATAATTCAAATATCTAACTCATGGAAATGTTTTACCAGTAATAACCCTGATAATATCGTTATAAAGTGCGAAAGCCATTACGGAGAGTATTATTGCAAGTCCAACCCTCTGAGCAACAGCAATGATCTTCTCATTGAGTGGTTTTCTCCTGATTGCCTCAATCCCTAAAAACAAGATATGTCCTCCATCGAGGATGGGAATGGGCAACAGGTTCAGCACCCCAAGGTTAATGTTTATGATAGCCATAAATATGAAGAAGTCTAAAAACCCCTTGGATGCCTGCTCCCCTGCCATCTGGACAATGAGTATAGGGCCTCCGATTGTATCTGCAGGTATTACCCTCTGAATGAGTTTCACGATAGAGACTACTGTCAGGGCTGATATATCCAATGTCCTTATGAATGCATTGCTGATAGCCTCGCTTACCCCTTCCTTTTTCGTGAAAGTATTGCCTGAAGGCGTTATACCGATGAGACCAATCTCTCTTTCCTGGCCGAAGAGGTCTTTCATCTTCTTTTTCTCTGGAATAATTGATATATCGAAAACCTCATTCTTCCTTCTAATCTTCAGGTTAAGACTCTTTCCAGGACTGTTGTGGATAATCTTTGTCATCTCGTCCCACTGGTTTATCCGGGTATCGTTAATAGCCGCAATGGTATCTCCCTTGAGAAGCCCTGCCATTTCTGCAGGGGATTTTTGTGTTACATTACCAATCTCAGGGAGCAATACAGGAAGGCCGTTTAAAAAGACAAAGATAAAAATAATTACAGCAAACAGCAGGTTAAAAAGTGGACCTGAGGATACGATAACAAATCGCTTCCATACGGGCTGGTAATGATATGCACTTGGTTTTTCCTCTTCTTTGAGTTCATCACCATGCTCTTCTCCCAGCATCTTTACATATCCACCAAGTGGTATTGATGAAATGAGGTATTCGGTATCTCCATATTTTTTCCCAACGAGTTTTGGGCCAAACCCGAGCGAAAACTTTAGTACTCTCACACCCAACAGCTTTGCTGCAAGGAAGTGTCCAAGCTCGTGAATAAATATTATGATCCCAAGCAGAATTATTGCTGATAAAAGTGACATTCTCTATCTCCTGAGATTACTTATTAACAAATCCCCCTTAATCCCCCTTTACTAAAGGGGGACTGAGGGGGATTACCGGATAACTTAATGAATAGACTCAATAATTCTCATTGCCATATCTCTTGCCCACCTATCTGCCTCTATAACAGCATCAAGTTCTGTATCAGGCATTACCTTATGATGGTCCATAGTTTTTTTGATTATGACAGGTATGTCAGTAAATCTGATCGTGCCTCTGAGAAATGCATCAACTGCAACCTCATTTGCTGCATTGAGTACAGAAGGCATTGTGCCTCCTGTCTTTATAGCCATATATGCATACGAGAGACACGGGAAGTGCCTGTTGTTTGGTTGTTTAAAGGTAAGAGATTCGATACTGTCGAGATTCAGTCCTTGCAGTACATCCTCAAGCCTTTCAGGGTAAGAAAGTGCATAGGCTATCGGGCCTCTCATATCAGGTATTGAAAGCTGGGCAATACAGCTCCCGTCGTTAAACTCTACCATAGAATGGATAATACTCTGCGGATGGATAAGCACATCTATCCTTTCTGGCGGGATACCGAATAGATGATGTGCTTCAATTACCTCAAGCCCTTTATTCATGAGTGTTGCACAGTCTATCGTTATCTTCTTCCCCATATTCCATTTCGGATGTTTAAGCGCATCTTCTGGCTTTATATCAGTCAGCTCATCTATATCCCTGTCAGCAAAAGGTCCGCCTGAGGCAGTAAGGATAATTCTCCTCACATCAGATTTTTTATATCCCTCAATGCACTGGAATACTGCACTGTGTTCACTATCAACAGGGAGGATTTTTACTCCATATCTTTTTGATTCTTCGGTTACAATCCTTCCTGCCATCACAAGGGTCTCTTTGTTCGCAAGTCCAATTGTCTTTTTAGAGCGTATGGCTGACAGTGTTGGAATAAGTCCTGCTGCACCGACAATCGCAGATAGGACAAAGTCTGAGTTTTCATATGTGGCAACCTGTGCCACACCATCATTGCCTGACAATATCTGTAAAGATGACCTTCTTATCCTCTGCCGGAGCTCTCTGGCAGCTTCCTCGTCAGCAACAGCAACAACTTCCGGAGAAAATGAGCTTATCTGCTCTTCAAACAAATCTATGTTACTTCCTGCTGTCAGCGCAACAACCCTGAAACGTTCTTTGTATTTCGAGAGGATATCGAGTGCATTTCTCCCTATAGAACCTGTAGAGCCAAGAATGGTTATGCGTTTCATTTTATCCCGATGACTATTAATATTACGTAAAGCATCGGGCCAGCGAATAAGACCCCGTCAACTTTATCAAGCATACCCCCGTGTCCTGGAACAATAATGCCTGAATCCTTTACGCCTGCGTCACGTTTAAACATGGATTCCACAAGATCCCCGATTACAGATGTTGTTCCTATCGTTATACCGATTAATAATGCAGAGGTAACTGAAAGCTCTGTTATCAGGGCTATTTTTAAGAGCAATACACCGATTGCCCCTCCGATAAGGGAACCAAATGCACCTGCCACGGTTTTGTTCGGGCTTATCTCTACATAGAGTTTTTTCTTGCCTATTAATGTCCCGAGATAGTAGGCAAGAGAGTCCGATGCCCATACCGAGGCATAGAGAAGTACTATCCACTCAGGTCCGAACTCCCGGATCTGTATCTGGAATGTAGCGAGACCTGCAATGTAGAACACTCCTATAACAGGAGGAGCTATGTCAGAAAGCGATGAAACAGGATTTCTCTTGGAGAAAAGCCTTATACCCATTATTGCCATGACAGAAAGCGGGATAATGTCCTTGAGAAGATTCTTTGAGACATATGATACACACAGTATCGAGACTCCGAAGAAAAGACCAGCATATCGTAAAATCCCTGTTACACGGTACATGGCATAAAATTCCAACATGGCGATGATGGATCCGCATGTCAGCAAAAGGAAAAAATACCCCTGAGGCAGGTACATGATATAGAGATAGATAAGAGGCAGAAGAATAAGAGCGACAATCAATCTTTTAAGGTGCATTTGCCCCTGCTGAGATGGCACCAAACCTTCGATCTCTCTGCTGATAATCCTGTATGGCAAGCATGAATTCATCCTTTGTGAAATCAGGCCAGAGCGTCTCTGTAAAATAGAGTTCTGAATACGCACCCTGCCAGATCATGAAATTACTGAGGCGCATTTCTCCACTGGTCCGTATGATCAGATCTGGCGCAAGGCAACCAGCGGTATCAAGGTATGAGCTGAAAGATTCTTCAGTAAGTTCTTCAGGTTTGATGCCTGCATTGATTACCTTCTTTACTGCCCTGACGATCTCATTACGGCCACTATAACTTAATGCAGCAATCAGGGTCATCCCCTTATTTGAGGCAGTCATTTCCTCCGTCTTTCTTATAAAGTCCTGTATATCTTCAGGTAATCTCCATCTCTCTCCAATTGCCTTGAAGACGATACCTTTCTCCATAAATTCACTGAGTTGCTTTTTTAAATAGAATTCGAGAAGCTTCATCAGGGTTATGACCTCTAATGAAGGTCTCTGCCAGTTCTCTATTGAAAAAGCGTACAGGGTTAAGACCTTTATGCCAAGTTCTGAAGCAGTCCTTGTTATCTCTTTTACACGCTCTGCTCCCCTCCTGTGACCTTCAATCCTCGGAAGGCCGCGTAATTCAGCCCATCTTCCATTCCCATCCATAATAATACCTATATGTTTTGGTATCCGGCCTGTTGATAGCAATTCTTGCCTCCCTATTTCCCTTTCAATGGATACATATAGAGAACAGTCCTCGTAGGACTTTCACCCTTGAAAATGTTTTCAGGTTTGAAGCCAAAAAAGGGACTCACCAAGACAATAATTTTATCATCTGTAACGACAAAATCAAGTGCTGCCCCCTTTATGTTATCTATGAGAACTCCTTCCTCCATTGAAAGTCCATCCCACCATATATTCTTGATCTTAGAACCTTTGGTACCCAGCCCCCTTGCCATCTCTACAAAGGGAACCCTTTGAACGAACAGGGCCTCACCATTTCTCAGCAATAACCTGTCTTTGATTGCCCATTCATCTCCTTCAATCATTGTCAATGAAGTTGACTTTGAATATCTTGTGAGAAAACCTCCTGTACTGGTCTTGTTCCTCCATATCCTGACATCTTTGTCATCATACAGGCTGAGGAAACCCTTCTCATCATATGCAAGGATGAGCCTCCCCCGAGGGTCGTCAATATACATGAAATCATATATGTTAACGCCCTTTGGAAGTTTTACTGTATCACCCCTTTTATATGCACCTTCCCATACGAGGCTGAAAACATTACCAAAAAAGCCTTCACTGCTCGAATATGCCTGGGCTATCAATCCGTTTTCTAATTTCCGCAGAAAGAGATTGTCTTTGTAAAGGAGAATAAAATCTGTTCCGCTCAGCTCATAGATATAAGAGACGACATCGTCTTCCTTCATTGATGTAATGATTATCTCATCCTTACCGTTTTTGTTCAGATCAATCACGTCAAGCCAGATATGGTTGTCACGGGCAGAGCCTTTTATCTCTGTACCGCCAAGGGCAGGCTGCAGATCTACCCCAGGGGTATAAACCCTGATATTTTTTCCCATGCTGATTACCATTTCTTTTTTCATGTCACCATCGATGTCACCCATTGTGATAAATCGTGCATTGAATGGCAGGTTGATCTGGAGCAACGCCTCTCCCTCACGGCGGGAGAATACTTCCTTGCCTGATTGTAAGTCTTTTGCAAAGGCAATCGGTATCCTGGTATCCATCTCAGCAAACTGAAGGCCGTCAGAAACCCAGAAAAGCCTTTGTTTTATGAGGGAACCGGTGTCTTCTGTTTTTTTTGCTGTCAGAAGGAGGGCTACCTCTGCATGAAGCCTTTTTGCCTCATCAATAACCTTTAAAGGATCATCTGTTTCAAGGTCGGTCTCGATTAGATTAAGCCTGCCTGTCTCTTTCAGTTTCCTGTAATATTCATCAGATACCTGCCAGTCAATATCTTTTGACTGGCAGAACAGCATATTTACCTTTGTTTCTGATATCCTGACTGTATCACCTTCCTTTGCCTCACCAGCAATGATTTCTCCTGCTGATGAATCAAGGCTTGTATCTCTTATATCAAGCGTTCCGACAGAGGATTCTATTTTCCCCAGGGGCTCTTTTGTTACAGGGTGAATAAATGGAGTACCTTCTCTGAGGATGTTAAATCTCATACCTGTTTTAATAGAGTCTTTTGTCCCGATACTAACAATAGCCTTTTTGCCCTCAACCATGGTAATCCTGCCTGTCGTGGGTTTAAAGAACGAAATCGTCTCATCCCGCATCTTGTTAAGCGGATTCTCATCAGCAGAAACAGTGAATAGTGAACAGTGAATAGTGAACATTAAACTGAGAAACAGAAAAGAAGATGTAATCTTTAACTTCTGATACCTGACCTTTGCTCCGCCTGAGGCGGACTGCTTTCTGCTGTCTGCATTCTGCATCACCTTTTATAATCCCTAAAGGTTATAGTAAATCCTAATTTATGGCTTTCATTTAAGTGTAGTTTCTTAACAAATAAGAATGCTGTACCCTGATAGAGCCTTTCCATTCCTTGCTCTGACATAGATATTGTCTCGACAGGATAATGCCAGAGGTCTATTTCTTCACCGAAACGATAATGAATCTCGAGATTTAAAAACTCATCCCTGAGATGAAATTCCTTTATTCCGTGATGTGCTTCTTTGTTTCTTATCGGGATATTTCTATCCCCGACAAGAATAGATGCATATGGAGAACCCAAGAGCGAGATGTTAAACTCAACAACAAATAAACCGGGTAATACTTCGTTTCCGTCTATTTTATAATTTACCCTTAGTTCGAGTGGTTTGGTGAGCTTCACTGTCTTTTGAACTTTAAAAGGTATGTTATTAACCGATCCATTTCTCGAAAGGGTTATCTGAACCCCATCTCCTTTTTTAGAAGATTCCAATGAATAGATGCCATGAATAAAGTCACCAAGTTCTTCGAACTCTGACCGCATCACATTGTCAATGCTCGTTCCCTCTGGCAGAAAATGGTCGAGAAGCGATGCCCGTCTGTAACTGTCATAGAGCATATAATCTTTGATATCTGCATCTTTTATAAGTATCTGTTCGTGGATAGTCTTTGTCCCTCCTGCATGAGCTGCCAAAGCCTGTGTGATCTTGGAATGGTATGCTTCAGGACGTCTTGTCAGGATATCCAGTATATTCACAGCCTTTCTCTTCAGGGATAATTCCAGAAGACTGCCGCCCTGTTCTGTTATTGATAATGCAATATCTCTCGTGCTGATAGAGAGGTCTTCAAACCCATCACAATCAAAATCAGATTGTTCTATGGTTAAAAATCCCCCCGTCCCCTCTTTAGTAAAGGGGGGTGTGGGGGGATTATTTTCATTCAGTATAATGTCAGCAGTGTACTCTGCACTGAGAAGGTGTCTATACAGAGATGATCTCAGGTGCGGAAGATAAAGTCCACCAAATATCCCATGCCAGAAAGCATCATTACACTGACCCTTCCAAAGCTCATGCAGTAACAAGTGCTGAGTGCTGAGTGCTGAGTGCTGAGACTCCTTTGTTTTTTTTAACTTTGAACTTTGAGCTTTCAACTTTTCTATTGCTTTATGCACTTTTTTGCTTACCTGGAGCATCCTCTTGTGGATATGATTTGATTCAGGGTATTTTGTAAAGAATGAGCGCCATATTCCACCCCTCAGAAGGCCCTTTGCCTTCTCGCCTAGTAAGCGCTCCATCTCATGTAATGCATACTCGTAATCAAGTGCACTTTCAAAAGGCAGTGCCCATTCTCCCATCTCCCTGTACGATGCAGTGGGAAGATAGACCCTGCCTGCAGGGGGGAATTGAGCATAATATTCCTTTAAGGTGATTGTTTCTATCCAATCTGAATTCTCTTCGATGGCTGCAAAAAATCTCTCAAGCCAGCCGTCTTCATAGCAGTGCTTGTGGGTTTCAGGCCATACCCCAAATTTTTCCATATCATCAGCCATTGTCAGCAGAGGGTTGCCGCCTCTCATGAATACTTCCCTGAAGTATGAGAATATTTCTTTGACATCTCTGAAAGGTATGTAGTATCTCAGCTTCTCGCTTCCAGGGAATACACTCAGTTTATACCCTTCATCCTCGGTGATGTAATAGCCTAAGAGGTCTCCTTCTGTTAGACCAGAGAGCTTGAAATGATAATCATCCACCGGCAAATACTTGATGCCAGCCATCGAAATATATTTCGGCATCTGTGGTTCCCAAACCCTCTCTGCCAGCCACATGCCCTCTGGAGAATAACCGAGGTGTTTTTTTATGTATTTCGAGAGCTCCTGTATCTGAAGTATCCTGTCATTCTCTGGAATCACAGAGAGTATGGGCTCATAGAATCCTCCTGAGAGTATCTCTACCCTTCCTTCCTGAACAAGCGAACTCAACAATTCAAGAACTTCAGGATGGTTCTTTTCAAACCATTCAAGGAGAAATCCTGAATAATGAAATACAACCTTTAATGCAGGGTAGCGATAAAGACTCTTGAGGAAAGGTATATATGCCTTCTTGCAAGATTCCTCTATGACATGGTCAAAGTTTCCTACAGGCTGGTGGCTGTGAAGTGCAAGGATAAGGTAAAGTTTAGACATTATTTATCGGCTTATTTGCAAGTGCTACATGTGGTTTTACTGCATGACGTGCAACCCGATGTGCCAGCAAGGGGTTTTTCAGTACCTGTCGAACAAAAAACAGAAAATTTCTTTTTTACCTTTTGAGAGCTGCATTTCGGGCAAATGACTTCCTGGCTTCCAAAGACAAGTTTCTCAAAGTCTTCTCCACAACTATCACATTTATATTCATAAATCGGCATTTTATCCTCCTGAATTGCTATCTTTTCGGCACCTTCTCCCAGTCCTTGAGGAACCTTTCTATGCCAATGTCTGTGAGAGGATGCTTTAACAGTTGTATTATAACAGAATAAGGAATCGTAGCGATATGAGCGCCTATCTTTGCAGCCTCCACAACATGAAGAGGGTTCCTCACACTGGCTACAATCACCTCTGTGTTAAACATATAGTTTTCATATATCTCTATGATTTCACTCACGACTCCCATTCCGAAATGACTTATATCATCAAGCCTTCCGACAAAAGGACTTACATAGGTCGCACCTGCCTTTGCAGCAAGCAACGCCTGGCTTGGAGAGAAGACCAGCGTGACATTCGTTTTAATACCCATGCCTGAAAGCTGCTTTACTGCCCTGAGTCCATCTTCTGTCATGGGTATCTTGATAACAATATTTCCATGAATCTTTGCAAGGGATTCCGCTTCTTTTACCATTTCATCTGCCTTTAAACTCACGGCCTCAGCGCTCACAGGGCCATTGACAATGTTGCAGATTTCCTTTAATAGTGCGATAGGTTCTTTCCCCTCCTTAGAAATAAGGGAAGGGTTTGTTGTTACTCCATCAATAACACCAAGCTCCCATGCCTTTTTAATCTCCTGAATATTTGCTGTGTCGATGAAGAATTTCATATGGCCACCCCTTTCAACCGCAAAAAGTTCTTTAGCAAATCTTTCCCAACCCTTGTAAGGATCGACTCAGGATGGAATTGCACTCCTTCTATGATAAATCCCTTGTGCCTTACGCCCATTATCTCATCCATATCTGTCCATGCGGTTATTTCGAGACAGTCAGGAATGGTTTCCTTTCTTATTACGAGGGAGTGATACCTCGTTGCCTCAAATGGATTCGGAAGCCCTTCAAATATCGTCCTGCCATCATGGTATATCATTGATGTCTTTCCGTGCATGAGGCGGGGAGCCCTTATTATTTCTCCACCAAATGCAGCACCTATGGATTGATGACCAAGGCATACACCAAGTATCGGAATCTTACCAGCGAAATATCGTATCAGTTGAACAGAGATACCCGCCTCTTTTGGTGTGCATGGTCCTGGTGAGACGACAATTTTTCCCGGGTTTAATTGTTCGATCTCTTGAATCGTAATCTTATCATTCCTGAATACTTTTATATCCTCACCCAGCTCACCGAGGTACTGGACGAGGTTATAGGTAAAGGAATCGTAATTATCAATCATTAATAACATGTATTTTCAACCTTTAACTTATTTCTGTTTCTGCCATATCTACAGCCCGCATCATCCCCATCGCCTTATTCACTGTTTCAGTAAATTCTTTTTCAGGTACTGAGTCAGCCACTATCCCTGCCCCTGCCTGAACATATACTTCATTGTCCTTTGCTATCAGTGTTCTGATCGTGATACAGGTATCCATATTCCCTGAGTAACTGAAGTATCCAACAGCACCTGCATACGGTCCCCTTTTTATCGGCTCAAGCTCCTCTATTATCTCCATTGCCCTTACCTTTGGGGCGCCTGTTACTGTACCAGCAGGGAAACACGCCCTTAAGACATCAAAGGCATCAAGCCCTTCCTTCAGGTCGCCCTCAACATTTGAAACAAGGTGCATGACATGGCTGTATCGTTCAATATTCATAAGCTCTGTTACCCTTACAGAGCCTATCTCAGCAACCCTCCCTACATCGTTTCTCCCAAGGTCAACAAGCATGATGTGTTCTGCTATTTCTTTGGGGTCTTCCCTGAGATCTTCTTCAAGTGCCTTATCCTCTTGCTCTGTCTTACCTCTCTTACGGGTTCCTGCAATCGGTCTCAGGGTTATTTTACTGCCTTCAAGTCTTACCAGTATCTCAGGAGATGATCCGACAAGTTTTGCATCACCTGTGTCAATGTAATACATATATGGAGAGGGATTTATAACACGCAGTGCCCTGTATATGTTGAATGGCTCAATACCAGACTCACGTTCAAACCTCTGTGAGAGCACAACCTGAACCACGTCACCTGACATTATATACTCTTTTCCCTTCCGTACCGCATCCTCAAATGCCTCTTTTGTAGAAAATGACGATAAATACTGAGAAGGGGACATCTGCTGACTGCTGACTGCTGACTGCTGACTGCTAAATATAGGTTGTTTCAGCCTTTCTCTTATGCTATCTATTTTTTCTATTGCCTCTCTGTATGCCTCCTCAGGACCTTTCCCATCGAGATGGACATTTGAAACAACCTTTATCTTCTGTTTGAGACTATCAAATATGAGCATTGTGTCTGCAACCATAAAAAACATGTCAGGCATGTTTATGCCCGGCCTTTTTGTATCAGGAATCCTCTCAAAAAATCTGACAATGTCATAGCCTATATACCCAACAAGGCCGCCATAAAACCTCGGTAACCCTTTCACATCAACTGGCCTGTATGCACGAACCTTTCCTCTTATCACCTCAATAGGGTCATCTCCCTCGAATGTCCGGGTTCCCATTTCATTATCTTTTATCTCAATCTTATTCCCCCAGCTTCGTATGACCTTTGACGGCCGTGAACCGAGGAAGGAATACCGTGCCCACTTTTCACCTCCAACCACGCTTTCGAGTAGGAACGACGGGGTACCTCCAAGCTTCAGATACGCTGAAACCGGTGTCTCGGTATCTGCAAGGATTTCCCTATAAACAGGGATGAGATTCCCCTTTTCTGAGAGGTTTTTGAATGTTTCTAAGTCAGGATAAAGCATGTGTGTTGACAAGGCTCTTATTTTTTCTTTAATATTCTATATCGTTTATTATAGCTTATTTTATCGGGTAAGGGTTAAAAGTTAGCAGTTAAGAGTTCCGGCTTTAGACTTTTAACTGTGTAAGCATGCGGGTGTAGCTCAGCTGGTAGAGCACAACCTTGCCAAGGTTGGGGTCACGGGTTCGAATCCCGCCACCCGCTCCAGAACAACAGTTCAGAATTTCGAGTTATGAGTTTGGAGTATATGATTTTTAAAGATTGTTTTAACTCGTAACTCTAAACTAAAAACTCCGAACTAAAAGATGGCGGCGTACCCAAGTGGCTAAGGGAGAGGTCTGCAAAACCTTTATGCAGCGGTTCAAATCCGCTCGCCGCCTCCAAAAAAATGCCCGCTGAGCAAAATATCTCTTTCATAAACAACGACAGAAGTCTTAAACAGTTTGTCATTGTCCGGCTCGACCCCCGTATCAAGTACGGGGCAGGCTCCTAATCCAGTGTTTTTCTGGATTCCCCGATCAAGTCGGGGGATGACGTTATTGTTGCTATTTATGACGTTGTGTATAACATTGCTAATGGCACTACAAGTAGTATGAGCACTAAGCTTAATGGATACTTAATCATATATACTGCTGGTGTAATTAGCCACCTTGTCACTATTCTTAATGCTTCATGCTGTCTTATATAATTTGCAAGTGGTGGAGAGAGTTTATAATAGAATGCCACAAATGCCTTTCCCTGAAGGTTTGGAAACTCAATTTTGAAATTTGAAATTTGCATTTTGAAATTAGCGAGCAGATATTTGTCTCTAAACTCCCTTAATACCTGAACATGTGGGTCAAGGTATGAGCCATAGGCTGCTGTGGCTATAAAGCAGCCGCCTCCACCACTTATGTTCCACTGCATTCCTGTACCCACACCATCAGTAGATTTAATACCGGTACCTTTGAGTAATACAACAAACGGATTTTCGTCAAGATCATTGGAATAAATACTGAGCGTTGCACTCTTTAAACCTTCTGAGGTTGGTATAAATCTCACTGTTAAAGTACATGTACTTTGAGGTGCTACTGGTGATGTACAGTTATTTGTTTGATTAAATTCAGAGGCATTCGTACCACTGATTGATATGTTTGTAATTTGAAGGTTTCCGTTGCCGTCATTTCTCACTATCAAATCAGTGCTTGCTGTTACACCAATATTTATATTGCCAAAGTTTATATCTTGCCTATCAATTGAGATATCCGGACCTGTTACAGCACTGCCTGTGCCGCTGAGAGAAACAGTCAGACTATATTGCTTATCTTCAGGGTCTTTGTAAGGTAAATCGAGACTTACATTATATTGCATGGATGCCTGAGGAGAAAATCTTAATTTGATTGTGCATGAATAGTTTGGAGTAAGCACTTTATTTGAACAGTTGTCGGTTATAATTTCAAATGGTTCAAGTAGAGCTATGATTTGGCCAGTATTCAGTATTACATTTCCTGTATTGGTTATGGTGAGTGTCTGCTCTGAAGTCAAACCAACATTGACATTCCCAAAGTTTACTAATGAAGGATTTGCAGAGATGTCCGGATGGATAGCAGTATCAACTTTAAATAAAGAGCGTCCAATTATTACCAACCATTGATTATCTTCCCATAGGCTCCTTCCAAGGCTCGAACCAATATCTATAATAGGTTTTGAGTCAGGTCTACCCAAATATAAGCGGTTTCCATTTGTAAAGGTAACATCACCATTCGGGCCAAGAGCGTTTATACGGCTTGAACTTCCAAAATGGGTAATTTGCTGTTGTTCACCAGATGGGGAACGTAACCAGACCTGTAATTCACCTGCTGTCCCAGATTTTGTAAAAGCTGTCCATCCATTATTTACCTGGTAATCTTGCCCTGGACTTGGCTCCTGAGTTCGAGCAGGTGCTAAAATTTCCTCACCTGATGCCCCATACATTGCTATTGAGTATGTCTGATTGCTACAACAGGGTGTATGTTTCCTGTAAACAACATTGATACCATCGGTCAGGGGATAAGTGTTCCAGATACCACTGTCATATTTATCATTTGTTAATTGTGTAATGACCTCTTTTCGGTATCGGAATATATTGTATGCATACTCATTTGACCAATAGACAACATCCCCGTTTTCTGCTACATCGTTCATCCAGTTTCCGGTACCGTATGTTCCAAAAGGATGAGGGATCACGGTATTTGTGGCTGAAAGTAAATCGCGTACATTAAGCTGATCCGTCAAACTCGAATTCCATATAGCATATCCACCTTTTACTTTAAGTGACTCATAAGTTATGTAACCAAGGTTTAATAATTCACCATTTCTCCATTCATATAAAACACTATTAGTGGCATTATTACTTTTCTCTACAAAAATTGCCCCATTTGGTGTTAAAAATCCGTATAGCGGGACTTTCCCTGATTCACCCATTACAATAGTCTCCTGTCCCGAAGTCCGTTGCAAAATTTTCAATAGATTAGTATTTCCTGAAACTTCCAGAAAAAGTATGCGATCTGGTTGTACATCCCATATGCGGCCGGCGGTAGTCTCTATCTCTATTAACCTGTTGCTCGATTCAACATAGACAGTTCGAATTTCTGAACTATACTGACCCGCCGAATCCTGTGCTTCAAACTTTAAAAATACCTTTTTGCCGTCATAAGAGGCGAGAGAGACAGTTGTCTCAATACTGTCTGTCCCTGCAGCAACTTCATCAGGAAAGTCATATTCTGAAATACCAGCTTTTGCTTTTATGGATACACAACCTGTCTGGTTATCATCCGTGCATTTTGCCTTAATAAACAAATTGGGACGTGCAACAGATTCAGAGAGCGGGGCATAGACTGTCAATTGAGGTTTCTGGTCATAAATAAATGATCGATCCATCTGAGCAGAGAGATTAAAAACATCAGTTGCCATCACAGTCAGAGTTTTCTGTCCCCTTGATAAGCCAACCATGGAAATACTGCCTACCCAACCAGGATAACAATGCATTAGTTGGCAATAAGCGTTATCTGTAAAAACAAGGCTGGTCTCACGTCCCTCTATAACTGCTTTCACATTTTGGAGTTGATAGACTGAAGTGACTTTAACAACAATGTTAAGAGTATCTCCAACCAGCTCCTTATCAGCAGGGGTCTTTATATCTATTGTTATATCTGTAGAGTGAACATCAGAAAATATTAAAAGGACCAATATTGTGAAGGCGATAAAAAATATACGTTGCATATATTTACATGAATGCTGGCTGAAAGCTCCGACTTTCTGTCGGAGATGGAAGCCAGCTATATGAAATAAAATATTTTCCTTGCATGGAAGCACCGACTTTTAGTCGGGGAGCTTCACATCATCCTTTGTAACGGTTGGCAAAAGAGTAACTATATGCTTCTACTATATTAACAACATCTTATCAGAGCAGACAGGTTCGTGTCAATTGAATTGTGGAATGAATTATGGAACTGAGGGGATCGAATTCCCGACCTCTTGAAAATGTATTTTAAACCTCATTCTTCTTTTTGTCCCTTGTTAGTTAACGCTTGCCCTTTAAAGAAAAAGAAGAAGAATTTGACACAAGGCCCTGGGGCAACATGAGGCCTTCTTCTATTGAATTTTGGAGGTTTTGATTGTATCCTTTAACACTCCATTAAAATAAACTTTGTAAGTTTTATTGGCTTTAACCTTGTAAAATGAAATAACTATTTATATAATACAAGAATGATAGCAAGAAAAATACAGCAGACAATTGAAAGATCCCTGAAGAAATATCCAGTTGTCGGTATATTAGGCTCACGCCAGGTAGGGAAGACCACCCTTGCTCACTTTATAAGGAAGAATTTTGGGGGTAAATCAGTATATCTGGATTTAGAACTACCTTCTGATCAAAATAAACTTCAGGATCCAGAGTTATACATGGGTCAATTTAAAGATACACTTGTAATTATAGATGAAATACAACGTATGCCCTCCCTTTTCCCTCTTATGCGGGCGCTGGTCGATCAAAACAGGATTGCAGGGAGATTTCTTATCCTTGGCTCAGCTTCTCCTGAATTAATAAAACATGCATCTGAAAGTCTTGCAGGGCGGATAATCTATCATGAATTAAAGCCATTTATCCTCGAAGAAACAGGTTATAGCAATATTCAACAGCTCTGGCTAAGGGGAGGATACCCTCTAAGTTATCTATCTGAAAATGATGATGCAAGTTTTACATGGCGGGAGGCATTTATAAAAACCTATCTCGAAATGGACATACCACAACTGGGAATACATGTACCAGCCGCGCAGCTCAGGAGATTTTGGACAATGCTTGCACATTCCCATGGACAGCTCTGGAATGCAAGCCAGATTGCAAATAGTCTGGGAATATCAGCTCCGACGGTTAGAAATTACTTAGACATACTTGCCGAAACGTTCATAGTAAGGCAGTTACAACCTTACTATTTTAATATAAAGAAGAGATTGATAAAGTCACCAAAGGTGTATATTCGTGATTCAGGCCTGCTACATGCACTACTAAGGATAAGAACAATTGAAGATTTGCAAAGTCATCCATCTCTGGGTAGTTCCTGGGAAGGGTTTGTGATTGAACAGATAATTGGATTGATTCCTGAAAGCTGGCAGGCATATTTTTATCGTACAAATGCAGGCGCTGAAATTGATTTATTGCTCTTTGACGATAAAAACAAGCCTATAGCAATAGAGATTAAGTATTCGGCCAGTCCTAAAGTTATGAGGGGTTTTTGGAATGCATATGAGGACTTGTCATGTGAAAGGGGATTTGTTATCTATCCAGGGGAAGAGACATATCCATTAGGGAATAATGTTTTTGCATTGCCTGTTAAAGAGATAATAAAGATTGTGTAAGTATGTTTAATCATCTCGAAGAGAAAATATTAAGAGGCGGTTCCATCTCAAAAGAAGAGGCCCTATATATTGCTGAAACCTCAGGAACAGCTATCTTTGACCTCTTTGCATTTGCAAACAGGATAAGAAGCCATTTCAGGGGGGACAAAGTTGGTCTATGCTCTATTATTAATGCTAAATCAGGGGCATGTCCCGAGGACTGCTCCTTTTGCGCCCAGTCATCCAAAAGCAAGGCCGGGATAGCAGTCTATCCCCTTCTCAGTAAGGAAATCGTCATCCAAAAGGCAATGGAGGCAAAAGAATGGGGCGCAAAGAGATTCTCTATCGTGGCAAGCGGGAGAAAGGTTTCTGAAAAAAATGTTTTAGACATAGCAGATATGATTTCCGGTATTAAAGATACAGGGCTAATTCCCTGTGCGAGTCTCGGCATACTGAGAGAAGAAGATCTTTTCATACTGAAATCAGCCGGGCTTAACCGTTATCATCATAATCTCGAAACCTCAGAAGGTTTTTTCCCACAGATATGCAGCACACACAGCTATTCTGAAAAGCTGAAGACTATAAATGCAGTAAAAGATATCGGACTTTCTCTCTGTTCAGGCGGTATATTCGGCATGGGAGAGACATGGCAGGACAGGATAGATATGGCATTCTTGTTGAGAGAGCTCGATGTTGACTCTATCCCGATAAACTTTCTGATTCCGATTAAGGGAACAGCTTTAGAAAATAGAGAATTTCTTCATCCATTTGAGGCATTAAAGATTATAAGCCTCTATAGATTTATTTTGCCTCAGAAGGAGATGAGAATCTGCGGTGGCAGGATGCAGATTCTCGGTGAATTTAATTCAATGGTTTTTCTCGCAGGGGCTGACAGCCTTCTTATCGGCAATTATCTGACCACCTCAGGTAGAGGTTATGAGGATGACCTCAGACTCATAGAAACCTATGGGCTTCAGGCTGATTGACTACTGATTGAAAAGAAAAAACGGCTAAATTGCATTCTTTTGATCAAATCTGGCATCTTAAGATATGAAAAGAAATATCATTCTTATACTCATAGGCATTATTTTATTATATGGCATTTATATTGCTGCTGAGATGCTCATCCCACTCCCGATAGGCAATAAGAATATGGAAATCGAGATACCAAAGGGGGCTACCTTCAGACAGGCGATTGAGATCCTTTCAAGAGAGGGGCTGATACGTGACAAAAACATCTTCCTTTTCATTGGCAGAATGAGCGGTCTGGATAGAAAGATAAGGGCAGGTTACTACTCCATCTACGGCTCCATGAGTCCGCTCGATATCTTCAGAATACTGAAAAAAGGACAGATCATAGAATATGAGATAACAATTGTTGAAGGAGATGCACTCACAGAAATAGCAGGAAAACTTTCAGAAAAGGGTATTATTCATACTGAAGATTTCATGCAGCTTGCAGCAAATAAAGAATTCCTCTCCTTGTATGACATAGAAGCGCCGACCTTCGAAGGCTATCTCTTCCCTGATACCTATAAAATCCCAAAAGGTATGAATCCCGAAGAAGCCATGGGCATGATGATTAACAAGATGCGAGAGCAGTTTTCAGGTGAACTTACAGCAAGAACTGCAGAGCTTGGTCTTTCTGAAAGGGAAATACTGACGCTCGCATCAATCATTGAGAAGGAGGCTGCAACAGATGAGGAAAGGCCTTTAATCTCTGCGGTGTATCATAACAGGCTGAAAAAGAGGATGCCTCTTCAGGCTGATCCGACCTCTATTTACGGGATAAAGAACTTTGGCGAAAAAATAACAGAAAGCGATCTGAAAAGAAAAACCCCTTATAATACATATGTCATTAAAGGACTGCCACCAGGGCCTATTGCTTCCCCTGGAATGAAATCAATTCTTGCTGCGCTCCATCCTGCAAAGGTTCCCTATATCTATTTTGTGTCGAACAATGATGGCACACACACCTTTTCTGTTACACCAGAGGAACATCGATTGGCTGTGGAGTCATATAGGGCAAAGAAAAGGGTAGAGATAGAAAACAAGGATGCAATTGAAGGAGACACGAAGAAGAATGGAAGCTCGTAAAAAGACAAGAGTGATTTATGTAGGTGAGGTACCTATTGGAGGCGGAAATCCGATTGTGGTCCAGTCCATGACAAAAACAGATACAGCGGATATCCAGTCAACAATAAAGCAGATTAAATCCCTCGAGGCATCAGGCTGTGAAATCATAAGGCTTGCAGTACCTGACATTGATGCTGCAAAGGCACTCAGTAAGATAAAAAAATCTATCAATATCCCCCTGATAGCTGATATCCATTTTGACTGGAGGCTTGCACTTGAGGCAATGAAGCAGGGGGTTGACGGCCTGAGGATAAATCCGGGGAATATCGGCGCGAAGTGGAAGGTAAAAGAGGTGGTGACTGCTGCAAGCGAGAGAGGTATACCCATCCGGATTGGAGTCAATGCAGGTTCACTCGGGAAAGAGATCCTCGAAAAGTACCGGCATCCCAAACCAGAGGCGCTTGTTGAGAGCGCAGAACGGCATTTGCATATACTCGAAGAACTCCATTTTACAAACATCAAGGTTTCTCTGAAGGCATCCAACGTATCTGATACAGTTCGTGCGTACAGGATATTCTCTGAAAGACATGTCTATCCTCTCCACTTGGGGGTATCAGAGGCTGGCCCACCATCAACTGGTATCATAAAGAGTTCTGTTGGTCTTGGCATATTACTTTCAGAAGGTATTGGAGATACAATAAGGGTATCACTTACTGCAGAGCCTGAAGAAGAGGTACGGGTTGCCTATGGAATACTCAGGTCACTTGATCTCAGGAAAAAAGGCATAGATATTATCTCCTGCCCTACGTGTGGCAGATGTAAGATTAACCTCAGAGGTCTGGTAACCAAGGTTGAATCAAGAATCAAGGACATTCCTGTGAAGACACCGATAACGATCGCTGTTATGGGTTGTGTCGTGAATGGTCCGGGAGAGGCGAAAGAGGCTGATTTCGGTGTAGCAGGAGGAAAGGGCAGAGGCATCCTGTTTAAAAGAGGTAAAATAGTAAAAAGGGTTAAAGAGGAAGACCTCCTCGATGAATTACTCAAGGAGATAAGATCATGGAAGTAATCAGGATACCAAGGGTTATGCAGGGGACATCGAAGGGCTTAATAATAAAAGGAAAATCAACAGGCCTTGTGCCGACAATGGGGGCCCTTCATGAAGGCCATCTCAGCCTTGTCAGGAGGGCAAAGGAAGAAAATGACATTACGGTGGTAAGCATTTTCGTAAATCCGATCCAGTTCGGGCCAACTGAAGACTTTGAGAGTTATCCAAGGGATATTGAAGGAGATACAGAAAAGCTTGGGAAAGAAGGAGTGGATATAATCTTTATGCCTGATATACATTCGATGTATCCCGAAAAGTTTTCAACGTCTGTAGAAGTGCAAAAGATTTCAGAAAGGCTCTGTGGCGCATTCAGGCCTGGCCATTTCAGAGGAGTAGCAACAGTTGTAACAAAGCTCTTCCATGTTGTGAAACCAACAAGGTCATATTTTGGCGCAAAGGATTTTCAGCAGATTGTTGTTATTAAACAATTCGTAAAAGACCTTGACATGGATATTGATATTATTGTATGTCCGACAATAAGAGAAAAGGATGGACTTGCAATGAGTTCCAGAAATACATACCTCAATAAGGAACAACGGCAAGCGGCAACAGTCATCTACAGATGTCTCAAGGAGGCCTCAGATTTGGTAAAATCTGGTATAATAGATGGAAATCATGTTAAAGGTGTTATGCAGGATACCCTCCTGAAGGAACCCGAAGTTTCAGTAATTGATTATGCAGGAGTGTATGATCCACTAACCCTTGATGAGCTTTCTGAGATAAAAGGTGACGCACTTCTTGCAATCGCATTGAAGATCGGAAATACAAGGCTTATTGATAACATGCTTGTGACAAAAGGCAGGTGACCTTTATGCTTCAAAGGGTTCATATACAGATACTCGATAGTCCTATGGAAGGGGTGCTTATTCAGGAAGAAGCATTTGAGGTTCCTGTAACGAACAAGATTCTCACAGAAGATCTCAAGAAGGAAATGAATTATTTTTATCCTTCCGTTGTATTTGTCGAGTATATAGACCTGTTCATGGACGGGGAGGAAGAGTTTGCTGATATCAGAGAGCTTTTAAGGCTTGGTGCTATAAATACACCTGTTGTTTTAATCAATGGGATTATCAAGATACATGGCGGTATCCCACCTTCAATAATAAAGAGCGAGGTAGAAAAGCTCCTGTCAACAGGACCTGTGCATTAGTCTTCATTATTGGTTCTTCCGGCTTTAACTAAAAAGGGTGTTGGTAACAATCAAAATGAAGCCAAAAGTAACAATGGATGCATAGTCAAAACATGTAAGAAGGCATACATATCCCTTGAACAACTATGGGGAGGAC
>Ga0194113_10001877_pt1 | contig 28799 bp, 22 predicted proteins | sample TA2MahC200mmetaG_FD_146193 | JGI IMG/M metagenome (GOLD analysis project Ga0194113, IMG submission 146193) | Freshwater microbial communities from Lake Tanganyika, Tanzania - TA2015017 Mahale Deep Cast 200m | ecosystem: Environmental > Aquatic > Freshwater > Lake | place: Tanzania: Lake... | reverse complement strand
CGCCTACTCGCCGGATCTTCCTGGCTGCGTTGCAACCGGGAAGACAAAGCCCGAGGTGGAACGGATGATGTCCGAAGCCATCGAGTTCCATCTTGAGGGCCTCCGCGAAGACGGTGCCGCCCTTCCGACGGCACACTCCTACTCGACGTACTGCGAAGTCCCTGCATAACGACCGAATCGAACGCGACTTCGGGTTAACCGCGCCGCTTCGCTCTGCGGCCAACCCGAAGCGGTTCATTGTCCCGATACGCTGCGCGACCGGCAACGCGCTGTTCACGCGCGACGCCCGTTCCGACGCCCTGCCGCAACCGCGCCGCGCACCCTTTGACGCGACTCGCCGGACCGATTTGCTGCTGCCGATTTGTTGCTGGCCTTGGCGGCGGGCTTGCGGCATGATGCGGGGCATGTGGCTGCTGACGCTCATCTTCGGCCTGCTCACGGCGGGGCTGGCGTGGATGCTGTTCGGGTACGGACACGTGATGTGGCTCGCGGGCCTGTTCCGGCCGCGCCGCGAGCCGGAGCATCCCTCCGAGTGGCCGCGTCTTTCCGTGGTCGTGCCGTGCTACGACGAGGAACGAGAGATCCTGGCCAAGCTCGATGACCTCCGCGCGCTGGACTACCCGCGCGACCGGATGGAGGTCGTTTTCGCGGACGGCGGCTCGCGCGACGGCACCCTGCCGCGGCTGCGCGAGGCCATCCGGCCGGACGAGCCCTTCCGGGTCGCGGAATGCCCGCGCGCGGGCAAGGTGCCGCAGATCAACCACGTTTTGCCGTCGCTCACGGGCGACATCGTGGTCAACACCGACGTCGACGCGCGCCTCGATCCGCAGGCCCTCAAGTGGCTCGCGGCGGAGTTACACGCGGCGCCGGAGGCCTGGGTCGTGGGCGCCTACTGCCGGCCGGCCGACGCCATACCCGTGGAGCGCTATTACTGGCAGGCGCAGAACAAGGGGCGCCTGCTGGAGAGCGACGCCGGCGCCCTGCCCATCGCCATCGCCCAGTGCTACGCCTTCCGCAAGGAGCTGCTCGCGGCGTTTCCGGAAGACGTGGTGGCCGACGACATCTACGTGGCCCTGCTCGCGGGCACGCGGGGGCGGCATTCGGTGTACAGCCGCCGGGCGCAGGCCACGGAGACGCGCGGGCCGGCCACGGTCCGCGCGTTCCTCTACCACAAGCTGCGCAAGAGCAACGCCTACCTGCGCGAGACCCTGCGCTTCGCGTACCGCCTGCCGGAGCTCGGCATGCTGTCCAAGATCATGCTGCTCACGCGCATCAGCCAGCAGCTCCTGCTGCCGTGGGTCATGGCGCTGTGGATCCTGACCGCCGGGGCGCTGCTCACGCTGTTCCGCCTGGACCTGGTGATCTACGGCGCGCTGTTCCTGGCGGCCATGCTCCTGGCGTCCCGCGGCGTCTACCAGAGCGTCAAGCTTCCGGACGAGCAGCCCGCGCCCCTTTCCGTAATCCTGTGGGGCTATCTGCTTACGAACCTGATCCTGCTGGCGACGGCCCTGACCTATCCCTACCTCAGGCAGGACAGCCGCTACGGCCGCCTGCCGGCCGCGGAGCGGGGCGCGGGCGGGACGCCGGAAGGGGCGGCGGCCGCGGCGGGCGGCGGAACGGGCGCATGACCGGCCTCCGGGAGTTCGTTCTCAACTTCCGCGTGGCGTTCCGGCCGCGCAAGCCGCGGCTTGTCCTGCGCCTGGCCGCCGCCGTGCTGCGGTCGGTCGCGCCGCGGCGGCCGGGCCTGCGCTACGTCGATTTCGCGGTCGATTTCGCCTGCAACCTGCGCTGCGCCCACTGCTTTGCCACGGCGCTGGCGCAGCCGGGACGGCGCCGCATGACGCCCGCCGACTACGCCCGCGTCGCGGGCGAGGCCATGAACCTGGGCGCGGTCAACTTCTCCTTCCAGGGCGGCGAACCGCTGCTCTTCGCGCAGCTGGAAGATGTCGTACGCGCCTGCCGTCCGGAGCGGAACCTGATTTCCGTCACCACCAACGGCACGCTGCTCGACGACGCCGGCGTGGCGCGGCTGAAACGCATGGGCGCCGACATCGTGACCGTGAGCCTCGACAGCTCCATCGCCGCGGAGCACGACCGGTTCCGCGGCGCGCCGGGGACTTTCGCGAAAACCATGGACGGCATCGGCCGCGCCCGCCGCGCCGGGCTGGCGGTCACGCTGGGCACGGTGGTCACGCACCAGAACCTGCGCTCCGCGGGCGTGTCCGGACTCCTGCGCCTGGCGCGGGAAACGCGCGTCCTTCTGTATGTCATCCTGCCCGTGCCCGCGGGGCGCTGGGCGGACGACCGCGACATGCTGCTCACGGAGGACGACCTGCGCTACATTGACCGTCTGACGCGGCAATCGCCCTACGTGCGCACCGATTTCCAGGCCAACCTGGGACCGCGCGGCTGCGGGGCGGCGAAGGAGATCCTCTATCTGACGCCCTACGGCGACGTGCTGGCCTGCCCCTTTCTGCATATCGCGCTGGGCAACGTGTTCGAAGAGCCCCTGGCGGCAATCCGGGCGCGCGCGCTGCGCAATCCGTATTTCGCGCGCTACCACGAGCGGTGCCTGGCGTCCACGGACGAGGAGTTCATCGCGCGGCACCTGAGCAGGACCTTCGGCGCCCCGCAACTGCCGATCCCCTGGAGCGCCGCCTTCGGAGAAGAGAAATGAAAAAGCGCCGCGCCGGGCCGTCCCCGCGGGGAGACGGACGCTGAAAGCGTTTGTGACAGGGGCTACCGGGTTCATCGGCACGCGGCTCGTGGCGCGTCTGCTCGCCGACGGACATCGCGTGGTCGCGCTCGCGCGCCGGCCTTCGCCCCACCTGCCCCCCGGCGCGCGCTTCCAGGCGGGGGACCTGCTGCAGCCGGACCCCTGGCGCGACGCCGGCGCGGGGTGCGACCGGCTCTACCACCTGGCCGCGCTGATCACCTTCGATCCGCGCCGCCGCGCGGAGCTCATGCGGCAGAACGGCGACGGCACGCGCCTCGCGCTGGACGCGGCCCGGCGCTGGAACGTGGCCGCCGCCGTCGTGGTCAGCAGCGCGTGCACGCTGGGCCTGGCGCGGCGGCCGGACGAGACGCTCGACGAGGAAGACACGGCGCCTCCCGCCCTCGCGGCCGCCAACCCCTACCTGGCCGGCAAACTGGCCGCGGAACAGGCCGCGCGCGAGCGCGCCGGCGCGCAGCGGATCGTGATCGTCAACCCCACCACCGTTTTCGGCCCCGGCGACCGGAGTCTCAATTCCGGGACGCTGGTCGCCCGCGTGACGCGTTCGCCGGTCGTTCCGGTTCCGCCCGGCGGCAGCAACGTGGTGGACGTTGACGACGTGGTCGACGGCATCCTGGCGGCCGCGGAAAGAGGCGTCGCGGGCCGCCGCTACGCGCTGGGCGGGGAGAACCTGCGCTTTTCCGAGATCGTGCGGACTATCGCGGAAGTCACCGGGAGACGCCCCCTGCGCGTGCGCCTGCCGCGCTGGACGCGCGCGCCGCTGGCGGCCGCCGCGGCGGCGGCCATGCGCGTCGCGGGCGGCCGCTTCCTCACGCCGCAGATCGTCGGCGACATGTTCGCATTCAAGTACTATTCCTCCGCGCGGGCCGCGCGCGAGCTTGGCTGGCGTCCGCGCTTCCGGTTCCGCGAAAGCGTCGCGCGCGCCTGGGATTTCTACCGGCAGGAAGGAATCCTGACCTGAACGCGCATTCCCGCGAGACGGCCGACGCTTCCCCGCGCCCGGGCGCGGGCCTGGCGGTGAAACCGCACGGCGCGGCGGCGCAGCATGAGGACGCGGGGGGCAAACGGGCCCGGGGCGTGCGCGCATGCGACGCCGTCCGCGGCGTTGCGGCACAAACAAGGAGACCGAGGTGATTGACGCGCGCGCAAGGCCGGCCCCCGCGGCGGAGGCCGTAAAGGACGCCAACCGGCGCTTCTACGACGCCGTGGCGGGCAGGTATGAGGACGTTGACGGACGGCGCTCGCCGCGGCTGGAACGCTGGCTGAAGGAGCGGCTGGTCGCGTTGCGCGCGGCCGCGCCCGGGGGGCGCCTGCTGGACATCGGCAGCGGCAGCGGCTTCCTCTGCCGCTGCGCCGCCGGCGTTTTCGAGCGGCGCGTGGGCACGGACATCTCCCCGGCGATTCTCGAAGCCGCGCGGGACGCGTTCGACGAGGCCGTGGCCTGCGACGCGGACCGCCTGCCCTTCGCGGACGGCAGCTTCGATGCGGTCACCGCCTTTGCCGTGCTGCACCACCTGCCGTCCTTCGACGGGCTGGCGTCGGAAGCGCGGCGGGTGCTGGCGCCGGGCGGCGTGCTGTACACGGATCACGACATGGACGCCCTCTTCTACCGCCGCTTCCGGCCGCTGCTGCGCGCGTACCGCCGCCTGCGCGGCGCGGACGAACGCTACCGGCGGGTATGCCCCGACGCTACCCCCGAGCTCTACCGCCTGACGGAGCGCCACGAAACGGGCATTGACACCGACGGCCTGCTTCGGCTTCTTCGTGAGCGTTCGTTCGCGCCGGAGGCGCGCTATCACTGGTTCGGGCTCGGTCCGCTGACGGACATGGTTTTCGGCGCCAGGTCCTATCCCCGCGGATGGGCGCCGCTGCTCGGCATACGGGCCGTCAGGAAGGAGTAGGCGGTGGAGTACCTGCGATGCTACGCGCAACTGGGCGCGGCCGCGGTGTGCCTCGTGCTGCCCGGGCTGTGGATCCTGCGCCTGGCCACCCGCGGGGCGGCGCTGCGGTGGCCGCCGGCCTTCGCGCTGGCGCCCGCGTTCCTGATTTCCTCGCTGCTGATCGCCGCCGGCGAGTTCCTCGCGGTCACGTTTCTGCCCGCGCAGGCCGCGCGCTGGGCGGCCCGGGCCGTGCTGTTGCCGGCCGTGGTCTGCGCCGCGGGCGGCGGCTGGCGCCTCCTGCGCGACGTCTTCGCTCCGGCCGGACCGTGGGAAAGGCGCATGTGGCTCATGCTGGGCGGATGCCTGCTGGTGTGGGTCGGCCTGATGCCCCTCTCGCCGTATCCGTCGCAGCTCAGCATCGGGCTCGGCGACCGCCCGGCCTACTACCGCCTGGCCGCCAACCTGGCGCAGGGCCGGGGGTGGCTGTGCGACTACTTCATCGCCGACTTCGCGGGCGGCGCGATGCCCTACCTGGCGACCCATCCGCTGCCCGTCCTGATCACGGCGTTCCTGATGCAGCTGGCGGGCGTGAACGGGCACGCGCTGAGCATCTACGGGTCGTTGGCCGGCGCGCTGCACGTCGGCTTGCTGGCCTGTTTCGTCGGGCGGTCCGCGCGCGCCGGCGCGCAGGGCCTGGCCTCGTTCGCGGCTGCCGTTCTGGCGCTGGCCGTGCCGATCTACTTCTACCTGCTCGGGGTGGGGGAGACCACGGTTCCCGGCGCGCTGGCGTTTCTAACGGCCGCGGCTTTTCTCGCGGAAAGGCCGGTCGCGCGCCCCTGGATCCTGGCCGTGTGCGGCGTGGCGGCGTTGTTCATGCTGCTCGTGCGCCCGGAGGCGGCCATGCTCGCGGTCCTGCTGAGCGTCGGATACCCCGTGCTCGCCCTGCTGTCCGGACGCGCCGTTCCCGCCGTGTGGCGCGCCGCGCTCGGGGCGGCGCTTCTGGCCGCCGCGGTGGCGACCTGGGCCGCGCTGCCGCGGATCGTGGCGCGCGTCCCGGAGGGGCTGCGCAACATGAGCGTCTTCTACCTCGAGTACAAGCCCGCGGACGGCGACTTCGGGCTGATGTATGCGCCGTGGTGGAAAATCAACCGCGACATCTGCACGGCCAATCTCTCGAACGCCACCAACGCCCCCCCGGGCTGCAACGCCGCCATCGGCGAAGAGATCCGCCGCCATCCCGTGCAGTTCGCCGAATTCCTCGGCCGTCAGCTCAAGGCGGGGGCGGCGCGCAGCCTGCAGACGGTCCGCGTGCAGTCCTACATGGTCTGGGACAACATGAACACGGCCATCGCCGTGCTCTGCATCATCTTCGCCTTCGTCGAGGCGCGCAACCGGATCCTGCTGGCCGTCATCCTGGCGTGCATGGCCGCGCTGCCGCTGTTCAACATCGCCTACTCGGCGCGCCACATGCTGCCTTACACGCCGGTGCTGTACGCGCTCTTCGCCCGCGCGCTGCTGGCGCGTGGGCCGTGGCTGTGGAAGCGCCTGGGCGCGGCCGCCCTGACGCTGGTTCTGGGCGTCAACCTCGTCGAACTGACCTTCATCCGCCGCGACTGGTTCAACCGCTGGTACGAGCCGGCGATCGCGGACCTGCGCCGGATCGCGGCGCCGGACGATGTCATCGCGACGAGCTATCCGCAGCTCATCAGCTTCGAGGTGGGCTGCGCCACGGCCGGCGGCTCGTGGCTCACGGAGAACATCGAGGGCGTGATCGCGCGCTTCGCTCCCGACATCATCCTCGTCGACAACCTGCGGGAAGGCTGCCAGAACTACACGCTGTTGAAGCAGAGGGGGGGGGCGGTGCCCGGCTACGAGACGATCCGGCGGGATCCCGACGGGCGCTACGCGATATTCGTCACGCCCGCCAAGGCCGCCCGCCTGAAGACGAAGGCGGCGGAGGGACCGCGGCCATGAGGGTCCTGCTGCTGTCGCCGCCTTTCGTGAAGGAGTACATGCGCAACGCGCGCTGCGACTTCGTTTCGCTTTCGGCGACGCAGTGGTACCCGCTGCTGCTGGGCTACTGCGGCGCGTGGCTGGAAAAGCAGGGCCACACCGTGAAGCTGATCGACGCGCCGGCGCAGTACCTGGGCCACGCCGAAACCGAGCGGCTGAGCGCGGAGTTCAAGCCCGATCTGCTCGTGCTGTATACCGGCCGCCTGAGCGAGGCCAACGACCTGCGCTTCGGCGACGCGGTCGTCGCCCGCACCGGCTGCGACGCGGTGATCGTGGGCCCCTTCGCGTCCATCGCCCCCGCGGCGACCCTGGCCCGCGCGGAGCGGATCGGCAAGCTTGTCACGGGCGAGTTCGAGCATCCCGTGGCCGAGCTGGCCGCCGGCGACGACCCGGACGGAATCGCCAATCTGGTGCGCCGGGAGGACGGCGGCCGCGGGCGCAACGCCCCCCGCCCGCACCTGAGCCGCGCACAGCTCGACGCCATTCCGTTCGTGTCGCGCTTCTTCCGCGATCACGCGGACATCCGTGCCTACAAGACGCCCTCCGAGTACTACCCGTTCATGGACATCATGACCGGCCGCGGCTGCGCCTGGGGGCAGTGCACGTACTGCCTGTGGGTGCACGCTTACGTGACCGGCGCCACCTACAACACGCGCAGCGTGGAGAACGTGATCGGGGAATTCGAGTTTATCGCGCGCGACATGCCGGCCGTGCGCTCGGTGATGATCCAGGACGATACGTTCACGCAGGGGCGCGCCGCGGAGTTCGCGGAAGCCAAGCTCAAGGCCGGCAACCGCCTGCCCTGGTCGTGCTACGCGCGCGGCAACATGAGCTTCGAGGCCATGGCGCTGATGAAGCGCGCCGGTTGCCGCAACCTGCACGTGGGCTACGAGTCGGCCGATCCCGAGGTGCTCAAGACGATCCGCAAGGGCGTCGGCGCGGAACGCATGACGCAGTTCACGCGCGACGCGAAGCGCGCCGGGCTGCGCATCCACGGCGATTTCGCGCTGGGCTTTCCCGGGGAGACGCCGGAAAGCGCGCGCAAGACCATCGAATGGGCCTGCCGCATGAACCCCGACACCGCCCAGTTCCAGTTGATGATCCCGTTTCCCGGCACGCCCTACCATGCGCTCATGCGGGAGCGGGGCTGGCTGAACGCGGAGGGCCAGCCGGACATGCCGCGGTTCACGAACGCGGAAATCCGCGCCCTGGCCAAGCAGGCCTACCGCGCTTTCTACCTGCATCCGCGCTACGTCTGGAAATGCCTCCGCCATCCGTACGAGCACTTCTTCGGACGCCTGCGGACAATATTCCGCGCGGTCCCGGCCATGTTCTGGAAGAGGTGGAAGACCGGGTAAGGAATGCCGATGCCGAACGGCAACACATGGCGACATATCGTCCCGCTCTTTTTCCTCTGCGCGGCCGTCTACGCGCTGTTCACGCACGGCGGGATCAGGTCGCCGGACAGCGAGGTCGCGTTCCGCACGGCGGAGGCGCTGGCCCTGCGCGGCACGTTCGCGCTTGAGGGCTACCTGGACCAATGGCCCGGCTTCGGGATGGCGCCGGGCCGCGACGGGCGCCTGTACTCGCGCTACCAGCCGCTGCAGCCCCTGCTGCTGGCGCCCTTCGCGCGGGCGGCGGAGGCGATGCGCGCGTGCCCGGTCGCGCGGTGGTTCCTGCGCCCCGTCCCCGGCAGCCACTACGTGAACGCGGACCCGCGCGTGATCCGGGGCCAGACCCCCGCGGACCCCGGCCCGCACCTGGTCCGCGCGCTGGTCATGCCGTTCGCGATCCTGGTGTCCGCCCTGCAGGCGGTCGTGTTCTGGATGCTGATCCTGAGGCTGGGCGGCTCCGCGCGGGCCGCGTGGGCGGGCGCGGCGGTCTTCGCCTTCGGCACGCTGAATCTCTCCTACGCCGGGACGCTCTTCAAGGAGCCGCTGGTGGGGCTGCTGACCCTGTCGGCCCTGCTGCCGCTGTTCCCGGCCGGCGCCGCGCGCGGTTCGCCCGGGTTGGGCGCCGGCGCGCTTGTCCTGTCCGGGCTGCTTGCCGGGCTGGCGGTGGCCGCGCACCTGCTGGCGGTTTCGATCGTTCCGTTCGTGGCGCTTTTTGCGGCGCTGCAGGCATACGCGGGGCAGGGGCGGCGGGGATTTGCCGCCGGCGCCGCGCTGTGGGTCCTGGGCCTGCTGCCGGTGCTGGCGCTGCTGGGCTGGCACAACTTCGACCGTTTCGGGCACGCGCTGGACACGGGGTTCCGGGCCTCGGCGGCGGAGATGGGACAGCGGCGATTCCTGGCGCCGTGGGTCGGGATGAGCGGGCTGCTTTTCAGCGCGGGCAAGGGGCTGCTTTTTTACTGTCCCGCGGCGGTTGCCGGCGCGCTGTGCTGGCGCCGGCTGCACACGGCGCGCCCCGCGCTGTCATGGACCCTCGCGGCGCTTGTGCTGGCGCGGATCGTGTTCGTGGGGTCGTTCGTGGACTGGCACGGCGGCTTCTGCCTGGGGCCGCGCTATCTCGTGAACGTCGTGCCCTTCATGCTGCTTCCCCTGTGCCTGCGCATCGACGACGCGCTGCGGCGGCCGCGGCCGTGGGCCGCGGCGGCCCTGCTGGCGCTCGCGTGGCTGGCCGTCTGCCAGCAGGTCTATTTCGCGATGGGCGAGATCTTCGGCTACATGCACGGGGTGCGATGGCGCGGCATGGCGGCGGGGTTCGACGTATTCAAGGACGGCTACATCTACTTCAGCTGGCGGGCGTCGCCGCTGCTGCACATCCTCGAAGGCGGCCGGGGACCCTTCCTGCTCAGGAAGGCGCCGCTGCCGGACGGCGCGCTGCTGGCCCTGCTTTGCGCCGCCTTCCTGCCGCTCGTGGGGCTGGCCGCCTCACGGCCGCCGCGGGAACGCCGCAAGGCGCAAGGCTGAACGCGATCAGTCCGCCGCGGCCGGGGCGCCGGACGGGGACGTCCGCCTGATCCGCGCGGTCTCGGCGCGGGCGTAGAGCTCGTTGGCCGCGAGGATGTCCTCGTCCGGAATGTCCTTGCCGTTTTCCAGCGCGTCGCGCAGCGCGTCCAGGGCGGCGGCGAAGCGCTCTTCCCGGAAGGCCAGCTCGGCCTGGCGCAGGCGCGTGACGAACCAGCGGCGGGAAGCGGGCGGGGCCTCCGCGAGGAGCCGGGCGAGGATCGCGCGCGCTTCGGCGGGGCGGCCGCCGCGCAGGCAGACCACGGCGACCGTGTCCAGGATCGCCTGATCGTCGGCGCCGCGCTCCAGCAGTTGCGCCGTGAAGCGCCGGGCCTCGGCGGCGCCCGCGTCGGTGCCGGCCAGGGTATATGCCAGGTTGTTGAGCATGCCCAGGTCGTCCGGATGGCGCCTCAGCCCCGCTTCCAGCAGATCGACGGCTTCCTTCGGGCTGCCCCGCAGGCGCGCCGCCTCGGCGGCCACGACGTAGGGCAGGCGGTTCGTGGCGCCGGCGCGGATCGCGGCGTTCATGTGGCGCAGAGCGTCGATGACCTCCGGGCCGCCGCGCCGGAACCGCGCGTAGCCGAGCATCTGCGCCCAGAGCGGGTCGTCGGGCGCCTCGCGCCGCAGCGCCTTGAGCGCCTCCACCATTTCCGCGTCGGTCACGGCCCGGCCGTCGGACGACTTGAGGGCGACCAGCTCTGCGTACAGCGCCGGCGACGGCCGGAGGGAGGCGTTGATCGCCAGGCGCGTGCACTCCAGCGCCCGGCGCGTGTCGCGCAGGGCCAGCGCGCAGCGGATGCCGAGCACGTAGGCCGGAAGAAGGCCGCGCGCGTCGGCCACGGCGCAGGCGGCGGCCTCGCGGGCTAGCCCGGTCATCCCGCCCCGCAGCAGGTAGTCGCCGGCGCGGGTGAAGGTCTCGGCCGGAAAAGCGCGCTGCGCGGCGGCGGACCGGATCTCGGCGCCGATCGCTTCGCGGACCTCTCCGGCGTCGAGCGCGCCGGGATTCCGCGCGAGCAGCACGATGTCGGCGAGCCACAGCTCCGGGTCGCGCGGACAGGCGCGCCGCGCCGCGTCGACCACGGCGGGATCGGCGCCGGACAGGCTGACCAGCATGCGCCACAGGGACGGCGCGTCGGGCATGATACCGACCGCCTCCTCGATCGCCCGGCGCGCCTCGTCGAAGCGCCGCTGCCGGCACAGCAGCAGCGCGAGCTGGCTGAGGGCGGTGGCCTTTTCGGCGGCGTCGCGGCCGCAGGCGGTCCAGGCGCCGGTCGCGGCGGTGTCGCCCGCGCATTCCGCTTCGTATGCGCGCAGCCACTGCCGCAGCAGCAGGCGCAGGAAAGCGCTGCGGGCGGTTTCCAGGACGGCGCGCGCGCGCGCGGCGTGGGCGGCCGCCTCGCCGTCGGCGAAAGCCAGGGCCCGGTGCCACGCGGCGCTCAGCTCGGCCGGGGGCAGGTCGGGCGCCTGGACGGCGTCGGCCGGAACGGGAATGCGCGGCAGCCCGGCCGCGCGGCGGAAGTTTTCCGCTTCGGCCAGGCGTCCGCTGTCGAAAAGGGCTTCGGCTTCGAGCACGTCCATCTCGCGCTGCCGGCGCGGCAGCGGCCGGCTGAGGGCCGGCAGGGCCTCCGCGGGCGCGCCGAACGAAAGCAGCACGCCGGCCAGCGCCGCGACGGCCTGCGACGAGTCCGGATAGCGCCGCACGCACAGTTCGGCCGCGCGGCGCGCCGCAAGCGGCAGCCGCAGGATCGTGCAGGCCCGCGCCAGCCTGACCAGCGCCATGAGTTCGGGGTCGCCGGTGTTCGGATAGGTTCGCATGATCTCGTAGACGTTTTCCCAGTCGCCCTGCCGCTCGTAGACTTCCGAAAGCGCCGTGCGCACGCGGGCCCGTTCCCCCGCGTCGGCCGCGGCGATGGCGTTGAGCTGCGCCTCGGCGGACGCGATGTCGCCCTTCATTTCCAGCGCCCCGGCGTACGCGTAGCGCATGCCGGTCGAAAGCCGGCCGGCCCTGTCGCGGGCGGCGAATTCCGTCAGGGCGACGTCCAGCAGGCGCTCTCGCGCGGGCCCGGGATCGGCGACGCCAAGCTCGTCGCCGCGCGGCACGGAGGCGGCCAGCGGGCGCCACGCGTCGAGCTGTCCGGCAATGAGGAAGAAAGGCCGCGTGTCGATCCGTTCGCCGGCCAGCGGGGCGCTCATGCCTAGCCGGCGTTTACGGAACGTGAACCATTCGGCCCCGTGGCGCGCCGGCAAGAGCGCCAGGTAGGGATGCGCGGGATCGACGGCGGCGATGCGGCGGTAGAGGAGCCAGGCCAGGTCCGGCCGCCCGAGCTGGAAGCACTTCCCGATCATGCCGGCCAGCCGATCGGGGTCGCCGACGCGCGGCGCGGACCGCGCGAGGTGGGCGGCGAAACGGTCTTCCCAGGCGCTGTCCGTGCGCTTCATGGCCATGAAAAACAGCGGCTCGAGCAGGCGCGGATCGTCGGGCCACCGGGCGAGCGCGTCGAGCGTCAGCCGCGCCACGGCCGGCGCGTCGTTGAGGTTCATGTGGGCCTCGGCGGCGGCGAAGGCCTCGTCGGGGGCGTCGTAGGGCAGGCGGCGGTCGGACGCCGCGATCGCGCTCCACTGGCGGTGGCGGCGCAGGTAGGGATACAGGGCGCGGATGCGGCCGACGTTGGGCGCGTAATCCGCGGCCCTGCGCGCCCGGCGCCCGACCTCGTCGGGGTCGTCCGCGGCGAGAGCGAGCCGGGCCAGGACCATGGCGACGCGCGGATCCTCGTCGCGCATGCGCCGGGGCAGGAGGGCGATGACCCCGCCGGCCTCGTCCAGGCGGTTGAGCGCCATGAGGGCGTAGGCGCGCAGGACGTTCTTCTCCGTCGGCCGGTCGGCCTCGCCGTCGGGAACGCGGTCAAGCTCGGCCAGGACGCGGTCGTGAAGGCCGCGGTCCAGCGCGATGCGTACGACGGTCATGTGCCAGTCGTGATCCCGGGGCCGCATGTCCAGGACGATGCCGGCGAGGCGGCCGGCGGCCTCGAGGCGGCCGGCGCTCTGCAGGTTCAGGGCGACGTCGCGCAGCAGGGCGGCGCGGCGCGCGGGCCGGCCGCGGAAGGCCGGCGCGGCCGCCAGGAGGGCGAGAAGAAGCAGCGCCAGGATCGCGCGGCGGAAACGGATCGCCAGGCGCCAGAGCGGCGGGTGCTCGCTCAGGCGGCGGAAGAGATCGAGGTCCGGCTCGCGGCGCGGGGCGCCGCGGCGCCGCTTCCACTGGGCGGCCTCGGCGTAGAGCAGGGCGGCGCCGAGCAGGACGATCATACCCGTCGTGGCGTGCAGGAACCCCGTTCCGCTTGCGCCGCGGAACAGGGGCGCCAGCGCGATCGCCGCCGCGATGCGCAGGACGTTAAGCGCCAGGGCCTGCGCCGGAGCCAGGGCCGTCAGCAGCGCGGCGGGCAGCGGTCCGAGCCGCTTCAGCATGCCCAGCCCGAGCCCCATCAGGAACATCGCGGCCGCCGCGCGCATGCCGCTGCACCACGCGGGCACCTCGAACGCGGCGCGGCCGGTGCGCAGGATCAGGCCGTCGGCCCACACGCGCACGTTGAACGACTGCAGCAGCCACTCCGCGCCGCGAACCGAGGCGGACTGCAGTCCGAGCTCCATGGCGCCGAAGACGCGGCCGGGCAGGGGATGGGCCCAGTACAGAAGGAACAGCGCGCGGGCCGCGTCCGGGGCGCAGGCCGGCGGCAGGGCCCAGGCCAGGCAGGCGAAGAGCATCAGCAGCACGCCCGTCCATTCCATCTGGTGCGCGCCGAACGCGGCGCCCAGCGCCGCGGCCGGCAGGCCCAGGCCGGCCGCGAGCGGCACAAGCAAGCGGGGCAGCGGCCGGGACGGCCCGCGCTTGGCGCGCAGCGCCAGCGCCGCCGCGAAGAAGGCCGGCAGCCCGATACGGATCAGCGCGTTCTGGCCCGCGGCCAGGCGGGGCATGGCCTGCGCGGCCCAGGCCGCCGCGAGCATGACGGCGGACGCCAGCACCGCCCGGCGGGCGGGCGAAAGCCCGCGCCGGATCCCGGTATTGTCGTGTTCGACGGACATCGCGTACGGCCAACGGCTGACACGAAACAGCATAGCCGATCGCGCGGCGCGCCGCGACCCGGAAGTTGCACCCGGAAGTTGCGCCGACGGTTTCGCCTTGATGGGCGGCCGGCCGGCAAATAGGCTGCAGACAACCGTGCGCAGCCGCGCGGGCGAGGAGACGCAACAATGGCAGCGAACAGGAACTACGAGGAAGGGGACGCCGACATCGGCGTGGTGGGGCTGGCCGTGATGGGCGAGAACCTCATCCTGAACATGGAGAGCAAGGGCTTCAGGGTGGCCTGCTACAACCGGACCGTCAGCAAGGTGGACGATTTCGTCAACGGCCGGGGCAAGGGCAAGCGCATCATCGGCTGCCGCGGCGTCGGGGAGCTGACGGCGGCCCTGAAGTCGCCCCGCCGCGTAATGCTCATGGTCAAGGCCGGCAAGCCGGTGGATGAGTTCATCGAGCTGCTGCTGCCGCACCTTGAGTCCGGCGACATCGTCCTCGACGGCGGCAACAGCCACTATCCCGACACCGTGCGCCGCACCCGGTACCTGGCCGGAAAGGGCGTGCTTTTCATAGGCACCGGCGTGTCCGGCGGCGAGGAAGGCGCGCTCAAGGGGCCGGCGATCATGCCCGGCGGCAACCCGGCCGCGTGGCCGCACGTCAAGCCGATCCTGCAGGCCATTGCGGCCAAAGCGCCCGACGGGTCGCCCTGCTGCGAATGGATGGGCCCCGACGGCGCGGGTCACTTCGTCAAGATGGTGCACAACGGCATCGAGTACGGCGACATGCAGCTCATCTGCGAGGCCTACGATCTGATGGCCCGCGGCCTCGGCATGGGCGCGAAGGAAATGCACAAGGTCTTCGCCCGCTGGAACCGCGGGGCCCTGGAGTCCTACCTCATCCGGATCACCGGCGAGATCCTGGCGAAAACCGACGACGAAACGGGCCGGCCGATGGTGGACGTGATCCTTGACACGGCCGGCCAGAAAGGCACCGGCAAGTGGACCTCGCAGGCCGGGCTGGACCTGGGCATCGGCATCCCGCAGATCGCCGAGGCCGTGTTCGCCCGCTGCCTTTCCGCGATCAAGGACGAGCGCACGGCCGCCGCGGCCGCCCTCAGCGGCCCCGCCGCGAAGTTCCGCGGCGACAAAGCCGCGCTTGTGCGGCAGCTTCAGGACGCGGTCTACGCGGCCAAGATCTGCTCCTACGCCCAGGGATTCCAGCTTCTGCGCGCGGCGTCGGCCGAGTACAAGTGGGACCTCAAGTACGGCGAGATCGCCCTGGTCTGGCGCAGCGGGTGCATCATTCGGGCCCGGTTCCTCGGCAGGATCAAGCAGGCGTTCGACCGCAAGCCCGACCTGGCCAACCTGCTCCTCGACCCCTACTTCAGGCGGACCGTCGCCGCCGCGCAGGACTCCTGGCGCAAGGTGGTGAAGGCCGCGGTGGCGCTGGGCATCCCGGCGCCGGCCATGGGCGCGGCGCTGAGCTATTACGACTCGTACCGCAGCGCGCGGCTGCCGGCCAACCTCCTGCAGGCCCAGCGCGACTACTTCGGCGCGCACACCTATGAGCGCGTGGACCGGCCGCGCGGGCAGTTTTTCCATACCGACTGGACGGGCCACGGCGGCGCGACGTCGGCATCAACGTACGTGGTCTGAATGGGCGGTGAAGAGTGTTGCCGGAGGATGGTTCCCGGTTGCGGGTTTCGGCCCGGGAGGTCGTCGGACAATGTCCGACCGGTCCGACATGTCCGACGCCATCCCTGACACCTGAAACCTGAAACCTCTCCAGCGGAAAGCGCATGCCATGCCAGGAACGGTAGTCGTCGCGCAGTCGGGCGGACCCACGCCGGTGATCAACAACTCGCTGCGGGGCGTGATCGAGGCCTGCCGCGACTGCCCCTCGGACTTCGGCCGCGTCTACGCCGCCTGGCACGGCATCGAGGGCGTGCTCAAGGAGGAGCTCCTGGACATTGCCGCCCAGCCCGAGGAGGAGATCCGCCTGCTGGCGACGACGCCCGCGGCGGGCAGCATCGGCTCCTGCCGCTACAAGCTCAAGGCGGAAGGGACGGCGGACTTCGCGCGCGTTCTGGAAGTCTTCCGGGCCCACGACGTCGGCCATTTCTTTTACATCGGCGGCAACGATTCCATGGACACCGCGCACAAGATCGGAGCGGCGGCGCGCGAGGCGGGCATGGACCTGGTCGTGACGGGGGTGCCCAAGACGATCGACAACGACGTCGGCGACCAGGAATTCAAGCTGATCGATCATACGCCCGGCTACGGCTCCACGGCCCGCTTCTGGGCCTGCAACATCCAGAACGCCAACGAGGAGAACATGGGGTCCTGCCCCGCGGAGCCGGTGCTGGTGCTGCAGGTGATGGGCCGCGCCACCGGCTTCATCCCGGCCGCCGCGCGGCTGGGCGACCCGGGGCGCGAGATGCCGCTGCAGATCTACATGCCGGAGTCGGGCCTGACGCTGGAGGCGCTGGCCGACAACGTCAACGACGAGCTCAGGCGCAGCGGGCGGTGCATCGTGGTGCTGAGCGAGGGGTTCGACGTGGGCGGGCTGGGGGAGCGCTACGACGCGTTCGGGCACATCGACTTCGAGGCCAGCGACCGCACGGCGCAGCAGGTGGCGGTCTCGTATCTGAACGCCAGGGGCCTGGCCGCGCGCGGGAACGCGCGGGGGCAGGTGGCCGGCACGGACCAGCGCGCCACCATGATCTACGCCTCCAACGTGGACCTCGCCGAAGCCTACGCAGTGGGGCGGCACGCGGTCGAGGTCGCGCGCCGGCACGGCAACGGCTGGATGGCCACGCTGCTGCGGGCGCCCGGCCCCGCGTACAGGGCGCGCTACGACAAGGCGCCGCTGGAGCGCGTGGCGAACAGCGAGCGCGTCTTTCCGTCCGCCTGGCTGGCGCCGAACCGGATCGACGTGACCGACGAATACGTGGCCTACGCGCGGCCGCTGATCGGCGAGGACTGGGTGCCCGTGCCCGTCGAGAACGGCCTGCAGCGTTTCGCGCGGTTCAGGAAGGTGTTTGCCGAACGCCGCTGCCCGGCGTATGTTCCGCGGGGATACCGATGAACACGACGCGCAAGCACGCATCGACGCGACGGGCGCTGTGCGCGGCCGCGGCCATCTGCGCGCTGACGGCCGGGTGCGTGACGCTGCCGGTGCTTCCGGCCGCACCCCTTCCGCCCGAGGCGGTGAAGCCGGTCATCGCGGTGACCGCCTTCGACGAACACAACGCGGGCTTCAAGCACTGGGACGTGGGCGGCGGGATGGCCGACCTGCTCACCTCCGAGCTTATCAAGTCCGGCAACTTCCGCGTCGTGGAGCGGCGGCACCTGGACAAGGTCTTCGGCGAGATCGACTGGCAGAAAGACGCGCGCTTCCGGCCCGAGGGGCGCGTGGCGCAGGGGCGGCTGGCGAACGCGCAGTTTCTGATACGCGGGGTGGTGAACGACTTCTCGGAAGTGAGCGGCGGGTCGCTGTTCGTGGGCCTGGCGAAGTACCTGCTGGGCGGCAAGGGCAACCGCGCGCGCGTGGCGCTGACGCTGACGATCGTGAACGTTGAGTCCGGCGAGATCGTGGATTCGGCGCAGGCGGCCGGCTCGGCCTGGGCGCGCAAAGCCTACGCCGAGGGCGTGTACAAGCAGATCGATTTCGGCGGCAAAGCCTTCTTCAACACGCCCATCGGGGGGGCGACCGCTTCGGCCATCCGCCGGGGCGTGCGCGCGCTGGTGAAAAAAGTGCCGCGCGTCATGTGGGAGCCGATGATCGCGGACGTCGCGGACGGCCGCGTGCTGATCAACGGCGGCGCGGACCGGGGAATCGCGGTGGGGGCCGAATACACGGTGCGCGAGGCGGGGCGGCAGGTGACCGATCCCGTCACGGGCGACGTGCTCAGCACGCTGCCCGGGCGCATGGTCGGCGCTCTGCGCGTCGTCGAGGTGCGGGAACGCATCGCCGTGGCCGAACCGGTAAGCGGCGGCGGCTTCAGCCGGGCCCAGCGTCTCGAACCCATCAGGCCCGCGCCGGCGAAATGACCGGCGGCGCGGGCGCGAGCTCGCGCGCCGCCTGCTCCGGGGTGATCCCCCGCACCGCGACCCGCCCGTTTCGCGATCCGGCGAGAATCCGCGCGGCAGAATCGGCGGGTGCAGGGCTGCCTCGCGGCGCGTATGGCGCCGGGAATCGAATCAGGAAATCAGGAATCATTCGATTTCATCAAGCTCGCAATCGCCAGGCATCCGAGCTAGACTTTCTCCAATTCGTTGTCAGAGCCATGGGACGCCATGAAAGCGCGAACAGAAACCCACGTAGCGACGAAGCGGCTTGAGACGCTGGGGAGGCTCATTGAGGGCAGCCCGGCGATCGTCTTTCTCTGGCGGATCGAGGCCGGTCGTTGGCCTGTCGAGGTCGTGTCGGCCAGCGTCGAGAGGCTGCTGGGCTACTCTGCCGAAGATTTCACTTCCGGCCGCGTCTCGTGGCCCGGCATCACGCATCCGGAAGACGCCCCAGGGTTGGAGAAGGATGTGTCGGCCTTTCTGGCCCAGCAACGCGACGAGTGGTCCCAACAGTACCGGCTGATTGCCAAAGACGGCAGGACGGTCTGGGTGGAAGACTGGAACCGCGTGTTCCGCGATGCCGACGGTAAGGCGACCCATATCCAAGCCCTCGTCCTTGACATCACGGTGCGCAAGCGGTCGGAGGAGGCGTTGCGGGGGAGCGAAGCCAGATTCCGCCTCCTCGTCGAGCAGTTGCCTGACACCGTCACATACATGGCGGCCCTCGACGAGCGCAGCACCACAACCTACATTTCCCCCCAGATCGAGCCGATCCTTGGCTACACCCCGGATGAGTACACTGCCGATCCGGATCTTTGGCTGAAGCGCCTTCATCCGGACGACCGGGACCGCGTCCTCGCCGAAGTGGCCGAGTGCCACCGGATCGGCAAGGCGCTGAACACCGAGTACCGCATGATCCGCAAGGACGGCCGCACGATCTGGTTCCTCGACGTGGCAAACGTCGTGCGCGATGCCGATGGACGGCCGCTCTGCCTCCTGGGCGTCAACACGGACATCACCGCGCGCAAACAGGCGGAAGATGTGCTGCAGGCCCAACGCAACCTGTTCGTCGGTCTGTGCAGCGTGCACGACCTGCCGACGACGCTGCGCCTGTCCCTTGCCGCGGCGCTCCGCATCTCTGGGATGGACTGCGGGGCCATCTACCTCACGGAGGATTCCGGTGGCGTGCGCCTGGCGCACTCTGTGGGGCTTTCGGAGGCGTTCGCGGAAGGCGTGAACTACTACCCATCCGAAGCTGCGAACACGCGCCTGGTTATGGCCGGCGCGCCGGTGTACGCGCGGCATCCTGACGTCAACGTACCCTTGAGTGGGGCGGAACGCCGCGAAGCGCTGCGGGCGCTGGCGGTGATTCCCCTCCGACACGGGGAACAGGTTATCGGTTGCCTGAACGTGGCATCCCACACGCTGGAGGATGTGCCGCTCCACAGCCGGGTATCCTTGGAGACTATCGCCTCGGGATTGGGACTGCTCATCAGCCGGGCGCAGGCGGACGAGGCCCTGCGGCAGGCCAGCGAGACGCTGGAACAGCGAGTGACCGAACGCACGGCGGCGTTGCGCGAGAGCGAGCGGCGACTCGCGCTGGCGGCAAGCGGAACCCGCATTGGCATTTTCGACCGCAACATTGCTACCGGGGAGACCATGGCCACCGAGCAACATGTCCGGTTACTTGGTCTGCGCCCAACAACAACAACAACAACAACAACAACAACAACAACAACAACAACAACACTTTCCGAATGCTACCATTACCGCGAGTGGGCGGAGTGTGTCCACCCAGAAGACTTGCAGCGGGCGAAACAGGAGATGGACCGTTGCATGGCCGAGCGAGCGCCCTTCGAATCGGAGTACAGAGTCGTATGGCCCGACGGAAGCGAACACTGGGTGTCTGTTCGTGGCGTGTTCCAATACGACGACAAGAGCGCACCGACCCGTCTACTCGGGATCATGATGGACGTCACGGCGCGCAAACGAACCGAAGAGGCACTGACCCACCTCAACGCGGAACTGGAACGACGCGTGGAAGAGCGGACAGCGGCGTTGGCGGAATCGGAAACGCGGTTTCATACGATTTTCGACACCGCCGCCGACGGTCTCATTCTGAGGAGTCTGAAGCGCGGGCGCTTTACGCTTGCGAATGACGCAGCCCTGCGAATGTTGGGTTACACACTGGAGGAGTTCACATCGCTCCGAATCGAGGACTTGCATCTGCCGGAGGATATCCCTTTCATCCGCGGGGAGATTGCGAAGTTCTCACGACGGCAGATGGTGCCTGGCGGCGACGTGCGCTTCAAACGCAAGGACGGCAACCTGATCCTCGTCGAACTGCATCCGACTACCTTCCGGTTGGGAGGGAAGGATTACGTATTGCTTGCGATCCGCGACATCACCGAACGCAAACGGCTGGAAGCAGCCGTACTGAAAGCGACCGAAGACGAGCGACAACGGATTGGACGCGAGTTGCACGACGGGCTGGGGCAGACGATCACCGGCATCAGCTATCTCATCGAGGCCCTGCACAGGGAACCGAATGGGAGGAGGGATCGGGTCTCGGCGGACACGCGCAGACTCGTTGAACTGGCGGGTAGGGCGACCCGCGAGGTACATGAGTTGGCGAGAGGCATGTCTTCGCTGAACGTCAACCGCCACGGAATCGTCGTTGCGTTGCAGGAGTTGGCCGCGAACACCCAGGCGATTTACGGGGTGCGGTGCCGATTCGTTGGACCAGCACCCGTCCCTCTGCCGGATGAGAATGTGTCCCGTCAGTTGTTCCGGATAGCCCAGGAGGCCGTGAACAACGCGGTCAGGCACAGCAAGGGAAAAGCTATCCGAATCACGCTGTCGCGGCGCCGCGGCCGCGTCACATTGACGGTCCGCGACAACGGAAAGGGGATCCGCGCGACCGCCCGCGAGGGAACCGGCATGGGATTGCGCATCATGCAATACCGGGCCGAGGCGATCGGCGGCAAGCTGGAGATTAGTAGCCCGCGCGGCAAGGGAACAACGATCACGTGCGCACTTCCCCCGGACGTTCGCCCAGCCAGAAGGCAAACATGAAGGCCACGCTTTCAGCCCGCGACAACCGCAAGCGAGTTTTGCTCGTGGACGATCATCCCGTCGTACGCGAGGGACTTACGCGAGTCATCAACCAGGAGGACGACCTCGTCGTGTGCGCCGAGGCCCAGGACGCTCCTCGCGGGTTGGCCGCCGTCGCCGCGAAACGGCCCGACGTGGTGGTTGTGGACATTTCGCTCGAAGAGGGAAGCGGCCTGGATCTGATCAAGGACATCCACGCACAACATCCCAAACTACCCATCCTGGCGCTTTCCATGCACCCGGAGAGTCTCTACGCGGAACGCGCCATCCACGCGGGCGCTTTGGGTTACGTGATGAAACGCCAACCGGTGAGCGACATGATCGCGGCCGTGCGCAAAGTGCTGACCGGTCACGTGGCCGTCAGCGAGGGAATTCTTGCCCGGTTGGTCCAAACGCGCCGGAAGGAAGTGAAATCCGGCGGGACAACGCCTGCCGATGCGCTGAGCGATCGCGAACTCGAAGTCTTTCGGCTCTTAGGCGAAGGGCACAACACCGCCGAAATCGCGACGAGACTCCGAGTCGCTTCAACCACCGTGCAGTCCTACCGGGCGGCCATCAAAGAGAAACTCGGACTCCGTAACGCTACGGAACTCGTGTCGCGAGCCGCCCGCTTCGTGGCAACCGAGTCCGGCTGAACCGGTCCCCGCCCGTCGCCCTGCTTCGCCATGAGGCTTCGCAGGGCAAGCCCTCCGCCCTGCTTCTTCCGCCCTCTGGCCCGCCCCGTGATTTTCATTATCCCGGAAACGTAAATCCGGCGATACCGCAACAAACGCCGCTGTAGTACATGGTGGCCGTGCTTTGGAGATTCATAGGCGCGAACGGGACATGGTAATGAACATGGCGGCCGCGAGGACGCAGCGGAAGGCGCGACTGCGGGTTTCAGCAGCGGTTGGTCTTCACGCGCGTCCGGCCGTCATGCTTGTCAAGGTCGCGCAGAACTTCGATGCGGAGATCGAGATAGCCCTCGACGGCAAGAAGGTCAGCGCCAAAAGCATCTTGGGCGTTCTGACGCTGGGCGCCGAGTATGGGACGGAGGTCGTTGTGACTGCCGAGGGAGGCGATGCCGCCGAAGCCGTCACAGCCATCGAGGAACTGTTCGCGTGCGGTTTTCACGAGGAACCGGGGCGCACTGAGCACGCAACGACCACCCGCACGTCCCGGCGCATCCAGTCCCCGGAAGGCAAAGGCGAACTGATTCTGCTTGCCGACGACGAGGAAAGCATCCGGCAGGCGGTCAGCATCTTTCTGGGCCGGAACGGCTACCGCGTCTTGTTGGCTCGAAACGGCGCCGAAGCGGTCGAGTTGTTCAACGACAACCAAGACCAAGTCGGCGCCGTGATACTCGACATGATGATGCCCAGGATGAACGGCGACGACGCCATGCGCGCCATCCGACGGTTGAGACCCGGAGTGCCAGTGCTGACCGTAAGCGGCTCCATGGATAGTCCGCCATTCACGGAAGACAAAGTCACGGCGTTTCTGAGGAAGCCTTTTGGGATGCCGGATGTGTTGCTCACCTTGCGGGCACTGCTGTACGGCGGAACCGTCGGTAGTCACGCGAAACAGGTAGGCGGAGTTGGACAGTTGGCATGCCGGTGACGAACAGCGTTGCAGCAAGAGCAAGATGAAAGTCACAGTAGTCACGACACTATGCAACGGTTGCGGCATGTGCGCAATCGTGTGCCCGGAGGTGTTCAGAATGGACGGGCAACCGAAGGGGAACTTCGCCGTGGTCCGAAGCGGGACGGTGCCGGACCCCACGAGTGATGTGTTCCGTATTGCCGTGGAGTGCTGCGGCCGAGGCGCAATTCGTACGAGTATGGATTCGTTTGCGGACCTGGGTGCCCTGAAGGAAGAAACAGCGATGGGTAAAGCCGCATATCGCAAAGACCTGGGCCGGAGTCGTCGGCAACAGGCAAACGCAGTACGTGGTCGAAGTCAAGAAAGGAGGAGTGCAGAGTCATGAAGATGTTGGCAGGCAAGAAGGTGAAGTTCGAGTTGGAGGCGGAGGCGGGAAGCAGCGTGTCGGTGGCGGGAACCTTCAACGGTTGGGACCCGACGAAGAATCCCATGAAGGATAATCCCCACAGCGGCAAGTTCGTGACAACGCTGCTGCTGGCTCCGGGGCGGTACGAGTACAAGTTCGTCGTGAACGGCGATTGGCGCGTTGACCCGAACTGCACGGAGTGGACTCCAAACGATTGCGGGTCGCTGAACAACCTCATGACCGTGTAGACTGCCGCTTCAGTAAACGGAAGAGCCGGCAGGTGGGGATTTCTCGCCGCTCCGCCGCGTGCGCCCCTTCTGCGCCAGAGCGCGCTTGCCCGTCCTGAGCCTGTCGAAGGGCTTCCTCGCCCCGGCCGACAAGAACCGGCTTGACCCGCCATAGTCGCTTCGACGACGGTGGTTCGCCCGGTAAGGGTAGCCACGGAAAGGGGTGACGGACATGGACATCAAGACGCAGGCATCTCTTGTCGAGAGCGCCCCGGTCATCATTGCTTTCCATGATACCGAACACCGCATCCTGTGGGCAAATGCCGCCTACCGCGCGGCCACCCGGCGCACGCTTGAGGAGATCGAGGGCAAGAAGTGCTACTCCGTCTGGAATCTCACCAAGACTTGTCGCGGTTGTCCCGTCACGACGGCGATGGAAACCGGAAAGCCGGCCGAATTCGAGCTGACGCCCGAGAACCAGGATCACTGGCCGGAAACGCAAGGCTCGTGGTTATCCAGGGCCGCACCGATCCGGGACGACAACGACGTCATTATTGGCGCGGTTGAGGTCGCCTACGACATCTCCGACCGTAAGGCGGCGGAAAAGGCTCTCTACGCGGCCAACCGTGAGCTTGAGCAAAAGAACCGCCAGTTGGAGGCCATCGAGAAGCAGCTTGAGACCCGCAACGCGGATCTTGAGCGCTCCAACCAGGAACTTGAGCAGTTCGCCTATGTCGCCTCACACGACCTACAGGAGCCGTTGCGCAAAGTGGCCGCCTTCACTCAGTTGCTGGCCGAGCACTGTGCGGACAAGCTGGACTCCGATGCCAGGGAATTCATCGGGTACGCCGTGGACGGCGCCCATCGCATGCAGGGCCTGATCAATGGCCTGTTGGCCTATTCCCGGGTGGGTACCCACGGCGGCTCTTTTTCGGCCGTTGACTGCGAGAAGGTCTTCGAATGCGCCGTCGCCAACCTGGCGATGGCCATCACGGAAAGCGGCGCCGAGGTGACTCACGAACCGCTTCCGACGGTTATGGGCGATGGACTGCAACTGGTCCAGTTGTTGCAGAACTTGATCGGTAACGCGATCAAGTTCCGAGGGCCAGCCCCCCCGCGTGTTCATGTTTCCGCCGTCAGGCAGGACAAGGAGTGGGTCTTCCGGGTGCGCGACAACGGAATCGGAATCGAGCCGGAATACTTCGGTCGGCTCTTTGTCATTTTTCAGCGCCTGCACTCCAGGACCGAGTACCCTGGCACGGGGATCGGACTGGCCATCAGCAAGAAGGTGGTCGAACGCCACGGCGGCCGCATCTGGGTGGAATCCGCGCCGGGAAAGGGTTCGACCTTCTGCTTCGGCATTGCGGAACGATGAAAGGGAGGAAAGCCATGAATGAAAGAACCACCGGAAGTCCAATCGAAATCCTGTTGGTCGAGGATGACCCTGGCGACGCGCGGTTGACGATGGAAGCGCTCAAACAAGCCAAGGTGCTCAACCACTTGAGTGTAGTGGACGACGGCAGCAAAGCCATGGCCTTCCTGCGCCGGCAGGGAGACTACGCCCAGGCGCCTTTTCCCGATCTCATCCTGCTCGATCTGAACTTGCCCCGGAAGGATGGGCGCGCGGTGCTGGCCGAGATCAAGGCGGACCCCGACCTGAAACGTATCCCCGTGATTGTTCTGACCACGTCAGAGGATGAGAGGGACGTCCTCCACGCATATAACTCGTACGCGAATTGTTACATCACCAAACCGGTGGATCTGAAACAGTTCTTGTCGGCGGTGGAATCGGTGGAGACCTTCTGGCTTAGCGTCGTGAAACTGCCGCCCAACAACGACAAGGAATCAAGGGAGAGGAAGCTGTGACTCATGGTTGACATTCGTTTCGATCAATTCTACCCTCAACTCAGAAGGAGGGGCACGGCTTGCGCAAGCAGACCAGGCGCGGATTCATGGGGACAACCTTGGCGGGAACCGCCGCCGTCGCCGTATGGCCCTTGGCCATACCGTGCGGGGGCTGTGCGCCACGGGGCGACAGTGCCGAAAAGGGCGGGGCGAAGGGGTTTGAGCCTGCGTACCTGGCGCTGCACCGCACCGGGGAACTCGGGAAGCGCGGCGACGAACTGTGGCGGATGATGGGCGAGTGCCGTCTCTGCCCCAGACAGTGCGGCGTCAACCGGCTCAAAGGGGAGGAGGGATTCTGCCACGCCTCATCGCAGCTTGAAGTATCTTCGCACCATCCTCACTTCGGCGAGGAACGGCCCTTGGTCGGCAAGGGGGGATCGGGCACGATCTTTCTGACCAACTGCGGCCTGCGCTGCGTCTTCTGCATCAACTGGGAAACCAGCCATCTGGGCCAGGGCCATCCCCGCTCCGTCGAAGAAATGGCCGACATGATGCTGCATCTGCAGGAGGTCGGCTGCCACAACATCAATGTTGTCACTCCCACCCACTACTCCGCGCATATTCTTCTGGCGCTGGATACGGCCGCGGGCAAGGGTCTGCGGCTGCCGTTGGTGTACAACACCTGCGGGTGGGAACGCCTGGAAATCCTGAAGTTGCTCGACGGCATCGCCGACATCTACCTCCCGGACATCAAGTACGCGGACGGCAAGATGGCGGCCAAGTACTCGGCCGGCGCCGATGCCTACCCGGAGGTTACGCAAAAGGCCGTGTTGGAAATGCACCGCCAGGTGGGCGTCGCGAAGCCCGGCAGCGACGGCATCGTGCGGCGCGGCCTGATGATACGTCACCTCGTTATGCCGAGCAACGTCGGGGGCTCATGCGCGGTGGTCCAATGGATCGCGGCGAACCTTCCCAAGGATACGTACTTGAACGTCATGTCTCAGTACCGGCCGTGCTACAAGGCCTTCGACTACCCCGAGATCGCGCGCGGGATCACGCGTGAGGAATATGACACCGTCGTGAGGTGCGCCCGTGAGGCCGGCCTCACCAATCTGGACATCCAGGGCTCTCGCATCTGAGGAGAATGGCGCTAAGATAAGCCTCTTCACCCTCTTTGTCGCGAGCTTTGTCGGAGTCGCAAGGGGTTCGCGCATAGCGGGTTCGACAAAGCTCGCGACAAAGGACGTCATGCGGAGCTGTCTTGTCTTAGCGCCATTCGCATCTGAGGAAATCGCGTTCGCGGAGCCCGCGAAAGACCGATCGAAATCGAGGGGAAGCGTGAGAAAGCAAACGGCCGCCATGCTGCTCGTTTCTCTTCTGGGGGGCGCGAACGGGTAGCCGAAGTGCTCGGACTCGGCCGGGAAGAGCACGCCTTGTACATCATCCCTATGGGGCTGCCGCGTTGACGGGGTCCCCGCCCCCTGCGCCGGGCGAGACCGCGGGCACGCGCCAGAGGAGCGCAGCCCCGGCGATGAAGAGACCGGCTATGGTAACGGCGTTGCTCCGCTTGCTCGCGCGGGCCCTGTTGCGGCTGCGCTACCGCATCCACGTGTCGGGTCTCGACGAGGTCGCCGCCCGAGGGACGCAGGGGATTCTTTTCCTTGCCAATCATCCGGCTCTCATAGACCCGGTGATCGTGGTCTCCGAACTCCACCGGCGGTTCGCGCCGCGTCCGCTGGCGGATCGGGACCAGGTCAATGTCTCGTGGTGGGTGGGCTGGGCAAGCGGGCGGGTACACGTCCTGACGAGACCCGACCCGGTTTTGCATCGCGATGCCCCCAGCCGTCGGGAGGTGGAGCAGGCGCTGACCGATTGCGCGGACGGCCTGAGTCGTGGCGAGAACGTCCTCATCTACCCGGCGGGCCACATTTGCCGGCGGCGCTACGAGGAACTGGCCGGAGCCAGCGGGGTGGAGACGATTCTCCAACGGCTGCCTGGGGTGCGCGTCGTGCTCGTCCGCACGCGGGGTTTGTGGGGGAGCATGTTCAGCAGAGCCTCCGGCCAGTCCCCCGATTTCGGGCCGTGCATGCGCAGGGCCGTGCTGACCATCCTTGCCAACGGCGTGTTCTTCTCGCCGCGGCGGCGGGTGACTGTGGAGATTTCCGAGCCCGCCGATCTGCCGCGCACCGCCGGGCGAGGCGTTCTGAACCGTTACCTTGAAGGCCATTTCAACCAGGATACGCCGCCCCACACCTATATCGGCGCATCCGCGAAGCCGGGCTCTCGCCGCTGCACAATATCCGGGCCATCCGGAAGTTGGACAAGATTCCCGTGCTGGGGACGGGCAAGACCGATTATCGGGAACTGAAGAGCATGCTGAACGCGACATGAAGAACGCCGCGACAGGGGCGAGCGAGATGCCGCGGGGACTTGGCCTGGCGGACTGCGTTCTGCTCATCGCCGGCATCCTGATCTACTCGGTCTTTGCGCCCCTTGTGCTTTCCATCGCCACAGGGGCAGCCGTCATCGTGCTGCGCGCGAAGAAGCCGTACCTCCTTCGTCCCTATCGCACATGGGGGTATCCTTTCGTTCCCCTCGTCTACTGCCTGGGGACCGTGGGGATAGCGCTCAACGCCCTCGTGACGAGCCCCCGCGAATCGGCGTGGAGTCTCGCCGCAGTAGGAGTGGGAACTGTACTCTACGCCTGCTGGCGCACGCGGTCAGGCAAGAGCGGCACGCCCCACGAGGGTTGACCCGTGTTGTGCTTCTGTCCGCAGTTCTGCATGACCGATCTGCCGCCCACTTCAACGCGTCATGCTGAGAGCGCTTTACGCGCAGCTCGTGCGGCGGGTCTCGAGCGGGTTCGGATCGGCAACGCCCATCTCCTGGGCAAGGCCTACTGATAGCGCCCCGCAGGGACGCGATCGCCCCCCTCCGCCGCTCCAGGCGGGCCGGAGGAGCCCGGAGGGAGTCTCGTCGTTCGCCTTGACCCGTCAGCCTGGTTTGGCTATTCACTCACCCCCAGGAGGTGCAATCATGCCGACGTATGAGTACATGTGTTTGGGCTGCGGGAAGAAGTTCCGCGTGCGGATGACCATTACTGAACACGACGGACACAAGGCGAAATGCCCAAAGTGCGGTCGCAGGAAGCTGCAGCAACGCGTCGAAGGCTTTTTCGCGATTACCGCCAAGAAAAGCTAGGCGATGGTGGCGCCAGCGATGGAGAAGGCGATTTCTACAGCAGGCGCCGGCCCGACGCTCTCCAGAAAAGAGGGCGCGATATTTCGCATCGGCACATCCGGCTGGAACTACCGGCACTGGCGGGAGCGGTTTTATCCGGCCGACCTGCCCGCACGGCGCTGGTTCGAGCATTACGCGGAGGTCTTCGACACTGTCGAGATCAACAACACCTTCTATCGCCTGCCCGAGGAGGCCACGTTCGACCACTGGCGGCAACAGGCGCCGCCGGGCTTCCTGTATGCCGTCAAGGCCAGCCGCTACCTCACCCACGATTTGCTGGAGCGGCATCCGCGTCGCGTCACTGGCCGCTGCGTCTATGTCCGGTTCCACGGCGCGGGCCAACTCTACGGCGGCAGCTACACTACGGCCGAACTGCGGCACTGGGCTGAGTGGCTGCGCCAGGCCGCCGCGCCGGGACGCCCCGCGTATACCTACTTCAACAACGACGCCGAAGCGCACGCCGTCCGCAACGGCGTCAGCCTGCGCCAACTACTCAGCCTATAGAGAGCAGTTCAGCCGCTTCGCGGCCGAACTGTTCTTGTTGGAGTTGCTTTGTACAAGCTGTTTACGTTTGATCAGGTCGCCTGCCTGACCTTCACCAATTTGGTGCAACGCACGCAACGCTTCGGTATGTTCTTTGTGATCAAGTGGTGGAACATCTTCACCCGGCTG